>Ga0315282_10013088_pt1 | contig 12566 bp, 8 predicted proteins | sample YL17G07_20_MG_FD_203693 | JGI IMG/M metagenome (GOLD analysis project Ga0315282, IMG submission 203693) | Sediment microbial communities from Yellowstone Lake, YNP, Wyoming, USA - YL17G07_20 | ecosystem: Environmental > Aquatic > Freshwater > Lake > Sediment | place: USA: Wyoming | collected... | reverse complement strand
ACATCGATGCCTTCAGCTCCAATGGTTGTAGAAATGACCGGCCTTCTCATCGCCATACTTTCCAGTACCTTATTTTTTATCCCTGCCCCCAACCTCATCGGCACTATGCTTAAAATAGACCTGGCGATGAAAGGCCGAACATCAAGGACATTGCTGGTAATAACGACATTAGGATCTCTGCTTAAACTTCTAATTTTCCAAGCCGGGTTTGCCCCAACCACATACAGTTTCACATCGGGTATCTTCTTTCTAACATGCGGAAGAATTTTATTATAAAAATAGAGCACCGCATCTACATTCCAAATAACATCCATACTACCTACGAAGATTAGGGAATTCCTCTCTTGTTGAGCTGGCCAAGGTTTAAAATAAGAAAGGTCCACCCCATTGGGAATTACTTCTAAATGATTTGAATTTCCCTTTCTTTCAATCACTTCCTTGTCCACAGAAGAAATAGCAATACATTTAGTAGCAGTTCTATTGATTTTAGCCTCATAAAATTCCATTTTTAGCCATTCCTCAAAGTCAATCAATTTAAATATCGGGTTGGTTCTTAAACGCATAAGACGACTATGAAGTAAAGCCTTCGAATCGCAGAAATCAATGACTACTCTACTATTCCCGAAATATTTGAGATATCCAGCCAGCCTTAATGGGAATATATGGACAATGCCAAACTTATAGTCTCGCAACAGCTTGTTAATCTTCTCTCTCATCTCCCTCGAATCATAGTATAGGCACTGGAATGGCTTTTTAGAAAAGGGATGTAATAATATGTTTAAATACGACCTCAACTTTGACATCACCACAACTTCCATATGCTTGCAATACTGTTTTAATCCCTCCAGTCTCCATAACTCATCCCTTGCATCTGTAAAGGTTAGAAGAGAGACCGAATGGTTCTGACTCAAATACTTAATCATATAATATGGCCTTATTCTATCTCCCCTATCAGGGGGAAAAGGAATGCGCGCTGTAAAAAACAGTATGTTCATCAAGTTATCTTTATACTATTTTCTATTCAGCAGAATCTAATTAACCAACGAGACTTTCATAAACACTTTCAACTTCGTCTCTTAATCTTTCAGGAGTAAAATATTCTTTTACCTTATTCCGACCTTTTAGGCCCATTTCTCGACATAATTCTTTATTTTTTATCAGGAACATAATTTTGTTTGCTAGCGCTTCAGGGTCTTCTGGCGGAACGACGAAACCCGTTTCTTCGTCAACGACGACTTCGGGAATGCCCCCTACATTAGTAGCCACAACCGGTTTGGCAAAGGACATTGCCTCCAATAAGACATTTCCGAACGGCTCCCATGTTGATGGAAGAACAAAGATATCCATAATAGAGTAGAATCTTTCCACATCGCGCCTGAAACCAGTGAAAATGACATTACTTTCTATTCCTACTTGTCTACAAAATTCCACTAACTCGCTTCTCAATGGGCCATCTCCTACTATCAGGAATTTGACCCCATTGGGAAATGACCTTAGAACCATCAATGCAGCTTTTAGCAAAGTATGATGTCCTCCCTTTTCAGGGTGTAATCTCCTGACGGTGCCGATAATTAACTGGTCCTGAGGCAAATTCAATTCCTTCAATAGAACAAGGTCTTTTTCCGTATTCTCAGGAAAGGATATATTGAAGCAATTGTGTACTCTTCTTACCTTTTTCCCATTCAATCCATTAGCTATTAACTTCTCTCTCTCATAATCGGAATTGGCAATAACAAAATCGACCATAAAATTGAATAATCTTCCCACAATAGGATAGTTTCTCTCCTGAATCCCTCTATCATGCCAGATAAGGACGGGTCTCCTCCGCATAGCGAACAGGCAACCAAGCCAGCTTTTTAAGGCGGGAATGGCAGACTGCGTATGGATTATTTGAACATTATATTTCTTTACGAATTTGCGCATAAACAGAGCCCCTCTGATTATATCCCTTAGACCTCTTCCATCAACAGGGCCTATGGTAACATCAATTGAATTGCTGATAAACTCCGGAAGAAGAGGTCCTCCAGAGCTCAAAATGTGTACAATATGGCCACGCTTGGCAAGACCCTTGGCTAAGGAGAGGGTTGACAATTCTTCTCCACCAATATCTAAATTGGGTGTCACCAGCAAAACACTGTATTTTTTCCTATTTTTTCCTCTAACAATAGAATTGTAAACCTCCACATACTTGTCTACAACTCTCTCCCAACTATGTTCTCGAGCTAACTTCTCACCTCTCTTTCCAAATTTTTCTGCCAAGCCCGGGTTTTCCACAAGCCGAACAATGCCTCTGGCTAATTCCTCTGGTGACTCCGGCTCAACCAAAATACCAATTCTATCCCCTTTTATAATTTCAGGTATACCTCCTACTCTGGTTGAGACAATTGCTTTCCCCGAAGCCATTGCCTCAAGAATAACAATACCAAACGACTCTTTCCTTGCAGAATGGACAAAGAACTCACACCTTTTCAATAGGCCGGGAATATCTCGAGGACTTATACGACCAAGAAACTTGACATTTCCCTGAAGGAAAAGTTCTTTTGCCAATCTCTTACACTTTTCTAACTCAGGACCATCTCCAACCAATAACAGGTCGGGAAGTTCCCCACCAAACATCTCCCTTGCCTTTCCATAGGCTCTAATTAGAATATCTTGACCTTTCACATAGACAAAATTCGATATGGACAAGACATATTTTTTCTCATAAAAATAGGGGTCCACATTTTCAAACTCAGAAATTTCCAAACCATTACCTATTACTTTAGATTTCCCTCTTATCCCCGGGAAAATCTTTTCTGCTTCCCTGAGCAGGTGGTAAGAATTCGATAGAATGAAATCTGCTTTCTCTATGGTCTTGGCTGTTAAGTATCTTGCCATCCTCAAGCGGTTCCGCATGCCTTCAATATCATTCCCATGGATATTTACTACCAGCGGAAATTCAAAAATTTTCCTTAAAGCCAGAATATAAAAAGAATCGTTGCCTATGTAATGTAAATTGACTATATCTGGTTCAAATCTTGAATATATATTTATCATCCGCACCAACACAATCGGAAATAGGAATGGGAAAATGCTAGTCTGTATAAGAGATTGCCAAAACCTCCTCCTCCCAAGTCTCGATATTACCCTGGGCAACACAAACGGGACTCTGTGGACGACAGTATTATTCTCCAGCCTTGAACCGATAGATAAGTTATCAATGCCACCAATAATTTCTACTTGAAAACCCCTCTTTGTTAGTTCCTTACCTATATTGGAAATGGCTATTTCTAACCCACCTAATTGCGGCAAATAAGAGTTAGTAACCAGAAGTACTTTCATTGCTCTCCCGTTGATTTACTTCTTGAAATAAAACATTCTCTTTCGCTCTCAGAATTCACAATTTTACATAACTTCGATATTTGTATCTCAAAAGTCCCCATAATAAAGCGACGAATGTCAAAATTGCCAATGGTTTTGCTACAATCAAATTCTGATATGAGGTTATATTAGCGGCTATGAGTAGATTGAAGGCTAGAATATACGGGACATAGAATGGTCTTATCCTGTCAAAATTAACCAGACCCACTGCACCAAAAAGAAGCACAAATGGCATCAAATCCATGCTCCAACGCTCATCACCTCCTATAACCATCATAACGAATGTCCAGAGCGCAACAAAACCGTAAAGCAGAAATGTCTCGACTTTTCTCTTCCTTAGGCAATGAAAAAATCCATATATTACCATGGGCATTAAAAAGATGCGCATTATTGCGCCTAAATTTTCCCAGAAGACAAACTTACCATAAGCATAGAAGAAATTTGCTCCCGAGCGTTGATAGAAATAAGTTGGCCCCCAATAGATAACCACAAGACTTTTAACAAAATCTTTTGAAGCCGATGCTGGATTTGAGACTATTCTAAGAATAATATCTTTAGGACCTGTCGCCCCTTCGAGATACTGAGGAGCAGCTTCGCCCCTGTACCCTTTTTGGCCTATGTAGAAGTCTTCTATTTTTTCAAAGACACTTCTACCACGGGGAGATAAACTACCAAATGTAATTACCAGAGATAGGCAAATCAATAAGAAGAATAAGGCCTTGATAGCCCTTTTCTCCCCAAAACCCAGGCCTATTAAGATGTGTAATCCCCCAATTCCTATTAGTATTACAGCTAACTGTGAGCGAATGAAATAGATATCCAGTGTGACCATTATTACCCAAAAATAGTTAAAAAAATTAGCCCTGTTTTCTCTGATTCTGACTACCAACCAGATGAAAATCACTATTAGAAAGACCAAGAGCATATCCTTCAATATATAATAAGATTGAGAAATATAATGGGGATAGAATAGGTTAAGAATCAGTGTCCAGAAGCCAATTTTTCGATTATTAAAAAGGTGAAGAACGATGTGGAACATTGGAAGAGCCATAACTACTGATAACAAGGTATTGGTTACGGAAATCATTAATTGATGATGACCAAAAACAGCGTAGATTATTCCGACATAGTACGGAAAGCCTATATGTTCACCGTATAAATGAAGAAGTTCTGGGTCAAAAAATCTACCCTGCCTGAAATAGCTTGCCAAATATTTTCCTGACCAGTCGAAATAACCGGAATCTCTTGTAGAGCCATCTCCATACACATAAAAGGAATGTCCTGCTTTTGAATACCAGACCAAGACAATCGTAAGCTTTACAACCAGAGCCAGGATTACCAAAAAGACTATTCTGTTCTTCATAGTCAGGTCGAGATTCACTGGCAACGATTTTGAAAATAACCTGACAATTAGAACTATTGCAAAAACCACAAAAATAAATCCAAATATTTCAATCATTTAAGCTTTGCCCCTCCACAAATCTGAGAGAATCTGGTAATATTCCTTACCTACATCAACCCAGGTTCTATTGCGATACTCAAAGGATTTCTTAAAGGAACCCTCCCTCATTTTCTGCATCATGGGATGTCCGGAAATAACTTCTTTAATAGCATTTGCTAATTTTTCTGCATTACCTGGTGGAATTAGCAATGCCCCCGCATCAATAGCCAATTTGCTAATCCCTCCAACATTTGTAGCCACAATAGGTAGACCGAAACACATAGCCTCTAACAACGAAGCAGGATATGTATCCCATAAAGAAGGTAGGATAAAAATATCTGCATTTCTATATAGTTCTATCAATTTATAAACATCTTTAATTTCGCCCAAAAATACTACATTATTGTAAAGTCTTTCCTTTGCCACAAGCTGCACTAACTCATCTGTGTATTGTGGAACTCTTGTCGTATTTCCTACAATGTGCAATCTAACATTATCCATATTAAGAATCTTAACTGCCTTTATCAGGTGCTCAAGCCCTTTAACTCTGTGTATCCTTCCCACAAATAACAGGTTAATCATTGAATTATCTTTTCTAACTTTCGTATATTGTTTGCATTTAGTGAATTCTGGCCTTAATGCAGGCTCAATAACCTTTATTCTTGAATCTGAAACTTTTAAATGGTGCAATTCTTTTTTTGCCGCCGCTCCACCGGCTATAATTAAATCCATTGGACACAAGAATAGAATGCTTACTATTCTATCAATCAAATTCTTAATAAATGATTTTCTGTAACTGAAATAGAATGCATTAACCAAACAAACTAATTTCACATTTTCTATCATCCAGACAAAGAAATTAAAGATGAATAGATAAAATCGTTTCGAATAATCTTCCACTATAATTTGTGTGCATGACCTATCTATTCTTAAAAATTCCCACATATAGCAAAAGTTAGTCAGTATAAAATTTTCTTTATTTAGAATATGGTACTTAGTTGCAGGCTCCAAATATTTTATTTCTATATTTTTTTCAGTTAAATATCTCAGAATCTCACTTATCCGCCTTTCACCTCCAGTAACTATATCATCCATTTTTCTTCCAATATATACTATCTTCATTTCACCACTTTGTATTTGATGTTCAAAATCATTCAATTTCCAAGGCTGTTGGACGAAATAAGCGCCTCGATAGTTATCCCTCTGCCAATAATTTCACCAAATAAATAGACTGGATAATAAAGCAAATGTCTTATTTTTATACCCCAACTTTTCTTTGCCTGTTTCCGCCATTCATTCTTGCCTGAATATATTCTAAAATATCTTACCTCAAACCCATTCTTTCGACACATCAGTTTGAAAGAATACTCTGTAAATCCTCCTATATGATAAGGGGATTCAAACGGAGATAATCTTGAAGTTTTATTCATTCTTAAAATCTTAAAAATCAAATCACGAAATCTATTAATGAGTGCATCAACATTAGGGGTTATGATATAAATTAAGCCATCAGGCTTCACAATGCGTTTTATTTTCTTTAACAATTTCGCGGGTTCAGGTACGTGTTCTATTACACTGTCTAAATATACGCCATCAAAGAACTTCTCTTTAAAGTTAGCTTGTTCCAGTTCCCCAACATAAATTTCAACACCCAATTTCTCTTTAATTTTCTTTGCAAAAACATCCGTTACATCTTGTCCGTATATCTGCCAATTTCGCCTTTTAGCTTCTCTCATCCCATATCCAGGCCCACAACCGACCTCTAAAAATCTTGGTTTTATGGGCTTAAGATACTCCTGGATGATATCAAGTCGCCTCTTAGGAATAGTTTCTACCCTCGCCTTCTGCCACCATTCAGTAAGCCTATTGACAAAATATTGGTTCCCGTAAAGTTGGTCCATACCCTCAATTGGCATTGGGTTTACATAATAAAATCCACAGTATTTACATCTGACAATTGATAGATCTGGTAATTCTACTCTATTTTTTCTAAATTCTTCTGGAATAAATGGAGTGCCAATCCGTCGGACGTCGTCATTTCCACATATATTGCATCGTTGATGCCTAAAAATTATGTTCATAATTTACCTAAAGAATCTAAGGTTCTCTCCGCTATTGTCTCCCAATTAAAATGGTGAAAGGACCGTTCCTTCCCTTTTTCTCCCATTTCCTTAGCAAGTTCTTTGTTAGAAAGTAACTTAATTACTGCCTGAGCAATCTCTTCAGGACTATATGGATTAACCAAAATGCCTGTTTCATTATCTATTATTACCTCCGGGACACCCCCATGCCTTCCCCCAATTACCGGTTTACCTCTGGCATTTGCCTCTAAGAAAGAAATGCCAAATCCTTCAACCCATAATCCATCTCGTCTGGAAGGCATTACAAAAATATCACACATATCGTAGAAATGGACAATTTCATTGTCATTTATTTCTCCGGCAAAGATTACATTTTTATTTAAACTATATCCATTTACAATCTTACCAAGATGATCTAAGTACGAACCATTTCCTGCTATTACATATTTAACTTTGGGAATTTTATCTAAAACCATAGGTAGCGCTTTTATTACCATATCCTGCCCCTTTCGAGGTCTTAAAACTGCCAAAGTCAAAATAATTTTGTCAGGATCGTCAATATTTAATTTACTTCTTATCTCTGCAATTCTCTTAGTATTTATTGGAATTGAAAACTTTTCTGTATTTACACCATTTGGGATTACTTGGATTTTATCTGGTGAAATTCCATTTTGGGCTAACAAATTTTTTGTATACTGACTGACAGCAATTATATGTTCGGCCCTAAGACAAAGCTGTCTGAATAAATATTTCTTCAGACGAGATTTTATGCTTTTTCTTAAACTATTATTAATTAAAACCTCAGAACCATGTATAGTTACAACGTATTTAGCAGGAAATAACAAACATGCAATACTACAAATTTTCTGGGCCCATATGTCCGTAATTAACAGCCAAGCTGGCCTAAATTTACAATAGAAATAAACAAAGCAAAATAAGCCTAAAATCTTTTCTTTATTCCCTAATAATCCAGGTATTCGATAAACTTCAAAAGGAAGTTTTAAATCGTTACTACATTTACTATTATCCCTTTTGGTTGTAAGAACAAATACCTTACTTCCTAGATTAGATAATGCTGAAGCCACTTCAAATGAATATGTTGCAGCCCCACCACGCATAGGTGGAAATTCGTGGGTGTAAATAAAGATTTTATTGGTGCCCAGCAAATTTTCATAAATAGATTCAACTGCTCTAACATGTTTCTTAATGCTAAAAAGTTGTTCAGCTCTCCTTCTGGCAGCAACAGCCATTTTCTTAGCTGCTTTCCCGTCTTGTAATATTTTTATAATAGCTTCCGCCAAAGAGACCGGGTCTCTGGGAGGAACAAGTAACCCCGTTACATTATCAATTATTTGTTCAGGTGTTCCTCCAACATCTGTTCCAATAACTGGTTTACCTATAGCCATAGCTTCTAATACCACGCGAGCAAAAGGCTCTTCCCAGGAAGGCAAGACAAATAAATCCAATGCAGCAAAAACTTCGGGCATATTAGAACACAGACCAACGAATACTATCTTATCTTTTACACCAAGGTCTTCTGCTAATTTAACTAATTGTCCCAGATATTGGCTATCAGGTGCTTCGCCCACAATAATAAATTTCGTATCGGGAATTATCTTAACCACCTGTGCTGCTGCGTTTATAAAAACATCACATCCTTTCCAGGAAACAATCCTTCCTGCCATCCCGATGACTTTAGTATCACCATTTGCACCTAATTCTTCTCTGAATTTTTTCCCCGTGATATCAGGACTAAACTTACTTAAATCGACACCATTACAAATTACACAAATTTTATTTTTATTTAACCCTGCTTGAATTGCTATTTTCCTCATATGTTTGCAATGAGCTATAATTTTATCTGAAAGATTTACAATAAGGCGTGTTCTTCCATGAATTGCTCTTGTTACAATCAAACTACGAAGATGATATACGGAGCGAATTCTCATTAATTTGCAAAGCAAGGTCAAATAATGTAATCTCCCTAAAGAATTTATATGGATTAGCTTGATTTTACTTTTCTTAATAAAGATAGACAGCCGAATAAGTAGAAAAAGCAAACGAAGTCGTCCTATTCTCTCAAGGTAATTATTATTTATCACCTTAAATTCAATACCCAATTCCTTTAACTTGTCAGTAAAAACACCACCAGATGTGCATAAAACATAAGGATTAAATCTATTTCTATCAAGTCTACTTAACAAAGCTAATAAACTCTCGTCCCCCCCGCCATAAGCATTCCCATTATGATAAATGTATAAAACGTTCTTCCGCATATCACCTTTAATCCTCGTTACTAATCCACATAATAGATTCCTAATAATCTATGGCTCATCTTAGGAAAATAGTAGGTAATTTTTTGTGATACATCTGAACACCTTTCCGCTATGAATCTAATCAATTTGCTCTTCGAATGATAAAAAGTTCTCAATCCAATCCAACCTCTGATTCCTTTGACTTTAAAACCAAAACGTTCTAACTCATCAACCGTCCATCCTGATTTATGAATCTGTCTTTCATTGTTATCAACCGCACCTTGTTCACAATAGCCGTTTGTTGTAGAAATAATAACTTTTCCCTTCGCCCAAATCTGCATTTTCCTTACTAAAGCATAACCCTCTTTTTTTGAAAGATGTTCTAGAACTTCTGTACATATCACGGCATCAAAAGATTTTGGTTTGAATTCGATGGTTGTAATATCTGACAGAACGTAATTAGTGTGAGTTCTTTGTTTTTGCGATTCCCAAACGTAAGGCTCAAAAATATCTACGCCCACAGAAAACTGCGCTTTACAAAACTGGAGTGGTGAAGTTCGCCCGCAGCCCAAATCGAGTATACTCTTACAGTTGTTTAACAATTTGGGTATTAATGAATATCTATGACCAAAAAATATTCCCCTATAATAAGCCTTAAGCTTTGTTAAAACCATATCAATAACTACTATGCTATTTGTATTGCCTGAACCTACATTCTTTTGAGTATAAGAACTATCCAATAAGAACCCTAAAGTTTCTCCAATAACAGCAATAAACTCTGTTCCTCTCTGCCATAAGCATCTGCATTATGAAAAACGTATGAAACGCTCATCCTCCGGGAGTTTTATTTTTTCTAATAAGTAAAAATATCATTACTTCGCAAAATAAGTTTGGCCAAATTTTTTTAAGCAACCAAATTCCTATGACGGGGATAAATTTCTTAACCTCAAAACCAAGTTTATCTGACCACCATAAAAAATCCCTGTATGTCCAGAATCTTAAATGCTTTCCAGGAAAAATATCCCACTGCATAGGGAATTTTCCCATCAAGAGTCTAACTCGATGTTGTATAAAACCTGTATTAGGAAGACTTATTATAATCCCTCTGGTAAATTTATCTTTCAAAGCGACTAGTATTTCTTCAGGATTTGGTGTATGTTCTATGACATCTGCAAGAATTATATAATCAAAGTTTGTTAATCTCTCTATAAAATCTATATCAGTAACATCTCCTTGTTTTGCTTCTATTCCTCTTTTTTTACATTCCTCTACAGCTTGTTTTGAGATGTCTATTCCGTATAATTGTGGAGTAATGTCATGTTTTTTTATGATTTCCAAACCAGCACCATCTCCACAACCCAAATCAAGCACACTGTGGTCCTTCTCCAGTAACAGCGATATAGCTTCCAATTTTTTGATGCGCCTTTTTGGGATTTCCCCTTTTATCCTGTATTTCCAATGTTGTTCATAGTCTGCAGTAAATATTTCTAAATCCCTATAACCAAAAATCAAAAATAGATTACATTTCACCATAGATAAAAACCTATATATCGGCGCTGGTAAAATATATTTTGCCAATAGTTTTATCGTTATAATATTCTTCTTCATTGATTAGTTTATTACTAAATTAGATTGACTTGAAAATTAAACTTATCAGCTCTCCTAATCCATATTTTGCTATCTTATTGAGCAAATAAACCGCTAAGGAATAAACTGAAACCGATGCGGCTAATAGTATAAAAAACCAATTTGGACTACTTTCATAAAAAGGCCGTTGCCTAACCGCCCATATAATGAGATAAAGGATGAGAACCAAAATGATGGGAAAAGAAAGAATTTTAACGAAAGTAATATAGCTAAATTTCAATAGCCTGTGTATCTCCCAGACTCCTAAAATACATGAAAATACTATGGAACTCGAGACTGCCCAAGCAGTTCCTACAATACCCAAATTAACAGTAAATGGAAAAATTACAATAGATAAAATAACCAACTGAATAATGCCTATCTTAACCCCAATCTCTGGCTTTCCTATTCCATTAAACAAAGCACCGAAAGTGTTTTGAATAGACCTTACTGCCCCAAATATACACAACACTCTCATTGCTGAAACCATAGGTATCCATTTATCACCCAAGAAAATCTTGGTAAACTCTGGAGCAAATACAAATATTCCCCCAGCTAAAGGTATTGAGATAAGAGCCACTATCTGCAACACTTTAAGATAAGCCTCTTTTAATTTAGGTAAATTATCTTGCAATTTAGAATAAGCAGGGAAACTCACCTGAGAAATCACATGGGCAATTTCTGTACAAGAAAAATTGCTAAATTTATATGCCATAGTGTAAAAGCCCAGTGAAGCCATCCCGAGTAGTTTACCCACTAATGCATTATCTACATTGGTCACAAGAAAGACTATTATGCCTAAAATGAATATCCATTTCCCAAAATCAAAAAGTTCTTTCACTTTTTCCCAGTCGAACTTAAATTTGGGACGATAGGAATGGATTAAATAAGAAAGAGCAAACTGTGCCAGGCAACCAGCCAGTGTACCATAAACCAAAGCCCACACATTCCGGAGAAGAAAGGCTAAGTATACGGTCGCAATAGTTCCTGTGAAAGCCCCCCCTGTTATGTAAACGAATTTTTTTCTGAACTCTAACTCTTTCTGAAAATATAGGACTCCAATATTAGCTATGCCATTTATTAATGGAATAAATGCAATAACTTTTATTAAGTCTATGGCCTTAGGGGCATTAAAAAAGATGCCCACTAAGGGAGAGGAGAAATACAAAATGGCTGATATCATAGTTCCTCTTATAATCAGAGATACCCAGACTGTATCCAAATATTCTCTTATCTCTCCCTTTTTCTGAACCAATGCTGTTTCAAAACCAGTTTGGGAGAAAGTTTCTATTGTTCCCATAGCCAGTAAAGCAATCCCCATAAGCCCAAAATCGCCAGGAGCCAACAGGCGCGCTAAAATAACAGTGCTAACTAATAACAGCACCCTACTGGCTATCCGAAGAGAGAACATCCATATCCCTCCACGGACAACTTTTTTGGAAAGAGATTCGGCTACTCTCTTCTCATCTTTTATTTGTAATTTCCGGGGTAATTCTGCTTCAGTTGTCAGTGTCTCCATTACCCAATAGCTCCTGTTTCTTCTTTTTGAAATATGATTACTTAAATAGAATCTATCTCATATTTTCTAATTCTCTTTTGGCGATTCGTTCTGCGTCTTGGTCGCCATTTCTAATCTTCAGGATGGCATTCCACATCGAGGCTGACTTAATTGGGTCACCCTGAGACTCATAGATTTTAGCCAGCTTATAGTATGACCAACTATGTGCAGGGTCAAAAAAGATGGCTTTTTTAAAGGAATCAATCGCCTTATCCTCATCACCCATTCTTTCATATAAGGTTCCT
>Ga0315282_10013087_pt1 | contig 12567 bp, 11 predicted proteins | sample YL17G07_20_MG_FD_203693 | JGI IMG/M metagenome (GOLD analysis project Ga0315282, IMG submission 203693) | Sediment microbial communities from Yellowstone Lake, YNP, Wyoming, USA - YL17G07_20 | ecosystem: Environmental > Aquatic > Freshwater > Lake > Sediment | place: USA: Wyoming | collected... | reverse complement strand
TCTTGCCGGCCGCTTCCCCGCCAGCCTGCTTGCGGTGCGCTTCCTGCAGGAGTGCGGCGGCTCTTTGGGACTCCCGGACCGCATCTTGCACTTCAGCCATGTCCAGCAGGTCCGCCCGCGCTCCTGCAAGGAACTGGTGGGTGTCCGCACGAATGCGGCACAGCCGGCCGGCACGTTCCTGAGCCGCGCGGTTGATCTCGTGCGCGATCCGGGGCATTTCCGTTGTGAACTCCACGATTGGTCCCTCCTTTTCGATGAGGCGCTATTCGGACAGCGCCAGTGGGCCGGAAGTCCGGGGCGCTGATACGGGCCGCACTGCCGGCCCGTACCAGCTACCCCGAAACTTTCTGGAACGCCTATCACGCCGGCGCCGCAGCAGTCGCGGTAAGCCCAACGGCTTCCGCATACTTCAAGTACGTCTCCACGGACGCGATGACCACTCGGGCCTCCACCGATAGCAGTTCGATGCCCACGAGGGACACCTTCACCCATGCGTCAATCACGATCCCCTTATCGAGAATGCGATCCACGACTTCGGCCAGACTCGATGAGTCCGTTGACTTCGCTATCTTTGCCATGCCCTCGGCTCCTTCACGCGCACATTCAGATTACCGGCTGGACCCGCGCGTTGAGATCGTGAAGCCGGTGACGCCGACCTTTCATTCAAGGCGGCTGGCAGCGTGTACCGCAAGGTTGAGACCAAGCTGAAACGTGCGCGGTCGAGAGCGCCATCCCGAATCCTGCAACGCCAAGTCAAGCGTGAGGATCGGGACAGTCTCGACCATTTCGGAATTCACGTTTCCCAGTCTCAGCGTGATATACGAACTATGGGATGGCTTTCCTGTTTTAGCTGCATGTTTGTGAAGGTGATTCCATAGGGGAAGTTCCATTCGCGCCAGGCCTGGAACGCCCCGCACGCGCGCTTCTGCACGTGCGTGTTTGCGAGGGAGTCGAGGTGGCCGACGCGTCGTGCGCCCGTACAGCATTTGAGCCAGAAAAAGTTTCCTCATTTCATAACGCCTTGGCCTGAAACTGGCAGCAAGATTGTCTCAGGAAAACATCGTGGCTGCCTTGCGCGGTGTGTTTCTTACATGGTATGCTATGTTTAATGGGGGGATTTTAATTACTGTTATGTGTCGCACGCTGTGCACAGGTGTGTCTTAGTGTCTGCACGTGTGCAGAAGATGGGGGGCTTGCTTTTCCGGTTGTTTTCGACGCAGAAAGTGGCAGCCAGGGCGCTCTTCGCGGCTGGCCCGGAAGTTGCACACAGATTCAGAAACTGTCCAAGCTGTGGCGCGTAAACAGTCTGTTCTGCAACAAGTAGTCAGTTCTGCAACGGGAAGTAGTGAAGTGCGCCAACCAACAGCGACACGCCGGCGGCGCGGTAGCGTGTTGCACGTGTGGCACTGGACTGAGGCGGTCCCAGCTTGGCAACTCTTACTCCACGGGCGGCCACGGACTGCGGTTCGGGGCAGGCAACGCGGTATTGCACGAGTGGGGGTGGGGGATGGCGGATGCATCGGGAAACACTTTCTGCATATTGCCTCTTTCCGTAGCGGTCGTCTCGGAATCAGGGAGGGTTCTGTTTGCCAGCGGCGCGATGTCGCGGGCACGCACAACAGGGCCGCTGGAACTGGGTGATGTGTTGCCTGGCGAAGTCCTGGCCGCTACGGCCCTGCCTGAACAAGTGAAGCGCTGCATTGAGAGCGGGAGAGAATTGCCCCCCAAGCACGTGCGCTACCGGGCTCCGGGCATACAGCGCTTGTACCGGTATTCGATCTTCCCCCTGTTATTCCCCGAAGAGAAAGCCGCGGCGGTGTTGGTCTTCGAAGACGTGACGGACGCCACCACCTTGAAGCGTACCTGCTTGGGGCTGCAGGAGCTGAATGACAAGGTGATCACCAATATCCTGGCAGCGATCGCCGTCTTCACAACCACTGGGCATATCAGACTGGTCAACGAGAAGTTCGCGCAGTTGGTGGAGCAGGATCGTGCAAGTTGTATGAGCATGCAGCTTGCCGACTTTACAGGGTTGGCCGCGGCCATCTCTCTGAAGCTGGGCTCCCTGGCCGACCTGGTTCCATCCCTGCGATCGAACGCCGGCCCGGTCAAGTGGCAGCAAGTGCCGTGGCCGGCGAGGAACAGCGCATCCAGGTACTGCGACTTTACAATGTCCCTGCTCTGTACGGCGGACGGCGAGGAGCCGGAGGAAAGAGAGGAGGATCTTCTCCTGCTCGTGGCTATGGATGTCACGGACCAGGTCAAAGCCAAGATGCTTGAGGCGCGCATGTGCGAGACAGAGAAGCTCGTGGCTCTCGGAGAGATGACAGCCGGGCTGGCTCATACGATCAACAATCCGCTCTCTGTGGTCTACGGCAATGCGCAGTTCCTCTGCTCCACCTTCAAGGACATTCCCCTGGAGCGGCTCTTACCCCAGGACTGGAAAGAGATCGTCGCCAGCCTCATTTCGATTGAAGCTGAAAGCGAACGGTGTGCTGGTCTCGTCGCGTCCCTTTTGCAGTTCTCGCACCGTCCACAGCCTGGCGCAGAAGGAGAGAGGGCCAGTATCAACCGGCTGCTCACGGACTTGCTGCGCGTCTACGAGCCACAGTTCGCCACGACTTCGACCCACATCGTCAAGACGTTCGACAGCCGAGCCCTGCAGGTGGCCGCAGACCCGGACCAGATTCAGCAAGTGTTCCTGAATCTCATCTCGAACGCCCGGCAGGCCATGCCGAAGGGGGGCACCATAGAGATCATCACGGAGCAGAAGGACGGGTGGGTGGCGGTGACAGTCAGGGACAGCGGGAGCGGGATCAAGAAGGACCATCTCAAGAAGATATTCGACCCGTTCTTCACAACGAAGCCGCTGGGCAAGGGCACGGGGCTCGGCCTTCCCATCGCCAACGCCATTGTCACACGCTGCGGAGGCACGATTGAGGTGGAGAGCGAAGAGGGGCAGGGCACCACCTTTGTCGTCCGCCTGCCGCTTGCCGGGGTCGAAGCGAACGAGTTGCCGTTGTTCGCGAAGGAGAGTCTGCAATGAAAGGGTTGAGGATCCTGGTGGTGGATGACGAACCCGGCGTACGCGACTGCTCTGTGCGCGTGCTCCGCTATCAAGGCTGCGAGGTCCATGCGGCCAAGAACGCGGAGGAGGCCTTTGCCGCCTTGCGCTGCGGCCCCCACTATGACGTCATCCTTGTGGATCTCGTTATGCCGGACATGGAAGGGCTGCGGCTGATCCGAGAGATGCTGTCAACGGACCCCAGCCTCCGTTTCGTCGTCATCTCCGGAAAACTGATATCGCCGGCGGAGAGGATGGATTTGGCCCGCTTGGGTGTGCGTGTCTGCGCCAAGCCTTTCCGTAACGAGGAGTTGTTCCAATGCTTGAGGGACATGGCGCGGCGGGAAGCGCGGCTCGAGGTGGCGCATGCGCACGCGTAGGATCCGCACCATGCGGGACGTCTGGGATGAACTGGCCGGCCGTGCGAGCAGGCGCGCGCGGACTCTTGGCGTGCAGGGAGCGGAACGCCTGGCGCTGGCCGGCGGACTCGTCCGCGTTCAAAGTGGGTGCGAGCGCCAGACTGCGGGTGACACGACCGCGAAGCAAACGGCCGCGTTTTCTCAACACGGTGTGCACCCGTGGGTCTTCCGCCGCGTGGCGGCTCTAGCGCCGAGCGCGAGGGTCAAAGGCCGCGTCAAGCCGCTGGTGCAACCGAAAGCGGACATCAGGAAAAGACAGGGGGCGGGGGAATTTGTGGTCCTCTATTCGCTGCCTCATGTGCTGCCGGACAGCATCAGGATTGTGCTCGACGGGGATGTGCTTCGTCTCACCGCGCATGGAACCGATCCGGACAAAGGCTCGCCGTTCGAGGTGTTCAGCGAGGCGCTTCTTCCGGTGGTGTTGTCGGAGCCTCGTCTTCAGCATGCCTACACCGGAACGGTGCTCGAGGTCTTGATTGTGCCCACGCACGGTCCGCCGGGAAAGCGTGACGCGGAACACACGTGAGAAAAGCGGCGCGGAAAAAAGCAGAATGAAGTCCGACCGGCGCACAGGGCGGCGCACAGAAAGAAGGATGTGACGGCCATGAGAATCCAGGCAAAGAACACGGCCCCCGAACGAGCGGCACCGAAGCCGGAGACCATCCTCGTTGTGGATGACGAGCCCGAGGTCTGCCGACTGGTCCGGCGCTTTTTGCGGCGTGACCGTTTCCGCGTCCTCTGCGCCACGAGTGGCAGGAGTGCTCTGGCCAAGCTGCGCCGGTGCTGTGTGCACTTGGTGATCCTCGACATCTGCATGCCGGACCTGGACGGCATCCAGGTCCTGGAGAAACTCCGGCATCGCCGGAAGGACCTGCCTGTCCTCATGCTTACCGGGCATGGTCATCTCGACACGGCCCGGCAGGCTATGCGGCTCGGAGCCTATGATTACATCACGAAACCTTTCAGCATTGAACTCGTGAAGAAGATCGTGCGTGAGGCGCTTCAGAAGCCTGCTTTGGGGATGTGAGAGCGGTCGGGCAGAACGAGGGGGTAAGCGGCCCTCGCGGCCAAGACCAGAGGTGCAATTGAGAGGCTTGATCTACGTCCCTATCGTCCACACGGAGTTGGACATGGGATCACTGGCGGGACCTGTGGAACATGCCTATCGCGCGCGTTACGGCGCGGCGAAATGGGAAGAGCACGTCCGCACCATCCGGGAGATGTGGCGCGGCATTGAGGAGCGGATTGGCGCGCTGAAGATCGGCTTGAGGCGCGTCAAGGTGTACCAGGACGGCCTTCCGGTCTGCGGCAAGGAGGAGCAGATCGTGCGTGACCTTGCGAGCCGAGGAAGCCTTAACCACCAGCTCGTGGCGCAGCTCATGGACCGCGGAGCCAGGCTGGTCGGGACGGAAAGCCCGGAGCTTCTGCTGCGCGAGTACCGTCTGGTCAAGAGCCAACTGAAGGCCGGCACGAAAGACGAGAGCGCGGGGGAGGCCGGCCGCGCTACGCAGAATACTCTGACGACGCTCCATGAGCGCGACCGTTTCATCGCCCGGCGGATCGAGGAAACCCTGGCCGACAACGAAACGGGCATTCTATTCATGGGTCTTGCCCACGAAGTGCACCGCTATCTGGCCGGCAGCATCAGGGTCCAATTCCTTATACACAGGCTGCCGTTCGGGAAGAACCTCGCCGTGGGGTGTCACGCATGAGCCCAGAGAGCGTAACGACGCCACAGGACCCGCCCGCCAACATCGTGGTGATCGAGGACCACGAGCCGCTCTGGGATGTGATCCGGCGGGCCTGCCATGCTCAAGCGTGGAGCTTCCAGTTCTTCGCGTCTGCCGAAGAAGCGATGGAGTGTGCCGCCGCCAGCCCCGGCGACATGGATCTGGTCGTCGTGGACCTGCGCCTTCCCGGCATGGACGGCGTGGAAGCCCTGCGCACCCTCCACCAGATGGATTACACCTTGCCGATCGTCCTGTTGACGTCGCTGAACGACAGCCCCACCGTCGTGCAGTGCATGAAGCTCGGTGCGTATGATTTCATCACGAAGCCTTTCAGAAACGAGGACCTCGTTTACCGTTTTCGGCGGGCCCTGGAGAAACGGCGGCTGATCCGGCGCTGCGTACACTTTGAGTCGAATGAGTACCTGCGCGCGGTGATGGGGCCGAGTCAGGCGGTGCAGCGCCTCGCCGAGGCCATCCATCAGGTCAGCCCCACGGAGATGGCGGTGCTCATCGAAGGCGAGAGCGGGACCGGCAAGGAAATCCTGGCGCGCTACATCCACTCCCTCAGCCGCCGCAACCGCGGGCCGTTTGTCGCGGTAGACTATGGGGCCATCCCGGACAACCTTCTGGAGGGAGAACTCTTCGGCTCCCGGAAAGGGAGTTTCACGGGCGCCGTGGCTAACCATGAAGGCAAGTTCAAGATGGCCGATGGAGGCACGCTGTTCCTGGATGAGATCGCGAACCTGCCCCTGCACATGCAGGTCAAACTGCTGCGAGTATTACAGGAGAGGGTAGTCATGCCGGTCGGTGGGAGAGAACCCCTGCCCTTTTCCGCGCGTCTTATCGCCGCCACGAACAGCAGCCTTGAAGCAGCGATTGAGAAGGGCAGCTTCCGGCTGGACTTGTACCACCGTATCACCGAGTTCCCCGTCTGCACGACACCGCTGCGCGAACGCATCGAGGACCTGCTGTACCTGTGCAGCCGTTTTATGCATGACGCGTGCGCGGAGTTCGGCAAGCAGATCGAAGGCTTTTCGGAAGAAGCGCTGGACCAGATCGTGTCCTACCCGTGGCCTGGAAACGTGCGCGAGCTGAAGAGCGTCATCCGGCGGGCCGTCCTCGTCAACACAGGGCGCATCGAGCGCGTGTTCACGCAGCGCGACTCCCAGCCCGGTACGCGCGTTTTCACTACCGCCATGGACGGGAACACAGTCGTCCGCGCCGAGGTTGTGATTGGCAAGGACATGATTTTGCGGAAACGCGTGCCGCTCAAGCAGATTCGAAAACAGGTTATTTGTAAGATCAACCAGGCCATTGTAGGCACTGTGCTGCAGCACGCCGGCGGCAACAAGAGCAACGCTGCTCGGATCCTGCAGCTTGACTACAAAACCGTCCACACGCTGTGCAAGGAGACCGCAAACGGGAAGGAGGACGTTCATGAGCAAGCAGAAGAGCCCCAAGCAGGGGAAAGCGGGCTTTGAGTTCAACCTGGGAGGGCTGTTCGGGAGCCTGAGCAGCATTGCTGAGAGACTGAGCGAACTGGCCGAGAAAGGGGAGGAGCTTCGCCGCGAGGGCACGTTCGAACCTTCCAGCGGCCCCAAAGGGGTGAAGGGTGTCTACGGGTTCACGATTAAGGTGGGCATCGGCCGCGACAAAGTGCAGGTGGAGCCTTTCGGCAACATCAAGCAGGACGAGAGCGGCAAACCGACGGTGGCCGACGAACGGGAGCCCATTGTGGACATCTTCGACGAAGCTGACCACGTCCTGGTGGTCGTCGAACTCCCCGGAGTCGAGGAGGCGCAAGTGACGACCGAGTTGAAGGACGACGTGCTGCTCATCTCGGCCGCAGGCAAAGACCGCCGCTACCGGAAAGAGGTCCTGCTCCCACGCAAGTTCCCCGCGGCGGCGCTTTCCCGCTGTTTCAGGAATGGCGTCCTTGAAGTCAGGCTGGCTAAGAGGAAATAGCGCACATGCCAAAATCCGAATCTGCGGACGGTCATCTCGTCCTCACGACCGCCGAAGCCAACGCGCGCGACGCGGGGCGCGGCATCGCGCGCCTCGACCCGGGGGACATGAGAGCCCTGGGGGTGGAGATCGGACACCTGGTGGAGATCCGGGGCAAACGCGCCGCCTACGCCAAGGTCATGCCGGCCTTTGTGGAGCACCGCGAGAAGAAGCTGATCCAGGTGGACGGCCTCGTGCGGGAGAACGCCGCGTGCGGCCTGAACGAAAAGGTGCGGGTGCAGCCGGCGGAAGCGCAGCCGGCCTCGCAGATCGTCCTGGAACCGCTGACCCGGAAACTGCTCGAGCGCGAAGGCGAATACGTCGCCAGTCTCCTCGACGGCCTGCCTGTTCAGGAAGGGGACCGGGTGCGCGCGACCCTTTTTGGCAGCCGCTGGATTGACTTCAAAGTGGTGGCCACCCGGCCCAAGGGCGTGGTGCTCGTGCACCCCACAACCATGCTCAAGATCGAGGATGGCCGCAAACCCGGCGCGGCGAGCGCCAGCCTGAAATACGAAGACATCGGCGGACTGGGACGGCAACTGGACCGCATCCGCGAGATGATCGAGCTGCCCTTGCGCTATCCACAGGTCTTCGAGAGGCTCGGCATCACGCCGCCCAAGGGCGTCCTTCTGTACGGGCCGCCCGGCACCGGCAAGACGCTGATCGCCCGTGCAGTCGCGAACGAAACGGACGCCAATTTCTACACGGTCAGCGGCCCGGAAATCATCCACAAGTTCTATGGCGAGTCCGAAGCGCACCTGCGGCAGATCTTTGAGGCCGCGGCGAAGAGCCCGCCGAGCATCATCTTCCTCGACGAGATTGACGCGATCGCGCCCAAGCGGGAGCGGGTTGTCGGGGATGTGGAAAAACGGGTGGTGGCGCAGCTCCTGGCCCTCATGGATGGCCTTTCACAGCGCGGTCAGGTGATCGTCATCGGGGCCACCAATATCCCGGACGCGCTCGATCCCGCTCTGCGCCGGCCGGGACGGTTTGACCGCGAGATCAGCCTGCCGATCCCGGACCGGCATGGCCGGCTGCAGATTCTGGAGATACATTCGCGCGGCATGCCGCTGGACGATGATGTGGACATAGCCCACTTGGCCGAGGTCACGCACGGCTACGTGGGCGCCGATCTGGCTGCCCTCTGCCGCGAGGCCGCCATGATCTGTCTGCGGACGCTGGTGCCCGACATTGATTTTGCCGCCGCCGAGATTCCCTACGAGAAACTCACCTCGCTGACCGTCCGCATGGCGAATTTCCTCGAAGCTCTCAAAGTGGTTGAACCGTCGGCCATCCGGGAAGTCTTCACCGAGATACCCGATGTCACGTGGAAGGATGTTGGCGGCCTGGAGCACATCAAGCAGACCTTGACCGAGGCCGTCATCTGGCCATTGGCATATCGGGCGTACTTTGAAGAGGCCAAAATCGCCCCGCCGAAGGGCATTCTGCTGGCAGGGGCTCCAGGAACGGGCAAAACGCTGCTGGCCAAAGCCCTGGCTGCCGAGAGTCAGGTGAACTTCATCTCCGTCAAGGGGCCGCAGCTCCTCTCCATGTACGTCGGGGAGTCGGAACGAGGGGTGCGCGAAGTGTTTCACAAGGCTCGCCAGGCCGCGCCCTGCATCGTCTTCTTCGATGAGATTGACTCGCTGATTCCCAGGCGCGGCAGCGGCGGGACGGATTCACACGTCACCGAACGGGTCGTGAGCCAGTTCCTCTCGGAAATGGACGGGGTCGAGGACTTGCGCGGGGTCTTCGTCCTTGGAGCCACGAACAGGGCCGAGTTGATAGACCCGGCTCTTCTGCGTCCAGGCCGCCTCGACCGGGTGATCGAGCTTCCCCTGCCCGACAAGCAGGCTTTGCGCGCCATCTATGAGGTGCACACACGCGGAAAGGCGCTGGCCAAGGACGTGGATCTCGCCGTCCTGGTGCAGGCGTCACCCGCTGGCATGACTGGGGCCAACGTGGAGTGGGTTTGCCGGCGCGCCGCCTACCGCGCCATTCAGAGAGCGATCGAGGCGGATCGCGATGGCAAGAAGAAACGCGGACCAGGCATCGTGGTGACGATGGCCGATCTTCAGGCGGCCCTTGCCGAACAAGCAGGTGATCGCTGACCATGCCTGGACACCGGAAACCGAAAGGGGAGAAACATCTCGTTTACCTTTACGGTTTTGCACTGGCTAAAGGTTCCCGTGCTGCAGGGATGACCGGACCCGCAGGGCTTCCCCCGCCCCCTTCCCAGGGTGTGGAAGACGGCGTCGGCGTCGCCTGTGTGGAGCACCTGGGGATTGGCGCTGTGGTGAGCCTGGTGCCGGCCAAAGTATACGAGGAGCAGCCATTAGAGGAGCACTGTAAAGACCCGTGTTGGCTGGCGGCACGGGCGGAACGCCACAATCGTGTGCTCCTTCAGATCCTGGAACACACTGCAGTGGCGCCCTGCCGCTTCGGGACATTATTCCGTGATTTCGCAACCGTGAAGGAGATTATCGCGTGCAATCGCAGGCTGCTCAGCAAAACGCTCCGGCGGCTGCAAGATCGAGTGGAGTGGTCGGTTAAAGCCTACGTGACAAGGCCGTCCAGGCCGAGCGGTGACAAGCATCACGGGAGAACGAGCAGCCGAAGATCGGGCAGTGAGCGGGCCCAGGGGGCGGCATATCTGCTTGGTCTGGCGCGGGCTCGAACTGCCCAACGAGAGGTTGACGTGCGTCTGCGGAACCACGCCAAGCGGATCATCGGCGCGCTCTCTCGACTTTCTGAAGATGTGGTACTCCTGCCCGTGCGCGATACGGAGAGCGATAAGGGCATGATCTTTCTGGACCTGGCGTGCCTGGTGAAACGCGGCAACATGCCAGCCTTCGCATCCCGCCTGCAGAAGCTGGGCGCTGGAGAGAAGAAGAACGATATCGCATTGAGTTGGAGCGGTCCCTGGCCCGCCTACAGTTTCGCGGGAAGCTCCTTTCATCCAGCGGGTCGTCAGGTGTGACCCGGCATATGCACAGGATGAGCGATCGGGCGCGGTCAACCATGGATCACCTCGAGGCGGCGCAGGTAGTCCGCGAGCTTGTCCGTGCACGCCTTGACCGTCAAGGCGTCGGTGGCCTTCGCGGCGGCTTCCATGACGCGGCCGATCTCCGTGATGGGCTGAAAACCAAAAGCCCCGCCGGTGCCGGCCATGTTATGCGCCCACGTGCGAATCCTGCCGTAATCGCCGGCCTGCAGTGCGGCGGCGATTGCCGGCACTTCGCGGCGGCGGTTGTCGAGAAAGGCCGGCACCAGATTGGCGATGTCGGCGCGCACACGCACTCGAATGCGTGCCTCTTCCGCGACGAGGGTTGAGGATGTCATGTGGTCCTCCTTTGCGCTCACGTTCCGCTCGGCCCAGACTCGGCGTGCAGAATCTCCCGCACGGTGGGGCCGAGCTTCTTGTCCAAGGCGTCTGTCTTCCGAAGCACGCCCGACGAATTGGCCTTGAGACGCTGTTCGTCCGCGCGCGGCAAGTCCTTGTTTGTGACGATCACGACAGGCACCTGCGCGAAGCGCGGATCGCGGCGCAGCGCGTCCAGGAATGTCTCCCCGTCCATGACGGGCATGAGCAGATCCAGGATGATGAGGTCCACCGGCGCCGATTCCAGCACCTGCAACGCCTCGCGCCCGTTCACCGCCGTCAGCGTATCGAAGCCTTCCTCCGATAGGTGCGCCAGCAGCAACCGCCGCGCGTCTTCATCATCGTCCACCACCAGAATGCATCCCTTGGCGCGGTGCAACGTCCGCGACAGCACCTGTAACAGGCCGTCGCGCGTGACGGGTTTGGTGAGGAAATCCACGGCGCCGGGGAGGGCGTCGCGTTCCTCTTCGGCGACGGCGCTGACGATGATGACCGGGATATCCTGCACCTGCGGATCGTGCTTGAGTTCGTTGAGCACGGCCCAGCCGTTCATGCGCGGCATCCTGTAGTCCAGGGTGATGATGTCCGGGCGCCGGCTGCGCGCCAGGCTCACGCCGTCGCGCCCCGTGCTCGCCGCCACGACGCGGCAGCCGAGGTCCTCAAGATGCCGCGACAGCAGCAGCCGCGAGTCAACGTCGTCGTCAATCACGAGCACCAGCTTGCCCTGAAGATCGGACGGCAGTGCGACAGCGGGAGGTGCGGACGGAGCGGCCGGCGCGGGGGCGGGCTCGGGGAGCGCCGCCGCCCGGCACGCGGCGGATGCGGACGCAGTGTTGAACCGCACGGAGAATATGGAGCCGTGTCCCTCGCTGCTGGTCACCTTTAGACGATAGCCCATCAGCGCGCACAGTGAGCGCGAGATGGTCAGGCCGAGGCCCGTGCCGCCATACGTCCGCGTGGTGCTGCTCTCGGCCTGCTGAAACGCCTCGAAGATCGCCGCGAGTTTGTCCTGCGGAATGCCAATGCCCGTGTCCGCCACGTCAATCCGCTGCGGCTGGCCGGCGTGATCCGTCACCACGCGTACCGTCACCGTGCCGTGCTCCGTGAACTTCAGCGCGTTGGCCACCAGGTTGATGAGGACCTGCTTGAGCTTTGGGCCGTCTGTGGCCAGCGGCGCCACGCGCTCCGGGATATCTGCCAGCAGTTTGACGTCCCGGTTGCGCACCGCGCCCTCAAGCTGCGCCAGCGTCTCGCGGACCAGGGACGCCAGGTTGACGGGCGTCGTCTCCACTTCCACTTTGCCGGCCTCAATCTTGGACAGGTCGAGGACATGGTTGATCAACTCCAGCAGATGCCTGCCGTTGTCCTCCACTCGCCCCAGATACATCAGGTCGTTCTGCCGCAGGTTGCCCGGCTTGTTCTTCCGCAGGATGCCGGAGAAACCGATGATGGCGTTCAGCGGCGTGCGCAGTTCGTGGCTCATGTTGGCCAGGAAGGTGCTCTTGCTGCGATTGGCGTTCTCGGCCGCTGCCTTCGCTGAGATCAGCGCAGCCTCGGCCTGCTGGCGCTCGCTGATGTCAATGGCGAAGACGATGACCCCCGCGACGTTACCGGCATCGTCGCGCCAGGGAACCTTATCGGTCTGCATCCAGCGCGTCCCGGCGGCGGTCGTGATGGGCTCGATGATCCCTAGCTTGGGCCGGCCGGAGCGGATGACCTCCTGGTCATCCGCGAGATAACGCGCGGCCTCCTGGGGGAAGACCTCTTCCATGGACTTGCCCTCGATTTCCTCGACACTTCGTCCAGCAAAGGCTGCTGCCAACTTGTTGACGCGAAGGAGGCGGTTCTCCTTGTCCTTGAACCAGATCGTGGCTGGCGAGGAGTCGAACATGATCTGCAGTTCCTCGCGCTGCCTGCGCAGTTCCTGCTCCTGCCGCTTCTGTACGGTGATGTCGCGCACCGTCGCCT
>Ga0315282_10013086_pt1 | contig 12567 bp, 9 predicted proteins | sample YL17G07_20_MG_FD_203693 | JGI IMG/M metagenome (GOLD analysis project Ga0315282, IMG submission 203693) | Sediment microbial communities from Yellowstone Lake, YNP, Wyoming, USA - YL17G07_20 | ecosystem: Environmental > Aquatic > Freshwater > Lake > Sediment | place: USA: Wyoming | collected... | reverse complement strand
CTCAAAACGCACTCCATCTTCGTAGATAAACTTTTTATCTTCATCAGCCATTCGTTATATCCACTATCTCTTCACATCTAAATTGAAAAGGGGTTTGAATAAAATTATAAGATATTCTTCTTCCAATCAACCAATTATCTTTGCAAAGTCAGGAATGAATGTTATGAAGGCCTTATCGATTAATTCTTAAGGTAGCTAAAACGTGGCTTGGAGAGGTTTAGGTGATTTATGAATACTCACCATTCCAAAGGGCTTCTAAAAAATCCTTATATGGAAGCACCATAATATCTTCGAATCTCCTTTTCCGCGGTTCAAGGCTGATGCATAGATAACGCTTCAGTTTTTTTTCCTCGGAAAGGGCACGAAGCGGTTTTAAATCAGTGGCCGAAACGTTCTCTTTTGCTTTCACTTCCACTGCTGTATGATCCCCAATAATAAAATCGACTTCGAACCCAGAGGTTGACCGCCAGTAGCTTAAGCTCTCTTCAGACACATAGTCGCTGTAGCTGATAAGCTCATGCATGAGATATGTTTCGAAAGCCTCGCCGAATTCTGGTGTGCCAGGACGAAACTTCCGGCCCTGAAGCCCGGAAACAACTCCAACATCGAAAAAATAGTATTTAGAAGAGGCCAATGGTTTCCTCTTCTTCGACTTCCGCCATGCAGGAAGCTCATAAAGAATCATTGTGTCTTTAAGAATTTCAAAATACTCATACACCGTCGTCCGCGCTACCTGGGCATCATTGGAAACATTGGTAAAGTTCACGATTTGGCTGTTACACAAGGCAGCCACCTTGAGAAAACGGCTAAAGGCAGGAAGGTTGCGGGTTGTCCCTTCAGCTATAATCTCTTCCTGAAGATACGATCCGGCATAGGCCTGCAAGTCAGCCCGAGGATTATCTGAAAAGTAGATCGATGGGAGCAGTCCCCGCTCTATCGCCCGCCTCAGGTCAAACTTGGCGCCCAGTTCTTTGTACGTGAAGGGGTGTAGATATTTTGTTCGGGCTCGTCCACCCAAAAGATTAACACCTCCCCTTCGAAGCTTACGTGCGCTGGAACCAGTAAGTAGAAATCGGATTCCGTGCTTCTCGATGAGGCGGTGTACCTCGTTCAGAAGAATTGGAAGACGCTGGATTTCGTCGATGACCACAATGCGGTCTTTCGCAGTGAGCTCCTGTCCAATCCGACCGGGACTCTGACTAAGGGCCAGATAAATCGAGGTATCGAGGAGATCGTAAACCTTCGCTCCTTTCAAGGTGTGAAGGATCAAAGAGGTCTTGCCGGTCTGACGCGGCCCGAACAAGAAATGGGATTTTTTCTCCATCAAAGCGGGGAGATCCAATATCCTTTGGACATAGGGCAGGCCATTGTCCTTATTTCCATTTGACGACTTCATCGTCATATATCATGCCAAATGACGAAATAGATGTCAATATTTATTTTCTACCGTAACCCTTTTAGGGGTGGTTTTGGTCTTTTGGAGCGGAGATGTTTTGAAAAAAGATTGAGAAGGTGTAAGCGGAGGCAAGATAAGAGAAAATACTTTATTATCGATCCCTGACCCCAAACTCAATTGGGATTATACGGCCGCCATCATTGGATGTACCTCACGCGACACTCGTTCGGATAGGGCATCTTCGGCTACATCCATATCATACCGGCTTTACAAGTTCATCCAATAGCGGGGGTTTTGCCCAAAATAGCGCCCCAGGCGCAAGGCAAGCTCGGCTGTCATCGGACGTTTACCATTTACAACATGATTGATTCGCATTGCAGGCACGCCCAAATCCCGTGCGAGCCGGTATTGTGATAATTTTAACTCGTGAAGCAATTCCTTTAGATACACTCCCGGATGTACCGGCGCAATTCGATGCTTGGTTATGATTACCTCCTCAGTGATAATCGACAATTTCCACTTGTGCAGTATCTTCTTTAGGCCGCCTTTTGGATTTCTTTAGCCTCATATTCAGGAAACATGATAATAGCGGGATGGATGTCAAAAGCTTTTGCTAACTGCTCTACACGCTTTTTGCCAATTTTCACCTTTTCGTTTTCTAAGAGGCTAATATTGGTTGCGCTGATGCCCGAACGTCTGGCAAGTTCAGCCTGGGTCCAGCCTTTTAACTCACGAAGCATTCGTATGACCCCACCGGTCGTCAGTTTAGCATGCGTTTTTGCTGGTACAAATTCACCTTGTCGACGAGTTTTCATAAATCCTCCTAATATCCTCTCTTTCTTTGAGGAATCTTTTATACCTTTCTTCTCTCTCGGTCCTTTTTTTCTCTTTAAGGTAAAACTGTTCTTTTTTAAATTCGAGTTTTTCCCTTTGGAGTTGGACTTCAAGCTTAAATTGATTCTCTTTTTGCTTCCCTTTATCTTCCATGAGCTTTTTCCAGGATTCAAATCGATCCTTCTTAAATTTAAGCCATTCTACTCGTAATCTAAGTTTTTCTGCTTTGAGTTCGATCTCTCTTCGTCTTAGCTCAAGATTTTCATTTCTTTGATGGAAGTACTCTCCCATCAGGAAGTTTACTATTTTCTTATAAAAACCATTGTCTCCATTCTCTTTATCCTCAGGATCTTCATATCCAGGGCTTTCCAGTATTGATTCAAGGGTAAATTTATCATCCCCATTTTTTCCAATAGGTTTGGACAAGCTCACCTCTCTGTATTTTTTATTCATATACTGTTTAATAGCTTTGTTCCTGACACTCTTAATAATGGGATTAATTTCTTCTAATGTTTGAGGATTACGCTCAAGTATATCTACCCAGGCTTGCTGAAAACTATCTTCGTACTGCCCCAAAAAAGGTTGCAAATAATTATTTACTTCGGTTTCGTTCAAATTCATACCGGTTACCTTTCCGAATCAACCCGATAGGCAGAAAGAAAAATCAACAAGTAATCCGGAACTATCTATTAACTAAATAAAAAATGTGAACCCATCCCTAATTTCCACATTATCGGAATTCATATAAGATTCTGCTGTATTTCTATTGCCTGGAGGTTTTGCAAGTCAACGAGCTTCCTTAATAAATTCTTGAATGCTCCAAAAGTTGCGTTGTTTGCCTTAATCCTTTCCCTGTGCTTTTTCCAAGTAATCTCAAGTAGGGTTGCCAACGGTTTTTGGACGTTTTCATGCCTATCAGTGAAAAATCTGCTCCCGGCCTCGTCTGAAGCTTTGTCAAGCCACATAAGACCGTCATGAAGTATCTCATCGACAGCCGGTTGCATCAAGTAATAAATAAACCTTACAGCACTTTCTGGATCACGTAAATTGCCTTTGGCCCATCGTTCATAATATTGCTTCATTTCTTTAATTATTGATTTCTTATCCTGCCTCCACATTTCAGAGATTATATAATTCATTCCCAACAGGTCACACCACAGATTTCTTAAATAGAATCTCTTAAACCCGCTTGGAGGATTCCATTTTTCTGATCCGAAAGCGTACTCAAGCATCTCCTTCCAACGCTTAATAAAATTGTGGGGCACTTTTTCAGCACCAATACCTTTTATAAACCATTTTGTTATGAAATTTTCGACCCAATAGTGCCTCTCCCCGCCTAAGGCTAAAATTGGCTTCCATAGCTCATCTGGCCTCTCGCTTTCATCCATGCACATAACTTGTATTGCAATCCGCTCAAATAGCCACCTATCCCAATCAGATGGAGTGCCGGATATTTCTCCATTCGCATCTGTTTCGAGAAGATTTAATGTCCAAGCTAATGCTTGCCTCCAGAAGAGCAGCCATTCTTCCCTCTCATTCTTATCTACCGCTTGATCCAATGGCGGCATCCAATTAAAGGCGGCCTTCAATAACCATAAGTCGAAATATACATCCTTCGGTAGCTTCCAATATCCGCTTCTTTTCTTCAATTCTTTTTCGTACAATGTTTTTCTTCTTTTAATCTCGTCCTGCGCAACAAGTTCCCAAGTTATTGGATCGCTTGAAAGTTTCCCTTTCTCAAATGCATCAATTTCTTCCCCAAGCCATTTATTGAGGTCAATAGGCTTCTTTTCAGGATGCCTTTCTCGCCGGTATCTCCATCTCGCATGTGACCACTTAAGCAAGAAGTTAACAAGTTGCTTGAAGTGTGCTTTTAAGGTGCCCCTTAGCTTAGATGCAGACCTGAAAAGGATATTCACGGTTTCATAATGTTTGTTAGCGGCAAGAATAGCTATGCACCTTCTGTATAACGGGTTTTCAGGATCATCAGCCCAGATGATCGGCATAACCTCCGCACAGAACCGATCCCAAATCCAATTTGCGACACTCACATCACTATCGAATTGTCGTTCTGGTGGAGGGTTTAAGATTAGCCCGGTAACTTTTTCTATACACCACTTCTCTTTATCAGGTCTCTGTTTTAGCCAACCCTTGAAGTTTTTGAATAGAATGGCAACCCCTCCACAGATTGCATTTTCCTTACTGAACAAATCGAAATCGGGATCGTCCTTAGCCAATTCAATATCGTCAACAAACTGAATTGTACTCCAGACCTTTTCCCCATCATCCGGGGACAATATCTCCTCACCGTTAAGAATACTTCTAAGTCTTATAGGCAAATTTATTAATAACTGTCTATCTTGAATTGTTTTGAACTCTTGCCTACGCCTCTCCAGTATTTCCTTTGGCATTTCGAATTCGAATTTCTCCCCGTGTTCTGGATCCTCTTTTCTTTTCCAGTTTGACATGTCAAACCACTGAATTAGATTTTCAAGCAAGTCTGGAGAAACTGGTCCAAAGAGTGATTTCTCAAATCTCGACTTCCACCTCTCCCGAAATGTCGCAAATATTTCCCGGGTGCCTTCATTACCAAGGAACAGATTAATTGCTATTCCGCTTAATAGGACTTTTCTGTGTGGCATTGAATGAAATTCTTGGGCAAGCTTCATTGTGCTCCTACTAAGATCATACCAACCGATCATTTGGTGTTCTTCACTTTTTAATATGTGCTCTACATCCAATGAGTAAAATTCAGGTACCGCTAATAAAGGGAGCAGACAATCAGCAAACAATTCCTTATGTTTCTTGGCAACAGATATTAGCAATCCGATGAATGCTAACGAAGTACCCTTTTTCAAAATCTCTTCGATTCGCTTGACCGTATCTTCCTTCAATTCTTCTTTGTCAAGCCTGTCGTAAAGCCATTTCTCAAGAGCCATTAAACCTGACGGGATTATGTGAGAAATGTTGCCTACGTTTCGATGCCAATAATAAGTATATGCGCCACCAATAAATGTCTTTTCCCCCCATGAAAATTCAACCTCGATATGAGGCGGTTGTTTGCCTTCTTCTGTCCATGATTCTCCCCATCGTTCCATGGCAAAATTCATCAGAGAGATGATGAGATCTAGTCCTTGTTCAGGGTGTGTAGTTAAGAAGAAGTAAAATGGACCACGTGTATAAAAAGGTGGGAACCATGTGTCCACATATGCCATCCCAATATGTCTTTCAAGGGGAGAGTCATATCTTTCTCTTGGAGTAGGGTGCTCTATTAAAAGCGCAAGTATTATTTCACGTGCTTTGTCTGGATCTGAAAAGATTAGAGGGTAAAGGGCGTCACTATCTGTATCAGATTCAAGACACAGATCATGGAAATCACGAACTACTTGATCCATTGGGCCATCGGGCCAGGGCGGAGGCGTCTCAGATTCAAATGTCGGGTAAAATAACGCTTCGGGAATTTTAGTTTTTGGTCTTTCTACTCCTTCTTCTCGTGATTTGGCCTCCTCATTATAATTTCCAATTAGTTCGAGTATTCGACCGGACGGCCCCTTTCTTGAGCAGGCGGTTAAAGCGAAGTCGATTACCCTTTCTGGTTGTTCATTACATGCCGCTAAGCCAGCTCGAAATGCAAGCTTAACTAAACCAATTTCATCCAGTAATCGTACCCTGCTCATCCTAAGAGCGAGCATATCTTCTGCTATCTCAATTGCAAGTTCTGCCGCTTCGAATCTTGCTGGCCAGTTGAGTTTTGAAAACCTGAGCCATTTATCAACTATCTCTGCCACTTGTTTTTTTGCTAAGTGAATGGCATCAGTCCTATGAGAGTTGAGGAATTTAATTAGTGGCATCCAATAAAGCCAATATGGATCACGATAACGAGTGATTAATTCAGCAGTAGCCTCATCTTTATATTGCCTTGCTATCAGAAGCGCAATCTGATTCGGAAAGCTTGCTGAATAAAGGAACCTATTTAGGAGCCTACGTAGCAGGATACCGCCATTCTTCTTTAATTCGATCCACTGCCTCTCTAAGTTATCTGAAGGATTACCAGAAAATATTGAAGCTTCTAACAATAAATCTTGTCCAAGATTTCCACGGTCGTCTTCTTTCCCAAATGAATAGAATAGGTCGTTCCATTTTTGGAGATCTGTTTCTGCCTCAAGAAGATGAATACCCTGAAGCCTCAGTGCTTTACACCACACGGGAGATGTTAATCTATCTTTTATATATTCAAAGACGCTTGGGTATTTTTCGAGAATAATTCTTTGCCTTGTCCAATCAGCAACTAAGTCATGCTCGAATGAAATTCTATCATTGCGTGTCTTTAAAATCCGGTCCCTACTAAGTTCTTGAATTATAGAAAGCTCATCTATTGAAAAATCTGTTGCTGGTACTTCAATGGTTAAGTTATCGGCAAGCTTTTCCGCGATTTTCTTTAAGATGACGCCTCTCCTGAGTCCATTAGGTTTAGCCACGATTTCTTCTTCCCAATACCAGCTTATTAGGTTTGATTCACCTACCCAACCTTGTAGATCAACGGTCCCTCCAACCGAAATTCTTCTGGCAATAAGATCAAGAACCTTCGGCTTGAAAACGAATTGTCTGAGGTGCAAGTGGAGGCTGAGGCCTCTTAGTGTTGGATATTTCTGCCAAACAGGTTCTAATTTCTCATCCGACGGATTTGTGACATTAAATGTTTTCCAATCAACCTCTGTGTTCAACTTCGATAAATTAATTTGCACTCTTTCCCACTCCTGCGGCTGACAGCTAGTAATAATTTGCCAGGGTAAATGTTCGGCATCCTGATGGCAGGCTTTCAGCAGCAATGCTATTTTCTTGAACTGGCTATCGTTATAAAAACGGTCTAAACCGTCTATGATAAGAAATGCAGCATCATCTGGAATAACATTGAATATTTCCCACGACGGCAAATCATCAAGAAAGGAGAGATTTTCTGTGTTTACCCAAACTACTTTAGATGATTCATGGTACATCACCGCAATTGTCTTTTCTATAACGGTTTTCCCACAGCCAGACTCCCCAAGAAGAACGATGACGTTATTTTCCTTAAGTATGCCAATTATTTCCGATATTTCACTACTACGATCTATTGAGACAGTGCCAGCGATTTTATCTGGAATTAGATCCAGCTCATCTTTCGTCTTTCTCTTTATATTTTCCCATATTGCAGAATATTCAGGGAAATCTTTAAGTTTATATTTCTTTCTGAGGCTTCCTATAAGGGTGTTTAAATCAATACATCCGCCTTGTGATCTCTTTTCTCTCGCTACGCCACAGAGCGTTTGCCAAAGGGCTTTAGCCTCTTCAAGGGAATTGCTTTTGAGGGTATCTCTTAATAAAGAAATTGCTTCACTTAATCTAGCTGATGAGGTGTGTTCAAAATCGAATTGAAGATGCTCGATACATCTAAGCAGTTCACCGATATTGTTTTCATTGATAGAGTATTTCTCGGCAAGTTCTTGAGGACATGCGGAACTTTTAAAAATACTTCTTTCCTCCCTTGAGATATACCCTTCTACTTGTATCCTTCGAAAAAGGTCTTGCGGATCTTGTGACCTCGCCTTATTAAGTAGATCTTCAAGTTTACTTTTGGTATCCGTGTCTAAGGGAGAAGTGATTAAACCGATTCTGTCCGTATCTTTTCTAAAGACAGAACTGCTCTCGCCGAGGTACTGGTCCCAGGCATCCCTGACAAACTCCGAAGGAGCTGAGGTTTTAGAGAACTGGGGACTACTTTTTATTGAAAAAGCACATCTTCTTTCTTCGCTGCCATGTTTAAGTAACAAGAGTAAATCATCAAGTAGCCAACCGTCAGCCCTTACCTGAAAGTCTATCCTTTTTATAATTCCAAGGTTCGGATCAAGAGGAAGACGTCCACATAGAAGGTGGCACATAAAAAATGCCGCTACTTTATCTTCGAACTCGAACCCGCCTCCACCGGTCACTTTGGTAGGTGCAACTTTCTGCGCCATTATTTAACCTCGATGACGTAGATTATAATTAAGCTTTCAGTCAAAAGCATTTCTTCTTCCCTGAACCTCTTCCACCTGCTCCCTCAAATCCTCATCCTCAAGAAGTCCATCTTCAAATTTCCTTACTGATTCATGATTGCTTAACCCTATTTACATTTCTATTTTCATCAGGGATAAAACTCCAATTCATCAACAATTTTATATCGATCAACAAGCCAATGTTGGATTGTATCTCTGATATCGCCGATCATTTCAATATCCCATTCTATCTCTATAGAGGTAGGAATGAGTCGTTTCGCGAGATCATAGATTTGGTTATCAACAAAATCCTGGCGCTTTATTTGTTCTTCGCTAAACTTTTGCATATAACCCCTCTTCTCGAAAGCATGCGGCTTGTTGTGTGAACTAAACCCATTTAGGCAGCTCTCCTTTTTTGAGCTGCTTCTTTCCTTAACTCCTCCTGGACTTCGAGATGACCTTTAATGGAATCTCTGATCATGTCCAAGGCCTCTTCAACACTATCCCCTTGTGAAGAACATCCCGGGAGCTCCTGACATTCAATCCAATAGCCACCATCTTCAAGATCTGGATGAAGAATAACTTTAAAACTTCTCTTTAATATATTAACCATATATTCCCTATCCATTGTCATTTTAGAGGTTTCTCCTTTTAATTCATTGATTAACTCTCCAATGGCAATAGAAAGAACATATTGACCCTTCTTGAGGGTATCGATAATTTCTCTGTTTTTATTTGTAAGAACAAAGATCGTTTCTCCGTCTGTTAAAAATCTCAACTGAGCCAAAGGTTTTTCAATCTCGGGAAGATGTTTTCTTAGAAAATTAAGACTCTTTCGTATCTTCTGTAATGATAAACCCTGGTCTCTCAAAAATTTAGCTACCTTAAACTGAATGAGATCTGTGAAGGAATATAATCTCATCGAGCCGTAGCCAGAGGCCTCGTGAACTGAAGGCTTAATAAAGTTTGTCCGGTCCCAATAATCAATTACCCTTAATGGAATCCCTATGATTTTCGAAACCGTCTTTGAATTGAAAGAATTGCTCAATTTAATTACCTCCAATGATTTTTAAATTCACTAATGTATTTATAAATCCAACGAAAGATAAAAGTCAAGAAATTTTTAGATTCTTCGCTTCACTCAGAATGACGGGGAAGAGACCGGATTTCCGGTGGGGAGTTAAAGGGTAGTTCGGGGGTCAGGGTCAGCCGCATTCCTCTTAGGCTATTTGTTGTTTGACAACGTTTGTCTCATACAGCTTTCGAGTACGCCCTGACCTCTTGCACCAATCGTGCACCGAGTTTGTCGGCGATAACATCCAAATCATACTGAGACTGCAGCCCCAGCCAAAACTCAGCAGATGTTCCAAAAAACCGAGCCAATCTCAGAGCTGTGTCAGCTGTAATTTTTCTTTTCTCAAGTACAATCTCATTTATTCTCCTGGGGGGCACTCCAATATTGATAGCAAGTTTGTTTTGACTGATACCCATCGGTTTGAGAAATTCTTCCAGGAGAACCTCTCCGGGATGAACCGGATGCAATTTCTTCCTCATAACATTTCTCCTCAATGGTAATCTGTTATTTCAACATCATGCGCATCACCATCTCTCCAGACAAAACAGATGCGCCACTGATCATTAATTCTAATGCTGTGTTGTCCTTCTCGATTGCCACCCAATTTTTCCAGTCTGTTGGCAGGTGGAATTCTTAGGTCATTTATATTTTTCGCATTATTTATCATCCGTAATTTCCGCAGCGCAATTTGTTGAATTTCTGTTGGCAATTTTCGAGAAATCTCTCGAACATATATTTTTTCTGTCTCTTTATTTTTAAATGATTTTATCACCCTCCACCAATATATAACGTATTGCGTTAAACGTCAAGCGTTATATTCAACCCTATCATTCCACACCTACTCATTCCACTCCATATTGGCGGCGGTAGGAGAGGATATAATTTTTTACATCTTTCTTTGTCTTGTAAATTCCAAAGTGGCCTTCGCAGAGGATATCTGCATCGAGGCCGAGTAATTTCTTAGTTGACTGGCCGTAATCTTCGAGATTCGAACCAAACTCGGAAAGCAAAGGACCATGAAGGTCTTGGCCAAAAAGAATCCGTTTTCCTTCTTTATCCAGATAGATGGAGATTGATCCCGGAGTATGACCTGGAGTGTGAAGGCAGATAATCTTCTGTTCTCCAATCGTCAGCACCTCTTCAGGAAAATTGAATTTCACATCCACAGGAGTGGGTGGAAAACTTGTCTGATACCAACTCGCTGCTGTTAAAATCGGATCTCCATTTTCCAAGGGTGGCGCATCCAATTTGTGGATGTATATTTTAGATCCAAATCTCTTTTTAATTTCTGGCACGCCTCCAATGTGATCGATATGACAGTGAGTAAGAATAACCTTGTTAAGATCCTTACTACTGAGCCCTAACTTCTGAATATTATTTATAATTTTATCAACGCTCCACCCTGCTCCAGTATCAATCAATATCAATTCTCCTAAATTTATCAAGTATATACATCCATCACGACCATCTGTGATGTCCGGACCCCCTAACATATAGATATCCTTTATAATTTCATATGGTTTCATTTATTCCCCCCTCAATTTTTCCTTTAACCTTTTATAATCTGCTATTGTGAACCCATCCCACTGGCAAGGTAATATGGAATTGTTATGAAATAGAGGTTCACTTTCGAGATCAAACTGTGACATTCTCTTGGCCTCTTCAAACAAAGGAGTATGAGGAATGGGTGAATATTCCACAAGCATTGGTTTTGCACCTGTTTCTTTTACATAAGCAATACTTTCCACAACTTCCCCTACCCTTTGGCCTGGCAACCCGATCATTATATATACCCCCATTTCTTCGCCTGAGTACCCTGCCCTCTTCAAATATTTAATCGCCTGCCGGAATTCTTCATTATCCACCTTTCCTCCGGTTTTGACCTGTCTGGCTTCATCCGATGTTTCAAGGCCGAGACGAATAGTTTTGAATCCGCCACGAAATAGCAGGTCCGCTACTTCCCCGTCTATCTCCCTAACATGGACAGCATTGGGCGTGTGGAAATTACAGTGGATACCCTTATTTATGAGCCCTTTCATCATAGGAATAAAGTGTTTTGGTGGCTCGATCAGAAGGGCATCATCATAGAAGGCAATGTTATTGACTTGATATTTCGCCGTCCAGTGCTCAATCTCTTCAACAACCTTTAAAGGATCCCTTCTTACAAAACCACTTGATAAAAATGGAGAGGCACAATAAGTACATTTCAACGGGCATCCCCTCGATGTAGCAATGCACACATAATCGAGGTGGGGATAGAGGTCAAAGGAAGGATAGGGGAAATTAGTTCGAAGTTCAGAGTTATGAGTTCGGAGTTTAAAATTAGTTAAATCTGAAATTAGCTTCAAAACATCTAACTCCCCTCCTCCTTGGAAAACGATATCCACACCTGAATGTTTTTTTGCATGCTCATAACAGAGAGTCGCATAGATTCCACCCAGAATTATAGGGACACCTTTAAAGAATTTCTTTGTTATTTCAATTAATTTGAATACTCCTGGATACCAGTAGGTCATCCCTGAAGTAACACAAATGAGATCTGGTTCTTCAAGGAATGAAAGTCTTTTCAACAGGATTTCTTCAGGAATTCCGTATCGGCTATAATTTCTTGGGATTGATTTGAACGAAAGGGGTTTCTCAATCTTTGTCTTAAAAAACTTTCCATCTCCGTATTTTTTGGTTTTTATTGATAAATCGAGGCAATCGATCAGCGTGACTCGAAACCCATTTTCCCTCAATAGACTGGCAATTTCAAGAAGACCAAGAGGTTTTATCCAGAGATTGTAAGCCGCAAAGTCAGTGATCCAAGGATTGAGGAGGAGTATATGAGGGGATGACTGTTTCACGTGAAACATCACTTCCCGATGCAGAATTGTTCGAAGATTCGATTTAAAACTTCTTCGCTTCTTATCTCTCCCACCATCTCACCCAGGGCATCCAATGCAGAGCGGATTTCAAAGGCAATGAATTCAAGGGAAGTCCCCTCTTCCAGACCCTTCAATGCGTTGGCAAGATTCTCTCCTACCTGACCAATAGCAATCTTATGGCGGATATTTGAAACGATCAGATGCTCTGGTGTTGCCCTCACATCTCGGTGAACCAATGAACTATAAATAGTCTCTTTCAGGTCATCAATCCCTTCGTTTTTTAAGGCAGAGATTAAAACAATAGGATCATTCTCAAATCGGTTCTTCACATCTTCTAAAGAAATTCTTAAGGGAAGATCGTTCTTATTGACGATCACCACC
>Ga0315282_10013084_pt1 | contig 12569 bp, 13 predicted proteins | sample YL17G07_20_MG_FD_203693 | JGI IMG/M metagenome (GOLD analysis project Ga0315282, IMG submission 203693) | Sediment microbial communities from Yellowstone Lake, YNP, Wyoming, USA - YL17G07_20 | ecosystem: Environmental > Aquatic > Freshwater > Lake > Sediment | place: USA: Wyoming | collected... | reverse complement strand
ATTCGTAATTCCAATCCCTCAAACTCCCCACAATGCGGTGTCAAAATCGCATTCTCCGGAATATCATTAGGATCAAGCATCTGCAGTGCTCCCGCATCAATCACCCATTTTTTGTGAGGATATTTCTGAAGCAGATATTTAGTTAAATAATATGTCTGTAGTCCCTCATTACTTATCTTATTTATATCTTTTATATTCTTGATTCTTAATTCATAATTCTTAATTCCTGATTCCGTGGTGCGCACCATCCCCGGCCCGATCAACACACAGCCATCTTCTTCGATATAACTTTCGATTTCTGACCTTGGAACCACAATTCCGTTCCTGAATTCCTCCTTCAATTTTTGGACAATCTGATTGTTTTGCGAAACGGATGAGTAATGGACTAAATCAACGATCCTACTGGCTACTTGTAATGCCCATAGGGAAGCAGCATGAAAAAGATGAGAGCCGCCGATGATAAGCAGTCTCCCGTTTTGACCTTTATGGGAAGAAGGCGAAGGAAGGTGTAGTTTTTTAAGCTCAACTGAAATTATCTGATTATTCATAAGCAATAAATTTATGTCTGATTTTTTTTAATATCTATAATCTCTTTCGTATAAGTATTCAGAATCTCTTTGGCTTTTTTCTCGTCCTTTTTGGCAACCATGAGCCTAACTCCCTCTATGTTTGGCTGAAACGGATAAGGATATGCGCCTCCCGCGTCATCAGTAAAAATTGTTGCAGAGATCCCGTTGCTTTTCAAAAAACCTTTAGCTATCTCTGCCTCGATTCTACTATTAAAAATTTGTACACAAACCAAATTATCTTTCTCTGTTACTCTATACATGCTCTATTACTTTATACATAACATAAACCCAACTTCTAACTTACTCTAATAATACGTATTATTAGAGTTTTTAAAAGGGTTTCTTGCGCTTTCGCTTCTCCATCTCCCGACGAGCCCTCATATATGACCAATTACCTCGTCCTGGAGGAACTAAATCATTGATGACATCATCAACTTTCTGCCAAAATTCCTCAATTTTTTCTGATTTCAAAATTTTATCTACGGCCTTCTTGTAACCCTTTTTGGAATATTTAAGTGCAATATTTATAGAAGCAATTGTGGTAGGAGTTACTCGTAAAATCTTTTTTATCGATTCGTAATCGTACCCTTTGGCAAGAAGCACTGCGATAGCCATTCTTTTGGCAAGCATAACCTTCTCGACTGGTGAAATAAATTCATTAAGAAACTCTTCTACTTCGGAAGCACCACGAAGGTTGGAAATTGTTTCCAAAAGAATCTCATACATTCTTTTTTCTACATCTGTGCTAATTGGATATTTTGACACCTGCGCCATGTTTAAATTAAGTTATCTAAGTTATCCTTGCTGTTTAGAAAATATTAAGTAGAATTTATTTCTTCTCTACTCTAATAATACGTATTATTAGAGTGTAAATCAAGTATTTAACTACCAAAGCAGTCTTGAATTATTTTTAATTCTTCCTGATATACTTCCTGTGCCATGTCATATTTCCAAGGGCTGTGATTTTGACCCTTTAAGATCATCACTTTTTGACCCTTCTTTTTTACTTCAGCAATAACCTCATCTCGAGATTTCTTTGACACATAACGATCATCTTCTCCATAAACTAGATGCATCTTACCTTTAAATTTTCTAAGACATCCCATAAAATCTGCTTTCTTTGCTTCTAGCCAAAAAGTGCCTCTATATTTCTCTCCTTCCTCTTCATAGATTTTATTTGCTGGTTTATTAAATACTAAAACTGGCCCAGGAACCCAAAGTAAAAGACAGACTATTTCCCCCTTTAACTCCTCTCTTGCGCTAGCAACTACTGAGGCTGCCGCACCCATGCTTTGACCAAGTAAGGCTACCTTATAACCACTATTTATAAATCTCTTGCTAAAATATACGATGGTATCTACCCATTCATTGAAAGAAGACTGAAGATATTCTCCATCAGAATTCCCACTGTTTGGTTGATCAAAACGGAAAGTAGAAAAGCCATGGGAGACAAGAAGCCGTGAGAAGTCGACAAAAGTCCGTGCTGGTCCAATTGATGAGCTCCGAAATCCATGACTCATGATGACTATCTTTTTCTGATGAGAAGCTGGTTCAGAAAGATAACAAAATATCTTCTTATTCAAACTCGACTCAAAGAAAACTTTATCCATAATAACCTTATAAAAACTTATAACACTTTCCCCTCGTACTCTAATAATACGTATTATTAGAGTGAAATGCTAAATAAAACTTAATTCGTTAGACTAGCTCAATAATTTTAGCATTTCCTAATCTATTTTTTTCGATAAAATGCATATCTGTTGTTGTCATGATCGTCTGTTGATTGCCAATCACACTAAATATTATATCTCTGTGTTCATGATCGAGCTCTGATAAGATATCGTCAAGAAGCAAAACCGGCTTCTCACCGCTTACCTGCTCAATATAAGCTAACTCTCCCAACTTCAGCCACAAAATACCCAGTCTTTGTTCTCCCCGGCTGCCGTAATGTGATAAATTTCTTTCCTCTTCATTCTTAATTCTAAATTCAAAATCATCCCTGTGTGGTCCAACCAATGTCACACCTGCGACAATCTCTTCCTCTCCATACTGATCCAGCCTTGCTCTTGAGATAATACTTTTATCATACTCAATTTTATAAAATGTGTTACTTGTTCTCTGTTCTAAGTTCTTAGTTTGATTTAAAAAATCAATGTATTCTTCTCTTTTCCCCGTAATATATTCTCCGTTTTTGATAAGCAACTGGTCCCAAAAGATAAGCTGATGACGATGAGCTCCACTATCTCTGATTGCCTCAAGAAGTCTGTTTCGCTGGCGAAGTCCTTTTTCGTAAGAGACAAGAGTGCGTCTGTACTCCCGGTCAACCTGCATCAAGACAAAATCCAGGTATCTTCTCCTTGTCGATGGCGAATCCGTCACCAGTTCCAAATCCTGCGGCCAAAAAAGTATGGTCTTGAGTCTTCCCGCAAAATCCAGCATCCTTTTTCCTACACCATTAACAGAATATTTCTTAATCTGTGTTTTTGTTCCCATTACTTCTCCTCTTGTTACAACAATTTCCAACTCATATGTTTCTCTACTGTCTTTTTTGCATTCATGCATTTCTGCATTCACGCATTCCCTTACTATTCCTTTCGCCCCTCCCACCTCTTTTCCAAATCCAACCATCTCTGTATCTTTTTCTGCCCGAAAGCTTTTCCCTATAGACAGCAGAAAAATTGCCTCAAGAAGATTGGTTTTTCCGACAGCGTTATCACCTATAATAACAGTTGTCTTTTGAGAAAAAGAAAAAGACTTCTTTTTATACGAACGGAAATTGGAAAGATGGATACTTTCTAATATCACAAAATTTATGGAGAAATTATTGTACCGACAAATTCTTTGTGCAAAAACACTTTGTCAAAATTTAACAAATCCTTACTCAGGACATACACGGTAAGACCGACTTCCTTAGCAAGCTTTGTCGCTATCGGATCAAATGGAAGACTGCTGCCGGGTCGCCAGTTGGTGCCGACTAATTTCTCGAATTTATCCCAAGAGATTTTTCTTATTGGTTTTGCCTGCTTGTATTCTTTTGGATCTTTATCATAAACCTGGGTGATGTTGGACATATTGATGATCACTTTGGCGCCATAATCGCGGGCTAAAATGACCGCATCATAATCTGTGGACCAACCCGGTTTCCAGCCGGCAGCAACCACCAAAGGTTTTGTTAGGTTCACAATTTTTTTATCGTAGTTTTGGATGATCCGAGGGTGTACAACGCCTTCAAAAATGGTCTTGATGATATGGGCATTAAGCCGAGTGGCATGAATCCCCAACCAATCCAAATCCCAGTCCGAAATGTCTCCGACGATATTTCTTGCTGCATCAATGTAATGGCGGGCGACGGCTCCGCCTCCTACAACAATAAAAAATCGCCATCCTTGGGTGATTTTTGCTCTGATAAATAAATTAAATTCTGAAAGAAAGGAAGTGGCAACTCCTCCGTTGGGAGAAACAAGCGATCCGCCAAGCGAGATAACAAGCGGCCGACTTTTATCAATCATCTGGCCTATTATAGCAGAATACTGTTTACTTTTCTAAATTATTGACTTGTTGAACTATAATTATAAGGGTGTATCATAGCGATGATTTAGACTGAATCGATAAAAATCAAGACTAAATAGTGGAAAGGAGGTGAAATATGGCAACCTGGTTAGAGCAAATGTTTCATTATAGAAATCTTGTTGACACAATAAGAAAAGAGGAAGAAATTAAACAAAAACCCCCAATTGAGGCACACCATCCAAATCAAGAATTATTAGAAAGAGTGCGCCTTCTATCAGGATTTAAAAACATTGACCCAAAACAAGTAGCTGTCATCAATATGTGTGGTGCATCAGTTTCTGGCCCTGACCCAAAAGCTCAACACAAATTTGAAAGTGCGCTTGTAGAGGTAAAGGAAAGAGCAAATTTATGTGGGGTTATAATTAAAGAAAGAGAAGAAGATAAAATTGGCACTAAATATTTAGTTGATCAGAAAAGTTGGTGCAGATTGCCCATCGAGAAAGGAACCGACTTAATAAGGTGTGGCACTGGCTGCCTACTTATTGCTCGGATTGTTAAAGAGCCAGAAAAACCAGTTCTTGCCGATTCGCCACCAGTGGTTGTATACCACCAAAATATAAACTGACGCGTCTTGGAATTTTCGCGTTTGAATTTCTGTTAATCCAAGACAAAAATCTACTTCACTTGTGTAGAATATTTTCCTTTTTCGTTTTATCTTTTCTTTTTGCTACAATATACTCATGCTTGTCTATTTCACTGCCTCAATTATCGGAAAAAAGCACTATTTAAATAATTATTTAAAGATCGTTGAAATCCTGAAAACTAAAAAGGTTGAGATTGTCTCTGACCATATTATCAAATCTGACGGATATCAGGTACGGATGGAAACCAGAGACGACAGACTTAAATTCCAGGAACAGCTGGATAACTGGATCACCGCGGCTGACTGTATCATCGCCGAAGTTTCCTTTCCGTCAATCAGCGTCGGTTATGAAATCTCGATGACCATAAGTAAAAACAAGCCTGTTCTTCTCCTTTACTGCGAAGGTAATCCCCCTACCCTTCTTGCCCAGCATAAAGATGAAAAACTCATTTGCGAAAAGTACAGTTTGGATAATCTTGGTGAAATAATTTCCGATTTTCTCCAGTATGTGGAAGGAAAAGAAGACTCCAGATTTACTTTTTATATCACTTCGGAAATTGCCGCTTTTTTGGAAGATGTGGCAAAAAAAGAAAAGCTTCCCAAGGCGGTCTTTATCAGAAAATTGATCGAAAAAGAAATAAAGAACCGCAGTAAATCTTCCTGATGCATCAGAAAGATGCATTGTTCTTCTTTAAAAACTCCAGTAGGATAAGGTAAATTATGCCGCCGCCACAGGAAAGACAAAGAAACGACCTGTCTTATAAAATCCATCAATTTGCTCAATCTATAACCGGACTTCCTGCTCTCCACGCAAGTTTCGAAGGGATAGAATCTCAGGCTGAACTCTCTCTCCCTGACAATCTGCAATCTGACAAAGAAATTATTCCGGGTACAAGAAAAATTATTGGCTTTGCGGCTCTTTGCATCTTAGGTCATCAAAAAGCAACTGATCCCGGAGAAAAAGCGACATATTTAAGCAGATCATTGGAAGCTTTGGAGGCTGCAGAAACAACGATTTCCCAGGAGGAAATAAAACAAAATAAGCCACCGGAATTTCAATTCCTTACCCTTGTTCATAACGAACAACACTATGCCCTATCTCGCTGTTACAGAGCTTTGGCAGAAACTTCGGAGTTGAGAGAGGAAAAACGGGGATATCTGGAGAAAGCCTTTCATCATCTTGAGTTTGTCGGCCAATCTTGCATTTCGTATGCTCCTGTTCATCTCGAACAGGCTCAGCTTTTAACGCAACTGGCCACTTTGACGGATGATCCGGCAGATATTCTAAGCTATCTAGAACGCGCAAGGAAAAGAATTCAAACAGCGAGAAAAATAGGCACGGATGAACCCGATAGCATTACGGGAATCCGGTATGCAATACCTGCTGAGGAAGATTCACTTCACCAATTTGAGGCGCAAATTAATGAAATGTGGGAACGTTATGCCCCTCCTTCTGAGGCGACAACTCCCACGTCTTCTCCCGACCTTACCCGACAGGCTGCCGCTACCATAAGTATGGTTGATATTGCGGCGGCAAGAGAAGAGGCCCAAAGGCAGGAAGCTGAAAAACGAAAACAAGAGGCTGAAAAAGAGGCGCAATTAAGACAACAATTGGCAGCTAACGCTCTCCCCGTTGAAAAAGAGAGAGAATTGCGGACACAACTGGCGGAAATGCTTATAAAAAGAGACGATTTTACGCAGGCTGTACAAATATTGGAAGAGGGCTATCCAGGGAGAGAAGAAGACGTAAACTATACTCAGCTGTTAAACCGGACATATCTTAGAGCAGCTGACGCTTTACTAAGTCAAGCTACCGGGAGCCAAAATCAGGAAGAAGCGACAAGACTGCATATAGAGGCATTCAGGTACATAAAACAAGTTCTTGATCGAAATCCCTACTGTAGTAAAGCTATTAATCTAAGGCTAAAACTCCAACAATCTGGTCCTCTCGAGACCGCTGACTCAAAGTCTGATCGTCAAAAAACAAAAACTGCACCTTTTACAAGCGTTCTTGCTAGAGCAAAAAATTTATTCCCCGGAAGATAATCGCCAAATATCATCGCTGGCATCTGGGACAAAAAAAAGTTCCTCTTCCCCCTAAGCTTATCCTTTTTATTTTTCCTCCGCAACCATCGGGACAATTTTCTCCTTCTTTCCCATAAACCAGAAAATGCTCCTGCACTTTTCCCATCCTGCCAAATGCATCACGGAAATTATTTTCCGAGGCACCACCCCATTTTATCCCGTCTTTAAGTACCTTAAGTAACTTAAGATATAGAAGCTCTGCTGTTTTTTCTGATATTTTATTGGCCGGAGTCTTCGGATGGATTCGGGCCAAAAACAAAGCGTCATTGGCATAGATATTCCCAACACCTGCAATTTTCTCCTGGTCCATTAATACTAACTTAACGGGTTTTTTTGAAGACTGCAGAATCTCTCTGAATTTAGCAAGCGTTAAATCCTTAAATGGTTCCGGCCCTAGATGTTTAATGACATCTTTTACATTTGTACTTTTTATTACTTTAACCCAACCAAATATTCTTAAGTCGTTAAAATATAAGATGTCGCCTGAGGCAAAGTTGATAATCACGCGGGTATGTTTATTGGGTAAAGTGTGAAGTAGCGGATCCGAAACCTCGAGTTTTTTTGGTTGCTTACTACCACGGTAAATCAGCTGTCCAGAAAGCTTCAGATGAATTGCCAGGGAGAAATCATTGGAAAGATCGAGAATAAGAATTTTTGCAAATCTCCTGATATCCTTTATTTTTGCGCCGATTGCTAAATGAGGATCACCAATAAATGATTTGTTTTTGAAGATTTTGATATCTTTAATCGTTTGTCCGATAATTAAGTTAGACAACTGCAGTCGAAGTGTTTCAACTTCTGGAAGTTCAGGCATGATGTTTGAATTTTGAATTTATAAAATCAACTATTTCCTTCTTAAACCTCTCCCTACCGAATTTCTTTGCTTGTTTTATACAGTCATCCTCTTTAATAGATAAATGGTTAAACTTTTTAATCGCTTCCATCAAATCATCAACTGTCGGCTCGTCAAACAGTATTCCTGTTTTACCAGAAGTTACAGTCTCCTTCAATCCCCCTTGATTTAGGGCGATAACCGGAGTACCTACCGACATTGCCTCAACCGGCATAATGCCGAAATCCTCTTCTTCTGCCGGATAGATAAAAGCTTCTGCGCTCTCGTATAACTTAAACAGTTCATCGTCGCTTACTTCTCCTATAAATTCCACTGTCGAACCGGCCATAGCCTTTAATTCCTCTCCGTAATCCGCAAAAGGCTTGCCAAAGACCTTGAGCGGCAATTTTAACTTATTGCAAGCCTCAATAGCTAAATCTATTCTTTTGGCCCTAGCAAGACGGCCACCTGTCAGGTAATATTTTTTATAATTATTCTTTATTCTTAATTCATAATTCTTGATTCTTGATTCTAATTCCACCGGCGGATAAATCACCACTGCTTCCCTTCGATAGAATTTCTCAATCCTTCTCCTTGTCTCATGGGAGTTGGCGATAAAATAGTCAGGCCGCTGGGCGGCAATAAAATCCACTTCTCGTAGATGGTGATTTGCAACTACTGCCATAAATCGGAATAAAGGATTTTTCTTCCAACTTCTAGCAGTCGGATAACCGTATAAGTATCTTGGCGGCGTATGGCAGTAACAAATGTGCAAAGTAGTAGGTTTTCTGACAATAAGATTTGGAAAATATGCTCCTGTCGCCGAAACAATTATGACGTCATATCCTGTAAAATCAATATTCTCAAAAACCCAGGGAGTTAAAAGTCTTGCGGGGCTTATTAGTTTTTCGATAAAGGGAATTTTTTGAAGCCGCGAAGTTCTTATATCCCACCTTTTGAAACGGTCTTTATGCGGACCAAGATATTCCGGCAGATAAACAGCGGTAAAAACCGGCGCCTCGGGCCATATTTCATGCAAAGCCTCCAAAACTCGCTCAGCTCCTCCATACTCTTTTATATAATCATGTATTAATGCTATACGCATAAAGGCTCCTTTGTCCCGTAGATACGCTCTTGCGACGCGAGGACGTAGACCTCGGGAGCAAGTAAGTATCTTCGGGGACCGTATTCTTTAATGTAATCGTGCACCACTGCGACCTTCATAATTTAAAACATCCTGATTTGCTCTGTTTGTTTTTTCTGATTCTTAATTCCTAATTCATTATTCCTTGTTCCCAATTCTTTCTTTTTGTTACCGTTTCCTGACAGTCTCAGTATCAAACTTCTAAACTCCAGATCCTCCAAAGCCTTATGAACATTCGGTTTATCAAAATCAGGCAATTTGCATTTTTCCAAATCGATTGCAATCGGCACGTCGCGGATAATAGTGGCTAATTTTTTGGCCATACCGGCAGAGTCGGCGTTTTCTGCCAATTTTTTCCTGATATTTCCATTTTCTACCCTACCAAGATGCTGATAAAGCTCTTCCAGAGTGGAAAAATGCAAAAGCAGACTACTGGCTGTTTTCGGACCGATTCCGGGAACACCAGGATAATTATCTGAAGCATCACCGACTAAAGCTTTATAATCAACTATTTGTTCCGGTTTAATCCCAAATTTTTCCTCAACCTCTTTCTCACCATACAATTTTGACTCTGAAAGTCCCTTAACCGGCATATAGACTTTTGTTTTATCATCAATCAGCTGTAAAAGATCACGATCTCCAGTCACAATAACTGTATCAAACCCGTTATTTTTGATTCTTAACTCATGATTCTTAATTCTCTCCGCTATCGTCCCAATCACATCATCCGCTTCATATCCATCCATCTCAAAAATCGGCACTCCCATCTCTTTCAATACTTTATGTACAATCTCAATCTGCGGTACCAATTCCGAATCCATTTTCGGCCGCTTAGCCTGATAACCTACATACAGTTGCTTTCTGAAAGTAGGCTTGGGACGATCAAAAGCAACCGCTAAATAGTCAGGCTTAAGATCGGAAATCACCCGAAGAAGCATGGAGATGAATCCAAATACGGCATTCACCTGCTCTCCAGACGAAGTGGTAAGAGGTGGAAGAGCGTGATAAGCCCGGTGTAATATTGCGTGGCCGTCAACGATTACTAATCTTTGCATAGGTTTTATTGTTTATACTGAAAAAACCGCAGTTTTTGTAGTATAGCATAAAATGAGGGTAGGCTTTACTTTTTTATGCGGTTTCAGGAAAAAGATTGAGGTTTAGCAAAACCCATCAATTTTTCAAATTCTTCACCTTCAAGCGTCTCTTTTTTAACAAGCTCTTGGGCTACTGCATCCAACTTCGCCTTGTTTTTCGTAAGAATCGAAACAGCTTGTTTGTAACCTTTCTCGATGAGAGTATTTATCTGTCCGTCAATTTTACTCTGCATCTGGGGAGATATATGCGGTTCATTCATATATCTTCCTCCCCACTCCGTCATATCAACTGTCGGTCCGAAATTTACCGGCCCTAAGGAAGACATGCCAAAGTCGATAACCATCTCCCGTGCCAGAACGGTTGCCTGATCGATGTCATTGGCGGCTCCGGTAGTCATTTCATTAAAAATCAACTCTTCTGCAGCCCTTCCGCCCAACATTGAGGCAATCTGTTCGAGAAGATGAGTTTTAGTCTCATGAATTCTGTCTTTTTGCGGAGGTATAAGGGTAAAACCAAGCGCCATACCGCGGGAAACGATAGAAATCCGGTGCACCGGATCCATATGGGGAAGCATATGGGTTACCACCGCGTGTCCGGCCTCATGGTATGCCGTCATTTTACGGTCAAGATCGCTCTGCAACCTCTTTTTCTCAGGTCCCAATTTGACTTTTGTGGCTGCCTCTTCGATATCCTGCATCTCGATTGCTTTTTTATTCCGGCGGGCCGCCAGAATGGCGGCCTCATTAAGCATATTCTCCAGATCCGCTCCTGAGAAACCAACTGTTCTTTTGGCCACTTTATCCCAATCCATCTCTCCCAAAAACGGTTTCCCCCGCATATGAATTTTCAGAATGTCTTTTCTACCAGTCATATCAGGAAGATCCAAAACAACACGCCTGTCAAACCTGCCGGGACGAAGGAGTGCTGAATCAAGAAGATCGCCCCGGTTGGTTGCCGCCACCACGACCACATTTTCATTTTGGGTAAAACCGTCCATCTCAACCAGAATCTGATTGAGAGTCTGTTCCCGCTCATCATGCCCACCCATTACTCCCACTGACCTCATCCTGCCAATTGCATCAATCTCATCGATGAAAATAATCGCCGGAGCATTTTTCTTGGCGTTATTAAATAAATCTCTCACGCGACTTGCTCCCACACCTACTAACATTTCCATAAATTCCGATCCTGCCATGGAGAAAAAGGGCACGTTGGCCTCTCCCGCCAAACCCCGTGCTAAAAGAGTCTTACCTGTACCGCTTGGTCCAACCAGGAGGACTCCTTTTGGTGTTCTTGCACCCAATTCTCGATATTTTTGCGGATTTTTAAGAAAATCTACCACTTCAGACAGCTCCTGTTTGGCCTCATCCACACCGGCTACATCGGCAAAAGTTACTTTGGGTGTGTCTTTGCTAAACTGTCTCGCTTTGGATTGACCGAAAGAAAAGAGCGTATCCTGGGCTCCCCTTGCCTGTCTGATCAAAAAGAGGAAAAATCCGACCATCAGAAGTAAAGGCAAAACATTTGAAAGAATATTTATCCAAAGCGCTCCTCCACTTGTATCTTTTACTTCAATGTCAATACTTTTCGTATCCACACCTGCCTGGCTCAGTGTTTGAAATAATGATTCCTGACTCTCTTTATAAGCAGTATAGACTTTGCCGTCCTTGTACGTCACCAGAAGCTTTGTGTCAACCACTTCGATTTTGGAAATCTGCCCGCTTTTGGCATCAGCGATGACGGTTGAGAGTGGTTTTTCCGGCATAAGTTTGGAAACGTCTTTGGCGCTTACGAAGATAAAAAAGAGGATAGTGGCAACAATCAACCACAAAAAAATATTTTTTGGGGTCAGATTTATCCGAAATTCAAAAATCTTCTTGATATTTTTTTTGTAGCTTGCTTTTCCATTTGTGTGTCTGCCTGTTTTGTTTTGTGTCGTCATAGTACCTTTCTACCTTACAACTACACCTTCCGGTATCTTTTTATTAACCGGAATAATGCCTACCTGTGAGTCGTTATCGGCGCATAACATCATGCCGTTTGAAAGCTCTCCCATCATCTGTTTCGGTGCAAGGTTTGCCACAAAAATAAATTTTTTGCCTGCTAGTTGCCGCGGACTATACCATTTGGCAATACCAGCAAGAATTTTTCTCACTCCGTACTCGCCACCCAAATCGACTTCCATTCTGAGAAGGTTGTCTGATCCTGCCACCCTCTCTGCTTTCAACACTTTGCCCACGCGAAGATCCAATTTTTGAAAATTGGAAAAAGAGATAATATCTTTCACCATAAGATAAAATATTATATCTTAAATTACCCTCTTAAACAATAAAATGATGGTATATTATTATTAGCATGCATCTTGACGAAATTATCCTCGTTCCCATTATCCTTATCATCGCTTTAAAACTGGTGCCGCCAGTGGGAATCCCGATTTTAGGACCGGGCGAAATCACTCCTACACCCACTGTCTCCGGCTCAACACCAACAACAGGCACAGCCACCCCCACACCGATCCAATGCCCAACCACCTCTACCCGAACATATATTACTTGTCCTATGTTTGGCCCAACAACATCCCCACCGGCGGCAGATCATCCTGATCTCAATCTTAATAAACGCGGATACGCCGCCCTCACCTCTGGAACAAACAACGAGTTCGTAAATCTGAATCCACAGGCTGATGATGAT
>Ga0315282_10013083_pt1 | contig 12569 bp, 14 predicted proteins | sample YL17G07_20_MG_FD_203693 | JGI IMG/M metagenome (GOLD analysis project Ga0315282, IMG submission 203693) | Sediment microbial communities from Yellowstone Lake, YNP, Wyoming, USA - YL17G07_20 | ecosystem: Environmental > Aquatic > Freshwater > Lake > Sediment | place: USA: Wyoming | collected... | reverse complement strand
CGCCGTTATAGGTGTAGATTGTTTTTACATCTCTAAGAGCTGTAATGAGGTTGCCCCTGGTCACTTCTCCGCCGACTAACTGAATTAGCTCATTGTTTCTGCCATCGCAACGTAGAACGCCGATTACAGTGATATAATCAAAAAATGCAGATAAACCAGTGGTCTCTATATCGAGATAGGCATCAGCCGATTGCCTCATAGCTTATGCCTCCGCCTTTCTTTAAATTCCATCATAGCATACACCAATGATACTCAATTTGTCACCATAGATTCTAGTAACCGCCTATCTGTCATCGCGAGGAGCCATTCCACGGAAGAGCAACGTGGCGATATCAGCCGAAGCAGATGTCATTGCCATGCAGAGATTGCCACGCCCCGATTGCATCGGGGCTCGCAATGACCTGATATAGTGGCGGCCAATTTCAGGCTCGGCAAACTTTGCCTTCACACCAAAGACAGTAAGTGGTAGAATTATCGGGTTTATGCAAACTCGAGAACCTGGGGCAAGCGTAGAAAAGGCGCCAAGTCGGCGAGCCGCTTTGCTGGTGACTACAGTGGGCGCCTTCCTCACCCCCTTTATGGGCTCCTCCATAATCATAGGACTGCCGTCAATTGGGGATGAACTAGCCATGGACGCCATTTTGCTGGGTTGGGTAGCCACAGCATTCCTCCTTTCAGCAGCCGTGTTCCTAGTGCCCTTGGGCAGAATAGCCGACATATATGGCAGGAAGAGAATTTTCACCTACGGCATGATTACCTACACTGCTGCCTCAGCTCTTTCGGCAATTTCAACCTCGGCAGCTATGCTCATATCATCGCGGATCTTGCAAGGCATAGGCGGAGCTATGGTTTACAGTACCGCCGTGGCTATTCTAATCTCAGTATTCCCTCCTAAAGATAGAGGTAGAGTCCTGGGGATAAACGTTGCCGCCGTTTATGCAGGTCTTTCAGTCGGGCCATTCGTGGGAGGACTACTAACACAATATCTCGGCTGGAGAAGCATCTTCTGGATAAATGTACCTCTGGGCTTACTGGTAATCGCTCTTATCTTCTGGAAATTAAAAGGTGAGTGGGCTGAAGCAAAGGGGGAGAAATTCGATATCGTCGGCTCTATAATCTACAGTCTGACGCTTATAGCCATAATGTATGGATTCACCATACTGCCAGAGCTGCCAGGCGCCGGGCTGATTCTAGTCGGTGCTCTTGGAATCGTAGCCTTCATTAAATGGGAAACGAAGGTGGAAAGCCCCGTCTTAGATTTACGCCTGTTCAGGAACAATACGGTATTCGCTCTATCCAACCTGGCAGCATTAATAAATTACAGCGCCACATTCGCCGTTAGTTTTCTCCTGAGCCTTTACCTCCAGTATATTAAAGGCCTCAATCCTCAGGACGCTGGCTTGGTTCTGATGGCGGCGCCTGTAATGCAGGCTATCTTTTCGCCATCTGCGGGGAAGCTTTCCGACAGAATCGAACCGAGAATCGTGGCGTCGGCAGGTATGGGCTTGACGGTCATCGGCCTTGTCTTCTTCATTTTCTTAAACCAAACAACAAGCCTGTGGTTCATCATAGCCGGTTTAATGATACTCGGCTTTGGTTTTGCCCTGTTCTCCTCCCCCAATACTAATGCAGTCATGAGCTCTGCAGACAAGAAATTTTATGGGGTAGCCTCGGCTACACTGTCAACTATGCGACAGATAGGAATGACATTCAGCATGGGCATGGTAATGTTGATACTTGCCATTTATATCGGCCGCGTGCAAATCACACCGGAATACTACTTGCCTTTCCTGAGAAGCGTGAACGTGACATTCATCGTCTTTGCTGTTCTCTGCTTTGGCGGCATATTCGCCTCGCTGGCGCGAGGCAAGTTACGTTGAAGTCTTCAGAGAACAGCCGGGGGCTTCTGCCCGAACTATCTTAATCGGCGTAAAAGGCGATAGCGAGAAGCCCGGGCCCGGTGTGCACCCCCATGACAGGAGCAAACTCGGTTATGTACATTTCAGCGCAGTAGAACCTCGATTCAATCTCAGCGGCAAGCTTTTTTGCTTCCTCCAGCTCATCGGCATGCTGCACCATAACGTGCACCGTTGAACATTTCGTTCTATCCGACATTATCTGCAGCATTCGTTCTATAGCCTTTCTCTTAGTTCTGGGACGTGCCACAGGCATCGTCTCTCCAACCGCCGGGTTATGTTCCAGGACAGGCTTCATATCCAGCACGTTTCCGGCCCAGGCGGCGGCTCTGGCAATGCGGCCGAGCCTGGCAAGATAGTAAAGCGTATCCAGCATAGCCAAAAAATTCACCTTGCCCATCATATTCCGCGCTGCTTCAATTGCCTCAGCCAACTCTGCCCCCTGGCTGGCAAATCGAGCTGCCTCACGGACGATGAACCCCATAGCACCGGCTACGGAGCGACTGTCAAACACCTCAATGATAGCGTTCGGTATCTCCTCTCTGGCTATCTCTTTGGCTGCCGATGCCGCCTCAAAGGTCTTGCTCTGCAGGCTGGTCACGGTAATACAAAGTACGCTTTCCGCTTTCTGGCTTGACTGGCGGTAAGCATTTAGGAAGTCGCCGGCTGATGCCGTTGATGTGGTAGGCAAGTTCTCCTTTTTTCGCATGATTTTGTAGACTTCGTTAGGGCTAATGTCGATGCCATCCCGATAGCTCTTGCCTTCATAGATTATCTCCATGGGCACCACACAGATATCGTACTTCTCCACTATTTCCTGCGGCAGGCAGCAGATGCTGTCAGCAACAACGGCGACTTTCCTCATGGCACAACCCTCCCAAAAGTTTATATAGGTACTTTGCCATACTAGGTACTATCCTGTCAACAAGAACTTATTCAGTGAAAAAAGCACTGCTAAGGTAACGTAACATCTGCCGTACCAACGGCCACCTTATCTCCGTCTTGGTCCGTTGCCCACAAATCAAGAACTACAAAGTTCCCTATCTTACCTACAGGATGTTTTTCGGTCACCACAGCGCCATAAGTGCAGGTGGAACCCACCGGCACAGGTTTAATAAGCTTGACCTCCATCCGCTTCAACCTGCCACCGACAGGATATGCCCAATTGGTAACCACCGTTGCCATCAGCGACATCGTCTGATTACCGTGCATCACCGGAACGGGTAAGCCGAACACCCGGGCTGTCTTGCACCACTCAGGATTGGTGTGAAGCGGGTTATAATCAAGCGAGGCTACAGCGTGCTTCCAGATAACCTCCTGACTTATGTGTTGCTTAACTTCAGGTAACACATCACCACAATTCACCGACTCAAAGGTTAACTTTTCTGCCATTAGCATTACCTACTGCTAATTTCCCTACAAAGCCTTTTGGCGTTGCTCACGCTTCCAGAGCACGCTCGCCTTTGAAAAATCTTAAAACGTCGGCCTTGGACTTAGGTAAAATCAGGGTCACGTAGCCCCTCACCTTCAGCTTGCCATACTGGTCATATAGCTCCGATAGATACCTCAAGTAGTATTTTCCCTTCTTAATCCACTTATCGTAGCCCTTGGTTTTAAGAGTCAGCACATCTCCTACTCGAATCGGGTCATGCCATTCGAATATCTGGCCGGGGTTTCTGGCCCCCGGAGTCCTTATCCAGCTACCATGCCCTTTCTGGAGAACAAAAAAGAGAACCTGAGTAATAAACAATGGGTGAGCAATCAGCCCGTCATAGCCGCATTTCCTGGCATATTCCTCATCATAAAACACAGGATTAGCATCAGGAACTCCCTCGGCATAAGCCATCATGTCCTCAGCCTTGACCTCAAACTTGAACGGTACTACAGTCTCCTTGCCTATCTCTACTTCATCCCAGAACTCGTAATCATCTATCTGCTGCCCTTCGAGAAAATCGGCTGAGAAGCTTTTCTGCTTTTCCGTTTTCTGATATTTCGCCATCTCCTCCAGGTAGCCCATATTACCTCCTTGCTTTTCGCGATTTACCCCAAACCCAACCCATGATTATAGCACAGCAGTCCATCCAACCGTCCCCACACAAAACGCTAAAACGTTGAGGCGAGGTAACAAAAGTCAGTAATGTGCAGTGGTCATTCAGCGCACTTCATAGGCAGTAGAAAATACGACTGTGGTCAGGGGCTACTGCGACTCAGTTCCACGAGCACCGAGTTGCGTAAATTTAGAACAAGTGCGATAATTCCAATTCGGGATATCCTTTCATAATAATAAAGAGGTCTGTGATAGATGAACGGGCAATTTGACCTGCGCCAAGTATTGCTGGATGGCTTCAAAAAAACCGGCGTAGAATGGCACATAAAAGGTGTTGTTGACGGGAGGGGAAATCTATACACGGTCTCAAATGACACAAAGCTCATTTCTAAAGTCTTTGAGCTAGTGGCGTTTCCTGTGATTGTCGAAGCGGTGGAGCCTTACATAGAGAAATGGGAACCAGAGGAACGACAGACCGTCTACCCAGACCTAACCTTGATACTTCCAGGTAAATCCCCGAACAAGATAGCCATTGACATTAAGAGCACCTATCGAAAAGCTGGAAACAGAGCTGGCTTCACACTTGGTTCTTATACTGCATATATGCGCCCTCCCTTTACGAAAAACATACGCTATCCTTATAGTGACTATAGTGAGCACTGGATAGTCGGTTTTATCTATAGCAGAGTTCCCGGCGTCGAACCTGAGATGGTAAAGATAACTGAATTGGGAAAAGTAGTCGCACCGATTAAAGATATAGAACTCATTATCAGACAAAAGTGGCAAATAGCTTCTGATCGACCCGGCAGCGGCAATACTACTAACATCGGCTCGATCACGGATATTGAGCGACTAAGGAAAGGTAAGGGTGTGTTCACGCGATTTGGCGAGAAAGGTAAGGAAGTATTCGAGGACTACTGGCGAAACTTCGACCGAAATACACCCAGAAAATACAACAATCTTGGTAAATATTTGGCTTGGAGAAAAGAAAATCCTCGCTTATAGTCAAACGCTGAAGTACAAATGAATTTTCTTAAGGGGCAATGTAAAGGAGTTCGCAGGAACTATAGGTTGATAGGACATACTTGTAGTTCCTTTTCTTGACTTCAATCACCTTTTCCTTATGCTGGCTCAAAAGGTCAAAAAGTTCCTGCTCGCTTGGAATCCCGTTATCCCTGTATGATACGACAAGAATGCTGTTTCTATAACGGTCAAACAATCTTGTAAAGGCATCGCGGATCCGGTTTCTGTCAACCCACTCACTTCCAGTGGTTTTCAACGGCCGGTGTTTTCTTCTGTAGTCAATTCTATTGGGCCACTCGTCATACATTGTGAGGCCTTCCAGAAAATGATAGAAATGCAGATAGTCAACTCCAACTCCCTTGGAGGATATGTAAGGTGTGTCTATGTATACCAGATCAAAAACACCGGGAATCTGTAGAGGGTCTAGATTCATAGCCTTATTGTCTCTTCCATTTTCAAAGATAGCCCTATTTGCTTCCAACACAAAGTGACGAAACCATTGGTCGAATGGTTTGTCCCAGGTAACTTTGTTGCCGAAACTCCGCTTCACGTCTGTAAACCGGATGTAAAGGTTCTTTCGATGAAACAAGTTGAACGGTCTTTTGATTATACACGCTTGGAAAAGCGCGAAATAGGCTAATGCTTGTTTGTATGGATTTGTCATGTGTCTAATATTAGTTACAACTTGGTCTAGCCAGGCGTTTTCCTCGTCTGTATAATATATTTCGTGAAAAAGATCCTGAATCGTCGTCGGATAGTTGATCTCCTTGTGACGTTCCAATAGCCATTCCACCTCCTCCTCCGATAGAACCTCTTTGCTATTTTCGATCAAGGCCAAGCCGATGAAATGATTAAACCGAAGACTATCGTTGTAGGTTACTTCTTTCCCTTTCCTCTTTAGGAGATGCGACACGGCTCCTGTACCACCAAAGGCATCAAGCGCCGTATCAAAGTTAAGGTCTCTTATGCTATCCCAAATCCAATCAACCAGCTTTGCCTTGCTCCCCTGAAACCTAGTAGAAGGAAATAGAGGCTCTCTCTGTACTTCTAACTGTAGTTCACTCTGAATAACTTTCGTCTCTCTCACGGCTTTCCCGGCTTTAAGGACTTTGCATAGCCCCGCTGCGATATTCTAGCATAGCCCGCTTCACGATACATAGTGAGTGAAATTAAATCTTTCGTAATAGTAACTACCCGTATTAACGACAACATCATGATAACATAATGACCATCAATTTGTCAAGAGGGTGTCGTCATGTTATTATCGTGTTGAGAGGTCTTACGTGCGAATCAATCTTAAACAATTAAGGGAGTCGCGCTTCTTGACTCAACGTGAGCTGGCAGCAAAGGCTCACGTAGGTGTCTCCACCATCGTGCGCATAGAGAAGGGGCGCCAAGTTCCCACATTCCAGACCATTAAACGTCTAGCGGTTGCATTGGCAGTAGACCCATCTGAATTGGCACAGCGTGACGACTAGTCTCCAGATTAGGCCTTCCAAGACACGAGGGTTAGTTTCAACCAAGAGACAGAATGGCCAGAAGTCTGAGCCTACGAGCGCCAATAAGATTGCGACCCACCCCTTTTGTCCCTATTAACCATTACGTCAAAAGGTAAAAACCAGGGACCTGGTTATTTCGGCCAGGCTACCCGCCAGAGCTTCCCTGTCGGCATACCTTACATCCAGAATTCGCGAGGAGATTTTGCTGGCTTTTGTCTGCAAGTATTTAGATTCCTGTATCAGTGGCTTTAAAATCAGCCTGTTGCCGCCAAAGAAGATATAGTCAGGGGCAAAGCTCCCGAACCTCTCCTCAATTCTGTTGCCCACTCTGCGCAGGAAATCTTTCTTTTGCTCCTCGGTTCTTCGGGCAAATCTCTTCTGGCTTCTGCCACCTTTCTTATGTTTTTTATGTATATACCCCCTACCCGTTTTCCATGCCACCAGATTGCCGGCATCGAACACCCCTAAGGCATACGAGCCCCATGCCACCAGCACGACACCAATGACATATCTCCTCTCCAGGACTTCGTAGAGGACTGAGACATCAGGTCTGCCTACCGAAACCTTGTTTTCGGCAATGGGGAACGATGGCAGGACAATGTGCTTGTTCCCAAGTCCGTTCCAGAATATGGCTGCACCGGTCTCGTATTTCCCGGCGCCGCTGATGACCGCCTCGGTTTTAACTGCCTCTTTAATCTCACCAGCATGGACACCGCACTTAGGCACTAACGACAGCGTATCTGCGTAATCGGGAAAGGAATTGGGTGCTATATATACGGTTACAAAATCTTCAGGCTGGGCTTCGAGAGAGGAAAGAAAGTGATGCAAGCCTGCCTTGGTAAAGAACCGACTTCGCATGGTACTGCGGGCAAACTAAGATAACGGGGTGCGTACCCCTCTACGCAGGATAAGGCCAGCTATAAGGCCTGTAACTATGCCGCCGAGATGACCTTGCCAGGCTATGCCCCCGACAAAGGATACTATAACGAAACCACCGATGACCGCCGCCCAGAGGGGCATGGGCGCCGGTATGGGGAACACAAACACGCGCAACTTTGGCGTTAGCACGGCCAGTGCACCACCCAGGGCAAAGATAGCGCCTGAAGCACCGATAACTATGGAGAAAGGTGACGTTAGAAAACCGATGAAGGCGAAAAGCATAAAAAAGATATTGCCAGCTATTCCGCCCAAAAAGTATATGACGAGGAAGGTACGAGTCCCGACGAGTCTGAGCAAAAAGGTGCCGAAGAAGTAGAGGGTTATCATGTTGAACAACAGATGCCAGATACTGCCGTGAACAAAAAGATTAGTCACAATTGTCCAGGGCTGCGAAAGGAAAGACGCAGTTTGCAGCCCTAGCAGCGGTATCAGGTCATGACCTAGAATCCCCGCTACCACGGTTGCTATATACACCAGAAAGCAGAGGATTATTAGAGCCAGTACCGGCGCTATATTATCGCTTCGGGAACTTCTATAGCTCATTATCTACCTCTGATACTTCTCAAAGAACACGAACTCGTTAATTTCCTTTCGTGGGCGAGCTGCCGGCTCCTCATCCGGCCAGCCCAAAGGCAGTAGCTCAACAACGACAACGTTCTCAGGTACTCCCAGAATCCTGGCGGCTTCAGCGGCATCAAGCGAGCCGGTATGAACAGTGCCCAGACCAAGGGCATGAGCAGCCAGCGACATATTCTGCATTGCCAAAGCCACATCGAACATATACCACGCCTCGCCCTTGTCGGTTGCCAGCTTGTTCTCCCCGCTTTCGTCCCGGTAATATCCGGTAAGCCCGAGCTCGGCACAGGCGGCTATAACGACAGGAGCACTTCTCACCGCCTCTGTCGCCGGATTGGCTCTGCCCGGCCTTACACCTTTAAGTATGCCGGCTAGCTTCGACTTCGTCTCCTTATCCCGAACCACAATTAGCCTCCAGCATTGGGTATTCGACCAGGATGGAGCCCACCGGGCTGCTTCAAGAACAGTCTGAAGCGCTTCCTCCGGAATAGGCTCGGTACGATATTTCCTGATACTTCGGCGTCCCTTTATGGCTTGCATAACATCCATTTTATACATTCCTCCAGAATTAATCGCAAATCTTTATGCCAGCGAATACAGCACCTTATGATTTCTCGTATCTTTACGTGCCCTGCCGTCTGCTGCAAGATAGTCTAAGTGAGCAATAGTTTCTCCAACGGCAAACCACTTCTGCACTGGGGGAAATTCTTCCCAAGAGTTGCAGTCTATATCCCAGGTTATATAAGGGGCTACCTCCCATGCCGTCTTTTCGCCGCCTTCCAGAGCAAATAGCACCTCACTTAATCTGTCCCGATGATGCTCCTGCAATTCCATAATCCTTTTTCTGTGGTTGTTCCAGATACTGCGATGACCGGGCAAAACAAGATTCACATCAAGCTTATAAACTTTCTCCAGATTTGCCAGATATTGCTTTAGTGAATTTTTCAGTTGCCCCCAGTAGGTAATATTAGGCGTTATATCAAAAAGAATATGGTCTCCGCATACAAGGACTTTCTTGCTAGCCTCGTAAAGGCATGTATGCCCCGGTGAGTGCCCCGGGGTTTCAATGCACCGAAACAGGTAATCGCCAACTTCTATCTCATCCCCCTCCTCTGTAGTGACCAAATTAATCTGGCGTTTTAGGCTATACCGATAGCCCGGGTGGCCTTCACGCACCTTCTCGATTTCGTCCTCAGGAAAACCATTGGAGCGGTAAAAGACAAAGAGTCCTTTCCAGTAGTCTTCAGAACCCTGGGAAGCAACAAAAGAGGCTTCTAGCTTGTTAAAGTATACTTTGGACGTATCAGTGGCCAAAGTATCCACCAGACCTGAATGGTCGGCATGCAAGTGGGTGATGAAGAAGTCCGTCCTGTTCAAGTCAACATCCAGCTCTTGCAATGCAGAACGCATCGTGCGCAGACATTCCTCACGGTTCATTCCCGTGTCGATGATTAGAAACCGTTCCCGCCCTTTTACTACATAAGAATTGAGGGCCTTTAAAGGGCTTCTGGGAAGAGGGATTTCAACTCTATAAAGGTCAGGCAAAAGCTCTTCAATCATGAGAAAACTAACCTAAGACGCAAAACGTATAGGTTATTTTATCACCTTTGATAGCTTTTGTCTTTGCACAAACGATGAGACTAGCACATAGAGTAACTCAAGGAAACAGACACAAACGTGCATTCTATTTTAACTGGCGAAGGCGAAACCAGCGCTGAAGAAGCCCTTCAAACGTTTAAGACTAATATCCAATACATGTAGACTTAAGACACGAGGCGCCGTTCCCAAGACAACTTAAACAAGCCTAGCAATAAAAGCTATAGCCAGGTTGGTCGTTAATATTTAGAAACCTCCAGCTCCTCCATCTTCCCGGTTACGGTAAAGACGACGCGCTCGCAGATATTGGTCACTCTGTCGGCGGCGCGTTCCAGGTTATGGGCAACCCATATGAGACGTGTCCCCCGATTAATGGTCTTCGGGTCGACCATCATAAAGGTGAGGAGCTCACGGAAGACCTGGTCATAAAGACCGTCAACAGCATTGTCCATAGTGACTACATACTTTGCCAGTTCCACATCGCGGGTAACGAAAGACTTGAGGCTTTTTTCAATCATTTCGGTGGTCAATTCTGCCATCCGCGGAATATCAATCAGCGGTTTCAAGGGCGGCTCATCACCAATCATAACTACAATCTTGGCATTGCCTTCAGCATAATCCCCAATTCTCTCAAGCTCAGTTATGATATTAATAACAGCCACAATGACCCGCCGGTCAGCTATGGTCAGCTTCTGCGTGCCCATAAGCTCAATACACCTGTCCTCGATAGCAAACCGCAACTCATCAATCTTGGCATCAGCAGCAATTATCTGGTGCGCCACCTTTAAATCCCGTTTTTTCAAGGCTTCAACAGAGCGGTTTATCTCCTTCGCCACCATATCACCCATAGCCATGACTTTATCCTGAATTTCCTTAAAACCTTTGCTAAAACCAGCACTCATTTCCATGATTATTACCTCCCCGACAGTTTAATTATACACATCGTTAGTCACTGAGGCTACAAATTTTAATTAATTCAGCCCGCAAATTCCGGCCAAGAACTCCTTTTCAGTTCAAGGGAATGAATCTAATTATTGAATAAATTATACTAGCTATGATAGCGGCTCCCGGGATAGTAAAAATCCAGGCCCAAACAATAGTCAAAGTCACGCCCCAGCGCACCGCAGAAAGCCGGTTCGCCGAACCCACGCCAGATATAGCTCCGGTGATAACATGAGTAGTGCTCACTGGAATACCCAGATGAGTGGCTAAGAAAATGCTAGCAGCGCTGGCTGTTTCAGCACAAACACCATCAATTGACCTTATTTTGGTAATTTTCTGCCCCATTGTTTTAACAATCCTCCAGCCGCCGCTCAAGGTGCCCAGAGCAATAGCGGCGTGTGCACTCAGAACAACCCATAGAGGTACTTTAAATTCGCTGATTAAGCCACCGGCGAAGAGAAGGCTGGTTATAATACCCATTGTTTTCTGTGCGTCATTGCCGCCATGTCCCAGGCTGTAAAGAGCTGCCGAAAAATATTGAGTAACCCGAGACCATTTATTAACCGCAGCCGGTGTCTGTTTACGTACAATCCAGGTTATAATGACCTTTAGTATGAAACCCAAAACTAGGCCAATAGCCGGCGCCAGGACAATAAAAGCCAATGTCTTGTACCAGCCGCTGGCTATAATCACTCCAAACCCACCCCTGACTACAGCAGCTCCGGCATATCCGCCAATCAGGGCATGAGAAGAACTAGTGGGCAGTCCCAAATACCAGGTAATCAGGTTCCAAAAAATAGCGCCGCAGACACCAGCAAGAATGACAGTTGGAGTCACCGTATTGACATCAATCATTCCTTTGCCGATGGTTGTAGCCACCGCCGTACCGAATATAAGAAAAGCTATGAAATTAAAAAACGCTGCCCAGATAACAGCCTGCCTCGGCGACAAAATCCTGGTGGAGACAACGGTGGCAATAGAATTCGCGGCATCATGCATGCCGTTGGTGAAATCGAAAGCCAGGGCTACGATGATGATGAAGATAATAAATAGTAAGCTTAAATCCACCGTATCCTGCCAGTCTGAGTTAGAGGCAAACCTGACATATAGTCTCAGGCATATTTCAGCGCCACGCCTTCTAGGACATTAGCCACATCCTCACACCTGTCGATGGCAGTTTCTATATCCTCGTAAATCTCGCGCCACTTGATAAGATGGGCATAATCTGTTGAGCTAATAAAAAGCTCAGCCAGCGCCGAGCGATAGACGCTGTCCCCTACGTTCTCCAGGCGGTTAATCTCCACGCATAGCTTAAGAAGCTTATCCCGGTCGATGCGGCCATGTATTGCGGACACACCCTTCTCGACTTCCATCGTTGCCTGCACGACAACATCGGCTAGCTCCTTGGCCTTATCGGTAGGACGCTCCACCTTGTAGAGCAACATGGCATCCGCCGCTGAGTGGATGAAGTCAGTTATATCGTCTAGAGACTCAGCCAGCAGAGCAATGTCTTCGCGGTCCAGGGGGGTCACAAAGGTACGGTGTAGTTGTGCGACAATTTGATGAGTAATTGCATCCCCCTCATGCTCCAGGGTAGTTATTGTTCCCACTCTCTCCTTAACATTCTCCCATGTGTTCACCATGTCTCTTAGCTGCTGAGCTATTTTGACCACATTCTGAGCGCTCTGCTCAAAAAGGACAAAGAACTTCTGCTCCCTGGGGAATAAGGAAAACCTAGGCAATGAGTAACCTCCTTCGCCTGTAAAGCGGTGACTCAGAAAATGGGATGACAGAATCTAAGCACAGAGGGAAGGGCGAGCTGACGCTCCGGTTCTGACTAAGGCGAGCAAACATGACAATATGCCGCCATCATTTTAGATGAGGCATAGGTAGTAGTCAAGCCCATGTACTCGTCCAGTACATTAGTGACACATGACCTCCCTTCTTTGTTTTTGTTTCCACTGCTCTAGAAATTGAAATGGTGTTAGGTAACCCAGCGCTTGATGTGGCCTGACTGTATTATATATCCTT
>Ga0315282_10013082_pt1 | contig 12570 bp, 11 predicted proteins | sample YL17G07_20_MG_FD_203693 | JGI IMG/M metagenome (GOLD analysis project Ga0315282, IMG submission 203693) | Sediment microbial communities from Yellowstone Lake, YNP, Wyoming, USA - YL17G07_20 | ecosystem: Environmental > Aquatic > Freshwater > Lake > Sediment | place: USA: Wyoming | collected... | reverse complement strand
TTTTTTGGGTAGCGCTCTCTTCAGGAGCCTACCAATTACTTCTTTATTTTCAGAATAGAAAAAGTTTACGCTACTGCATGACTGAACTCCCAGTCAAAGACTGGGCAGAAAGTTTTGCATTCTATTAGAACATGATTGATGCATTAAGAAAGATAAAAGAAAAATCAGAAAGAGATAAAGACATAGCCGCAGTTCTTATTTTTGGCAGCTTTTTATCTAAAAAGAGTTATAGAGATATTGATGTTTCGAAGAAAAAGCTCTTATACCAGGAGACGTCCTCTATGATTGATGTTCAAATATTGCAGCAGCTTCCGCTATATATTAAAATGGGAATAATTAAAAAAAATAAACCGCTGTTAATTAAAGATTACGATATGATGTGCGATATAGCAAGGGATGTAATAAGGGATTTTGATTCTTTTGAAAAACATTATAATGATTATATGGAGTACATCAAAAATGGATACAAAGAAAAGGCTTCTGTCTAAGATTGAGGATATCAATAGCTATCTTAAGGAACTAGAGACTATTGGAATTAGTTCAATAGAATAATACAAAGAATCCATTTAAAAAAAGAGGGCATGCGAAAGGCTTCTTCAAATATTGATAGAATCAGTTATGGATGCCTCATATATACTGCATAAATATAAGAAGATTGGCGTACCAAAAGATGATGATTCTGTTATTGAAGATTTAAATAAAAAGAGTATTATTAGTAAAGAGATTATGGATTTAATTGTTAGATTAAAGGGATTTAGGAATATATTAGTTCATAAATATGGTGCTGTTGACGATGAGCTGGTTTTTGAAAACCTTACTAAAAATATTCATGATTTTGAAAAAATAGTCAATTATTTTTTAGGTTTAATGAACAAATAGAAATCATTATCGAAATTAAGAAGGAATCTAGTTGCTAACAAACATATAGATTTAACATTATGATTCTACCACCTATGCTTATGGGCTGTGGCGCAGATGTTCGGGATTCAGTGCAACCGCCCCTTATAATAGGGGGGATTATTGTGTCTGATTCATCATTATTCCTGTATGCCAAAAACTCATAGTTTATATTTTGAACTCCAAGTGTTTGGGTTAGTATATAAGGCAAGATAGAATTAAGATATTCACAGGAGTTCATACCTCCGCAATTAACAATTAAAGCAGATTCACAGTCTTTAAATAATTCCGTGAAGGTTAGATCATAACAATCTGGCACATTTGTGTTCATAAGGGTATTTACAAAGGAATAAGAAATGTCAAAGTCTGTATAATCTTTTCTGATCTCTTTAGGCTCCTTTAAAACCACATACCTTACAACAAAAAGGATTATCAGGCTTATCAAGATTACCACAATTGCAAGACCCATTATCTCAAGCTGTGCCTTTTTCATAAAATCGTAGGTAAGGATACGCAGAGTTTTAGCTCTGCGAGGAACTGTCAGTTACCTCCTCTTGATAGTCATCATACGTTCTCTTAAATATAGCTGACTTACATGGATAAAACTCTCCTTTAACTCCTTGGGTTATATAATCACCAATCATAGCTAAATGATTTCCTTCTAAAGTTGATATTGTAAGTGTATTGTCTGGATTGTGAGTTGCTTTATCTCCAATAAACTTTTGCACTTCTTGAAAATTAAAACCATTCCATCTAATTCCTTCGATAATAATGGGCTTTTTTCTAAACATCATCTTAATTTTTCCTCCAAATATTTTACTATCTGTTCGGTTAATTTTATAACTCTCGATTAAAGTTCATCAAAACATTTACTACATATTCATTTATCTTTAAATCCTATAGCTGAATCTTCTTTTCCACAAAATACACAACCCGATTCTTTTTTATTGTGAGGTTCCATTCTTCTCTTTTCTTTGTAATAACCTTTTTTTCCTAAATCTTTAAGCATCAAAAAAGCCTTTTTTCTTATTAAATCAAAAAAAATTGTAGGATGTAAAAAAGGATAAGATAATATCTGAAAAGGATATTTCTTTATCCCAGCCATAAATATATCTTTAAAAGATAGACCCCCATCAATAATACGATTAGGCAATGTCTTATTTGCAATAGCAACTGAAAAATACTTAAAAAAACTTATAAATTCCTCTTCACTCATCGTATCACAAACAATATATGAATCTTCTGGTAAAACATTATGTTTAAACTTATTATAATTCAATGGAACTTTAAGTAATCCTTTATCCTCACACATTTTATATAAGACTGTTCCTGGATAAGGTGTAGTAATGCATACTGAACCTGCCACAATATCCGAATTTCTAATGAAGTCTAAACTATCTTTCATTTCTTCATAAGTTTCTGATGGTGTTCCTATCATCATACTTATTGAAACTTTTATTCCTGCAATATTAAGTAATCTTATTGCTTCTTTGTTCTGTTCAACAGTAGTGCTATTTGCTTTCAATAATTGTAACACCCTATTATTCCCACTTTCACAACCTATACAAATAAGAGAACAACCATATTCCTTTATCTTTTTTAGATTAGAAATCCCATACTTGATAATAGTATCTGCTCTCGATGACCCAGCCCAAACTATTTTAATATTTTTCTCGGACAATAATCTAAATATACTAAATAATCTATCTTTATTGCATAAAAACTCATCATCAAAAAAATAAAATGCATTTATATTATAATTTTTTATTAAATATTCAATCTCCTTTACAACATCTTTAGAGGATATATAACTTAATAAACATTTCCTCCATGAATTATGACAAAAAATACATTTGTATGGACATCCTCTAGAAGTTATCATAGTAGTTCCCCTTGAATCTGGTTTTGCATATCCTACAGACCTTACTATATTATCTTTTGATAAAATATACTTTTCCATATCTATTAAATCATATGCAGGTATCGTATATTCATCACCATCTATCTTATATGTAATATCAATAATCCCTTCTTTTGATGGTTTGTTCAAGAGTAAATTATTTATAATTTCATATAAAGCAGATTCTCCATCTCCTATAACCACATAATCTGCATATTTCATAGCTTCATGAGGTAATACCGAAACATGACATCCTCCCAATATAATCTTACAATTCATATTTCTTTTGCACCATAAACATAACTCATAAGCATCTAATATACTTGATGTTGTTGATGTAATAGCTACAACATCTGGAAAAAACTTAATTAAGTCTTCTTCTAATTTTTGTTCTATCAATGCATCAAATACCTTAATTTGTAATTGGGGTAACTTTTTACGAATGTAAGATGCTAAAATCAATAGACTCAAAGGAGGACAACTTAGTTTATTATCCTTACTAATCTTGATAGGATTAATAAAAGCTATCTTCATATTTTGGGCAGTCATTTTAATAACCTCTTCTTTAATTCCATATAACCAGATATAAAATCTATTGTAACTGCTGGTTCTCCAAATCCTTCATTAGTTATTTTTATTTTATTCAATTCTTTAAAATACTTCTTTTGTGTCAATGAATTTCTTATCCCAACTTATCTGCTTCATCCATAATATCTCTATAAGTCCAAACTAACCTTTTATTCATCACTACAATAACCACAATAATATTTTCCACACTTATCGGAAAATCCATAATTATCTAACATATCTTATATCCTGTAAAATCACCTATCTTTGTCTGTCCTGTAATATCTCCAAAGACAGAATATTCAAATACATCTTCGCCTTGCTGTTCTGCTATGTATCTTCTGACAGCGTCTTGTCTGACGTGACCTGCACTTCCGCAATAATATCCAGTAGCCCATAAAGCATCAAAACATTTTCCGAAATGTTGTTTATGTTCGAGATACTTTAAATCTGGAAAATATCTCCTTAATTGCATTGATGTGTTTCCTTTCAACTGATGTATTATATCACAAGATCTATTGGTTGGCTTTGCACCAAGAAACAAATGAATGTTGCCTGGCATTATCTCTAACGCTAATTTCTCACATTGCATTTGTTGGAATTGTCTTTCAATTATTGTTCTTAACACTTCAACCACCTTGTCTTTGAGTATAGTTTTTATGTATTTCTGAGTCCAGATGATGTGATAATTGATGTTGTGTTTGCGATGAAATCCTTTACGCACAATAGCAACCTTAACGTTAAGATTGTGCTTGACTGGATTGAAATGCGGACATTGTCGTATAACCATTTTACATCGCCAATTTTTTGTGATGTAAAAGTGGTTGCGGGTTTCTCGTTTAGCTGAACTCCTCTTAAAGCTTTTTGGTTCGGAACCGAAAGATTTAAGTTCGGAGTTCTGCGTGAGAAACTCCAACCTTTAGGTTGATTTATTTGGGAGTAGGTCATTTTTTAAAGTAGACTCCTATTGTAAGCATGCCAAAATGATACAGTTTATCAACAGGATCGTAAAGCAATATTGGTTTGTATGTTGTTTTCTTTTCAGCCATGTTCTGAAGAAGAAGGTCATCCAATGAGTTATTGTAGAGCGTCCAGTTCCTCTGGACAGGATATATTTCATTGACAGATACTATTGCATAACCGAAAACATCAAAATAGTTTATCTGGTTTTCCCTTATGATGGGCTCTGCTGCCCTGAGCTTAAAGATGTCCATGCAGTTTTGCTTTATGATGCTGTTTCCACTGCATTGAAGCTCTGGCAAAAAAGTCACTTCTTGGATTATCTGTATAGTTTGCAGCTGCGAGGTTTCCTCTTTTTTTGCGGTTGAAGTTCCTTTTGTAATATTTGAGTAGAATATCATCCCGAATCCTATCAAAATTATAAGAATAAATATTATTGCAATTGATTCGCCCATTTCTATCTGGGATTTTTTTCTCATTTCAGTAAACTAACACGCAGGAATGAAGGTTTGCGTTGTTATTATAGGATTGAAGCTCTGATATATCCCCAACTAAACCAGTCATCTCATTTTGCACATTGACTGCCTGTGAAATGAATGCAGAACGTTTAGAGATCGTGTCTAATTTAAGTGCTGCATTTTTATGGTCAAAAACTCCGCAGCGCGTATCTGGAGGATTAAGGCCAAGATAATAGTTCATTAAATCATAGGATCTGTTCCTATAAATTTGCGATGTTATTTCTAATTGCGCAAATCCTTTTTGAATAGAACAGTTAAACATCTCACTGTTTTCTGAAAAGATAGCCCCAATAAGTGCCTCTTTTCCCAGGTAATAGGATGTTCCAGTATAAATAAAAGATGGTCCACCCTTCTGATAAAAGTTTATTGTATTTGGCTCGTTTACCTCTATTGCTGTAACGTCCTTATCAGGCATTCTTTGGAGGTTAGTTAAAGCTAGATTAGTATAACCTGTATTAAAAAATATGAATTTTACTTTATAATTATTTTCGTCTTGCACATTTTTAACATAAGATTTGTTCCAGATCTCCTTGTTCATTGCTATTTCAGTCTGGCCTTGGATGAGCATATATTTGGTTGGCAGGCTTTTGTTTATATCAGTTAGTAAGTTTTTGGATGGAGTTAGTGCGGGATCATAAACTAGTATGTACCTTATTTGAGGGCTTGTCAAATATAGAAAGTTAGCAATCTTAAAAGGCATGCTCCAGCTTAATGTTTGAGTAAGTATTTTTGTTCCAGAAATCAAACCTGGAGCAAAAATAATGCTTCCCTTAATCGGCTTTTTAGTTGAGCCTATATAATAATTGTCGCAATCAAAGCTGATTTCTGATTTAGGTATTGTAACAACATTTGTTGAATATTCAGTGGTCCTCACACCAGTCAGTATCGCATCAAGGTTTGTCAATACTGCGACATCTATCTTTGATTCTGATGATTTTTTTTGCCATTGGACTATACTAAAAAAAAATAATAAGATTACAGCTCCTGCTATAAGAACAAAGAGCCAGTTAAATTGTATAGATATAGCAGCTTTTTTCATCCTGACCTGATAAAAACATGGTTGCCTTTACCGTATAATATCAGTTTTATTTTTCCATGGGCGTTTTCAATGCATAAATAATAACATTTTGAACCTCCACAGCTGCCAGGTATATCTTCAGCTCCGTCACCATCTCCATCAACTGTTATAGGCCCAATGTTTATTGCAATATCTGCCAATGGTACTGAATAAACATTTGTAGAGTTGGTTGTTTTCCAGGCATCACATATTATGGGATTGGAGTTTGAGCATCCTGGTGTGCATATGCAGGTGTTATCTTTTTGACTTTGTGATAAAGCTGAGAAAGAATCAACAAAACATGTTTTTTGATATTTTCCAGATAAGGAAAATTCTGCTGGCTTAATATCGCCATATCTTGTTGATTTTACAACAACCTTTTCAATCTCATTTTTAAAATTAATTAAGTTTACTTCTTCTGCTTTAGTCCTAAAATCCTGTATGGCAGAATAACCGTATATTAGTACCACTGCCACAACAATTAATGAAAGTATATATATGAAAACCTGACCAGCTATCTCTCCCTTAGGATTAGATACCATTTTATCTCTTGGCTTTTGTGATCTTAGAAAGATTTTCTATTGCAGTTTCCTTCTTGGTTATTTTTCCAGAGATTTTTTTAAGCTTCCCCATGGGGGCTTTCCCCAGTTCTTCAGAAGAAAGTTTTTCTAATTTTCTAAATACCTCTGCCTTTGGTTTTTCAATAGGTTTAGCAAGTACTGGCTCTTTTGGTTGAGCCTTTTCCTCTATTTTCGGAGTTGGTTTTTGTATTTCGACTGAGGGTTTTGTTGCAGGTTTAACTGATTTTTCCTTAGGTTGCCCAGAAGGTTCTTTAGGCTGGACAAATTTATCAAAGATTGCAGATCTTGCTTTTTTAGCCAGCTCTTTCCTTCTTTTAATGATTTCCTCTGCTTTTAATCCTGTTGGCGGAGTTGCTCTTCTGTAAGGTTGCGCAGGAATTTGCTGACTGATTGGGACCCTTTGAGGTGGAGGTGCAGCTTTGCCCTTAACACCTTTAATTTCAGGCCATTTTTTAATAAGGTACATTGTTCCTATACCTAGCAAGATGACTGCAACAGCTATTAAAGAGTACAATAACATAGGTGATTTTGGATGTGAATCTGGATTTGTCGGGTCTGTTCCGGCATCGATCTCCGCTTTATCTGAGTATTTGTCGCCATCTGTGTCTGGGTTGTTTGGATTGATATTATAGCCAGAATCAAACTCTTGTTTATTTGTTAAACCGTCCTTATCATTATCCACATTGGCATCACTTGGATTTTTGGGATCAAGACCCCATTTTTCCTCCCAACTATTTGGCATGCCGTCACCGTCTATATCGTCATCACAGGCGTCTCCTATGCCATCTTTATCAAGGTCTGCCTGGTCTGGGTTTGAAACAGCTGGGCAATTATCGCTGGCATCTAATATAGAGTCGGCATCTGTATCACTTATACATAAGTGATTAACGCAATTATTGGATACGCAATCAGAGTTTGTATTGCACTCTTTTCCATCTCCGCATTTTGCGCATATGCCCCCTCCGCAATCAATGTCTGTTTCACCATTATCTCTATTTAACTCTCCATTGGTGCATTTATCCATACTTTGTTCGCATGTTCTTGAAGCTGAGCAGTATCCAGAATTACAATCAGTATTCCTTTCACAACTATCTCCAAGGTCACATTTTTTACAGGCTGAACCTCCGCAGTCTTTATCTGTTTCCTTGCCATTTTCACAGCCATCATAGCAGCTTGGGCCAACACACTTGTTAAGGTTTCCACAGCAACCAGATAAGCAATCATCATTAGTTTCGCATGTCGCATTTGAGCCACAACCACGGCATGGCCCACCACAATCTACTCCTATCTCACCTTGGTTTTGTATTCCATCTGAACATGTTGCCGGTATTTTATCTAAATCAACAGTTATTCCATCGCTTTCTTCATAGTTGCTGTAATGCCCTGCCTGGTCCATGGCTCTTACTTTAAAGTAATATTTTGTGTCATTATGTAATTCAAGGTTTTTGATATAACCCTTAAAGCTATATTGAGTATCATTAATTTCATCTACATCTGTCTCCACGCCAGAGTCCACTACAGCATTACCATATTCTTCTAAAACCTGGTATTCAAACAAGACTATTGAAGTTTCCTTTTCCTCTGCAATAAATTGTCCATAAAGCTTATTGGTAAAGTAGGTGTAGTCTTTTTCATCCATATTTGGGTCTGTATCATTTACCAAAATCATTTCCGGATTGGTAAGGTCAGCAATTATTGTATATTGGATTGTTGCATCAGCATGGCTTGTCAGGTTTTCATAACACCTTACATAGTAATAATAGCTTCCTCTTTGCTGGTCATATAATGTCTTTACATAATCTCGTGTAGTTCCAAACCGATAAAGAGACCCTAATTGCCTCTGGTATGAGGAATCATTATAGTATCTGCAATCCGCTAATTTTTTGTTTAAGGTTATATTCAGATTTACTGACGTTGTTGGTTGCATTATTATTATAGTGGATGGGGTGTTTACGCTCACTATTCTGATTGGAATGCTCATATCAACACCAACATCAATATAAGTGTCTTCAACTGAGATTAGTCCTACCTTGTCCTGACATTTTATATAGTACCTTGTAGAGCCATTTGATATGGAAGGTTGTATCAGGATAGAATGAAGAGTGTTATAACTTATATTGAAATTTGGGAATTCATTCTCCATCAGGGCAAAGTCAGTCTGTGTTTCACTATATCTGCAGCGAGTTTCTTCATTTGTTACTGCATAAAGCGTAGTCTGAATTGGCCTTTCTTTTATAATGTTGTCTGATTCATCTGTGAAAATATTTGTTATAAACGGGGTTGTCTCATCATAAATAAATGTGAAACGCGTTGAATTGACTGCATTTGTTGCGCTATCATTGCATTTTATATATAAATCCATTGAAGAGCCAATAATATTTAAGTCTACTATTTTGTGTATCAGGCTTCCTGTGTTTGTAAAGAATGACATGATTTCATAATTGAGATCCTGAACTGGACTGTATTTGCACATAGCTTCCCTGTTAGTCTGTATTGTAACATTAAATGTAGGTATACCTGTCACGCTATTTCTGGGCTCTAATAGGGTAATATTAAATGGAAGTATTTGAACTTCAAACTCTGCTGCAGATGGAACTCCTGAATTGCCCAATAAATCTTTTGAAGTTATTGAGAATTGATAGAATCCTTGTGGCAAATTATCTATTGGCCTAAATGTAGCAGTAGTATTATAAGTTGACAGGCTTGTTAGTTCAATCCTGTAAGTCTTGGTTGTTTGGTCAACCAGAACTACTGTTCTGTTCATGACTAAAGATGGTACATCAATTGCTTCATCAAAGTTCACAGTGATTTCTGGTTTTGTTGTGTAGACTATTGGACTTATGATTATTGAAGCTATGGGTCCTTGGGTATCCAAATAGATTATCCCACCAGATGATTCAGCATAGTTGCCAATTGTTGTGTTAACCTTTACGTAATAAGTGTTTTGCCCTTCTTGTAGAGGCAATGTTATTGCAAATGAATTGTCCAACCCGACATTTCCCGTTATATCGATCTCATTATTATTAAATACCAATATTGCATTTCTAATATCCTGGCTTGTGTGGATTATCCCTTTAAATTCAACATTAGGAGTGGAATAGATTTTTCCGTTTATTGGATTGATAATTGATATTTCAGGCGCATTTGAGTTAATTTCGAATGATAAGGTCTTTATGCCACCCTGGTTACCTAGATTATCATAGGGTATGGCCTCAATCTCATAGATTCCAGATGGAAGATCATTTAGCATAAGATAACGCAAAGTGTCTGGAGGAATAATTGTTTTATTAAGCTCTATAAGACTGTTATCTGACGTATTCCTTAATTTTAATTCTGATTTTGCTAAATCCAAGCCGCCGCCTTTATTCTGCAATTCCGCAATTATTTCCTTTATTGACTTAAATGGCCCATAATTTGATGGGGAAACTATTATTATTGAAGGACCAATACTTATATAATAAACCTCTACTTCAGCTGAATTTTTATTTCCAACCTTGTCTGTTCCCTCAACTGTTATTACATTGTTTCCTTCATCCAAAGTCATCTGCAGGCTAAATAATCCGTCAGTTGAGTAATAAGGCTCTGCTAATTTAGGTTGGCCATTTATTAAGATTTGAATTGTAGAATCTTCTTCTATGGTACCTGCAACCAAAACTCTTGAATTGTTCGTAGATGTGTATGAAGGAGAGGCTATTACTGGAGCCAGCATTTGATAGTCTGTTGTGAATTGCATTTCTATTTGGTTTGATGTAAATCCAGCTATCTTTGGCTCACATCTAATGGAAACTGTAATTGTTTGGTCATGCGAATATCCTCCAGGCAGCTCATATATATGAGATAGGGTATCTGAAGAATACATCACATTTGAATCTAGATAACAGGTTGAATTAACGTTTGTTGAAACAATTACCTGAGGCTTTTGCATACCAGTAAATGCAATTGGAGCAACTGGAATTATATCTACTTTTTTGTTAACTTCAACATCAAGATCCAGTATGAACGGGGCTGCTTTATTTCCTGCTAAATCTTCACAACTAATATAGAATGTGTAGTTGTATTTTTGTAGATTTTCGATGAGACTGCTTTCTTCTGTTGTGGAATACTCAGATTGATCATAACCTGGGAATTTACCATATACATAAGTCAAATCTGGTTTTTGATAACTATAATTGCATCTCACTCTTTCATTTGAAACATACCTCAGCTTTGTGTTAGTTACTGCCAACAAATATTTATTGTAGTTTGTTCTCCCTTCTTGGTACACCCCTCCAATAGCCATAACTTGCTGAACTACAGGATTAGCTCTATCTACTTTTAGTTCAACATCCAAGTAATTCTCATTGGATAAATCATCTATACACGATAGAGTCAGTGGATAATATCCATCTTGGAAGATTAAGCTGAAATTGTAGCTGAAGTCCCTGTTATTTATAGTATCCATATTTTTGATAAGATCTGTGCCATAATAGTAATTAATCTTACAGGAGCTGGAATATTCATCAGTTGAAATACTGAGCGTCGGAATCAATTCATTTGTGGCTAATGTTTCTGGATGGGTGATTGTGATTTGAGGCCCTTTATTGTCATGTATGACAGTAATATTATATGTTGATATATGGCCTAAAGAGTCTCCTGCAGTTAAAGTAATGTTATTTGCAGAGTTTGCATGCTCTAGTCCAGTCTCAATCACAAATGTCTTGTTATTAGCATAGATTAAGGCCTCTTCTCCTGTTGAAGGAATAGTGATAGACAGTCCATTTGGGCTTTCATCAATATATGTTCCTGTTATTCTAACTAAGATGTCCTTTGTCTTCCACTTGTTAAGCCCATAACCTATTGCAGGAGTTACTGATAAGAGGCTAGTAATATATGGCCCTGTTGAATCATACTCCATAGTTGCATTAATTAAGTTCTGATTTTTAGCCCTATCTATGGCATAAGCAATGATAGTATTTAAGCCAGGAACTAAGGTTATGCTCCTATTAAATTCTTCAGAAATTTCGTCTATGGTTGCTCTTCCCCCATTTATATTGATGTAGTCCAAATAATCTTCACTGTAAAGTCCTTTTACATTAGCCTCTTTCTCTCCTGTAAGCCTGACTAACTCAACAAATTGGAGCCATGGCGCCTGGGTATCTACAACAAAAGGAATTATTTCTTTCGCAATAATTAATTGACTTACATAAGTTACTTCAAAAGAATATGATCCATATATCAATTCGATGGGGAATGTATAAGTCAGGTTGTCTGTTGATGACCAACCTCCATAGTAGGTGTTACCATTAATTCTAACAGACTGTATGCTGGATTGCTTATCATATGTCCATGAAAGTGTCTCAACTATTTTATTAAAGAAAGCGCCTCTTTGTATGCCAATTCCATTTAATTTAAATTCGATTAATTTAGCAGGAATGCCCAGGTCAGTCTCATCATTATCAATCTTGCTATCGCAACCAGGATCATTTAGACCTGGCGTAAATCCATAATCAATCAAACCATCTCCATCATTATCTATGCCATCAGAACATTGGTATTTTGTTGTGTCGCATGCATCTCCTACTCCATTATTATCCATATCTTCCTGCAAGGGGTTAAATACATATTTACAGTTATCTTTGCAGTTAGTAATTCCATCATTATCATAATCAAATCCTTCATCCACTATTCCGTTACAATTGTCATCAACACAATTTTCTATTTCTACGGCACTTGGATTAATGTAAGGATTGGTATCATTGCAGTCCTCAAAGTCACAGAATTGATCCCTATCTACATTTATTGGGCAAGCAGGGCATGTTAGGTCTTTTCCATCACAATCCTGGTCAATACCATCCTGGCAGATTTCCTGCGCTCCTGGATAAACATGTGGATTGTTGTCATCACAATCTGTTCCAAAAGGACAGGATAATAAGTTATAGCCATAATATTTGTCTTTATCTGCGTCTTTGCAGATGCAGATTGAGTCTTTTCCATCACAGTTCTGGTCTATGCCGTCCTGGCAGATTTCTGGTGCTCCAGGATAGACAGTTGGGTTATTATCATCACAATCACCTTGGCAAACTGAAACATTATCTCCATCAGAATCTATCT
>Ga0315282_10013081_pt1 | contig 12571 bp, 14 predicted proteins | sample YL17G07_20_MG_FD_203693 | JGI IMG/M metagenome (GOLD analysis project Ga0315282, IMG submission 203693) | Sediment microbial communities from Yellowstone Lake, YNP, Wyoming, USA - YL17G07_20 | ecosystem: Environmental > Aquatic > Freshwater > Lake > Sediment | place: USA: Wyoming | collected... | reverse complement strand
CTTTACAGTCGCAGGTTTCCCTCGCGCTGGGCCAGCTTGATTGCACCCACCAGAAAAAGTGATCCGACGACCAGCACCACGTCATCCGGAGAGCTGGCGGCGCAAGCTTTCTCCAGCGCACCGACCGGCTCGATTTCAATTTGCAGCTTGGCTGGCCGGGATTGGAGCGCGGCCAGAATCTCCCCGGGCATGGCGGCGCGCGGGTGCTCAGGGTGCGTCAAATAAACTTCCTCCGCCAGCGGGAAAAGGCTTGCGCAAATTTCCCGGATAGCTTTGTCGCGCATGGAAGCGTACACCAATCGCACCCGGCGTCCGGGAAGCTCTTCCCGTATGAACGCGGCGAGTTCACGCGCGGCGCCCGGGTTGTGCCCGCCATCGAGCAGCACCAACGGCTTCGGAAAGATGGGTTCCAGGCGTCCGGGCCAGGTGGCAGCACGCAGCCCTTGCAGAATGCTGCGGCGGGAAATCTTAAATCCCTCCGCTTGCAGCCGCCACGCTCCGGCGACTGCGGCGGTGGTGTTCTTCACCTGGAACTTTCCCAGCAGCGGGCAGGGCAGTCCTGCGAAGCGCTCCTGGCCGAGCGCCAGATCAAACGAGTAGCGGCCCTGTTTGGCGTGAAGGTTGGTGATTTGCGCCCAATCCTTCAGTTCCAGCAACTCCGCTCCCATTTCCTCCGCGCGGCGGCGAATGGCCGCGGCGGCTTCCGCATCTTCCACTCCGGAAATCACCGCGCGATGCGGTTTGATGATGGCGGCCTTTTCCGCCGCGATGGCGGCCAGGGTGGAGCCCAGGAATTCCATATGGTCGAAGTCGATGTTGGTGATCAAGGCCACGCGCGGGTCCGTTATGTTGGTGGCGTCCAGCCGTCCGCCCATGCCGACTTCCAGCACGACGAACTTCGCTCCCACTTGGGCGAAGTGCAGGAACGCCGTAGCGGTCAAAAATTCAAAGAAGCTGGGAGGTTTCTCCAGTTTTTTCAGGTTGACCAGGCGCTCGACGGCAGCGGCGACCTCAGTGAATGCGGCGGCAAAATCCGCGTCCGAAACCTCCTGGCCGTCCACGCGCATACGCTCATTGACGCGCACCAGATGGGGTGAAGTGAACAGTCCGGTGGGGTAACCCGCGTGCTGAAGAATGCTGGCCAGCATGGCGCAGGTGGAGCCCTTGCCATTCGTTCCCGCCACGATGGCGGTGTCGTAGCGCTCGTGCGGGCGCCCCAATTCCGCCATGATCTGGGAGATAGCCTCCAGGCCAAACTTCAGCCCGTGCAACTCCTGACCCAAGTCGGCAAGGTATTTCAGGCATTCAGGGTAGTTCATGGGATTTTGGATTTTAGATTTTGGATTTTGGATTGCCCACTGGTATCAAGGGGAGCGGGATATTGGATTCGAACTACCAATCCAAAATCGGAAATCCAAAATCCAAAATTCTATGAGTCCCACGCGTGCATCAGGCGAAAGGCGCGTGCGATATAACTCTTCAATTCCTTGCGAGGGACGATGGCGTCGATCATGCCGTGTTCCAGCAGGAACTCGGCGCGCTGGAACCCTTCGGGCAGCTTCTGGCGAATGGTTTGCTCGATGACGCGCGGGCCAGCGAAGCCGATCAGCGCACCGGGCTCCGCAATATTCAAGTCGCCGAGCATGGCATAGCTGGCGGTGACGCCGCCGGTGGTGGGATCCGTGAGCACGGAAATGTAGGGTTTGTGGACCTCGTCCAGGCGCGCCAGCGCCGAACAGATCTTGGTCATTTGCATCAGGCTGATGGCGCCTTCCATCATGCGCGCCCCGCCCGAACAGGAAACGATCACCAGGGGCAATTTCTTTTCGATGCTGCGATCGATGGCGCGAGCCACCTTCTCGCCCACCACCGCGCCCATGCTGCCGGCCACGAATTGAAACTCCATTGCGCAGATGATGGCCGGCTTGCCTTCAATCAGCCCTTCGCCGGTCAGCAACGCGTCCTTCATTCCGGTGACTTTCTCCGCCTGCTTCAGGCGATCGCGGTAGGGTTTGGTGTCTTTGAATTTCAGCGGGTCGGTGGAGGCCAGCCGCGCGTCATGCTCGGTATAACGGCCTTCGTCAAACAGCATCTCCAGCCGCGCGTGCGAGCCCAGCTTGAAATGATGGCCACACTTGGGGCAGCATTGCAGGTTGGCCTCCAGATCCTTTTTCCAAAGGATTTGCTTGCACTTGTCGCACTTCACCCAAAGCCCTTCGGTCTGCACGCGCTTCTCCTTGGGTGTTTCCAGCGGCTGCTTTTCTCTCCGGAACCAAGTCATAGGAACCTTGTTCAGTATTCTATCCCTCTCTGCGCGAGGATTCCTTTTTGATAGGGATGTTTGACCTCGCGCATTTCCGTGACCAGGTCGGCCATCTCGATGAGCGTGGGGTGCGCGTTCCGCCCGGTCAAAATCACGTGCACCATTTCTGGCTTGCGCTTTAAGGTTTCCGCCACGGGCTCTGGCGCCAGCATTTTGTAACTGATGGCATAGTTGATTTCGTCGAGAATCACCATCTCGTATCGTCCACTCAGGATTTCCCCGCTGGCAAACTGCCACGCTTCTTCAGCCAGCCGCACGTCTTCCGGGTTAGGTTTTTCGGCGCCGACTTTCACGAACCCCCGGCCCATGGGTATGATTTTAAGGCGCTCCTCGCCCAGCAATTCGGCCGCATCCAGCTCGCCATAATGCCACGAACCCTTGATGAATTGTACCATTAAGACCTTCATGCCTTGCCCCACCGCGCGAAGTGCCGTGCCCAGCGCGGCGGTGGTCTTTCCCTTGCCGGGGCCCGTATGGACGATAATCAACCCTTTTCGATTTTCTGGCAAGAGGACCTCCCGGCTATCAGATGATCGGATGATCCGGTGATCGGGTGAACACGCAACGGCAAGCGAAACTCGAAAATCGAAACTCGAAAATCGGAGGAGTTTAACCTCGAGTTTCGACTTTCGAATCTCGACTTTCGAATCTCGATTTTCGTCCTTGTGTTGCTCACCCGATCACCCGATCATCCGATCACCCGATCATTCTTACCGCGGGTAGGGATATCCGCGCAGAATCGTGAAGCCGCGGTAAATCTGCTCGAGCAAAAGAGTGCGCGCCCAATCGCGTGTCAGCGTCATGCGCGAAAGCGCCAGCAGGAAGTCGGCCTCGGCCCGAAACGCCGCGGAGAAGCCCTCCGGCCCTCCGATCAGGAAGGCCAACTCCCGCGAGCCCCGCAAGGCTTCCTGGCCCAGCCACTCGGCAAACTCTTGCGAGGTCCGCTCACGCCCCCGCACGTCGAGCAGGACTTTTGTCGCGCCGCGCAGTTTTTCCAGCAGCGCGCGCTCCGCGGAAGTCAATCCTGCCTTGCGGGCGTGGCTCGCTCCCCGCCGGGCCGGAAGCTCTTCCAGGCTCAAGGAGGTAAAATGCTCGATTCGGCTCGCCAGGTCCTGTTGAATCGCCCGCAGGTGCGAATCCTTGGTCTTGCCTTCCCAGAGAACTCGTATCCGCATGTTAAGGATCCGGTGACCAGGAGATCGGGTGATCGGGTGATCCGGTGATCGGGTGAACAAGAAAAGCACCGCGCCGTTCCCCGTTCATTTTCCCCTCGCGGTTTTCTGCGAAGAGACAAAGATGGAAACCAACTCATTGGCTTCGGTGATGAGGCTATCCAGTCGAGTGCTTGGGACGATCCCGCTGTCCACCAAGAGTTCCAACCAGAAGACAGACTCATCAGCTTCTTCGACTACCACACCCATTTTCGCAATGAATTCAGCTTGGGATCGCGCTCGGCCCACTGCCCGGTAATTTGCCGCCCCCGACGTTCCAGACCGAAGGAGTTGCTGCCGGATGGTGCGCGCAGTATCCGTCTTGGGAAGCGAATCGCAGAGTTTGATGACGCGCAACGCGAACCGTTTCGTGCGGTCTCGAAGCTCAAGATGCTTTTCTAACATTATCCTACCTAGGGAAACAGATAGTTCGCTTGTTCACCCGATCACCGGATCACCCGATCACCCGATTTTATATCTGGTCCCCGTCTTTGACCGTAAGCTTCGGCGCGTTCTTCCAGAGGCGCTCCAGGTCGTAGAATTCCCTGGCGCGCTCGAGAAATATGTGGACGATGAAATTGAGATAGTCCACCAGAATCCACTCCGCCTGGGAGTAGCCCTCCACGTGGGTGGGTGCGCACCCGGTTTTCTTCAGTCTTTCCAGGATGCCATCGCAAATCGCCTGGGTGTGGCGAGTGGAGGTTCCGCTGCAAATCAGGAAGTGGCTGGTGAACGAACAGACTCCTTCCATATCCAAGACGCGCAAGTCCAAAGCCTTGCGATCCTGGGCGGCCTGGATCGCTTCGCGGAGTTGGGGTGTCATCTTTGCAAATGTTTCACGCCGGCGCTGGGACCGTACAACCCTTCCTTCAGAATGTATTCTTCCACAAGCTTGGGAACAAGGCCAGTGATGGGTTTATGAGCCCGCACGGCTTGCCGGATGTCGCGGGAAGCGACCGCGGCGTCCACACCGTGCAAAAGGTGGATGGCGCCGTGGCGTAAGCGAATGGTCCCAGCCTTCTGAGCAAGGCGCCGCGCCGGCAGCAGGTCGGGCGGTGGAACTTGGCGGAGCGCGTCCACGTCAAAGCCGGGCCGCGACACCACGACGAACTCCACCGAATCGAGCAAGCGCCGGTACTCTCGCCAGTGGGGAAGGTCGAGGAAGGCGTCGGCGCCGACCAGAAAGTACAGCCGATCGTGCTGGCGCAGCTTTCGCCGCACCGCCCGCACGGTGTTGATGGAGTAGCGCGGCGATCCATCCACGGTGGGCGCCTCGATCGTGGAGGGGATAAAGCGCGGCTCGCCGGCGCAGGCCACTCCCACCATCGCATAGCGCTGAGCATAGTCTGTCAGGTGGTCGTGTATTTTGTGGGGGGGATTGCCGGTGGGAATGAAAAGTACTCGATCCAGGTGGAAGCGGCGTTGCGCCGCCCGCGCCGCCGCCAGGTGCCCGGCATGGATGGGATCAAACGTTCCGCCAAAGATTGCGATGTTCATGAGAGTCGGGTGATCGGGAAATCGGGTGATCGGGTGATCGGGTGAACAAGCAACTGCCAGCTAAACTCGAAATTCGAAACTCGAAAATCGGAAGACCTGAACTCCGAGTTTCGAGTTTCGATTTTCGTCCTTTGCTTGTTCACCCGATCACCCGATCTCCCCATCACCCGATTTCGGCAGTTCCTCCAGTTTCGCCCAAATGGCCTCTTTCAATTCTTCCAATCCTTCCCGGGTCACGGAGGAAATCTCGTGCAGCGGCAGTGCGCGTTCAGCGCAGAATGCACGCAGGCGGAGCAGGCGATCGCCTTCGCCCGCGGCGTCAATGCGCGAAGCCGCCAGCAGCATGGGCTTGGCGGCGACCATGGGGCTGAAGCTTTGGAGTTCATCCAGAATGACCTGGTAGTCCTCCAGCGGGTCGCGGCCGGAATACTCCGCCACGTCGATCAGGTGGAGCAGCAAGCGCGTCCGCTCCACGTGCCGCAGGAAGCGTATGCCCAGGCCTTTGCCTTCGTGCGCTCCGGCGATGAGCCCCGGGATATCGGCCATGACGAAGGACCGCTCTCCATCGAGCCCCACCACTCCCAGGCAAGGCGCCAGGGTCGTAAAGGGATAGTCGGCAATGCGCGGACGCGCCGCGCTGATCCGCGAAATCAGCGTGGATTTGCCCACGTTGGGGAAGCCGACCAACCCCACGTCAGCGAGCAACTTCAGCTCCAGCCGCAAATCGCGCACGACGCCCGGCGTGCCTGGTTCGGCTTTGCGCGGAGCCTGGTGAGTAGAAGTGGCAAAGCGCGCATTGCCGCGTCCTCCCCGTCCGCCTTGGGCGGCGACCACCCGCTGGCCCGGCGCATCAAAATCCCACAGTTTTTCACCTGTGGTCAAGTCGTAAACCACCGTGCCGACGGGGAGCGTCACCGTGTTATCCGCGCCGTCCTTGCCGTGCCGGTTGGAGCCTTCGCCGTGGCCCCCGCGCTGGGCCCGGTACTCGGGATTATATCGAAACTTCAACAGGGTGTTCAGGTGGGAATCGCTTACCAGAATAATGTCGCCCCCGCGCCCGCCATCGCCACCGCTGGGTCCGCCGCGCGGCACGAATTTCTCGCGGCGAAACGCCACACAGCCGTTTCCCCCTCCGCCGGCGGCCACGTGAATTTTGGCCTCGTCAATGAACATGTCAATGATCGGAAGATCGGGTGCGCAAATCGGGTGATCCGAAGATCGGGTGATCGGGTCAGCAACACCAAGACGAAAACCGAAATTCGAAAAGGGAAACTCGGGGCTACGCTCGTCCGATTTTCGAGTTTCGCTTGGACTCAATCAGTGGTACAAGGAGTTCGTCGCCCGGTTCCTTGTTCACCCGATCACCCGATCATCGGATCACCCGATCTTCAGTTGGTTGAGGGGACCAGGATGCTGACGTACCGGCCCAGGCGGCCTTTGTCCTCAAAGCGCACGACGCCGGAAACTTTGGCGAAGAGCGTGTCATCTTTGCCCAGGCCGACGTTTTCACCGGCCTTCAAGCGCGTGCCGCGCTGGCGAACCAGAATCGACCCGCCGGATACCATCTGGCCGTCAAAACGCTTCACGCCCAGGCGCTGGGCGTTGGAGTCGCGGCCGTTGCGCGATGTTCCTTGACCTTTCTTATGTGCCATAGTGCAATTCCTCTGGAGAAGCTAGAAGTTAGAAGCTAGAAACTAGGAGTCAGGAGTCAGGAGCCAGAAGTCAGGAGCTAGAAGCTAGCAGTTAGGAGCCAGGAGCCAGGAGTAACAACCTTTATTCGGGGCAGCGATCCTTCCCGCGACTAGCTTCTACCCTCTCGCTTCTAACTTCTAACTCCTGACTCCTACGCCGTAACAATGTCCTGGATCAGAACTTGGCTGAAGTGTTGGCGATGACCCAGCGTGCGACGGTACTGCTTCTTGCGCTTGTATTTCAACACGCGCACCTTGGCGGAGCGGTCGTTGGTGAGGATTTTTCCCGTGACCTTGGCGTTCTCGACCAGCGGGGCCCCCACGGTGAGCTTTTCCTTGCGCACCGCAAACACGTGGTTGAACTCGACCGTCGAGCCCGGGTCGCCCGCCACGCGCTCCACGCGAATGACGTCGCCCGGTGAGGCCTTATATTGCTTCCCGCCTGTCCGAAAGATAGCGTACATAGATTTCTTCTCTCCTCTTTCCTGCAATCCCCCATTATACGAATCGGCAGCAGAAACTGTCAATCAAATGCCTATCAAATGCCGTTTCGGGCTTGTGGTGCAGTTCGAAGTTGTAGCGGGGAGTTTACCCCGCCAAATGGCGGCGTTATAGACGCCTCTACTTAAAGATGACCCACTACCCCGCATCGCGGTAATATCCTATTCGGGAAGAAAAAGTAAGCGCTCCCGGGCGGCTGGGTCAGGGAACCCTTTGACCATGGCGAAATCCCACCGAAAAGGAATGGCGGATACCGCACGTTCGGCCCAGGCAACTAGTTCCCCCGACCATCACGGTGTTAAGTACACCCTGTGGGCGCCAAGGCGGCAATTATCCCTGTACTCCGCGGTGCAGGCCCCCCGCCAACGCACACTCTCCGAGGCATGGTCGGAACTATGGGAAACTGACCCTACAGCCTTTCCCGTCCGGTTGAGCCCCTTCGCTCCATGGCCCAAGGTCCGGCGGTTCGCGCCGGCCTTCCTTACATCCATGCTCGTTCACGCGTCCACCGTGTTTTTTCTATGCAGCATCCCCCTGGCAGTGGTGCTGCCCTGGATCACAGGGCGGCCGGCGGAAGAAATGTCAAGTCAGCCCCCCATGGTCGTGTACGAGATTCAACATTTGAGTCTGCCGGATTACCTTCCGGTGATTAATCCACCCGGTCCGGAAGAAGCTTCCGAACAGGGGGCGAAGCTTGGCGCGTCCTCACGCTTTGGCCGCAGCCATTTCGATCCGCGCATAACGATCATTTCCAACCCGCCCCACCCGGACAATTTTCGCTTCACTCTCAGGACCGAGAATGCCCCTTCGGACATTAAGCCCCCCAAAGAGGCAAAAGTTCCGGATTTGATAACCAGGGGCCCGACGGCAACTCGCGAGGCTGCCAAATCCTCATCACTGGCGCCCGCGAAAGTGGCTAACTTGACGCCGGGAAAACCGCATGTGGCCACTCCCCCAAAGTCCATGGAAACCAAGAACTTGGCGCCGCAAGAGCCCGCCCCCCGGGAAGGTACGCACCCCGCCGCTGAAGCGTCCTCAGCGCCGCCCCGTAACAAATCCGAAACCTCCGCCGCGAGCGACACACAGAGGCCTGCCACGGGTCCAAAGATCATGGCCCTGAGTGTGGAGCCGATTCCGCTGAAGGACCTTACGGCAATTCCGGCGGGGATACGCGAGGGAGCGTTCTCGATCAGCCCCTCCGGGACCGTGCGGGGATTTCCCGGGAGAGCGCCGGGCGCGCCACCGGATGTCGGCAAGGGAGGCCACGGCCCGGAGGGTGAAAAGAGTGTGGCGGTCGGAAATGGAAGCGGAAACCGCGGCGGCGCAGGGCACGCTGGTTCCGCCTCAACCCCCTCCGCGAGTCCCCTGCTTAGCGTATCCGGACGCGCCGGGGCGACGGGGATTTCGGCGGGAACCCTTGCACCGCTCAAGGCGGAAGATCTGGTCTATGCAGTGAAACCTGAAACTCCCAAAGCCCGCGCCCCCAACGTCGTTGTGAGCAGCGGTTCCTGGGGCGGTGGCGGGCTGCGCGTATAAGGCGTGCTGCACGGCGATAAGATCTACACGGTATACTTTTCGATGCCAGGGAAGAACTGGACTCTACAGTACTGCGCCCGCGAGAATCCCCCGCAGGTGGACGCCGCCTCGCGCGTGGTGCAGATTCACATCCAACCGCCGCTGGTGCCTCCCGCGCCGATTGCGCAATTTGACTTTCACCGCCCCGCGGAGCAGCAGGACTCTGCCCATACCACCATCATATTGCACGGGATTATCCATGAGGACGGCTTGGTGAGCGATCTAGTGGTTCTTCAGGGTCTTGATCCCATCAGTAACGCCGCAGCGTGCGCTGCCTTCTCGCGCTGGAAATTTAAACCCGCCCTGCGCGCCGGGGCCCCCGTGGCGGTGGAAATTCTCGTGGGAATACCTTAGCGTCGGATTTCTCACCACGCTTGGACGCTTTCAGGGGGGCGTTGAATCGAATCTACAACCCTCGTCCCCACTTGGAGAGAGTTGGGGGATGATTCGAATTTACAACCCTCGCCCCCTTGAGTCTGTGTGAAAACTCGTTTTTCCCGCCTTTTCCACAATGTAACTTATTGATTGTTCGTTGGGAAAATGACGGTTTTCCCAGTTTTCACACAGTCTCCTTGGGGGCGAGGGTGGCCCGCAACCGGCGCTTTCATCAGCCGGGGCGGGACGGGTGAGGGGGTCAAAACCGTGGCGCATGACGCAAACTTGACCCTGGGCATTCATCTTGGTGCTGACCCCCTCACCCACCGCCTTGCGGTTCCCCCTCTCCCCCAAGGGGGCGAGGGAAGTGTTGTTTTGAGTTTTTTCCGCTCTCCCCCAGGGGGGCGGGGGAAGAATGGTTCTTTGACGCTCAAGTGAACAGTATGGGGGCCAACCCCGTTTGGCATTTCACCTTCCTCGGGAAGACCGTCTAGACGCTGAGTGTTCGCTAAACTCGTAACCATTGCAATCCTTGGCAAATCTAAAATCCGCTTCTATACTATGCCGTGGCTAGAGCCGTAAACCCAGTGACGCGCCATAGCCGTCTCACATGTCCGAATGTACAAAGGAGGCAGGCCAGGCCTTAGGGGTAGTTGCACCAAGCATGGTTGTTAGCTTGGGCTTTCGGGACCTGGGGTTTGACCTCGGTTACTTGCGCTCCATGAAACGGCAAGTGCAGAAGGCCGCGCGCGGCGGAAGCCGGCCGCCACGAAAAGCTGCGGCAGATCGCAGCCGCCAAGAAGCGGCCGTCTGCGCCAGCGCGCGTAAATGGATCGCACCTCAAGGTTGCCGCGCATGTTCCTTCGTGACCGCGACATTTTCGTGACCGTGTCGGCGGACTTTCCCCCGCGGCGACCCCTACATCGGCCCCCGAATCGGCAATCCCGAATCCCTAGCCCCCAGCCCCGAACCCCAAATCACGCGCCCCGAATCCCTAGCCCCCAACACCCAGCCCCCGCGGGGAGTATCTCTTTGACGGCCCACCTGAACTCGGATATAACACGGGCAAGGGAGGGAGTCATGGACAATGTGAAGAAGATCCTCGTCGGCCTGTGCCTGAGCCTATGCCTGCCGTTTTCAGTGCGGGCGCAACTCGTGCAGGATTTCAACCCGCCGCCGGCGCCGTGCTGCCTGCGATGGGCTGTGGCACTATTCGCAGACCGACTCCAGGACTGGAACCAATTGGGCCGCTACTACCAGGATGACTTGCGGCTGGAAAACGCGCCCGCCGTGGAGGGCCGCGTGGTATTCCTGGGCGACTCGATAACGGACCGATGGGATTTGGCCAAATACTTTCCGGGAAAGCCTTACGTGAACCGTGGCATCAGTGGACAAACTACCATGCAGATGCTCGTGCGTATGCATCCTGATGTGATCCATCTCCACCCGGCGGCATTTATTCTGTTGGCAGGTACCAACGACATCGCCCGCAACACCGGTCCGGAGACGGTGGAGATGGTGGAAGACAACATTCGCGCCATGTGCGAGCTGGCCGGAAGCCACAACATCAAGATCATCCTTTGTTTGCTCACTCCCGTCAGCGACTACACCAAGGCGAAACAGACCGAGCACCGGCCGCCCGCGGATATCCTGAACCTCAATCATTGGATCGAGAGCTATGCGCGGGATGTCCACGCCCAATTTGCGGACTACTACACGGCGCTGGTGGACGACAAAGGCATGTTGCGTGCGGGCTACTCCGACGACGGCCTGCATCCCAACGCTCGGGGATATGAATTGCTGGCGCCCGTCGCGAAAGCCGCCATCGAGAGCGCGCTCAAATAAAGTCGCGGATGGACTTCGGACCCCGGACTGTTTTTATGCCTGCCACTGAGATTCGAGTTCTGACCAAACACGACGCTACGGCCTTTTGGCATTTGCGGCTGGAGGCCCTGGAGCGCGAACCGCAGTCTTTCGGGGAGGCCGCGGAGGAGCATCGCGAGACCACCGTGGAGTCGGCCGCCGAACGCCTGGCGGCGAATCCTGACGATAACTTGGTCTTCGGCACTTTCCACGAAGGCCAACTGGTGGGCATGGCCGGGTTCTTCCGCTATCCGATCGCCAAGGCGCGGCACAAGGGAAGGATCTGGGGTGTCTATGTGCGCGAGAGTTGCCGCGGGCAGGGCATGGGGCGGGCGTTGCTTGTGGCACTGCTGGAGAGAATCCAAGCCTGCCGGGGGGTGGAACAAGTGTCCCTGACCGTGGTGAGTGGGCAAGAGGCTGCGAGGGCTCTTTATCGCTCGCTCGGCTTCGAACCGTACGGATTGGAGCCCCGTGGCCTGAAGGTCGGCGATCGATACTTCGACAATGAGCTTATGCGTTTGGAATTGTAGCGGTCAGCTCTCCGCAATCAGCTTTCAGCTAAAGCCCGCCGCCGAGCGCCGGAAATAACGAAGTTGAGAACTAGTGTCCTGAGTCAGAAATTCATGGATGAATTCAGCCCGCGAAGCGGGTGGGATCATTTAGCCCACGGCGCAAGCCGTGGGGTCGCGAGCCCTCCCTCACCCCCGGCCCCTCTCCCGCCCCGGCGGGAGAGGGGAGCCGAAGGCGGGGAGAGGACCGCCTTTCCCACGGCTCACGCCGTGGGCTAGAGGATACCGCCCCTACCGGGGCTCCGGAAGGGTTGCCTCCATCGCAAAGATTTTCTCAGCGAACTTATGACTCAGGACACTAGGTGCAAATGAGTCAAGTTTGCCTGTTTCCAGGCAATGTATTGGTTTGGGTTTCGGGTGCCTTGAACACCATGATCGAGGCTGGCACAGTGAAGGTATGCTGAAGCGTGTGGTTCTGCAAGTCATCAAAATGGCGATGGTGCTGGCCGTTGTGGTCTTTGTGATAACGCCGGTACACACGCGCGGTCAATTTCTTCTGCTCATCGGTTCCATTGCCCTATTTCTTATTTGTCTTTTTCTTTTAAAGAATTTGGACGGCGAGGATTCTCCCTGGTGGCCAGAAAAACAGCAACACTGAAATTCCCAGAATGACACATTCGTTTTTGCTCAAGGCTGAAAGCTGAATGCGGACAGCTTCTTTCTTCACTGCCCGGAATAATACCCATCGCGAGCTTGCACGATAAGGTCTTTCTTCCTGGCGGTCAGAGTTATTTTGTGATACCCGGCTGCGGTGTCGGGTGGGTCAGGCGTATATCCCAGGCTGTATTGATTGCGCAGTTCTTCCTGGATTTGGCTGAATGTTTCATCAATCGGGTGCTTCCTGGAAGCCTCGAAAAAGCGCCCACCCGTTTCCTTGGAGAGTTTTTCGAGTATCTTCTTGCCGTCTGGTCGCGATTCTTGCGGACGCGGATACCCGCCGCCATGCCGGCCCATGCCGCCCCCCAT
>Ga0315282_10013080_pt1 | contig 12574 bp, 14 predicted proteins | sample YL17G07_20_MG_FD_203693 | JGI IMG/M metagenome (GOLD analysis project Ga0315282, IMG submission 203693) | Sediment microbial communities from Yellowstone Lake, YNP, Wyoming, USA - YL17G07_20 | ecosystem: Environmental > Aquatic > Freshwater > Lake > Sediment | place: USA: Wyoming | collected... | reverse complement strand
CATATCTTCTGACCGTGAGATTGCCACAGCCATCAGTTGTTAAGGTGAATGGCTTCCCGGTCAAAACTGACGGCCAGGGCGTAGCCGCGATCTACGTGCCAAAGGGATCTGTCACCATCGAAGTGCCCAATGAGCTCGACCCGGTTGATGGCACGCGGTGGCACTTCTCTTCATGGCGCAGTTTTGGAAACTCTAACCCATTAACGATGAAAGTTGGATCCTCTTTGGAATTGAACGCTAACTACAACGAACAGTTCCTGCTTACCGTCGATTCGGAGTATGGAAATGTGCAAGGTGCTGGATGGTATGATCATGGTGCGAATGCAACCCTCAGCACCATTGACGTAATCTCGGCCGAGAACGGTACGAGAAGAGTGTTCGTTCGCTGGGACGGGGACTACGCTTCTACATCGACTATTGGAATCTTGTCGATGAACTCGCCGAAGCATGTTACCGCAATCTGGAAAACACAGTTCAATGTCAAGTTGGAATTAATTGGCGTTCCTTCCAATGCGACCGCACAAGTCAGCGTGAACGGTCAGAATCAGGTTGTAAACGGCTCGAAGCCCACTGACATTTGGATTGACTCGAATACGCAGATCACGATCGAAGTTCAGAGTACGCAGATTTCTGGATCGGGTGCAAACTATGATTTTGGAGAGTTGCGAGTTGACAATCAACCTTCTGGGTCGAACATACTGATCACCAAACCGCTCACAGTCGATCTTGTTTACTCCGCGAGCTCGAAATCTCCTTCATCTATTGACTTGAACGCGAACCCTCAAACTGCCTTGGCCGGTCAACAGTTGACGCTTACGGGAAAGATTAGTGCGAAGGATGCTTCATCGACAATCAGCCTCTTCTACAGCTCGGACAATGCGAAATGGGATCCGTTAGCGGACGTACCGACATCTAATGATGGCACGTTTTCTTACACGTGGAAACCTGACAGGCCAGGAACATATTTCATTCGAGCCTACTGGTCTGGGAACGAGCAATACGCTCCGTCTTCGCGAGTCGTTTCCGTAAGCGTGCGGGAAGGATTCGGCGGAAATCCTGGGTCAGACACCGTTCCTCAAATCATCGGAGTTATTGTGGAAAAAGTGAACAGCGTCCCATTCGTTCCCGCAATTCTCGGTCTCGCAGGTTCTCTACTGACTCTGGGATCGGCGATAGGGGCCCTTTTGATTCCTGGCGGTTCCCCCGTCCTCGGGTACTTCATAGGAAGCCTACTGATCGGATTCGTGTTCGTCTTTCCCGTCAGTGCAATTGCTCTTTCATTGAAAGCCGCGAGAAGTCATCGTTCGCCAGGCGTAGTTTGGCTTATTCCTCTCGCCACGATTTGGGTCGCCGCGTTGGCCATGCTTATCGCCAACGGTCTCTTCTTTTTCGCGCCTGCACCACTTCTTGATGCTATGGTGCTGCTGTTGATCGCGAGCAATGCGCTTTTCATGCCGATGGCGTTCAGCGTTGGCTTGGCTCGGGTCGTGGCAAGCTAGATCAATATTGTTCAGCGTGCCTCTGCATAGTGTTAGAATTATCATCAACATAGCCCCGACTCCAGTAACGTTGCGTGATTACTGTAAATCGCAGATTTCCCGTTAACGCAGCCCTGCACTTCTCCGTGCGTCTAAACATCATATGAAAACTCACCCGAGCTTCCTCTCCTCAAAATCATCAAACGGGAGAAAACTTCCGGCGAGAAAAATGCGAGGACAATCTTCCACCAGCCTTCTGACTATACTGATGTTAGTCACGCTCGCGGTTGCACCTACACTCTATTCAATGCCGCTTGTAACTCACGGCAATTCGAGTCCGATCGTTGCCAATTTTGCAGATTCCCTAACGATGCCTCTTCCGGCTATTCCGCTGCCATCGACAAGCCAGCTCTCACCAGTCTCGGGGGTCCTGAGGGTGCTTGTCATTGCGGCTGCGTTCGCCGACATGAACACCACTAAGAGTACGGCTGAATTGAAGCAGGATTTCTTCGGCACGGTGGGCGATTTCTACAAGGAGATTTCCTACGGAACCGTATCGTTGCAAGGTGATGTCGTGGGATGGTATATGATGAATCAGTCAATGATCTATTATGGACGGGATTGCACGAATGTAGATGACGCTGACTGCAGCGGCAGTCCTACTTCGTGGTGGCTTGCACGAGATGCTGTTGCGGCAGCTAACAAAGACCCAAACGTCCATTTCAGCAATTACGATTACTTTGTGGTTATACACACGGGCGTTGGTGAGGAATCGAGCAAGAACAAGGACAACGTTTGGTCTGTTGCCTATCTATCTGGAATCTGGCTGAGAACTAAAGACAAGTCGATCAGCAGCTTTGCCTTGCTCCCCGAGTTGGAGGCTTCAGGTGCTGTCCCGACCGGGGTTTACGCTCACGAGTTCGGTCACCTGATCGGGTTGCCGGATCTATACAACACGCAGACCGGCAAGACGGTCATGGGATATTGGTCTTTGATGGATAAGGGTTTGTGGAATGGAGAGCCGCCTGGATCTAGTCCATCGCATATGGAAGCGTGGAGCAAGATTAGGCTGGGGTGGATCAATGGCAGCATGCTTGCAGTTGCGAATGATGGGGCTGTTGTCAACTATACAATTGACCCGACAGAAGTCGCGTCAAGTAATGTTCATGCCGTGAAGATACCGGTCTCGACAAGTTCTCCGGTGAATCAATATTACTTGGTTGAAGTTCGAGCGCACATTGGATTCGATCAAGGACTGCCCAACGTGGGGGTTCTGATCACATACGTAAACGAGAAGTCTTTCCAAGGGAAAGTTACCGTGATTAATGGACATCCAAGCATTCCTGGACTTGCGGACGCAACTTGGGATCCGGGGCAGATTTTCACAGACGAGAAGAACAACATCATGGTCGCGATAAACAGCCAAGCGGGAGATTCCTACCAGATAACCGTCAACAGGTTAGGGCCCATTGCAGATTTGGCTGTCAGCAAGATTTTCACTCAGCCAACCGATATCAAGCCCAATGCGAACGTAACGATCTATATTGACATCGTCAACCAGGGCACAGCTTCCGCAACGAGCGTTCCAATTCAGATTTACTTGGATGGTCAACCCTTCGCGAACCAGCAGGTGTCTCTCAATCCGGGACAGACCACGGAAATCGCATTGAAATGGACTGCTATTCCTGGAAGTCATACTGTCCGTGTTTTGATCGATCCATACGATGTTCTCAATGAGTTGAATAAGGCTAACGATGAATCCACGTATACACTCAACGTGGGTCCCACCTTAATCATCACGGTTCCGTTGAACGTGACAAGTGGAAATGTGACGACATGGGTCAAAGTTAACGGCCAATTGTACAACACAACAGGTTCGCAACTGAAGACGAGCGTCGCGGCCGGAATGGTCTCAATAGAGATCGAGCCATTCGTCCTCACGTCCAACTCGACTCGACAGGGGTTTGCCGGCTGGTCCGACGGCAGCACACAGAATCCTAGACTGATGAACGTGACCACTGACACGTCCCTGACAGCGCGCTACAAGACACAGTATCTCTTGAATGTGGATCGAAGCGGTGGCATCACAACGACAGGAGGATGGTATGACGCCAACTCGCAGATCGTCGTAAGCGCAACATCACCCAGCAATGTCACTGAGCAAGCATCGAGAATGCTATTCACGTACTGGTCGGGCGATGTGCTTTCAAACTCGACCACGCTCTCGTTCAACATGACGAAGCCAACGTCCCTGAAAGCGAACTGGAAGACTCAGTACTACCTCAATGTGATTTCAGCAGTCGGTTCACCTTCTGGAGCTGGTTGGTACGATCAAGGCGCAACGGCAACCGTTGCCGTGCAATCACCAGTGATGGTACGGAACAACACCAGGCAAGTCTTCACGGGATGGAACGGCACGAGCAGCCAAGACACGACGAAGACGATCACCGTTAATGCACCGACGATACTGCAAGCAGCTTGGAAGACTCAATACTATGTGCAAATCCAATCTGCGTACGGGAATCCACAGGGTTCAGGTTGGTACGATGCGGGCACTCAACTACCCATTTCGGTTCAGCCAGAAATCAATTACAGCAACAGAACGCGAAGGGTGTTCGCGGGATGGAGTGGAGATTACACCGGGACGACATCGACATTCACGGTGACAGTCAACGGACCGAAGAGCTTGACAGCGAGTTGGATAACCCAATATCAACTATCATTTAGAGTGACAGGTCTGCCCAACTCCACATTCATCAAACTCAACATCGACAACTTCACTCACGACCTTTCGATGTCAAAACAATACAGCGAATGGTTCAACCAGGGCACTCAGATTAATCCGACAGCAAACCAGACGCTTGTGGACGGCTTCTTGCAGTTCCAATTGAACGGTTTCTACAATTCAACTGGCGGCAAAGTCGAACCGCCCATTACAGTGAGCCAACCAATGGACTACACAATTGCCTATCAGCAAGCATTCCCGCTACTAGCCGTCCCAGGATTTCCAATCGAATCGATTCTCACAGGATTGATCGTTGGATTCCTGTCAATGGCCATCCTCAGAAGGAGAAGAATCCAAGAACGGTAGCAAATTCGTCCGTTACCAGCAAAATTCATTCTTCGTTCAATCCCTTGACCCTTCGGACTTGTTCTACGACGCGGCACTGAACCCGGCAGCGTTACAGACGTCGCCATGTTGCACTTTCCTCCCTTACTCTGGCTTCCGTTCGGCTTTAATTGTGCAATCTTCAGTGCACTGTTTGGTGGGCGGATGTGGGTTGGAGTAGACTGAAACCTGAGGAGAGGGTGAGGGTTGCTGTGAGTATGGTGGATGTGGTGACTCGGATCTGCGCGGACAGCGAGAGGGAGAGGAATCCAAGTGTCACCGAAGATATCCTGATTTCCATTTTGCGACGCAGGTTCCAGTTTGGACGAAGAGTTGTCTCCAGGTGATAGATGCTGGAGACCTTTTCGGGTTTAGTCCGAAGGGTCGTGAGGGCCCTTAATCGCAGCAGATTACAGTATATGCTGACCGGGGCGTTGGCTTCAAGCTACTACGGCCGCCCACGGACCACGCTCGACATAGATGTGGTCGTCGCCTTTCGGCAAAAGGATGTCGCTACGCTCGTAAGGGTGCTCACAAAGGCAAATCTCAAGGTTCAGGAAAAAAAACTACTGGACGCATGGCAATCGGAATATAGGATTGCCACCGTCGAAGACAAGAAGAGCCCACACACTCTAGACATACTGTTCACAGATCAGAAACTTGAGAGGAATTCCGGCCGTATCTTGGGCGTGCCCACATACTATCAAAGTGCGGAGTCTCTCATACTTGCAAAACTGAGAAGGCTCAAGGTTACGCTCCGAGCCGAGAGAGCCGCGACCGACCGCGAGGACATCAAAGCGATCCTAGAGACCATACAAATCAGCATGAAGACTTTGCGGAGAAGGGCGCGGGCAGAAAGCACGGTCAAAATACTGGACGACTTGATAGCATAGTGATTTGGCTTTTTCATAACGTGAATTGCGAGCATTACGTATCATTCAATGGAACCGGAATGGGTGTTTGCCATGTTGCGTCAGTTACTGCAAGTACCGGATGCCAAAGTGTTTTGAACCAGCTTATTCATCCGTCTCCCGTTCATGACTCTCATAGTCAATCGTAGTTAAGTTAGGTTCTAATGGCATCGCTCACTGTAAGATAGTGAGGAGCTATAAGTAGCTATGAGTAAGCTATACACTCGCATAGCGAGGAATCTTGAATGGGAGTCACAACTATACCTGTGGAAAGGGAAACCAGAGAACGTTTGCGTTCGTTTGGAAAGAAAGGGGAAACCTACGATCAAATCCTCAAACGTCTAATGTCTCTTGCTGAATATGAAGGATTCATGGAAAGGCAGTATGAACGCCTCAAGGACAAGGAAGCGTTCGTTTCTTTGGACGAACTGTAAATGCCTTACGAAGTGAAACTTCATCGTCACGTTGTCAAGACTCTCGAGGGAATGAATCCTCACCAACGAGCCAGAGTAATGAGTGGTTTGCGTGCGCTCCGTACGGATCCATATGAGTCGCGAGCTGGCGCTGACATAGTTAGACTACGAGGAACCAAAGGAAGAGAAGATCTGTTTAGGTTAAGAATCGGCGATTATCGGGCCGTATACGCTGTGGTCGGGAAAGTTGTGTACGTGACCGATCTTTTTCACAGAGGAAAAGGGTACAAGCAACTTCCGTGAGCAATGCGAAAAGACTTCTATTCCTCTCACATTCGTCTTCATCTTCACGTCTGTCGGTTCAGTCATCCTGGGTTCATGAACTCTTTCACTGCGACTGCGTTCTTCCGTACCTTTTTGCTCGCCAATGACGGATTGTCTCCGTACTGTCAAAGTTGAGATGGCCGTATTTCTTGTGCATTTCCTGGAATATCTTCTCGGCCACCTTGTTTGCTTTTTTAACTTTGTCCCAGTCGCGATTGGGCATTCTTTCTTCTAGTCGAATTCTGTGTTCAATTGCGTCTCTTATGACGGCGGACCAATTTACGTTTTTCAACCGCCCCATCCGCCTTCGAAGTCGTTCGGCCAGCCTTACTGTGATCTCACCCAATGTCGTTTGCACCCACACAATGCGGATACGTGAATGTCGAGATTACATCAGACTAATCTATTCTGTTCTCGGATTCGACTATTCGAGGAGCGTCGCCATAATGGGACTAAGTTCGTTGCGCGGAGGGTTGACTTCTAAGCGTGCATTTTGCTTTGTGAAAACTCGTCAGCCTGATTCTGTTCTGAATATACTAATCGCGACCCTTGCCTAGGGTCAATCAGAATGTCTTCAACCGCTCTAAGAACGCGTCCCCGGATCTGTTTATCGAGCTTCCTGAGGAGTTTCACGAAAACTGGTGTGAACTCTGATGCATAACTCATTTCAATCTCTTTCGGAGCTCTTCAACTGTCAGCCTGATTGCTTTTCCTTCACGTGCTTCCTTTAGGGCTCTTTCCAAGTTCCTTTTGAATCCTGGATCGGACAAGAGCTCCAACGTGTCCACGAAGTCGTCAAGTTCCGTTTTCGTCTTGACTATCATCTTGAGAGCTTGCTTGGCCATTCGTGGGTCTTCCAAAAGTTTGCAGTCCGTCCTTAAACAACCCGTTTGCAGGTATACTGGTTGGGCGTAGTGTAGCCTTCGTCCGGTTATATTAGTAGCACGTGGTGACCTGCATAGCTCGGCACGTAACGCGAGATTGGCATTTCGCTGCAATCGACTCGGCAGTCGGAATCGGGAAGCTCGTGAACACCGCCGTCGATTAGTCGGACTTCGGTGACCCAGTGTGAGTGTGACTTAATCAACGTCGAGAAAGCCCTTTGGTCATTTGAATGATATGCACTAATCCTAGGGGTACCACTTTGGGGAGCAATCATTGTCTCAAACAAATTCCGCATAAGGCATTTTCGAAGCCTAGAAGATTTGGAAGAATCCTGTGACGATGATGGTCACTCCACAATTGCCACCAGAATTCATATTAGCCGCTTACGATGACGATTTGCCAGAAATAGCTTGACTGAATCTCTTGTCGTACCTAGGTCGGTCCTCAAGGAACTCCAAGAGCACGCGCGTCATATAGAGGAACTCGTTGCCACGCTTGAGGAAATGAGCGACAAGGAGGGCCTGAGGAGAATAAGATCTGGTTTGAAAGACTACCATAAGGGCGATTACGTAGTGCTCAAGGATCCGAAGAAGATCGCGTCGTTGCTTGAGGACTGAGGAATGAACGGGCGCTTTCAAGCCGCGCCCACAAGGTCTTTCCTGAAACAGCTTAAGAAACTGTCAACGAATGTCCGAACTAGGATTGAGCGCGCCATGGAAGAAGTCGTATCTAACCCCAACGCAGGTGTGAGGTTGAGAGGAAAACTCCAAGGCCTTGTCCGCTGGAGGGTAGGCGATTATCGAATAATCTACACGATTGATGAAGCGAAAGGTCTCATCGTTTTTGTCGACGTAGGTTTGAGAAAAACAATCTATGGGTAGGCTGTCGTGCCACATGACAAAGTGTCGTGCTGGGCACTTGGCATGAGTTACTACAGACTATGCGTGATCAGCAAAGCTGCCGGAATTCTGAGAAATTACCGCAAGACTAAACGAAAGAATCTAGAGGCCAAGGAGCCATATGCGCGAAAGCTACAATTGATAACATGCTACGGCTTCAAGGTCGGCAAGGAGCTCTTGCTACCATTCAAGCCAAACCAACCCTTACGCATCCCGTTGAACGCACATGTGTTATGAGTCCTGTCTGAACCCGATATCCAAGTTCGCTCCGTCACATTGACCGAGGAACAATTATGCATCTCCTACGCGAAGGATGCGAAACCAATCCAGCCGCGTGGCTTGATCGCTATTGATCGAAATCTCGACAACTTGATGGCTGTAAACTCAGCTGGACAGATAACGAGAGAGGATCTGGCGAAGGCGACAGAAATCAAAGCAATGTATCGTGAAATTCGCTCGCATATGCGGCGCAACGATATGCGCATCCGCCGACGAGTCAGCGGAAAGTACGGTCGCAAACAACGCGAGAAGGTGAAACAGATTCTCCACCACGCATCCAAGCAGATTGTCGCCGACGCGAAGGCGAGACAGTTCGGTGTCGTGATGGAGAAGTTGACAGGCATACGTAAGCTGTATCGGCGAGGTAACTGGCAGAGCAGATGGTATCGTGCTCGGCTGAACTCGTGGTCATTCGCGGAACTCCAACGTCAAATCGATTACAAAGCCAGATGGGAAGGCATACCGGTTACCTACGTGAATCCATACGGCACTTCACTGAAGTGTTCGATATGTGGGTCAAGAATGAAACCCGAAGAGAACCGAACGCTGAAATGCCCAAGATGCGGGTTCACGGTGGACCGTGACGTGAACGCCGCCAGAAACATTCTGGCGAGAGGCGTGAGGTTCACGGCATTCGCGCCTGCAAAGGAAGCGATGGTACAGGAACCCGCCCAGCAACAAGCGGCAATCCTGAAAGTCGATGGGAGCGAGTTAACTCAGAAGCCATGAGCCGAAGAGTTAACAGAACCGAATTCAATGTCCCCTGCTGGATAGCAACTTTCTCACGGCGCTGAGACCTTCCGTGGATTTCTGGATGAGAGGCGTCACGTCAGCGCGAAGAGCGAATTCAGCCCTGAGTGAGGAGGAGAATTGACTCATTTTTATCATCCTTATGGCATTAGCAATTTGGCCGACCGCTTTCTCTTTAATCCCCGTGTCAGCGAACTCCGACACAAGATTCCAGTCAGCCCGTTCACTCAGCATAACTATGTCTCGCAAGTCGGGACCTCTTCCTGCGTGTACTTTCATCGCGATGAGTAGCTCTCTTCTTGGTACAAAGGCTCTAGCTGAACCTGTTAACCCGACTACGTCTGATTCAAACGAATTCCGTTTTATGAGCTGGTATGTCCATCCCCCCGCAGTTTGACGGCAGACTAAGCGATTGATGAACAAGTCCAATGAAACGCTCCGGCCTCCTATGAGTTTGCTGAATTCTTCTGTTCTTACCCGGCGAATCGATTTTACTTGTCTTGGTGTCTTGCGTTTACTGTAAGCCTCTATTCCCAGAATTCTTTCGATGATCGGGAGATTGTATTGCGCGAGAACCATATCGCAGTCAACGGAAAATCTGTGTGAGGTAAGTGCGTTAACGGCGTATCCTCCTACGACTACGAACTTGTCTCTATGTTCAGCGAGAATTCTCAATACTCTGACAATTTCAGCTTCTCTAGCGGTTAGGTCAGCAGCTAGGACCATTGAATCACTTTACCAAAGCACGGCGAGAAAGCCCACGATCTTTAGTCGTGGGAGTGTCAAGCATTTGCATAGCTCACTTTCAGACCGAGATGGTATTCCTTGTTCAGCATCTCCAATGCCGGTTCGTATGTGAAGAGATACCTCTTGCAGAAATCAACCGTCTCCGCCAGCGGATCTAACTTGAGTCCGCCAAGCACTTCTGCCCTCATCTTTCCAACTGGGTGCAGCATGTAGAAGACCCCGAACATGGTTTCCCTCGGCTTGGTGGCCATAAGCAGCGATTTCCTTCCTGACTTGCGGAAGAAGCTCTTCCATCTTGAAACGTCCGAGCTTAGCACCTTGAGATGTATGGGGTAGAATCCGAAAAATCGGCCCGCGTTGTAGCCACCCTTAGTCCAGATGAAGACCGCATCAACATCTGTTAGGGCGTAGTGAAGTTTCGACCTTCTCAGAAGATCGTATCCAAGTTCCACATCGTTCTTGGCCCTAACGTAATCTTCCACGGTCTTGACCCTGTACTTGCCATATCCCAAGTGCTCCAACAACCCCTTCCTAGCCATATCGTGTAATACCTTTCTGGGGTGCGGGCTGAGAAAAGCTCTTGCAAACTCACTGGTACTGAATTCGTGCTTCCAATTGCTAAAGATCGTCCAAAGTTCGTAGGACATGATGTTACTATCATAGTTACATCCTATAAACATATGGAACATAGCCAAACGGGCTCATGGAATACTCCGTGAAGCAGGGGCTGTATTGATACCGCCCATAACTCTAGCTGTGTGTGAGCCATGAAGACGCCTCGAATAGCTAGAGAATCCCACGAACTTCAGTCGTGGGAGGACATCACCTGTGCCTGATGTCTCTCGGTATTGAAGCGTGGTGCCTTAACTGCTTGGGGTAGAAACCTTGCAATGCCTCAAGTGAGGACCTTACTTTACTTGCTAGCTGATCAAACGTCATCTTTTTCCGCATGAACAAGGTCTGTATTCCTCGGTTTTCGTACCAGTTTGCGGCTTCTGCGCTCGTTGACAATTTATCGATCTCTATCAGAGCTCTGCCAAGGGTTGTCGGCGGATCGATGTTCAGGGTATCTTTCATTTGCTCGATTACTTTCCTATAGTCTACCCTGTCAAGGATTCTGAGATCGCATAGATCCTTTATGAAATCAACGAGCAAGAATGATTCTTCATTGCTCTGATACGGTTTAGCTAGGTGTGCTATCTTGAGTGCGGCAATCGTCTCAGGCAAAGTTACCTTTGCAACTGTCGACCGTACGTCGAGCGCATCGCTTAGAATGGGAGAAACGGTTTTTCGGTCGAAGGGAAAGACGGGTGTCTCTTGGTTTGTGTCGCTGAAAGCAATTTCGATGCGCACCTGTTCTATTCTGGGCAGTCTGCCATTCCAAGTCTTCCGAAGTATCCTAGCATCGCTTGGCGATAATGTGAGATGTCTGCGCTTTAGGTATTGAGATATTTCTTCACCGGTTTCAAAACAGGGGACACTCCGTTGAAGGGACAGCAGGTTCGGGAAGTGGTCCTTTTCTACGTCGAGATGTATTGCTCCAATCTCGATGCTCTTTTCGTCCATCGCGTATCCAGTTGCGTATCCCTTAGACCGTAATGTGTGATTCAACCTGTCAACTAAGCCGTTAAGCAGCTCAGTCTTCGAAGTCGGGGACTTAAGGTATGTCGAATCTATGTCGAACGAAAAGCGAGGCGTATCTCTAAGGTGGATCCAGTTAAGAAGGGTACCACCGCCAAAGGATAAATCATGACCGACAAAAGTGTTTAGCAAGTAGAAGGTATCATAGACTATGATTTCTCTCTCGACGATTCCTCTGTAAGCTTGGGGAGGAGCCCACCCGAGTTTTGTTGCTGCGTTCTCGTAGAGTTCCCCATTCAGTTTTTTTACGGCGAACGCCACCGGTGCGTAGCTAAGTTCGGAGATCATTTCTTCCATCACAAAGATCGATTTGGTAACAGGATCGACTGCCACTCTTTATCCAAGTCTTTGATCAGAGAGTCCACGTTTCGATTCATCGGTTTTAGGTAATTCATAGGAGGTGACTCACCATAGACAATGCGCCGACGATCCAGGATCTCGTATGCTCTTTTCTTACCCAGATCTGAAAGTAACCGACTGAGTCGGAGCCAGTCGAATCTGTAAGGCGTTGCCAGAAGAACTCGTATTAGTTCTGGGTCACGAATCTCCGAGTACCAATTGAGGCCGTCAGCTATTGCCTGCTCCGTGCTGGCCAGCGTAGTCTCGAATGACTTATCAAAATAGAATTCACGACCTCTCAGAGAGGCATTCTTAGAAGCTAATCGGACATCGGAAAACTCGGCAGCAATCTCATTAGCAATAGCTAGGGTAGCATCATCGTCAGATACGATTAGCAAGTAATTCGGAGCATAGAAAACGTCGTATGTGATTCTGAGGGCAAATGGTAGCGAGAAATAGTATCGCCCAAGTTGAATTGATTCAGTCAACGCCTGTAGCAGACTGAAATCCGCTTTCTTTCTGATTGAACGCTGAATTCCCACCACGCTCTTCGTAAGCTCGTTCTTAGTCAATTGATACAGCTTCTGTTTTCCAGAAGTCTTAGTGACCTCACGAACTAGCCCCAGATCTCTCAGTCTTGAGAGGCATCGATAAGTGCCCTCGACGTTCAGGTCGAAAAGTCGCGCTATCATAGAGGCTGAAAGCGCGTTTCCATTGGCTAAGTCCAGAGCGGTTATTACATCAGCCTGAGTCCGGGAACCAAATAGTGATTGTGACGACATCCTTTGCCCTCCTGGGT
>Ga0315282_10013078_pt1 | contig 12576 bp, 8 predicted proteins | sample YL17G07_20_MG_FD_203693 | JGI IMG/M metagenome (GOLD analysis project Ga0315282, IMG submission 203693) | Sediment microbial communities from Yellowstone Lake, YNP, Wyoming, USA - YL17G07_20 | ecosystem: Environmental > Aquatic > Freshwater > Lake > Sediment | place: USA: Wyoming | collected... | reverse complement strand
GGCTACCGCTGTTCTCAAACGGAGATTTGCCGGCAGAACTTTGTCGCAGAATAGCGGTAGCCAGCTGACCGCACTCCAGATGTCTGTATAGCGATGGTTGGGTTTCCGGCCGGAATGGGTTACGGCCCGGGATCCCGTCACGGGAAATGTGGATCTGCCCGCGGAACAGCTATCTGGCGAACTACAGAATAGCCTTGTTCGGCGCGGGATTCAGAAGCTGGTGTTCCCGCGACGCGTCAAAACGCGCTGGTTTTGGGCCTGGTATCTCGGAACCGGCCGCTGAAAATTGCTCACTCTGACAGCCTGCGCCACTCTGACAGCCCACGTTACGATATGCCCCGGATTGCGTTGACAAGTGAGGCTGTTTGGCTCAAAAGGGATATTGGCTTTGTTCCAATCGAGAGTGGATTGGGCGGGGTAAGAGATTGGGGGCTTTTGCGTTTGCCCCGCGGTGTAAAGGAGGTTGAGGCGATGCGACGGACAACTGCGATGCTGGTTTTGGCGCTCGTTCTCCTGGCGGCTTCGAGCGCCCAGGCAACGTTGACCCTGAGCAAACGGAACAAATTTGACCTGAGCTGGTGGTTCCAGAACACCTCGACGAAATACACTCTCATGGTGGACTATGGATACTACCTGGACTATAATGGCGATGGCTTGCCCGATTACCTCATCCTGCTCGAGGACAGCCCGAACCGCGATTTTCGGTTGTTCACCCTGGACACCGGGCCCACGGGTTTGCAGAAGACCTTTCCGGCCAACCGAACCGCCGGGCGCGACTTCCCGCATCAACCCAGCGTGTTTTTCCCTGACACCCTGTATACGCCGTATGCGCCCTCGATGGACAGCCCCGATCTGGTGTTGGTCGGCACCAATCAGACCACCAACACCTACAACGCCACCTATACCAAACTCGTTTTCCAGCGACTCCTCAAGAGGAACCCGGCATTTCCCACCGAAGCGACGTGGTCCATTGACGTCGTCTCCAGCTTCACGCCCCAGGTCTATTGGCCCGATGTCAGCTACAATGGCGACGACTACCCCGATTTCTTCATCTATAATTCCACTCCCTTCCCCACTCGGCAATTTGTCATCACCTGCTATGATGGGCGGAACGGTGCACCCATCTGGTCGCGGCCGCTGATGCTCGATCCCGAAGATCCCGGCACCGGCATCGTGACGGCAGTGGGTGTCGGCAAAGCGGGCCCTGCGAATCTGGGGTTTCCCTACCTGCAGCTGCAGGTGCTGCCCCATGCTCCCAAGATGGGAATCAACGGAGATTTTGACGGCGACGGGAAGCCGGACATTTTTGTCAGCTATTCATTCGGGCGCGGCAATATCTCCACCACTTACAGCATCACCGCCGACATCACGATGCTCAACGCGCGAGGGAATTTTTTGCCGCCCTATGCCAGCGCCTGGACGCGATTTCACGAGTATCCGTTCATGATAATCGGGCCGGCCACGCTAATCATGAGCGACTATAACCGGGACGGTTACGTGGACCTGCTGCTGCTCCTGATCGAAAGCAGTTGGACTCAGCCCCCGCCGGCCGTTTTCGAAGGGTATAGCCTGAGGACGCGGCAATCGCTGTTCATGTCGTCTCCCGGCGATTTTGGAGGTCAACCTGGGGACACAAACGGGTATATGGTTTTCGACCAATACGCTTACAGTAGTTTTCGCAGGGCGGACGTCAATGGAGACGGGTGGCCCGATCTGGATGTCTATCGGACGTACGGCCAGCCGGGGCCCACTCCGTTGCGCGTCGGATTGTTCAACGCTTACGCGGGAGGCGGTCCGCAAAGGGGCCGGAGGATCTCGCTGCAGCAGTTTGACACGTTCAACGCGGCCGAGGCGATGGTCAACGACTTCAACGGCGACGACCTGCTGGACTATGTTTTGCTGAAGACCCCCACCGAACCCAGCAGCCCCACGGCAGGCCGCATCACCTATCGTATTGCCAACGCGGCGGTTTCCGCCAAGGGATTGATCCTGGGCAAACAGTTCGACTATGCGCCGACCTTTTCCTTCCCTTGGGAGCGCCTCAAAGATCGGTTCCAGGCCGACGCTTTCCTGTTTTCTCGCCTCGGGGACGTGGACGGAGACGGCATGAGGGATACGCTCGGCTGCCTGGACTGCGGGTTTGACACGGGGTCGAAGGGTGCCTGGGATCTGGGCCTCGGCTATGTCATCGTCTATGACAACACGCCGGGTCTGGCGACGCCGCCCCTGACCGCGGAACTGGAGATCAAGGTTCAGGGGGAAAACTGGATTCCTTCCCCGGTGCTTCAGTATGCCCACGGCCTGGCGACGGGCCATTTCGTGGATAATAACCGCGATGGGTTCATCAACGACCTCGTCGTGCAGGCCGGTGGACACGCCGTCTATGCCCTGGCCTTCCAATACCGCGTCTGGGGGGGCGGGCCGCCGCGCCTGGCCGAGGCGACGTACTCCGACCTCGACGGCAATGGCGTGGACGCGGGCGACCAGGTGGTGCTGACGCTCGACCGAAGCGTGGAGGTGACCACGCGGGCGTTGCGCGCCAGCCATTTCAACCTGCCGGTGCAGGGCGATAGTCTGGGCGGGGCGGGATTCCGGGTGGACGTTAATCACTACGATACGCAGCAGATCGTTTTGACGCTGGGCCAGGGCGCTCACCTCACACCGGTCGGGATTTTTTCCACGTCGCGCCGCACGCCCAACTCGCCCTCGGGGGTTGATTTTGCCACCAGCCTGCCCACGGGGGCGATCCGGAGCCTGGACGGCCTGTCGCCAGTGATCGGGCCCGGCGTGGATGTCCGGTTCAACCTGTTGCCGCGAGCGGGGAACATCGGCGTCAGGGGGGGGACGGTGGGGGTGGGGAGCTCGCCGGATGCCGCCTACACGGGACATCAGATCGCCTTGCCGGGCGGCGCGCTGCCCAGCACACGGACGATCACCTTGCTGGCCGCCCTGCGAGACTTGGGGGTTCCCGGGGCGTTTTGGATTCGGCAGACGGGAACCGGGGGCTTCTTGAGGCCCGCGACCATCAGCGCCGAATACCACTATGGCGACATTGACCGGGAACTGGGGTATCTGGAATCAGAGATGAAAGTGCAACAGCTGGTTGAGAGGCCGGCGGGCGTGTTCCACTATGTTCCGGTTCCGGGCGTCCACCATTTGAGCGGCGCCCTGTCGAAAGGCGTTTCGCGCGAGCCGGTGAAATCGGGTTCGGCGACCGAGAAGGTCTCCGTCCAAACGAACAGCCTGAATCCCTGCAATTCGCTGGGGACGCCCGGCGTCTTCGCGGGGCTTCCCATCGAGACCGTGGATGAGCGGACGGTTTACATGAAGCCGGGCAGTGGCAGTGGCGTGGTCAAAGCGACGGCGGCGCTCCTGACCCCGGACAGCAATGGCGCTTACCCGGGTCACCGGATTGAATTCCCCGGCTATGTGCTCACGACGGAGAGCGATCCGCAGCGACTGGTGGTCAAGATTCGCACGGCGACGCTGGCCGAGCGCTGGTCGCAAACCGGCGGACAAGCGTTCCCCAGCCAGAGCGGCGCGATCTTCGTGGTCAGCGTGACCGATGCGCTCAACCAGCCCCTGGCCTTCACCACGCCGGTCAACATGACCGTTCAATTCAAGGACCGTCCCGATCCTACGATGACCGACGTGGTGCATTTTGACGGGACGATCGCGGTGCCGCAGAATCTGCGCCTGGTGCGGAACATCTCGCCCGATGCCGTGAACTTTGCCTTTGTCAACGCGCCGTCGCAGAGCGTGAGCCTTGGCCAGGGGACGGTGGTCGTTCCAGGCCTTGGCGGCCTGACGGGCGTCAGTGGACAGGGGATCTATGGCGTGGTCGCTCCGCCCGGAGCTACGCCGACCGACCACTGGCCGCTGTATCGCTGAGCGGGAAAAGGACCGCCGACGGCCTCGCCGGTGTTGTAGAACGCTGTTCTGCCAGGGTTCGTTGGCCCCAAGTGGGCGCGACTTTCTCAGACGCAGCGCTTTGAAGCACCGGCGAGGCCGCCGGCGTTCCTTTTTATTGACACACCCCCGCGCATGCCGGTATCTCAACGATTCTGTTGGTTGCGACCGGGACGCCCGAACGACCGGTCGGATCTTCTGACGGAACAGAGCATGTTCGACCTGCGACTAATTCGCGAGGAAACCGAAAAGGTCCGCCAGGGGCTGGACTCGCGCGGCGCGCGCGTGGACCTCGACCGCATTCTGGAGCTCGACCGCGAGCGCCGCACGCTTCTTGCTCAAACCGACGAGATGAAGAAACGTCGCAACGAGGCATCGCCCAAGATCGGCCAGATGAAAAAACAGGGTCTCGACACCTCGCAATTGCAGGCCGAAATCCGCCGCCTCGGCGACCGGATCAAGACCAACGACGACCGGATCCGCGCGATCGAAGAATCGCTCCAGGCGCTCCTGCTTCGGGTGCCCAACCAGCCGCACGAATCGGTGCCCGTGGGAACGAACGAACGGTTCAACGTCGAGTTGCGGCGGTGGGGCGCGCCGCCCAAGCTCGATTTCGCGCCGAAGCCTCACTGGGAAATCGGCGAGGCGCTGGGCCTGTTCGATTTTGGGCGCGCGGCCAAGCTCAGCGGGACAGGCTTTGCCCTGTTCACCGCGCTGGGGGCCCGGCTCGAACGGTCACTGATCAACATGATGCTCGATTTTCACACGCGCGAGCATGGGTTCACCGAGATCATGCCGCCGTGTCTGGCCACGCGCCAAACGATGACCGGCACGGGGCAGTTACCCAAAATGGAAGAGGATATGTATCGGATTGACGCCGACGACATGTTCCTCATCCCGACGGCCGAGGTGCAACTGGTCAACCTGTACCGCGACGAGATTCTGCGCGGCACCGAACTGCCGATTCGCGTGACGGCGCACACGCCGTGTTTTCGGCGCGAGGCCGGCTCCTATGGCAAAGACGTCCGGGGGCTAATCCGCGTTCACCAGTTCGACAAGGTGGAAATGGTTTCGTTCACCACGCCCGAATCGTCCTCTGACGAATTGGAGCGGCTGCTGGGGTTCGCCGAGGCGGTCCTGCAGCGGCTGGGGCTTCATTATCGGATCATCGCCTTGTGCACGGGCGACCTGGCCTTTCAGGCGACCAAGTGCTACGACATCGAGGTGTGGGCGGCGGGGGTGGGAAAGTTTCTCGAGGTTTCGTCGGTGAGCAACTGCGGCGATTTTCAGGCGCGACGGGCCAACATTCGGTTTCGCCGCGAGGAGAAAGCGAAGCCGGAGTTTGTCCACACGCTCAATGGGTCGGGCCTCGCGCTGCCGCGCACCGTGATCGCGCTTTTGGAGAACTACCAGACCGCCGATGGCGCCGTGGTGATTCCCGAGGCCCTTAGGCCGTATATGGGGCAAGAGGAGTTACGTTAGCGCGACACTATGTGCGATCTGGAGGTGAACCCATGAGCAAAACCGAACTAATGGCGGACAGCTTCCGGGTGCATCTCCCGATTTCGGGAGACGCACCCCCCTTTTGGGAATAGATACGATGGATGGCTGGTGTCAAACATGACCATCGCTTTCTTCGATTGTTACAATGGGATTTCCGGCGATATGGCGCTGGGGGCGCTGGTGGACGTGGGCCTCGACGTGGCGGAGCTCCAGCGCGGGTTGGCCTCATTGCCCATTGAAGGCTACGAGATCCGCGCCGAAGCCGTCAAACGCCAGGGCATCCGCGCCACGCGTGTGGATGTCGTCGTGGACGAAACCAAGGACATTCGCCGCACGCTGGGCGACGTGAACGCCATTCTCGACGGCTCGCAGCTTCCCGAACGTGTCCGTACTCGCGCCCGCGAAGCCTTTCGCCGTCTCGCCGAAGCCGAAGCCCTGGTTCACCGCCGTCCGATCGAGCGCATTCATTTCCACGAGGTGGGGGCGATTGACGCCATCGTGGACATCACGGGTGCGATGCTCGGGGTCGAACTGCTCGGGATCGAGCGTGTGTTCGCTTCGCCGCTCGCGGTGGGGCAGGGAACGATTCAATGTCAGCACGGCCAGCTGCCGGTTCCCGCGCCCGCGACGGCCGAGATTCTGCGCGGCGTTCCCATCTATTCGGGCGGGATCGAAGCGGAGCTGACGACTCCCACGGGCGCCGCGATCATCGCCACGTTGGCCGAGCGGTTCGGCCCGCTGCCGCCGATGCGCCCGAGCCGGATCGGCTATGGGGCGGGCCAGCGCGAGATTGCCCACCAGACCAACTGCCTTCGCGTGATTCTCGGCGAGGCGGTCGCCGAGAAGGTCGGCGTCGCGCCCTCGGGCGAGCTGGCCGCCCACACCGAAAGCGAAACGCTCTATCTGCTGGAAACCGAGATAGACGACATGAGCCCCGAGCTCTACTCGTCGCTGATCGAGAGGCTGTTTTGTGAAGGCGTGCTCGACGTTCACTGGACGCCGGTCCAGATGAAAAAGAACCGCCCGGGCGTCTCGCTCCAGGTGCTCGCCGACGCCGCCCATCGTGACGCCGCGGCCACGGTGATCTTTCGCGAAACCTCGACGTTCGGCCTGCGCGTCCTCGCGGTCGAGCGCTATTGCCTGCGCCGCTCTTTCGACACGATCACCACGCCGTTCGGTCCCGTTCGCGTGAAGCTCGGCTATTGGGGCGAGCAGCTTCTCAAGGTCACGCCCGAATATGAGGGATGCCGCCGAATCGCCGCGGCTCGCGGAATTCCCATCGGCCGCGTCTATCAGGCGGCCACCGCCGAGATCGAGCGGCGCTACTTTCCGCCAGGTTCAACCGATTGATGACCCGAAAACATATTCAGTTCGTCCTCAGTCTCCTCATCACCGTTGTCTGCCTCTATCTGGCTTTCCGCAATGTGCCGCTCCGCGATTTGTGGACCTATCTCGGCCAGATCAACTATTGGTGGCTCGTGCCGTTTTGCGCGGTGACGCTGCTTTCGATGTATCTCCGCGCGGTGCGGTGGAAATATCTGCTGGAGCCGGTCGTCAAGGTCCCTTCCCACAAGATCTTTCCGCCGCTGATCATCTGTTTTGCGCTGAACGGGATTCTGCCGGGCCGCGCGGGCGAGTTTGCGCGCGCCTATCTGGTCTCGCGCGATTATCGCGTGAAGTTCAGCAGCGCCTTTGCCACCGTGCTCGTCGAGCGCATCGCCGATGGCGTGGGCCTGCTGACCTTCTTTGTGATCACGTTGCTGTTTGTTCGGCTGGACGGAAAAGTGGAGGTTCCGTGGGGCGCCCAAACGTGGGTCCTCACCGGCGAGATGCTGCGCCACCTGAGCCAGCGCCTGCTGATCGTGTGTCTCTTGATGCTGATCGGCACGATCCTGATGCTGTGGGAGCCGTTCCGGCGATTGGTTCAGGCGATCATCCGCGGCGTGCCCCTGGTGCCGCACAAGCTGAAGGACAGCATCAATCGCTTTATCGAAACATTCGTCCACGGTTTTCATTCGCTGAAAAGTCCGCGACTGGTTCTGTGGGTGATCGTTCACACGGCGACGGTCTGGCTGACCGTGGGCCTGTCGCTGTCGTGGATGTCCTATGGGTTTCCCGATCTGCGCGTGTCGTTTCTGCAAGGGATGGCGACGGCGATCATCATTTGCTTCGCGATCATGATTCCCGCGGCGCCGGGCTATTGGGGACTCTACGAGGTGGGGTGCATCCTGGCGCTGACGACGCTGGGTGTGGTGAAGTCCGACCCGGCGGGACAGGCGCGGGCGCTGAGTTATTCGCTGATCATCCACGTCTTTCAGATGGTCTGCACGATCGGGCCGGGGATGTTTTTCCTCTGGCGCCGGCACGTGGGTTTGTCTGAATTGACTCACGCCAAGCAGACGGAAGGTTCTTAGAAGGAACGCCGGCGGCCTCGCCGGTGCTTTCGAGCGTTGTTGAACCGCCGTTCGTTTTCGTGTGGCCCAGAATCCACTGAGCCAGGATGTCTTCGAGCACCGGCGGGGCCGCCGGCGTTCCCTCTACGTCGCCAGGATCGCTGCGATCTCGAGCAGTTTGGCGGGGCTTTCTTTGCGGCGGCTGACGGTGTCCTCGAGCGGCGTGAAGGCCAGCTGATCGGCGATAATGCCCGCCATCACGCCGCGCCGACCCTCGAGCAGCGCATTGACGGCCGCGAAACCCAGCCGTCCCGCCAGAATGCGGTCGAACGCCGTGGGGGAGCCGCCGCGCTGGATGTGGCCGAGGATCGTCACGCGCACGTGATACTCCGGCCCGAGGTTGAGTTTGCGCTGAACCTCGAAGGCGTTGCCGGCGTCGTCGCCTTCGGCCGCCACGATGATGCAGCTCTTCTTGCCGCGCTTGCCGGCGTATTGGAGCATGTCGCGCAACGATTCGATGCTGGTCGGATATTCGGGCGTCAGGATCGCTTCGGCCCCGCAGGCGAATCCCACGGCTTCGGCGATAAAACCGGCGCGGCGGCCCATCACCTCGACGATGAAGAGGCAGTCGTGCGAGGCGGCCGTGTCGCGAATCTTGTCAATGGCCTCCATCGCCGTCTGGATCGCCGTGGCATAGCCAATGGTGTAGTCGGTGCCGTAGAGGTCGTTGTCAATCGTTCCGGGAACGCCGACGATCGGGACGTCCCATTCGCTTTCGAGGGCGATGGCGCCGCGAAACGATCCGTCGCCGCCGACGCAGACCAACCCCTCGACCCCCGCGCGGCGCAGCTGTTCGGCGGCTTTCTGGCGGCCTTCCGGCTTCATGAACTCTTCGCTGCGGCCGGCTTTGATGATGGTCCCGCCGCGATTGAGAATGCCGCTGACCGAACGGGCATCGAGTTCCTCGAAGTCGCCCTCGATCATGCCCTGATAGGCCCGTCGAATCCCCACGACGCGCGCGCCGGCATGGACCGCCGTTCGGACCACGCCGCGCAGGCACGCATTCATCCCCGGCGCGTCGCCGCCGCTGGTGAGCACTCCGATCGTCTGCATTCGGTCGCCTCCCGAAAGTTCGTAGTTCCCGCTGAAGCGGGCTTGCTTCCGCCTGAAGGCGGTACTCCGAACGGTCTTCTTGTTTGCGAAGCATGCCGATCCGGGAGCGATCGTCAAGAACGTAGCGCAGGCGGTCGGACAGGAACTCCCAAGAGTCACATCAGAGGGGCAGAACGTCGCATTTTGTTTCGTCCGGTCAGGATTGAGTCCTTCTCTGAATCAGCGGTCTGCTTCGGCGTGTGGTGCGACCCTTGGGAGCTCCTGCCGTGCCAGACGGTGTTTTGGTTTTTCGCAGGCTGACAGCCTGCGCCACTCGGAGTGGAAAAAGGCTTTGACACTCCTTCGGCAAGCTTCGGACAATCGCGCCAATTCAAGGCGAGGTGAGAACAGCCATGGGCGAGCGATCGGCATCGGTGGAACGCAAGACCCGCGAAACCGAACTGCGCGTGACGGTGAATCTCGACGGCAAGGGCAGTTTTGCCGGCGGCGTCGGCATCGGCTTTTTCGAACACATGCTCGAGTTGCTGGCGCGCCATGCGTTTATTGATCTGACGGTCGAAGGCAAAGGCGACCTCACCGTGGACGCGCACCACACGGTCGAGGACGTCGGCATCTGTCTGGGCCAGGCGATTCGCAAGGCGCTGGGCGACATGGCCGGTGTGGTTCGCTACGGCGATGCCTGGGTTCCGATGGAAGAGGCGCTGGCCCAGTGCGTGATGGATATCTGCAATCGCCCGTTCATGGCTTACAGCGTCCCCGGCGGGGCGGAGAAGGTCGGCGACTACGACACCGAGCTGACGTCCGAGTTTTTCCGCGCCGTGGCCGTCCATGCCGGCATCACGCTGCACCTGCGGCTGCTCGCCGGTTCGAACACCCACCACATCCAGGAAGCGGTGTTCAAAGCGTTTGGCCGCGCGTTGGGCCAGGCCATCCTGCGCGATCCGCGCATTCAGGGCGTTCACTCCACGAAAGGGACGCTGTGAAAAGCAAAGGATGAAGGATGAACGAAAAGCAAATGATGAACGATGAGTGATGAATGATGAATTGAGCAGCTCCACGAGGCCGACCGGCGCTTTCCTAAACCCCACACCCGATACCCGAGCCCCTGAATTCAGAATTCAACATTCAAAATTCTCTTTTCGCTTTCCCACCAGATCCATGAGCGCACGGCGGAAGCGTTCGCGGTCGGAAGGGCGAAGGCGTGGCGGGCCTTTGAGGCGCCCGCCTGCGCGGCGGGTTTTTTGTGCGTGATGACGCGCGTCGAGGAGCGATTCGATCTCGGCGGGATCATAGACTCGCCCGCGCGGAGAGAGCGCTCGCACGCCTTTGCCGATCACCAGCGCGGCGAGCCCGTAGTCCTGCGTCACAACGACGTCGCCGGCCGCGGCGCGATTGACGATGGCGATGTCCACGGCCTCGCGGTCGAGGTCCACGCGGACCACCTCGACGTTTTCGGCTTCCGCGATTTCGTGCGCGTAGTTGGCGACCATGGTCACGCCGAGGCCATTCGCGGCTGCGATCTCGAGGATCACGTCCTTGAAGGGACAGGCATCGGCGTCCACATAGATGCGGCGAGTATCGCGCGTCATGGCGAGGGCGAGCTCAACGTTTGGCGCGCGCACTGTCAAGAAGCGCCGCGGCCCGCCGTTCGGAGTACCGCCTTCAGGCGGCAAAAAGCTCGCTGAAGCGGGAACTACAAACTGCGCGATGACTTGACAATCGTCTGGCGCGCGGGCAGAAGTTAGAATGCGCAGTCGAAACGGCAACTCGACGCGAGTGCCTGGAGATTCCACGAGGAAGGAGAACGATCATGCGAGCGATGGCGATTGTCTCGCTGTCGGTGTTGGCGGCCATAATGACAGCGGTGCCGCGCGCGTGGCCGGCCGAACCGGCGGCGAACGCGGCCGCACCGACGGTATACGTCAGCTTCTGGTTCGACACGGAGGATTATCTGCTCCCGGCGTCGGATGATGCGGCCAAACGATTGGCCGAGATTTTCACGGCACAGGGCGTGCGGGCGACGTTCAAGGTGGTCGGCGAAAAGGCGCGCGTTCTCCGCGACCGCGGGCGCACGGATGTCATTGCGGCGCTGCGCCAACATGACATCGGTTATCACACCGACTTTCACAGCGTCCACCCAACTCCCGCCGAATACGAACGCGATCTCGACTGGGAAGCCGGCGTCGCCGAGTTTCTTCGCCGCGAGGGGCGCGGCTATCAGGACGTGCGGGCGATTTTGGGCATGAACCCCTCGTGCTACGGCCAGCCCGGCTCGTCGTGGGCGCCCGAGAGTTTTCCGGCCATGCGAAAATGGAACATCCCCGTTTATCTCGACGACGCCTCGCACGTCGGCCTGGACGGGCGGCCATTCTGGTATTGCGGCATCCTCGGCGCGTTCAACCTGAGCAACAGCACGACGCGCTCGGGGTTGGACAGCGACGAGGAGGTTCAGGAAGGCTGCCGGAAATTCGAACCGATTCGCCAGCGGCTGATGAAAGAGGGCGGCGGCCTCGTCAGCATCTACTATCATCCGTGCGAATGGGTGCACAAACAATTCTGGGACGGCGTGAATTTCGCGAAAGGGGCCAATCCCCCGCGGGAACAGTGGAAGAAACCCCCGCAGAAAGATCCGGAAGTCACCGAGCGTTGGTTTGCCAATTTCGCCAAGTATCTGCAGTATGTTCGAACGCGGCCGAACGTGCGGCTGGTGACGGCGCGCGAGATCGCCGTGCTCTATCCCGATGGCGCGTACACACGGCGCTTCGAGCGCGATGAGATCCGGGCGGCCGCCCGCGCGATCGCCAAAGAGGTCTCGTTTATGCGAACGGGCGACCGAACGCTTTCGGCGGCCGAGATCACCTGGCTTCTCGCCGAAGCCATTGCCGGTTTTGAGCAGACCGGCCAGATGTCGCAATCGCTCCGGCTGAAGTATTTCGACGGGCCGACGACGACACCGACCGGAACCGTCTCGGAGGGCGAGTTCGAGTGGAGCGCGTGGCTCAAGGCCTGTCGCAGTTTCATTGACACGACCCAGCACTCCGGCCACATGCCGGCGGTCGTGCGGATGGGAGACAAGGCGGTGGATCCCGTGGATTTTGCCGCCACGTTGGGTGGCGTGGTTGTCTCGATTGACCAGAGCGGTCACGCACCGAAGACCGTTCGGCTCGCCAAGGGCAATTGGACCGTGGCGAAGTATGTGGCCGACGATTCGCCGGCGCTGTGGGGCTGGGTGATTTTTCCGGACAAGTTCCGCGCGCCGAAGATGATGGCGCTGGCGCGGTTGCAGAGCTGGACGCTCAAGCCGGCGATCTTGAAGACGGAGAAGAGGCTGTAGATGGAACGCCGGCGTTCCATGGCAAAATTGCTTGCGGCGATCAAACTTTTTTGGCATTGGCCAAAGTCTAATGTTTCGGTAGAAGGTGGAGTATTTGCATCTTTTCGTAAAGCCATCAAAGGAATCGGAGTCGGGCGTTCTCATCATTCAACGACGAAATGTCGGTCGAGGAGGTAGCGGAAACAATGAACCGGAGAGAACTCGTTTGTCGCAAAGCGAAACTGGCGCCGGCCCTGGCCGCATTATTCATCCTCGTCGCGGTCTCGATGGGACGGAGTGCCGAGGTCCCCGGCCTCCGACTTTTTCCCGATCAGCGAAAGGTCG
>Ga0315282_10013077_pt1 | contig 12577 bp, 10 predicted proteins | sample YL17G07_20_MG_FD_203693 | JGI IMG/M metagenome (GOLD analysis project Ga0315282, IMG submission 203693) | Sediment microbial communities from Yellowstone Lake, YNP, Wyoming, USA - YL17G07_20 | ecosystem: Environmental > Aquatic > Freshwater > Lake > Sediment | place: USA: Wyoming | collected... | reverse complement strand
CGGACCCGGTCAAAGATAACGATCGTGTCGTTGATCGAGTACCCTACGATGGTCAGCATCGCGGCGATGATGGGGAGGTTGACCTCCCGGCTGGTGAAGGAGTAGATGCTCATGGTGACGAGGACGTCCTGCGTCAGGGTCACGATCGCCGAGACTCCGTACTCGACCTTGAAACGGAAGGCGATGTAGACGAGCATCCCGATCAGGGCCCAGACCGTCGCGAGGGTCGCTTTTCTGCGGAGGTCGGCGCCCGCCTGCGGGCCGACGGTCTCACGGCTGATGACGGTCAGCTTTCCGAAGAACGTCTTGCCCTTGAGAAAATCGATGACCTCCGGTTTGACGTCCGCTTCGCGGAGCTCGTTGATATCGGTGATGATGCCCTTGTCCGTGCGGAGCCCGAGAATTTTTTCGGCGATCGCCGAGGCGTCCGCGCCGAAGCTCGTCGCGATCAGGTTCGTCAGCCCCCGCGTGTCGATGTTGTTCAGGTCCACGAGGCCCTTGGCGAGCTCGTCCTTTCCGTCGTTTCCCTTGAGGGAAGCGATGACCTCGTCGCCGAGCTTCTGGTGCGCCTCGAGCTCTTTCTGGGCGTCCGCTTCAGCGATCACCTGCATCGTCCGGATCATGAACTCGTGGCCCTTTTTCCCCGTCTCCTGGATGACGCTGTTGCCCAGGCCGACGTCTCTCAACTGCTGACGAAGGTCGGAGACCGAAACCGGAGTTTTGTAGACGACCCGGATGAGCGTTCCTCCGCCGAAATCGACTCCGAGCTTCAGGCCGTGTCCGAGGGAAATGTTCAGGATTCCCGCGAGGACGATCGCCCCGGTAGCGGCCAGGGCGACGTACTTGTATTTCATGAAATTGAGGTGAGGAGTTTTGAACAGGGTGAGTGGCATGGCTATATACTCAACTTTTGGGTTTTTTTGGTGACCGTGATGTCGAAGATCCAGTGCGAGACGAACACCGCAGTCAACATATTAGCGACCAGGCTGATGATCAGTGTAACGGCGTATCCCTTGATCGGTCCGGTGCCGAACTGGAAGAGGAAGACCGCCGAGATGATGGTCGTGAGGTTCGAGTCGAAGATGGCGCTGAAGGCCCGGGAGAAACCAAGAGAAACCGAATTCAGGATGCTCTTGCCCAGGGCGCGCTCCTCGCGCATCCTCTCGAAGATGAGGACGTTCGCGTCAACGGCCATTCCGATGCCCAGGATGATGCCGGCGATTCCGGGGAGCGTCAGGGTAGCCCGGAAATAGGCCAAGGCGCCGAAGAGCAGGACGACGTTGAGGATCAGGGCGATCACGGCGTTGACTCCGGAGAACTTGTAATAGACCACCATGAAAATCATGACGGCCAGGACCGCGATCAGCCCGGCGAGCATGCCGGCTCGGATCGAGTCGGCGCCGAGGGACGGGCCGATCGTCCTGTTCTCGAGCGTCTTGATGCCCGCCGGAAGGGCCCCGGCTTTGAGGACGATGATGAGGTCATCGGCCGTCTCGATCGTGAAGTGGCCCTGGATGATGCCGCTGTCGGAAATGCGGGCGTTGATGTTCGGCGAGGACTGGACTTTTGCGTCGAGGACGATGGCCAGGGGCTTGCCGATATTCTCACCCGTGACCTGCTCGAATCTCCTCGCCCCGTCCGGCTTGAGCTGAAAGGCGACGGCCGGGTTGTTCCACTCATCGACCGAACGCCGGACGAGACGCAGGTCCTTGCCGGTTACGGCAGCCACTTTGCTGACCAGGAAATAGCCCTCCGTGCCCCTCCGCGGGTCGCCCCGAAGGACTTCCATGTCGTCGGGAACCTTGCCTCCAAAATCCTTGAGAAGCGTGGTCTCGTCCGGGGCGGGCCCGGCTTTGACGAGCTTCCATTCCAGGACGGCCGCGGTCTTGATCAGGTCCTGGACGCGCTCGGGATTGTCGACGCCCGGAAGCTCGACGATGATGTTGTCCGTTCCCTGCCTCTGGATGATGGGCTCGGCCACTCCGAACTGATCGATCCGGTTTCGGATCGTCTCGACCGACTGATCGACGGCCTGGTCCCGGATCGATTGAGCGGCCACGGGCTTGAGCGAGACCGTGACGGACGTCCCCATGAGGACGTAGTCCCAATCTCTCAGGTACTGGTCGAGCTGGTCCCGGACCTTTCCTTCCTGATCGGGAGTCGTGCCCTGAATCGCAAACTTGCCGGGGGCGTCCTTGGTCATGGAGGTGAACGCGATCGAATTCTTCTTGAACAGATCCTCCAGCCTGAGGATCTCCTGGTCCGTCTCCATGTTGAGGGCGTCGTCGGTGAGGACCTGCATTCTCAAGTGCATGCCGCCCTTCAGGTCCAGCCCGAGCTTGATTTTCTTATTGATCGGGTAGGAGATGACGACGGCGCCGACGAGAATCGCGAGGGTCAAAAGAATTTTCCAGCGTAGTCCTTTTCTCATTGTCTTCCAATCCTATAAAAAAGCCCGGAGGATTATTCCGCTTTCTCCACACCGGTCCCCGGAGCGAGGATGACCCCGATGGCGCTCTTGGTGATCTCGATCTTGACGTTCGCCGAAACCTTGAGCTCGATCCGGTCCTTCTGGACGCCCATGACCGTGCCGTAGATGCCGCCGGTGGTGATGATCCGGTCGCCGGCCTTCAGGTTCTCGACCATCTCCATGTGCTTCTTCTGTTTCTTGCGCTGGGGCATGATGATGAGCAGGTAGAAGATGACGAAGACGAGAATGAACGGCAGGAGCGCGGTCACGAAGCTGCCCTGAGGAGGCCTTCCGGCCGGGGCCGCGCCCTGCTGGGCGGCGGAGAAAAGAGCGCTTAATACCATGTTTTTTCCATCCTTTGGTTTATTCGGAATTCTCTATTTTATTCTGAATGCTTAGCTTCAGGGACGGGAACGAATTTGAACGAATAGAATGCCTGATCTTCCGAAAAATGTCAAGATAGAAATGGAGGTTATGGATCGTGTTCAGGATCGCCGACGAAATCTCGTCGCGCTCGTAGAGATGGCGCAGGTAGGCCCGGGAAAAGTTGCGGCAGGTGTAACACGCGCAGCCCTCGTCGATCGGCCCTCTGTCTTCCGCGTATTTTTGGTTCTTGATGACGATCGTCCCGCGGCCCGTGAACAGGGACCCGTTGCGGGCGTTTCGGGTCGGAAGGACGCAGTCGAAGAGGTCGACTCCGTGCGAGACAGCCTCGAGGATATCCCGGACGTAGCCCATGCCCATGAGGTAGCGCGGCTTGTCCTTCGGGAGAAGGGCGTCGCTTCTCTCGAGCGTCTCGAACAACTGGGCTTTTGCCTCGCCCAGGCCGAGGCCGCCGATCGCGTAGCCGTCAAAATTCAGGGCCGCGAGCTCCTCGGTGCTTCGCTTCCTCCATCCTTCGTCCACGCCGCCCTGGGTGATGCCCCAGAGAAATGAGCGCGTCTCTTTCCGGGAATAGTGCTCCCGGGCGCGGCGGGCCCAGGCACTCGTGATTTCGACCGATTCCCGGATTTTTTCTTCGGGCGAGGGGAAGGGAAGGAAATAGTCCAGGCACATCATGATATCCGAGCCCAGCTTCAATTGGATATCGACCACGTCCTCGGGAGTGAGGGAAAATTTCGTCCCGTCGAGGTGGGAGGCGAACGCGACTCCCTCCGGCCTGACCTTGGCCAGGGGAGAGAGACTGTAGATCTGAAAGCCCCCGCTATCGGTCAGGATCGGCTTGGGCCAGGAGATGAACGCGTGAAGGCCGCCGAGCCTCTGGATGAGGTCCGCCCCCGGCCGGAGAAACAGATGGTAAGAATTCGACAGGATGAATTGGACGCCGAGGTCGACGAGGTCCCTGTGAAGAAGGGCCTTGACCGTCCCCTGACTCGCGACGGGCCCGAACGCCGGCGTCTCGATCGAGCCGTGGGCCGTGTCGATGACTCCGGCTCTGGCCGAGGACAGGGAATCCGAGGCGACAATCGTAAAACGGCCGCTCATGCGGCAAACCTGAAATAGATGACGTCGCCGTCCCTGACGACGTAGTCTTTGCCCTCGAGGCGGATCGCACCCTGATCTTTCGCGGCCTGGAGAGAGCCGAAGCCGAAGAGGGTTTCCGCGGGAATGACCTCGGCCCGGATGAAGCCTCGCTCGATATCCGTGTGGATCGATCCCGCGGCTTTGACGGCCGAAGAATTTCTTCGGAGAGGCCAGGCCCGGACCTCATCCTTGCCGACGGTATAAAAGAAAATCAGGTCTATGACTCTCAAGCTCGCGGGAAAGAACCGTCCCGGCGTCGGATCGGTCAGCCCGTATTCGGCCTCGAACACGCGCTTTTCCTCCTCATCCTCGACCTCCATGATCTCCCGCTCGATCTTCCCGCAGAAAGCCATGACGGCTGAGCTCTTCCGGGGCGTCGCGTACGTCTTCTCCAGCGCGGCGAGCCGCGGAATGTCGGATTCTCCGAGGTTGACCATATGGAGAATCGGTTTCTGGCTGAGAAAGGCGAAGTTCTTGATCTGCTTTTCTTCCGCTTCGGCCAGCGCATATTCCCTCAGAGGCTGCCCCGCTTCCAGATGGACGCGGATGCGGACGAGGAGGTCCCGTTCTTTTTCGCCCTCCGGACTTTTCGCCTTTTTCAGGTCCTTCTCGAGCCTCTCGAGCCTCGCCTCGACGGAAATGAGATCGGCGAGGAGGAGCTCTTCTTCCATGGCTCGAATGTCTTCCCCGGGACTGATCGCGGGCTTCGCGTGCGGGATCAGGTCGTCGCGGAATCCTCGGACGACATGGACGAGGCCGTCCGCCTTCCGCAGGGCGTTGAGAAAAACGCTGTTCTTCACTTCCCCATACGAAATGCCGGCCAGATCGATGCAGTCAACGGGGGCCGCGATCTTCTTTTTCTCGGGATACAGTCCGGAGAGCCGGTCCAGTCGGGCGTCCGGAAAATGACATACCCGCTCGTTCGGCTCTCTCTTGCCGTCCTCATAAGCGGTGACTTCGACCCGGGCGCCGGTCAAGATATTGAAAAGAGTTGTTTTTCCCGCTTTCGGATAGCCGAAAATGGTGAAATTCATGGGACAAGTATACACCAAATCGGTGCCGGAGGGGCAATCCAAGGGAAGAGGTCCCCTCAATCCCTGCGTTCACGCCAAACGCCTTTTTTGTAGTAATATATGTTCAGGATGGTGGTGTGACCAATTCTTAGAAGCCCCGACGGTTCGAACCGTCAATGGACGTGCGAGGTTAGGGACACTCCCGGGGCCGAATCTCCCGGTGGGTGACCTGAACGTCGAAAGAGAGGAACGAAATGCCGAAGAAGACGAGAGATGACATCGAGGGGAAAGTGGAGACCGAGCTGGAGGAACTCCAGGAAGTATTGGATGAGCTCGAAGTCAAGGCGGAGGCCGACGACGATGCTCCCGATGAAGAAGGCCGGAGAATTCTCGCGGAGCAGCGCCTCAGGCTCGGCGAGGCGCGGAACAAGTTCCTCGAACTGCAGGATTCGAGCGACGCGGCCTGGGACGACCTGAGATCCGAACTCGACGAGTTTATCCTGAGCCTTCGGGCTTCGGTCAAAGATGCGGGACGAGCGATCGGAATCGAAATGGCCGAGGAAAAGGAAGAATAATCCGTTGCGTTCGTCGGCGGGGGGCTTTTTGTTTGCCGGCAGAGCCATTGATCCTTGGGGGATTTTGGTATATAGTCATGTGTTTTAAGGTGCAAAATGACCGAGGATAAGGGCAAGAAGAAACGAGAGAAGAGCGTTTTTCGCGAATATTTCGAGCTCATCGCCGAGACGGCCGTCTTTGTCTTTTTCGTCATGACCTACGTCGTCCAGGCCTTCCAGATTCCGACGGGCTCGATGGAGCCGACGCTCCAGGTCGGCGACTTCCTCCTCGTCAACAAGCTCGTCTACGCCAACACCCTCTCTCCCCTCGAGCGGACGATCCTGCCCCGGCGAGACCTCAAGCGAAAAGATATCGTCGTTTTTAAGTATCCCAACGATCTGACGAAGGATTTCGTCAAGCGGGTCATCGGGCTTCCCGGGGAGACGCTCGAGATCAAGAACAAGCAGGTCTACATCAACGGCCAGCCTCTCGATGAGAAGTACAAGGTCCACAGCGACTCACAGACGTTTTCGAAAAACGATTATTATCATTATGACGACACCATCCGCGACAATTACGGCCCGGTCGTCGTCCCTCCGGGACACATCTTCGTCATGGGCGACAACCGTGACGATAGCGCGGATTCGCGCTACTGGGGCTTTCTGCCGCTCACGAACATCAAGGGTCGTCCCTGGGTCATCTATTTCTCCTACAGGGCGGAGAGAGACGCCTACAAAAAGCTGAGCGTCCAGGACCGGCTGAAGAAACTGGTCAGCTTCCTGCCGAAGGCGCGCTGGAACCGGATCCTCAAGGTCGTCTCGTAATCCCCCAAGATTGGGGTCAAACCACCACATTTGACAACACCAGAAGCCTGCCGTCCCGAGGAGGCTTTGCGACGTGGGGATCTCAGAGACCGTAGGTCTTGTGTCGGGAGAACGACGGGGGCTTCGTCAAATGTGGTGGTTTGACCCTCGTTCTTATTTCTTGATGTTGACGTCTTCGTAAGAGGATATGGTGAACACCGGGTTGTCGTCGGTGAATTCCCTCTCGAACAGCGGGCCGAGGACAACGCCGTCCATGTCTTTCCCAACGGGGAGCCCCATATAATAAAGGATGGTCGGGGCGAGATCGACCAGACGGACGACGTCGACGTTTTTTCCGCGGGCGATGCCCTTGCCGTAGACAAAGACGACTCCGTCGGGGGCCCTCTCGTGATACGAGGTCACGTTTCCGTTGCCGAGCAGCCATTCGAGAACCCTTTTCCAGAACGGAAGCGGCTCGACGCCGTACGGCGAGTAGACGATGAAGAGCTCTCCCTCCTTCAGCGTCGCGAGGTAGGAGCCGATGATCTGGTCGTAGAATTGATAATACTTCTCGATCACGGACCCGTACTTCTGAAGCTGATCCTGCCGGATTTCGCCGAAGGCCTCGGGGAAGCTGAACTTGTAAAAATACGTCTCGGCGATATTCGCCCCGTCGAGGCGCAGGGAAAAGAGCTGCGGCTGGAGGTCGTTCTTGTCGGCCAGGGCCCGGTCCTGAAGGTCGGCGTCGCGGAAAAACGCCTGCTTCACCTGCGAGAAAATCAGGGCGGCCTCGAACCGGTAGTCCTTGTAGAACGTGGCGAAGAGTTTGTCGGCCTTGGGACTCGGCTTGGTCGGAGACGGAGCGATCGAGGGGGTCTCCCTCTTGAGGGTCGCGGCGTTGCAGTCCTCGAAGATCTTCCAGATGTCCTTCACCGGGGACGGCGCGTCGTTCGGCAGCATCTGGAGCAGGCCCGTCCGGGTCAGCTGCCGGAACAGGATAAATCTCGGCACGACCTCGAGGGTTTCCTTCATCCCGGGAATCTGGTACCGCACCTGGGAGATCTGCCGGTGCTTTCCCGGAAGCTTGCCCGTGTCGAAGGCCTTGTGAAGGACGAAGGGATCGCTCGGCGTGAAACCCTGGAGGCGGGCCCAGCATCCCTGGTCCATGAGATACGTGAAGTTGGGCAGCTTGCGGTCGTTCGCCAGGGGCAGGATGAAATCCAGGCTCAGTCCCTCGAGGCCCAGGATGGTCACCTTCTTGTCGATTTTTTTCGCCTCCAGGTTGATCAGCTTGAACGATTTCTGGGGCGGGGGATAGTTCATCCGCTGCCAGAAGACGAAGACCAGGACGACCGCCAAAAAAGCGAAGAAGCCGGGAACGTAAAGCCGGTGTTGCTTGCCGTGCCGGATCTGATAATGGAGGACCAACCCGGCCACGGCCGGGACGAAAAGGGCCATCATCTGCGTCCGGAGAAGCGATCGAACGCCGGGGACGAAGAAGCTCAGGAAGTAGTTGTAATTCTCGCGGAAGACGACCAGAAAAAGAAGGCCGAGGAGCGAGAAGCTCATCATCAGGAACGAGGGCGAGACGAGGCCGCCTTCGCCGCTCCTCCCGGTGAAAAAGCGAAAGAACGAGGAGAGGAGAAGGCAGAGAAGCGCGGCCAGAAGCCCGTAGCTTGCCATGAGGAAAATCGTGAGCTTGCCCTGGGTCGCGATGTCGAAGCCGAGGTTGATGTTGAGGTCCGCGACGAGGAGGGCCAGGAGCAGCGAAAAAAACAGGCCGCTGATCAGAGAATTCGTCACCGCGCGCAGGAATTTCACCCTGCCAAAGTAGCACGAAGGTGGACCGAAATCAATCCGCTCGATGTTGACCGGGCGCCGGGAAAACAATAATATCTAAACGACATGCGCCGGCCGATCATCGCCCTTCTCACGGACTACGGGACGGAAGATTTTTTCGTCGCCTCCCTGAAGGGAATCCTCCTGAGCATCCAGCCGGAAGCCGAGATCGTCGATATCGCTCACTCGGTCCCGTCCTTCGATGTGCGACGCGCGGGCTATCTCCTCGCGTCCTGCTATAAAACCTTTCCCGGAGGGACGATTTTTGTCGTCGTCGTCGATCCCGGGGTCGGGACGAAGCGCCGGATTCTCGTGGCCAAAACGAAAAAGTATTTTTTCGTAGCGCCCGATAACGGAGTCTTGACCGAGGTTCTGCGCGCCGAGAAGCTCGAGGCCCTCGTCGAGGCCGCGGACGATCGTTTTTTTCTGCCGGGTCCAGGCCGGACATTCGACGGGCGGGACCGGATGGCTCCCATCGCGGCCTGGCTCTCGCACGGATGTTCGCTTTCGGAATTGGGGCCGAAGGTTCGTTCTTGGAAAAAGATCGCCATCCTCAAGCGGCGGTTCTCCGCCGGCTCGATCTCCGGACACGTCGTCTACATCGACAAATTCGGCAACTGCCTGACGGATGTTCCTTCCGAACGCGTGCGGGAGCTCGGAAAGCGCGGCCGAGCCGAGGAACTGATCCTGACGGTAGGAGACGCGACCGCGAATTTCCGCGAAACATATGCCGGGGGCAGGACGAACGAGCTCATCTTTCTCCCCGGAAGTCAGGGGACGATCGAGATCGCGGTCAAGAAAGATTCGGCGGCCGCGCGGGCGGAGATCGCCGTCGGTGATCGCGTTTTGATTTACGGAAAGCCATGACCGAGCAACTCGAAGGGACGATCGAGCAAATCCTCTTCTACAATCCCGAAAACGGCTACACCGTTGTCCGTTTCTCGACAGAGGGAGGGGAAAGCGCGACGATCGTCGGCAGCTTTCCGCCCCTCTCCCCGGGCGAGCGGCTCAAGGTCAGCGGCCAGTGGGAGAACAACCCGAAGTTCGGCCCCCAGTTCAAGGTTGCCGGCTTCTTCCCGGTCCTGCCTTCGACGGTTAAGGGCATCGAAAAATTCTTGTCCTGCGGCCTCATCAAGGGCATCGGCCCGGTCCTCGCCAAGCGGATCATTTCGCGATTCGGGGAGAAGACTCTCGAGATCCTAACCTCCCGGCCGAACCGAATGAGAGAGGTCGCCGGGGTGGGGGAGGTGAAGCTCCGCGAGATCAAGAAATCCTGGGAAGAGCATCAGGATATCCGCGATCTCATCATTTTCCTCCAGGAGCACAACGTTTCCACCAGCCTCGCGACCAGGATCTACCGGCACTACGGACCGAAGTCCTACGGCATCCTGAAAACAAATCCTTATCAGCTCTGCCTCGATATCTACGGAATCGGCTTCAAAACCGCGGACCAGATCGCCCTCAAGCTCGGGCTGGACCCCGCCTCCCTCGAGCGAATCAAAGCCTACATCCTTTATCTCCTCGAAAAGGACAACGACCAGGGACACGTTTTTTCGTACGAGAGCGAGGTCATGTCTCGATGCCGGGAAGATCTCGAGGTCTCGGACGAGAGGGCCCGGGAGGGACTCGAGGCGGTGAAGCTCAAAAAGCTCGCCGTCGCGGAACAGCTCGCCTCCGATACGGCCGTCTACCTCCCCTTTTATTTCCAGGCGCAGGGCGAGGTGGTCCGCTCAATCCAAGCCCTTGCCCACGCTCCCTTTTTCCAGCCGCCCTTCGACATCGATCTGGTCATCGCCGATGTCCAGCGCGATCTCCGGCTGGAATTCTCCGAGGCCCAGAAGACGGCCGTCCGGGAGAGCTTCCAGAAAAAGATCCTGGTCATCACCGGCGGACCGGGCACGGGAAAGACGACTATCATTAAAGCGGTCACCGCCGTTTTTGACAAATGGAAGAAGGCAGTCCTCCTAGCTGCCCCGACGGGACGGGCCGCCAAGCGGCTCTCCGAGACGACCGGCAAGGAGGCCAAGACCATCCATCGGACGCTCGAGTTCAACCCGAAGCTCGGCTCCTTTCGCCGAAACGAGCGGCGTCCCCTCGAAGGCGAGGCGATCATCATCGACGAGTTCTCGATGGTCGACCTGGCCCTGATGTCCTCTCTGATCAAGGCGATCCCGGCCGCCATGAGACTGATCATCGTCGGCGACAAAGATCAGCTTCCGGCCCTCGGCCCGGGGACGCTCCTCCGCGACCTCATCGAATCCGGGCAGGTGCCCGTCGTCCGCCTGGACGAGATCTTCCGGCAGGAGCGCGACAGCCTCATCGTGACGAACGCCCACCGGGTCAACCTCGGCCAGAAGATCGTTTACCCGGAACGGGGCGACCAGAACTCGGACTTTTATTTCATCCACCAGGAGGACGAGGACAAGGTCTTCAAAACCATCCTCAACCTCTGCGGCTACAGCATCCCGCGCAAGCTCAACCTGCCGCCCCGCTCTACCCAAATTCAGGTGATCAGTCCCATGTACAAGGGCGGCGTCGGCGTTGACCGCTTGAACGTCGAACTCCAGCAGCGCCTCAACGCCTCGGGCGAGGGAATCAAGATCGGGAGCCGCGAAATCCGAACCCACGATAAGGTCATGCAGATCCGCAACAACTACGAAAAGGACGTCTTCAACGGCGACATCGGGATCGTTGTTCATATCGACAGGCCCTGCTACCGGATCGTGGTGGATTTCGAGGGCCGGAAGGTCATCTATGAAAAAGACGAGCTTGACGACATCACCCTGGCCTACGCCGTTTCCGTCCACAAAGCCCAGGGAAGCGAGTATCAGGCGGTGGTGATGCCGCTGCTGACTCAGCACTTTATCATGCTCCAGCGGAACCTCTTTTATACCGCCCTCACGCGCGCAAAGAGGCTGAGCATCATCATCGGCTCCTACAAGGCGCTTTATATCGCGATCAAGAACGACAAGCCGCTCCAGCGAAACAGCCTCATCAAAGAAAAGCTCATCGAGGCCGGCGCGGCGTTTGACGGAACGCGCGCGATTCCCTAAGATAAGGGACCGGGCCGAGGCGATTCGGCGCGGATGAAATTCGAGGAGCGGAGGCGCATGATGAAAAGTCTGAAGAACCCCATCGTCGTTCTGGCGGCTGCCGCAGCCCTTCTCCTCGTCCTGATGGTCTGGGCGGCGGATACGGTCGTCGTCAAGATCCAGACCACCCAGCTCAGGGCGGGTCCGGGGTTTTTCAGCCAGCCCGTCGGGACGCTCAAGGCCGGCGACAAGCTCGAGAAGCTGGCCGCGTCCGGCGCGTGGATCCAGGTGAGGACGGGGACGGGTTCGGTCGGCTGGATCCACTCGAGCGCCGCGGAGACGCCGAAATTCAGCCTTCTGGCGATGAATCAGGATATGAAGACCAGGGTCTCGGCGTCCGAAGTCGCCCTGGCCGGAAAGGGATTCAACAGACAGGTCGAAGACGGATACAAAGCCAAGCACGCGGATTTGAATTTCCAGGCCGTGGATCAGATGCTCCTGCTCAAGATAAGCTCGGCCCAGATCCAGGATTTCCTGAAAAAAGGGAAGCTGGGCGAGTCCGGAGGTGCCAAATGAAGCCCTCAAAAAATTTGCTTTTGATTCTCGGGGCGTTCGCCATCGCGATTTCGCTCACGTCCTGCGCCGTGATCCAGCAGGGCACCGATCTGCTCGGCTCGAGCAAAACCGCCGAAACAGCGAAGACGGCGATCCAAGCCGGGCAGAAGCTGCGCAGCGGCTTCGGGGATATCTCCGAAGAGGAAGAATATTACATCGGCCGCTCGGTGGCCGCTTTGATCCTGGCCCGTTATCCCGTCTACAAAAACGACAGCCTTACCCTCTACGTGAACACCGTCGGAAACGCCGTAGCCCTCTACTCCGATCGTCCCGAAATCTACGCTGGCTATCACTTTCTCATCCTCGATACGGAAGAGGTCAACGCTCTGGCCGCGCCCGGGGGAATGATCTTCGTGACCAAGGGGCTGCTCCACCGGTGCAAGGACGAAGAGACGCTCGCCCTGATCCTCGCCCACGAGATCGGCCATGTCTGTGCCAAGCACGGCCTCCAGTCGATCAAGCAGTCCCGGCTCGTGGATGCGTTCACGTTTCTCGGGACGCAGGCCGCTCAGAGATACGGCTCGGATGAAGTCGCCAAACTCACCGGCATCTTCGAAGACGTCCTGAACGACGTCGTCGAAAAGCTCATCGTGACCGGCTACGATCGCAAGTTCGAATTCGAGGCGGATGCCATGGCGGTCCGGTTCGGGGCCGGCACCGGGTACGAACCGGCCGGCATCGTTCGCTTCCTGAAGACGATGGTCGGCGATCCGGCGGCGGCTTCGG
>Ga0315282_10013076_pt1 | contig 12578 bp, 11 predicted proteins | sample YL17G07_20_MG_FD_203693 | JGI IMG/M metagenome (GOLD analysis project Ga0315282, IMG submission 203693) | Sediment microbial communities from Yellowstone Lake, YNP, Wyoming, USA - YL17G07_20 | ecosystem: Environmental > Aquatic > Freshwater > Lake > Sediment | place: USA: Wyoming | collected... | reverse complement strand
CGTGTCTGGGGTTAAGGCCTCCTTGACTCGACCATGATCCAAAAACGCATAGAATGTCTTTTCCGGCATGGTGTTGATCGTGCCCTTGCCGATGAGCTCGGTGACATATTTGATATCGCTCCAGGCCGGATTCTTTGTGCTGGTGGACCCCCAGAGGAGTCTCTGGATGTTCGCGCCTTCCTGCTTGAGTTCCTTGAAATCTTCCGCAGCAAGGATCTCAAGATAGTTCCTGAAGCAGAGGCGAGAATTCGCGACGGCCGCTTTCCCCTTCAGGGAAAGGGCCCGGCTTTTTCTTTTTTGATCCTTTTCCAGGCCGATCAACTTGTCAAGGAGTTCGTCGGTTAAGGTATCGATCCGGCTGACAAAAACACTGGCCACGGAAAAGACCTTCTCGGCATCGCCTTGATCCTGCATAAACCTCTCTATCCCTCTCAGATAAGCCTGGGTGGTGTCGACATACTGACGCACCGAGAATATCAGAGTGATGTTGACGTTGATCCCCGCGGCGGTCAGTTCCTCGATGGCCCCGAAACCTGCCTCGGTCGCCGGGACCTTGAACATGACGTTAGGACGATTGACCTTCTTATGGAGCCTTTTTCCTTCCGCGATCGTCTCTTTGGTTTTGTCGGCCAGCTTTGGGTTGATCTCCAGGCTTACATAGCCATCCCGGCCTGCTGTCTCGTCATAGACGGGCCGCAAAATGTCGGCCGCATCCCGGACATCTGTGATCGTCAGCTCGTCGTAGATTTCAAAGGTTGATTTTCCGAGCCGCCGCAGCCCCAGGATTTGCTCATCGTAGTCAGCGCTCGAGCTGATGGCCTTGTCGAAAATAGTCGGGTTGGAGGTCATCCCCGTCAACCCCAGGCCGATCATTTCCTTGAGTTTTCCGGACTTGATCAGAGAGCGGCTGAGGTCGTCGAGCCAGGCGCTTTGGCCGAAGGCATTCAATTCTTGGATTGCGTTTTTGTTCAATTGCGGTCTCTCCTCATTCATTTTGAGAGCTTTTTGACCTCGTGTCCGCCAAATTCATTTCGGAGCGCGGCGATGACCTTGGCGCTGAACGATTCTTCCTGGCGGGACCGAAGACGCTCCAGCAGCGAGAGGGTGATGACCGGGGCGGGCACATCCAGGGAGATGGCCTCCGAGACCGTCCACCGTCCCTCTCCGGAGTCGGCCACGAATCCCCGGATCTCTTCCAGATGGGGGCTCTTCTTAAAGACCTCCCCGGCCAGCTCCAGGAGCCACGACCGGACGACACTCCCCTTATTCCACAGGTGAGAAATCCGGGCGAGGTCAAGCCCGAACTCTTTTTTCGCCTCGAGCACTTCAAACCCTTCAGCGTAGGCCTGAAGAAGAGCGTATTCGATCCCGTTGTGGACCATCTTGACGAAATGCCCGGCCCCCGGCCCGCCCACACGGGAGTATCCGTCGCTGGGCGCGAGGGCCTTGAAGATCGGCTCCAGGCGAACGAAGGCGTCCTCTTCGCCGCCGATCATTAGACAATATCCCATCTCCAATCCCCAGAGGCCGCCGCTCGTGCCGGCGTCCAAAAAGGAGATTTTTCGGGCCTTCAATTGCCCGGCCCTTCTCATCGAATCCCGATAAAATGAATTTCCGCCATCAACGATGACGTCCCCTTCACCCAGGAGCATGGCCAGAATATTCACGGAATCTTCCGTCGGCTTCCCCGCCGGGACCATGATCCAGACAGCCCGAGGAGGTCTCAATTTTCCCGCCAGAGCCGCCAAAGAATCCACCGTCCCAGCCCCTTTTTGGGCGACGAGCGATCTGGCCTCGTCGCTCAGATCAAAGGCCACGACTTCGTGGCCGTGCCTGAGCAGCCGCTCGACCATGTGTGATCCCATCTTTCCCAAGCCGACAAATCCGATTTTCATCCCCAGTCCTCCCCGGGTTGGCAGCGATGAGGTTAACATCTTTATTTTAGAACGCTCGGCCCGCGCGAGTCAAAGAACAAAAGAACAGTGAACAGTGAGCACTGAGCTGTGAGCAGCTGTAAATTCGTCGTCAAAAACAGCTTTCAAACACCGGAACAGTTCATTTTTCTCCCTCCTCTCTTATTCTAGAAATATGTGCTTCTAAAAGAACAAGCAGAAAAAGATCAAATCTGGGTAACTAACTGCTCACAGCTCACTCTATTTGAACGGGTCCCTTTTCTTTCTTTGGAGATTTCATTATAATAACAACCTGTTAGGCTAGGGCATTGCCGATCAAGCAACGGCTCAACCGGAAAGGGCCTAAGCCCTACAAAGGGAGTTAAAAAATTGAAAGAGGAAATGTGTTCCGATTTTAATGAAATCATTCATTTTGCGATTCGCCGCGAAGAAGAAGCGGCCCGGTCCTATGGCAAGCTGGCGAAGATGGCCACGACCGGCGAGAGGAAAAAAATGCTGTTGGAGCTTCAAGGCGAGGGAAAAAATCACAAAGCCACCCTCGCGAATCTGTCGCGGTCCAAGGTCAAGCCCGTCGCTCTGTCCAGGATTAGCGACCTTAAGATCAGCGACTATCTCGTCGAAGAGCCACTCGGCCCGGATATAGATTTGCAGGGCTTGCTGATCTTTGCGGCCAAGAAGGAACTCAAGTCTTTCCAGCTCTATTCCGACCTGGCCGGAAGATGCCAGTCGCCGGAACAGAAAGAAATCTTTAAGTTCCTGGCGGCCCAGGAGAAAGCCCACAAGCTGAGGCTGGAAACAGAATACGAAAAACATTTCCTGCCCGATGACTGATTTCGAGGCCAAGTCAACAGGAGGACCATGATGGAAAAATGGGAATGCACAGCCTGCGGTTACATTTATGACCCGGAAAAGGGGGACCCGGAAAACGGATTTCCCCCCGGGACGCGGTTTGAGGACCTTCCCGCCGACTGGACCTGCCCCCAGTGCGGCGTGGGGAAAGAGTTTTTCCAAAAAATCGGCTGAGGTTTTGATCAGGAATCTAAGGCAGTTCCAATGAAAGTTGTCATCATCGGCAACGGCCTGGCCGGGACGATGGCCGCCAAAGCCATCCGCGAGCTCGAGGGGGAAGTCGAGGTCGAGGTTTTCGCCGCAGAAACCTACCCCTACTACCCACGCCCGAACTTGATTGAATTCCTGGCCGGCCGGATGTCCTATGATCGAATCTTCGCTTTTTCCAGCGATTGGCAAACCCGGCAGAGGATCGCCATCCATCTTGGCCAGCCGGTGGTGAAGATCTCGCCCGACCGCCGGGTCGTCGGTCTGGCCACGGGTCGAGAAGTCGCCTACGACAGACTCCTGCTGGCGAATGGCGCTTCGGCCATTATCCCGCTCTTCAAGGGGACCGAAAAAAGAGGGATCTTCGCCCTGAGAACTCTGGAGGATGCCCTTCGCATTCTTGATTATCTCCAGACCCATCCCAAGGTCGTGGTCCTCGGAGGCGGGCTGCTGGGACTCGAAATCGCCAGGGCCCTCAAAACACGGGGAGCCGATGTTCAGATCGTCGAGTTCCTTGATCGTCTTCTTCCTCGCCAGCTCGACTCGCCCGCGGCCTCGATTCTCAAGTCTCAGCTCGAACGGATGGGGCTCAAGGTCCGGCTCGGAGCGGCGGCCGAAGAGATCCTCGGCCAACAAGAAGTTGAGGGGGTCCGGCTCAAGAGCGGCGAAAAGCTGGAGGCCCAAATGGCCGTCGTTGCGGCCGGGGCCGTCCCGAATCTGGATATCGCCGCGGACGCCGCGTTAACCACAGAACGGGGGATCCTCGTCAATGACTTTCTCCAGACGAGCGACCCCCACATCTATGCGGCCGGCGACAACGTCCAGCACAACGGGCGAATTTATGGGATTATCCCCGCCTGCTTTGACCAAGCCCGCGCCGTCGCTTACAACATTCTCGGCCTGGAGAAGAAATACCCGGGAACGGTCGTCTCGCACACTCTGAAAGTGGCCGGCCTTCATCTGACCTCGCTGGGGCTCGTGAATCCGGAGGAGGCTGGGCACGAGGAGATACGGATGGAGATACCTGAGCTGGGCGTCTATAAAAAGATCGTTGTCGGCGACGGCATCCTCCGGGGGGCCATCTGGTTGGGCACTAAACAATCCGTCAACGAGATCTCTCGGGCCGTCCTCATGCAGCGGGACGTCAGCCGCTGGAAAGAATCCCTGCTCGAGGACGCGTTTGATTTTTCGGTCCTACAATGAAAATAAAAATCTTTGGAATCGTATCGCTATGCTTGGGGCTGCCGGTCCTCCTGTCCTCCCAAGTCAAGCTCAACGGCTATTTCTCGGCCGAGTTTTTGAAGGGCCAATCCCAGAGTGGATTCCAGAACGGCAGTTTCCAGAATGTCAAAGGGGGACTTCTCTTTTCGGGAGTGGTGGGTTCGGGGTTTGATTATGCACTGGAAGTCAGACTTCAGGACGTTTCGCGTTTCCAGATTGAGCAGGCCTTGCTGGGATTCGCCGCTTCGCAGGCCTTCAACTTCAGGCTGGGCCTCTACCTGGTGCCTTTCGGACAATACAACCGGTCCAACCGGCCCCATCAAACGGCCATGATCCGTTTTCCTTTGATTCTGGAAGATATCTATCCGGAGAGTTGGAGGGATATCGGCCTCCTGGTCGAGGGAAAAACCGGCAATTTTCTCTACTCGGCCTACATCGGGAACGGACTTGCCGAGACGCCCGATCTCGCCTCCGGCCAGCAGTTCAAGGACAATAATTCTAACAAGGGACTCGGCGCGCACCTCGGTTTCACGATCGGCGGAGAATTCGAAGCCGGGTTTTCTTATTATCGGGGCAAGTACGACGATGCCAATGCCCGCAATCTTACGCTCCTCGGATGCGATGCGAGCTGGAAGACCGATGCTCTTCAGGTCCTCGGTGAGTACGCTCAGGCCAGGCTTGAGAACCCGGCGCCGTACGCTCGGGGAGAGGTCAAAGGATACTTCATTCAGGTCTCGTTGAGCCCTGGGAAGTGGCACCCCTTCGCTTGCTACCAGAAATCACAATACGAGGATCCCTTTCACGGCTTCGGAGGAGGGGCATCTTCGGGAGCGCCCCCCGGCATCTTAAAAGACCGCACCCGCTGGGCGCTGGGCGTCGACCTGCTGCTCTCAAGCACTCTTCTATTCAAAGCCGAGTATGATATCAACCGTGATAAGAATCAATCTCTCAGGAATAATCTCTTTTCTGCCCAGATCGCCCTTAGCTTTTAGCCTTGTGTGTTGGACCGAGCTTTGCTAAAATCTGTTCTCAACCGACTTCACTCAATCGTCCCTAGAGTTTGATAGAACGCACCGACCAAAAGGAAGGATTTTTATGGCCAATCTTCTCGTTCTCGGCACCCAGTGGGGAGACGAAGGCAAGGGCAAGATCGTCGACCTGCTGACCTCCGCTTTCGATATCGTCGCCCGCTACCAAGGGGGGCACAACGCCGGACACACCGTCTACGTTCGGGGCAAAAAGGTCGTCCTCCATCTCATTCCTTCCGGGATTCTTCACCCGGGAAAACAGTGTGTCATCGGCAACGGCCTCGTCTTTTCCCCCAAGGCGTTCCTGGATGAACTGAGCGAGCTGAAACGCCTCGGGGCGGAGTTCGACGAACGGAATATCATCCTCAGCAAGGGCGCCCATCTCATCTTGCCGTATCACCCCTTGCTCGAGCGAGCCTGTGAAGAGGAGAAAGGGGATAAGAAAATCGGAACGACCTGCAGGGGCATCGGGCCCTGCTACGAAGATAAAGCCGCGCGCCGCGGCATCCGGGTCGGCGACCTTCTCGACCTCTCCGTGCTCGAAGAAAAGATCAGGGACAATGTCCGGGACAAGAACGCAGAGCTAAGACGGCACAAGCTCGGCCGACTGGATCCCGGGAAGGTTTTCGAAGAATATTCCGAATATGCCGTCCAAATTCGCCCCTTCATTCGTGACGTTTCCTTCCTTCTCTACGAGGCCATGACGGCGGGCAAATCCGTCCTCTTCGAGGGAGCCCAGGGAGCCCTTCTCGATCTCGATCACGGAACTTATCCCTACGTGACCTCTTCGAATTCGACGGCGGGCGGAGTCTGCACCGGCCTGGGCGTCGGGCCGGACAAGATCCACGGCATCCTGGGCGTCACCAAAGCCTACACGACCCGGGTCGGAAGCGGGCCTTTCCCCACCGAACTCTTTGATGAGCAGGGCAAGCGGCTGGCGGCTCGCGGAGACGAATTCGGCGCCACCACCGGCCGGCCGCGGCGCTGCGGCTGGTTCGATGCCGTGGCCGTTTCCTATGCCCGTCGCATCAACGGAATCTCTAAAATCGCCATGACCAAGCCCGATGTCCTGGAAGAGCTGGAGGAGATCATGGTCTGCGACGGCTACACTTATAAGGGCGAACGGCTTAAGAGCTTTCCGACCGAGACCTGGGTCCTGGAAAAAGTTGTGCCCCAGTATCGAAAAGTGCCGGGCTGGCGGAATTCCGTTCATCGAGCCAGGGATTTTTCGGGGCTTCCCCAAGCCTTCCAAGACTATCTAAAGCTCATCGAAGACCTGACGGAGACGAAGGTGGCCGTCATCTCGACGGGGGTCGAAAGAACCGACACCATCCTACGAGCCGAGGAACTGGGAGGCCTGGTCCGGCTGGAAGAGATCATGAAAGATATAAAACCGAATGCGCCTCGAGCTTCGTGCTGAGTGTGGGCGTGGCGGAACCGATCTCCGACTGCAGTTCCCGCGAATCGAGGGGCCGGGGAGACTTCTCTCAATAATGCCACAGTGGAGGATTTATGCGTATTTCGCCCAAAACCAAGATCGATGACCTGATCAAGAAATACCCTTTCCTTCCCGACTTCTTGTCCGGGCTGTCGCCTAAGTTCGAAAAATTAAAGAATCCCATATTGCGCAGGACCGTCGGCCGGGTCGCAAACCTCGGCCAGGTGGCCGGTTTGGCGGATTTCCCGCTGGAGAGGCTGCTCGCCGAGATTGCCTCCGGGATCAGAAAACGGACGAACGATGCCATCGAGGTCGAAACTGAGGCTCAGGCCGAGAAACAATTCATGACCCCAAAGGAGCGGATCGAAGTTTTGAAAGACATCATCCGGGACCTTCACCGGGGCGAGGATATCGAGCTCTTGCGACGACGTTTTGCTGATCTCGTCAGAGACGTGAGCGCGAAAGAAATCTCGGAGATGGAGCAGGAGCTCATCCAGGAGGGCATGCCGGTCGAAGAGGTGATGCGCCTCTGCGACGTCCACGTTCAAGTCTTCAAGGACAACCTGGATGAAAAAGTGGTCCCGCAGTCGATACCCGGGCACCCCATCCACACGCTGATGGAAGAGAACAGGGCTCTGGAAAAGATCATTCGAAAGATATCGGATATTCTCGATAGACTCGGCAGCCCACCTCAAGAATCCCTCTACAAGGAGCTGAGACGCGAACTCGAGGAGGAGTCGGAGGAGTTGGCGCAGGTGGAGAAACATTATCTCAAAAAAGAAAATCAGCTCTTCCCCATCCTCGAGGCGGAAGGGATCGGCGGTCCGAGCAAGGTCATGTGGGGACTGCATGACGAGATCCGCGCCCGCCTCAGGGACTGGCGGGGGTCCATCTCCTCCGAGAAGAGCCAGGAGGTCGTCGAGAAAGGCCGCCCGCTTCTTGTCGCAATCTCCGACATGATCTATAAGGAAGAAAAAATTCTTTTTCCGCTGAGTCTCGAGAGCCTGACTGAGCAAGACTGGGCGAGGGTCAAGCGTGGGGAGGAGGAGGTCGGATATGCCTGGATCCGGCCGGGGACGGAATGGAAGTCCCCGCTGGAGGTCGAAGAGAAAGGATCCCCCGTTTCGCCGGGGAAGACCTCTCGAACATCGGTTGACCTTGATACCGGAGCTTTAACCCGGGAACAGATCAACTTGCTCTTGACCCATCTTCCCTTGGATCTGAGCTTTGTCGACGCGAACGACACCGTCGTTTATTATTCCAAGTCCAGAGACAGGATCTTTCCCCGCAGCCCCGCCGTCATCGGACGCAAAGTCCAGAACTGCCATCCGCCTCAATCTCTTCATGTCGTCAACCGAATTCTGGACGCCTTTAAGGCCGGACAAAAAGAGGCTGCCGAATTCTGGATCCAGATTCAGGATAAATTCATCCAGATCCGGTATTTCGCCGTTCGAGATACCGAGGGACGTTACCAAGGCTGTTTGGAAGTCAGCCAGGATGTCACGGGCATCAGGAAACTCGAGGGAAATAAGCGGCTGCTGGACTGGGAATAAAAAACAGGGAGCAGTGAGCACTGAGCTGTATTTGGTGAGCCGACCAAAATCGTTGATGAGAAAAAGGCGGATGGGGAGGGAAGGGAGGCTCACTGAGGGCAGAGAACGCAGAACGAAGTCCGCAGTACGGATTATGGAGGACGGGGTACGTGATACGAGTTGTGTTGACTTGCCTTCTCGGAGGTGAGAAAATAAAAAAGAACTCTTGAGAATTTCTTAAGCCGGAGGGTTATAATGCCTGCAAAAGCCAAGAAAAAAACGGCCAAGGCTCCAGCCAAGAAAGCTGCCAGGTCGAAGAAGGGCGGTGCCTACGAATGCGGCGTTTGCGGATACCGACTCGTAGTGGATGAGCTTTGCGGCTGCGCGACGGAGCATGTCATGATCTGTTGCGATCAGCCGATGAAGAAAGCGCGGCCCAAAAAATAGCATAATCTCTTCTGCCCGTTGTTTGCTTTCTGAATCAACCCGCTCAAACCGCCGAACTCAAGGCGGGGGATTATCTCCGTCTTTTTTTTCATGATCCAGGGAAAGCGACAGTGAACGGGATTCCGGAAACGGGGCAGGTGAACGGAGATCCGGTGCCTGAAATGGCTTGCCTCAAGTTCCTGGGGACGGCGGGGGCCCGATTTGTCGTCGCCAAACAGCTCCGGGCTTCGGGGGGAGCCTACATTTCGGCGCGCGGACGGCAGATCATCCTGGACCCGGGCCCGGGAACGATCGTCAAATGCGCGACCTCCAGGCCGAGGATTGATCCGGCGGAGCTCGACGGCATCGTCCTGACCCACGCCCACATCGACCATTCCAACGATGTGAATATCTTGATCGACGGGATGACCTTCGGCGGCCTCAAGAAGCGGGGATCGCTCTTTGCACCGCGCGAATGCCTGGAAGGGAAAAACGCTGTCGTTCTCAACTACCTCAAGAGTTATCTCGATAAGATCGTTATCCTCGAAGCCGAGCAATCCTATGAACTGGGGGATCTCCGGTTCTCGACCTCGGTGAGACATCAGCATCCGGTGGAAACCTACGGGATCAAGCTTGAGCTCGGAGAGCGGAGGATTTCTTTCATGGTCGACACAAAGAACTTTCCCGGGCTTTTTCAAAGCTACCGGGACTCGCACATCTTGGTGATGAATGTGGTCCGGGACACGCCCTTTGAAAACGCGGAGATCATGCATCTAACGCTCAAGGACGTCAAGGCCATTGTCACGGCCATCAAACCCCAAAAAACGATCCTTACCCATTTCGGGATGATAATGCTCAAGGCTAAGCCCTGGCTTGTCGCCCAGAGCCTGAGCGAGGAGCTCGGGCGAGAGGTCATCGCCGCCTCGGACGGGATGACGGTTGACCTTCTGGAATAACGCGCAAAGCCAGACCAGATAGACGAGAAAGACAAAAAGGACGGTGATTTTGGCCCATCTTGACTAATCCTATAAGAATAGTAGATAATGGATGGTGAAATCGACCGTTTTGTTGTATAATCGGCTGCGAACCGCGGGGAAGGCCGCGTGCCTTTTCTCAGGGGAGGATGAACATCCATGATCCAGGACATCAACATCGTCATCGCCGGCGTCGCCGGAGACGGTGTGCTCTTCACCGGGAACGTCCTGGCCAAGGTCCTGAAAAGGCGCGGCTGGGAAGTTGCGACCTCGCGTGATTTCCCTTCCAATATCCGGGGGGAGTCCACGAGCTACGAGGTCCGCGGCGTGCTCGGGGACTGTGCGGGCCGCGGAGACGTCATCGACATTCTTCTCGCTTTTGATTGCCAGGCCATTTCCAGGCACATCGGGCACATTGCCAAGGGCGGAATCGTCCTCTGTGACGGAGAGGAGGCCGATCTTCTTTCCTCGGCTCAACGGGAGGGGAAGACATTCCACAGACTCCTCCTTCGAAAAATGGCCCGGGAGAACTTCGGCAAAGACATCTACAAGAACGTCATCGCTTTGGGCTCCCTGAGCTACATCCTGGATCTGGAACCCGAGATCCTGAAAAAAGTTATCGAAGAAACATTCCTGGAAACCAAGGGCCGGGAGATTGTCGAAGCCAACTTCAGGGCCGCCTCCCTGGGCTTTAAAAAGGCCCAGGAAATCCTGACCCCTGAAGAATGCCACGCGTTGGGCAGAGATGATGACCAGGGCCGGCTCCTCCTCTCCGGGGATGAGGCCATCGCTCTGGGTGCCCTGGCTGCGGGCTGTCGTTTTTTCGCCGCTTATCCTATCTGTCCCGCCTCGGAGATCTGGGAGATGCTGGTGAAGTACATCGGCAATTTTAACGGCATCGTCGTCCAGACCGAGGATGAGCTCGCGGCCCTGAACATGGCTTTGGGAGCTTCCTACGCCGGGGCCAGGGCCATGACCTCGACCTCAGGGCCTGGCGCCTCTCTGATGATGGAAGCTTTCAGTCTGGCCGGGATGGCGGAGATCCCCGTGGTCGTGGCCCACGTCCAGAGGCTCGGCCCGGCCACCGGAATTCCGACCAAGACCCAGCAGTCCGACCTGACGCAGTGGATTTTTGGCTCCCACGGTGATTTCCCCAGGATCGTCGTTTCTCCAGGCACCGTCGAGGAATGCTTTGATTTCACGGTCGAGGCGTTCAACCTGGCCGAGAAATATCAGTGTCCGGTGATCGTATTGACCGAGGAGGAGATGGGCCAGAACTTGCGCAGTTCCCGGCCTCCCGACCTTTCCGGGATCAAGATTGACCGGGGGAAGCTTGTTCCGGAGGAGAAGGTGATCGAGATCCGGGACTTCAAGAGATACGAGTTCACTCCCGACGGCATCTCGCCCCGGTCTCGCCCGGGGATGCGCAACGGTCTTCACTTGGTCGAGGGAAATGAGCATGATGAACATGGCTACAGGAGCGAAGATCCGGAGAACCGTATCCGCATGATGAACAAGCGGATGAGCAAGTTAAAGAACTCAGGGGCCTACCTCATTCCTTCCAGAGTCTGGGGGGAGGAAAAATCCCGACTCGGCCTGATCTGTTGCGGCTCGACGCTGGGAACGATTTTGGAGGTCATGAGGCGCCTGGACCGCAAGGGAACTCCAGCGAAGTTGCTGCAGTTACGCACACTCTGGCCTTTTCCCGCCGGCGAGGTCAGGGCGTTCCTGGAGAGTTGCGAAGATGTCTTTATCGTCGAGAACAATTTTAGCGGCCAACTTCGTCTGCTCATCCGAAGCCAGGTCGAGCCGGAGTGCCGGCTCCATTCCGTCTTGAATTATTCAACCCAGACATTCAAACCGCAGGAAATCCTGGAGTCCATGGAGAAAGCACTCTGATGAGAACGAAAGAGGAATACCATCGGGAGAAACCGACTTGGTGCGTCGGTTGCGGCCTCTACGGCATTTTTGACGCTCTCAAGCGGGCCGCGGCCTCGCTCGACCAATCTCCCGAACGGATGGTCATGGTCACCGGGATCGGCTGCCACGGACGGATGAACAACTATTTCCGGTCCTATGGCTTTCACGGCCTCCACGGCCGGGTCATGCCCGTCGCTCAGGGCATCAAACTGGCCAATCCCGGGCTGTCCGTGATCGGCGTAAGCGGGGATGGAGATGCCTACTCGATCGGTCTGGGCCATTTTATTCATGCTTTGCGTCGAAATATCAGCCTGACCTATCTCGTGGCCAACAATCAGATTTATGCCCTGACCGACGGTCAGACTTCTCCCACCAGCCAGATGGGCTTTGTTTCCGTGTCCACACCGTTTGGCTCTAAAGAACTGCCGCTCGATGGAGCGAAGTTGGCCATGGCCACTGGGGGGACTTTCATTGCCCGGGGGTTCTCCGGCAACGCCGGACACCTGGCCTCTCTGATCGAGAAGGGCTTGACGCATCCGGGTTTTGCCCTGATCGATATCCTCAGTCCCTGCGTCACCCACAACAAGGTAAATACTTATGACTGGTACCGGGAAAACACCTTCGTCCTCGACGACGACCCTGCTTACAATCCCCGAGATAAAAAATTGGCTTATAATATGATCTGTGACGCGAAAAAGATTCCGGTCGGTCTTATCTATCGGGAGGAAGGCCGGCCGCCCTATGAGACGGCGGTGCTGCCGGATCCCGGGCGTCCCCTGGCCGCGGATGATTTGAGCCTGGATACTGAAAAATTGGGAAAAATCGTGCTAAAATTTAGATGAGCCGAGGTTGACTTCTGCAAAATCATCTAAAGGAGTAACTCATGAAGGAAAAAGTCGAAGCAGCTTTGAACAAGATTCGTCCCTCACTTCGGGCCGACGGTGGAGATGTCGAACTTGTCGACGTGACGGATGGCGTGGTCAAGGTCAGGTTGACGGGAGCCTGCGGCGGATGTCCGATGTCTCAGATGACCCTGAAAATGGGCATCGAGAGGCTCTTAAAAAAAGAAG
>Ga0315282_10013074_pt1 | contig 12579 bp, 12 predicted proteins | sample YL17G07_20_MG_FD_203693 | JGI IMG/M metagenome (GOLD analysis project Ga0315282, IMG submission 203693) | Sediment microbial communities from Yellowstone Lake, YNP, Wyoming, USA - YL17G07_20 | ecosystem: Environmental > Aquatic > Freshwater > Lake > Sediment | place: USA: Wyoming | collected... | reverse complement strand
AAGCTCTCGACTACCTTGAAAAAGAGCAATGACATTTGCCATCACCCGACTGTTAACAGGGAGACGAATCGCCCATCAAGTTAACAGAACCCAGTTTGGCAAGACTTAATAGATTCAGGTTTGGAACACGTGTTTAGAAGTACATGGAATTCGAATGGAATTTGAAGTAACGCCCTGGTCTTGCGTCTTAAGAAATGTCACTGCTATTATAACACCTTCTTTTTGAAGTGTAAGAGCAGGCCAGCCTCAGCGAGGCATAACACGGCGACTGCGGCTACATGTGGAAACTCTGGATTGTCGAAGTTTTTAGCTTTCACCTTTTAATGTTTTCTATTGTCTGTTCTCCTACTTCAAGTGGGTAATAGATTAGTAGGCTTTTGTATATTGGGTCGAAGCCTACTTCTTTGAATGTTTCTTGAACGGACTGCTTTAGTGTTAGTTTTTCTGTGAGGAAATGTTGCAACAATTGTGTGGTTGCTGTGTCGGTGTGGCTTGCTGAGACAGGGCCGTTCCAGCCGATGTAGACTTTGGCTCCTTTTTGTACGAGGGCTTTAGCCATTAATGGATCGATTAAGCCTTCGCATCCCATCATGATAATGGTCGCGTTGTGAAAATCGCCTTTCATACTCTCAGTCACGAAAAGCGGTCTTATGCCAAAATATATTATCCCCTTTTCTCTTTCCTCAGCTGAAAAATACGTACACACAAGCTGGTCAGTAAGCTGCTCGTAAACATGTTCTGTTTGGGTGTACCGTTCAGAAGTGAAGAAGGTCACCAGACTGTATGAGGCTGAAGAATGCACTCTGAAGATTATTATTTTGTATCCGTGGGTTGGCAAGTCTCTATAGAAATCCACTGTCACTTTTTCGCCTGGATAGTAGTCCACGCTATATCCTGCTTGTTTCAAAGTGTTTGTGGCTGTTTGTATGAAGGTTTGGTTTGGCAATGTGAGGCTTAGGTGGTCTACTATGGCTGCTTTTAGTTGGGAGGATGTTGGGTTTGTTGTGGGGTTTTGGGGTTGATTTAGGAAATTGTAAGTGAAGTAGGATGAGAAGATAACTATTAGCAGGATGAAGACTAGAAATATGGCTGTTGCCATGCGTCTTTCACGGTTTTTTATGGCTCTGATTTGAGCTCTAGTTCCCAGACGTTTCTCTTTACTATTCATAGGGTAAACCTCAATTACTTAACAGAAAAAGGGGGAAATAGAGGTGGAATGGTGTTCATTGCTTCTCTTTTCTACGCTTAACACGCTTAATATAGACTACAGTTGCAACTGTTAGAAGTATGATTGTTGATGTTAAGCCAATGTAGGGAGCCAACAAACCAAACTTATCAACAGGAACCCAAATGCCACCGACAGGCGGTGGACCAAAAGCATAAGTTATGTTGCCCACGCTCACGAAAACCATGCCGTTAGCGATTGCAACGCCAGTTGCCGAAGCTGCGCCAGTAAATGTCCATATTAACTGTCCGGTATCCGCATTCAAGGCATAAACTTTGCTCAATGTTCCTGTTCCAACCATGTCCGTCACGAAGACTTTATGGTCTGCAACTTTTGGTTCATGCAACGCACCCCAGCTTCCTGGAGGCCCAATGTAGTAGGACCATACTACTGCCCCTGAGGCCTCGTCGATTGCGTAGATTCTTCTGTCAGAATCATCAGTACCGACGAAGAGCTTACCATAAGCAAGGACTGGACCCTGATTTAAATAGCCTCCAACAGGCCCATAGGTCTTTACAAGAGTCCCAGTATACTCGTCGAGAACATAAATTACCCCATTCCCTCCTCCCATGTAGACCTTACCGTTAACGACAACGGGAGCAGCCTCCAGATAAGGTGTGAGGCTAATGCTACTCCATATTATGGCTCCAGTAAACTTTTCTAAAGCATAAACCTTTCCCTCACTCCATGTGTCTATGAAGACCATACCATCAGCAACAGCAGGTTGACCGTACAATGTGTATCCAAATGGGCGACTCCATTTTAATGCTCCCGTAGTGGCATTGAAGCAACAAATTCTTTTTTGGGGGCCATTAATGAAGACCATACCATCAGCAACAGCAGGGCAACCAGTATGGGAATCTGTGGAATTCCATTTTTGAGCTCCGGTATACTCGTCTAAAGCATAAAGGATTGCATCACATTGCACGAAAACCGTGTCATAAGCAACAGCAACGCCACCCACGTAGGCAGATGGGGTTGGGCTTCTCCATATTAACTGTCCAGTAGCTACATTCAGAGCAAGAGTCGCATTATCTGCATTAAAAGCTATAAAAACCATACCATCAGCAGCGATAGGATCAGCCCATCCACGAGCACTATATGTCCATCTAGTGTGGTTAGTGTTTGGCGCTGTTGAAGTTGAATACCCACTACGCCTTGCGTCATGACGCCACATGGGCCACCAATCAACTACGTTTGTACTTGTGGGAGTTGCTTTAACGTAAGGAACAGCTCCGAAGATTAGTAAGAGTGTCGAAAGGAATATTGAAACTATTAGAAATGAACTTACGATTACTTTCCTCATTTTCCAATCTTCTCCTTTCTCTTTCTTTTACATTATGATATTTGTTTCATTGCGCTTCCTTTTTGAGCGCTTTCGAAGGATGTAAACTCCTAAGAATTCCTATTCATCGGCTTCTGGGATGCTCTTTGCAGAAGCCAATCAAACTGCGATGAAAGTTTACTCTCTCCCTTCACTCTATAGTTGTCTTCATAATCGCCTTATAATATTTGTGGAAAAATGTTTCATACACCATTAAAGCCAACCATCAGAGGCATAAATGAAACGAATGACCATACTTAGTTTGTCACTTTGGAGACATGATGCCTGTTTCTATTCATGATAGCAACACTACTGGCTGTCTTAGTCTGCCGAAGAAAACATTTAATGCAACTAAAACACAAAAACATCTTTTACGGATAAATCTTCTATTTGTTTCAGTGAGCATCATTGTTAACGTATGAGATGGCATGCACATGTCTCCACTATTTCTAAAATACTCCTCCGATGTCTTCGAAACACCATGATTTGAGGGTGAACTCAGTGCGAAAGATGAAGGGTTTAACATCAACAAGGTCTGCATCCCGAAAACCGACAACGTCCACGTATGTGATTCCGTTAACCGTGATTGTGCAGTTTACATAATCGCAATAAAGTATGGCTGGGTTTGTGCCATCGCTGGGGTTTGTGGTCCTTGCGAGAAGCCAGACAGTGATGTCATCGCCCTATATAATGACAACATGCGTCTTATGGATAAAACAAGGTTTCGAAAAGTCGGATACTCCTAAAAACACGGTATTTTTTATGAGGCGCTGAAAATCAAAACTGTTTTATCCAACAAAACCATACGATACGTTGAAACGAAAAATAGAGCAATAAAAAGGGAGAAGGAAAGCGGAAGTGAAGGTTGGCTTCAGATATCGCGACGGGAAACTGTTGATCTACGTGTTCGGAAAAGAAGAGGGGAAGAGGCTGAACTAGCCGTTCTGCAATTTCTGCTTAAAGTGCAACAGCAAAGCAGCCTCAGCCAAGCATAACATGGCAACTGCGGCCACGCGTGGAAACTCTGGAATCACGGTGATGCTGAACGACACTGTGGCTTCTCCGTCTGCCTGTAGGCTTGGAGTTTCAAACCAGTAGGCTGGGCTGGTTATCAAGTGTATGCCTTCAAGCTTGAGTTCCACGGTTAGCGACGCGTTCCAGTTGTAAGTGAAGTTTTCAGCGGAAACCACTATTTCATCGCCTTTCTCCGCATTCACAGGTATAACGGTGACGTTTTCTATGGCTCTGTCTGTCTTCCATGTGAGTGGCGGCGTAAAAGCTATCGCCGGTCCAGTCAGCGCCACATTGGCTGTCACTGAAGCGTTGATGTAGAGTGTTGGTATAGCCGTGACAACTATGATGAAGGCTCCTACAGGAACAGGCACCGGTATCGGATAGCTTATTTCCCATTCGCCTAAAGGAGTTGTCGCTGGAATTGAAGTTGTGTTCTGAAACTCTGTGTATCCAGTTAAGGGGATGATTCCTTTTGCTGTCACGTTTATGAACCCTGAAACCGTGATGTTCACTAAACCTTCATTCTCCGGAGTCGACAGTCTAAAACAAACTTCATCTGAAGATTCCGGGTTTATGCTACCATTATTATACGTGTCAACGTCGACTGGAAAAGTCACTATGGTCGTAGTCGTTAAATTCCAGTTAACGATATATCCTTCTGTTTCTCTGCTGTCACTCCATGAAGAGGCTTCAACATGAGAAAACGTGATTCGGGTTGTGTCTGCCGCAAAAGCTGAAGCTGTGAACAGCAATATGATGAGTGCCGCTGGGAGAACCTTTACGGTTTTCACTTATTCACCCCCGTTCTATATCTTATACGTGGCTTATGTGTATCTCATAAACGATTTAAGTCTTTTTGCATCTCATGAGTAACTCACAAGTGAGACATTTGGCGAAGCGCTCTGCAACGTGGAAAACCGTTCAGTTGCCTGAGGATCTCCTCAACAAGGTAGATGGAATCGTGAAGATTAGAGAGTTGGGGTACGCTTCTAGAGGCGAGTTTGTCAGGGAAGCTGTGCGTTTGAGGGTTGAACAGGTAGAGGAGAAATTGAAGAAGTAGGTAGGGGCTTCTATAACAAAATTCTAGCGACTTGATGTTATCGCTTGAGCGATAACGTAAGGCGTGGGTCGATGTGATAAATCGATTTAACACATGTATAGGGATGTTTATGCGCCGGCGCGTGCGCGTGTAGCTTCCTTAAACCTTAATCGCATGAGCAAGTGGCAGCCTCTACACCTCACAAGCCTACCATAATCTTTCTCTGCATAGTCGAATTGAGTGTGACAGTTAGGACAGTTTCCATAGTATTTGTTGTCGATGAAAACTACAGTTTCGTTTTCCACAGCAATTTCTTTAGGCTGCCCCTCAATCTTTTCCTTAGAACCTAACTCTGCTATTATGTGGTCTAGGCTTTCATAGACGCTTTTCCACACCGGATTAGCATAAACGTCTTTCAGCTTTTCCCTACTAGCCTCTTCTTTCTTTCTAAACCTCTCTAAAGCGTCTGCTCCATAATATTTCTCTATAGCGTTTCTACAGATGTCTTGACCAGCCTTTAACGTCTCATCATTTTTGAAAAGTGCGTTAGCCTCACATTTTCTATGACCATAAGCTTCGATGTACCGATAATCCTGTGAGGTTCTACCTGAGCTGGTTTTAAGATTCTCTATCCACATTAAACCATACCGTTCTATATCCTCAGCGTTCAACCCGAACCGTTCAATAATCAGGTCTTCTGGCGACCAGCCTGTGCCGCCTTCGCAATCTTCTAGGTTCTTTCTGAAAGTTTCACTTATTTTAAGTCCTGCTGGATCGTGATCGTAAAAAAGCAACAGTACAGGTGTTAATCCGTTAGTCTCTGCTTTTTGGCTTAGGTTTGCTATGTGACTTCTCAGTAGAATTGGAGCCCATCCTTTAGACGAAACTATAGGTACATGATACTGATCGCATACCGGTTTGAAAAGGTTGATTAGGTCGCCTTTCTCTACGCACATCATAACGTAAAATTGCTCTCCAATCCAATAGTCTGTGGTTCTAGAAGGCAAATCACGGAGCATAGTTTCAACATCTTCTCTTAACTGTGAAAGTTGCACGTGTGGTTCAGACGCTATATGAATACCTTTAAAATGCCTAGTAGCGTCTTGATCTTCAGCTACGAAATCTATAGGTAAAAAGCCTAGCTTTCTACAGTCGTTAATCGCTTTTTGGCAAGCTGTAAACTCTCCTTTATCAATTTTCCCTAAACCCTCTAGCAGATAACACCATCCTCTAGAACTGTACTTTATTTGGCTAGTCTTTTGGCTTTCAATATGTAATACTTCGTTAGCGAAGCTCTTTAGTCTCTGTTCATATTCCCAGTCTCCTATGCTACCATGTGGAATCCATGATAGGGGTCTGTCTGGAGGAGGGGCATAATAGATTCTAGGCGTTTTGGGAATCGGTAGTATTTTGTCGAAAGCCTTTTCCATAGCTGATTTGATACTTATGTTCTTACTCATCTAAACCACTCTTACCATAGTTAAGCCATTTAAGAACAGGACAGACTAAATGAAGTACGACAGTCACAGGCATATCTCCTTTAATGCCTACCAGTCCTAAGCGATATTTAACGTCAAAAATCCGAGAGAAAATATCCTCCATGCTAGCCATGAAATTAACGCATTGATAAACTTTCAAACCTTCATTATCGTCTTGCCTATCGAAAACTGCTAATTCAATGAGGTAAGGGAATTCCACATGGTCTAAACTGTCACACGATCCAGATTCTCCATACCAGCTAGGACAATTTGCTGTGTTCGAACATTCTACTCTGAAAGCTGGAATCTTAGTGTAGCGTAGTCTTTTCCAGCCCTGTCTCTCACGGAGTTGCTCAAATGTTTTTTCACCTACACAGCCTAACACAGACACTATACTTCTCTTGCTAACTGTTTTAGCCTTCAACTTCATAAAACTGAAAAGCTGTGGAATCCTTTTTTGCGGTACGTCTCTGAGAAGCGTAGCGGGGAAAAACTGCACAGTTTCAGCATTTCCAGAATCGTGATTAGAAGTGTTGAGTTTTTGCAGAATTTCCCTGATAGCCTTCTTGCTTGTGAATCCTCTGAAGAGAGCTATAAACTCGCTTAGTTTTGTGTCTGGTCTAGCCCTGAGAAAATCGTTTAAGAGACTCTCAAACTGTTTTTTCGTGTACCATAAAACGCTGGTTTCTTGTCTGATCTGCTCTGTCTTTTCGCTGCAACCAAAACTGTACTTATCACCGTTCACAAGGAGGCTGATTTGCCTAGACGGATTAACCATGCTGGTAGCGAAAACCACATCTTTCAATGCTGAAGGGCTACATAATTGAGAGGCTGTAGGCAACATCACAGTAAACGTAGTGTACTCTGTATCTTTTCGCTTAGTGGCCACTATCTCTGATGCTATGGTTTCTTTGACTCTATCGGGCTTCAGGGCTACGCTGTATCTGTTAGGGCCACTTTCAATAATGATGTTGGGAGGCGGTAGGCCGCTCTCTTCAGCTAACGCATAGCAATATCCGAAAATACACTTTAACGCATTACCCAAGTAGCCTCTGCTCACTCTTAGAAATCCTCTTTTACTGCTGGCCTTATTCTCAAAATTCAGAATCAGCTTAACATCTCCATAGGAAAGCCTCTTCTGGCCGTCATCGCTGACGGAGAGCTTAATGAAGTCGGCTTCAGTGGCTATGTTTACTTCTAGCCTAGTAGCGTCTGTGTCTAAAGCGTTACACAACATCTCAGCCATAGCAAACTTCAACACTTCATTAGGCATGATTCCTGTACGTTTCCTTAACTCCTCTAAAACCAGAAAGTCTAAGCCTCTCTTCGTTCCCGGTCTAATCACATCTTCTAAAGCTGTCATTTGCCTTCCCTCTTTTTCCTTCCAATTGTTGAACCGCACTCAGGACAGCATAAGACGTTAGATTCAACCATCAGTCTTTCACTGCCTTAGCGCGCGCATCTTACCGACTCTCCTCTCGGTTCATAATCGTCTCAAAAAGGTCTTGCACGGTGCGGCGTGGCGATTGAATTTCTTCAACGCGAATCTTGTTAAGCTCTAATTTGGTATAAATTCGCGCCAGTGTCTTAGACCACGTTTCAAAAGTCACATTGAAGGAGGCCCCAGAAACTTCACTTTTACTATCCTTTCCATAATGCCAGATTGTCACAGTCCAGTCTGCAACGTTGGGAACATTGCTCCAGCCGAGTCTCCCCTTTAACTCACCAAGAACAGAGGTGAGACGTGTCAATCCTTCGAAATTAAAAGGAATAGGCTTTAAACTACACTTCACAGCAACCTGAACACGCCCAGTATCATAAACCTGAACAGTCAACGGGAACTCTAAGTCATCAAACTTCCGAAGCCAACTATGACTCCTCAAAGACCAAAGCCAACCATCACTGGAACGAATGCCATCCACACGAACAGCATCAAATTCAACCCGGACATCGTGAACATAACAAAGCCCCTCCCAATCCAGAGACTCAACAAAACTAACAAAATCAACCCTCACCATAGAACCACGCTTACTTTCGATTACTTTCACTCGGCCCCCCATAGGGTTCTTGTCATTTTGGAACCATCTCCTATATTCAGGTCGGTCTTTCCAGCCTGGCAAAATGAACCTGGCGGGGTTTTCTTTAGGGAACTTAAAGACTTCACCGTCGTTTATGAGTGTAGAAACGTTGTTCCGTAACGTGCCGTACGTGTAACGCCCTTCCGCTCCCTCTAGAAGGTCACTATAAGTTAAGGCACGGTTAAGCCTCTTTGCGTGAGCGAGAATGAAGTAACGACACGTGGTTGTTGTCATTGTCGTGTCATCATCTTTTGTCATTGCGCGCTGCCTTGTCCCTTTATTATGTGTTGAAGTATGTTGGTGAGACGCTACATTCATAGTTCCGTTCCCTTCGTCTCTTGTTTTTGAAACGTTGCGATGAATCCCATAGCCTTTAACTTCTCGCGAACAGCATCTCTTACAAAATCAGATTTGGTTGCGTGCATGTCTACACGAATTGCTTTCTCAACGGCTTCATTCAAAATTTTAGGCACTGGAATGTTCCAATAAGCTACGTCTTTTCTTTTTCCCATCTGGCTACACTTTTTGAGTAATCTTTTTATGCAGAAGAAGAGCCTATGTGGTTTTTGGGTGTCGTTGAAATTCAGTTGGAACGAATCTGCTAAGAGGAGGAAATTCAGTTTGGAAAACACGAACAATATTAACATGTATGACGCAAACTACCGACGCCTTCAAAAAAGGTTGGAAGAGCTTTATGGAAAAAGTGAAGTGTTTCTAACAAGTCAATTTGCTAAGTATAGTGGAAGCAACCCCGATACGGCAAAGAGATTTATAGCTCGGATGCACCAAGAGCATCACCTCAAGCATTTTGACGCTTGGGCAAGAGGGTGTCCAAAGGACAGGTTGCTTTTGTTTTCAACCGTCATCGGCAACGCAGCCGTCTGCGGCCACTGCAACAGAGAACTCCAATATCCGAACGATAATGTGGAAACCGTGATATGTCCGTTCTGTGGCGCAGTCTACCCACAAGAACAGTGGCATGTTCCAGAAAAAGACGTGTGTACCTATCTCACAGAGCTTAACTACTATGCAAACAAAACTTTGCTTGAAGATGTACGTGTCATACTTGAGGGGATCCCTCAGGTCATTGGCTCCTGGTTCACATGGCTTCAGGGCGAGTTGAGCAAACTTCCCTTTGGCAATCCTTGACCAGTCGCAAAAGCAAGGGAGATACGGCGCTAGGTGAGTGCAGTGGAGATATCCTCCCGCAAACTCCTTTTTTAGAAGCATACCTCATAGAGTTACTGGCAATGGAAGAAGAAATCGCAAGACATCATTAGCGCGTCAAATGCGAATATGCCCAGATGACACCATTAAGATGCAAGAGCTTCAGATTGAGGGAGACTTTACCTACAACCCAAAAACTTCTTTAACTTTGGGAAAGTTTCTAAAATCGCCATTCTAAATAGTCGTCAAACCCCTCCTAGTCAGACTAAAAGAAAAACGGTAAAAATAAACTGTTACTTCATGACAAATAAGTTAACAGTATCTTTGTTCCACAATGTTTATAAGCAGTTCACTTTCTACACAATTAGTGACGGCCTTAAGGATGCCAAGACAGAAATGACTTGGTGTTTCGGCCTATATAAGAACTGATAAAAACACAACTATTCTTATAATTATTTCATTGCGTTGAGACATCCTTCTTCTATCTTCTTCAAGCTTGCAGAGAGGCTAGTTCTTTTCTGAGTTGGAGCATAATCAATCTCTGAGCCTAGCTTTCCCAAAAACTCTTGAAAGTCTTTCTTAAAATCAGAAACATGGTGAATTGCATAATCACACTTCTTGCATGCCTTTATATTATTTCTATCCTGACCTGAAAGACTACTTGAATGAACAACAATTGTATTTTCTGGTTTTCCGTGACCACGAAATTTGAAATACCACTCAATTGGGATTCTTACACTTGAAGCTTCATATGTTTCATGTCTGTCTCTTAAATGCATAAGATACGGTATGCACATTCTTATGTTTTCATTCATTGTGCCTAAGAAGATTATCCTTTTTTGAAAGGTTGGAATCTCAATGGCTCTACTATGTCCATCAAAGAAACTAGCTAGATCGATGGAACCTTCCAGCTCGAGGGGCTGTATAGGAAAAAGATGAAGCTTGTCTGAGTTTAACAATAGAGACATTGCTATGGTACCCGCTGAAGACATTGATGGGTAGTGTTCGTCACCGTTTGAAACTCCTGTTATTACAAAAGACCCCTTCTTGAATAGCGGATTCTTATCCACCAAGTCTTTCCACCAGAAAGCAAAGGGATAACCACCGGCTATTTGGACGGTTAAGAAAGAATTTGTAAAGCCTTCGATTCTAGAACTTCTTGATAGAACCCCAAGTTTCATTGCAATTACCATCATTCCGTAAGACTTGATGAAGGAGTCAATCAGAACTCTTGGACTTCTGAATCTCTTGAGTATGTTGATAGCTTGGGAAATCGATGGAGCCACAGATTCGTAATCTTCGACTATATTGCCACTTGAATCAAATAGTTTTACTATTGCCTCTCTGCTTCGGTATAAATCTCCCGCTGTCCGAAGTGAAAACTCGGTTAGTAACTTCAATTGGGTTTCTGGAAACATTCTAAACATTGTTATGTCAAAACATGGATCTTCGACGAAACTCTTTACATATCTAAGAAGACTCTTTGGTTCATATCCTTGCCTGATTCGGTGCTTGTCTGGTAGTAACATGTTAAAATGTTCTATGTTTCGCAGAAAAATCTGAACCTCATTGAGCAAGCTCACTCCGATTCTGACAAAAATAATTGGCTCTCCAACAGAGCCAGATTCATCCAAGCCATTTACTTCAATATAAGTCGGCATGTCTCTCACGAACTGATTTCAAGATCGCAGTATAATAAAAACTTTGCATCGTAACTATTGATAGCACTATATGGCATCATAACATATAGCAGAAGCTATGGCAAAAGTCTAATCGCAGACTATGTTATCGCAAATAAGTCAACACTCTCATAGGTCAAAAGACTTAACAGTATCTGCCGAAAGAGCATGTTAGAGTACCGTCTGGATAGGCTTTGCCCTCTCAGCTTGTCTGTCCAGACTGCGAAACATGCGTAGTGATCGTTTATGTTGGAGAGTTCAGAATGAACTTTTCCGTTGCCCCAAATGCAAAAAAATATGTTCCAAAAGACAAGCTGAAAAAGTTCTTCATGTTTGGTGGCTGAGCCTAGAATTTAAAAACTTGAGCTTCTCCTTTCTCCAGTCGCCTCTAAGAAGCCAAGCGTTAGCCTCTGGATACGACTCCATGTAACCCAGGAAACGAGCGCTGCAAGCCTTGCATTTGAACACGGTAGCCCAAAAGCCCGAGAAGACTATGCGATAATTGTCGTAGCATCGTATCGCTTCATTCAACTGGTTGGTTAGAACCCTTTTCTCCACTTCTAACGATTCAACACGCCGGAAAAGGGCGCCCTTATCAGAGTCCGCCTTCAACCTTTCCCGATCAGCTTGAACCTTCTTTGCGTAGCCATCTAGCTGAAGTTCCTTCGCCTCTAGCTTCTTCCATTCTTCTTGAACCTTACGTAAAGTGAGTTCAGCTTGGCACAACTCCTCTAACGTGAAGGATACTCCAAACTCTTTCTCCAGAACCTTCGGCAACACTGTGAAGCACAGCATATCCACGATGGGGCCGCTTATTTCGGGATCGTCGTTCAAAGCGAGGGTTTTCATTTCGTCAGCAAACTGTTGGGCCCTTTCCTTAAGGTTTTCATGTACTTCCTGCTTTGTTGCTAAGTCCTCTTGGATGAGCGCGAATGTGGGTGTCTGCTGTTCGTATTTCTCGCTTTCCACGGTTGGCGCCGGGGTTTGAACCTTGGCACGTTTCCTCTCGGCTTTCCTAACGTGCTTCCTGGTCGCTTTTTTGCTGATCAGAAACCGTTGCTTTGTTCTCTCATCGATGGGTAATCCAGCTTTCTCGAGAAGTTTTCCCATGCTTACGTATCGCCTATAAAAAGCCGGCGGAGTCATATTCTGATCTCTGCAAAACTTTCGCACTGAAGGAGCCGTACCCTCTCTCTTAACGTACGCCCTCAGATACTCGATAATCTTAGCCTCTTCACCCATGATGTAAACGCCCCTAACGGCGTTAACGTCATAATCAGCGTAACGCCAAAAGTACATAAAACTTACCTCACGTTAAAGCACGTTAAAGCCCTCTGATTTCTGCTCTCTTCATACTCTTGAGCCTAGTACACGCTCTAGAAACTCGAGCGTCCACTAGCCTTTGAAGACCTGCGGGGTTTCTACAGTGCGCGTTCAAGAAACGGGGACAGAAAGACGATTTTAGCGGTGACCCGAAGGTCCCTAGGGTGCTTAACTTTACGAAGGCGATGATTGTGAGGATTCGCTTCGTTTCTTTTCCTTCGGCTCCGTTCCCGGTATGTTCTTCTCCCAACC
>Ga0315282_10013073_pt1 | contig 12579 bp, 11 predicted proteins | sample YL17G07_20_MG_FD_203693 | JGI IMG/M metagenome (GOLD analysis project Ga0315282, IMG submission 203693) | Sediment microbial communities from Yellowstone Lake, YNP, Wyoming, USA - YL17G07_20 | ecosystem: Environmental > Aquatic > Freshwater > Lake > Sediment | place: USA: Wyoming | collected... | reverse complement strand
CAGATTTTATGGTGTAAGAATGTAAGAATCTACGCCTCTTCCGGGACTTCGCCCGGAAGAGGTGGCCCCTCCGGGGCAGCAATTTTTCCTTCGTAGGGTCGGCGTCCTCGCCGACCGGTCCTGCAGGCGGGGTCGCCTGCCCCACGTTTTGAGATCCATGACCCCATATCGACAATTTTTTGTCGATATGGAGGCGCTAAGCGCCTAACAATTTTGTAACCCTTTTGGTGACAAGAATTGTCCACAGATTCTTGAACATTGAAAATCAAGTATTTCTAAGAGGAGATCATCTATTTGGTCTATAACATATTGAAATTATAAATTGAATACCTGTCTTCCATGGGCTTCCGAGGGGCTATTTACACATCTGGCACATTCCTTGCAGAAGATAAGACAAACTGTCAAACAGGACAAAAAATACGAAAAAAGGAGGAAGACGAAAATGAAAAAGTGGCTGGTTTTGGCAATGGTTATGGGGCCAGTTCTTGCCCTGGGTGGCCTGGCAGTGGCAGGGGATAGCAACACTCTTACCGTTTCAGCATCGGTAAGTGGGAATTGCAAATTTAACTCGCCAAATTCTACACTTGCTTTTGGCGCTCTCGATCCGAATTCAACTGCCGATGCATCGGCATCAGCAAGCGTTACCTTCTGGTGCACAAAAGGTTCGGCGTATTCCATCAGCGATGATGACGGATTATATGAGTCGGGACCAAACGCAAACAGGATGCGGCATGCCACTGACACTACGGAATATATCCCTTATAGCCTGGGTTACACTCCGGCAACAGGGAATGGGGGTGGTAAAACGAACCCCATTACCTTAAGTATTTCAGGTACCATTTCCAATACCAATTATGTGAATGCTCTTGCCGGCAGCTATTCTGACACCGTGACACTCACAATCACTCCGTGAATTCTGTCGTGATCCCTTCTCAAGGGGCAAGCTGGTTGCAAGGAGGGGACTGGATGGTTTTCCCCTCCTCGCATTTCGGCAAAGGTGTAAGTGTTGGAGAACGGATGGCCTAAGGGCCCCTGAAATACACAATAGATGGGCATTCGATGGTGTCCCGGGCAAAGTCATTTACGATCCTCATTTTTATTCTTTCGATCGTGTTAACAGTTGCTCCCGCTGCTGCTGAAACAGGGATCCTCAGCGTGACCGCAACTGTCCTGTCAAAAAGCAATTGCAAGTTCAATTCCAATACGGCCACCCTCAATTTCGGTAACCTCGATCCCGCAAGTCCGGTTGACAGAACAGTTTCCACTTCGATTACCTTTATGTGCCATGGTTCGGCGAATCCGGCAACCTTCTCCATCACCGATGACGATGGAATGTACGAAACAGGGCCCAATGGGAATCGAATGAGGCATACCACGCTCACGACAGAATATCTGTCATATAGCCTCACCTTAAACCCTACCGCTGGCACAGTTCCCAAGAATACGGATCAGACGCTTACGATCACTGGGGCGGTGAAGGGGTCTGAGTATCAGGATGCCTATGTTGGAAATTATTCCGACACGGTCGTTATTTCTATAGAGCCGTAAAATTTGATTGAAAAAGCCCCTTGGTTCTGATATATTGTAGGCCTATGGAAGTACGAGAATCCGACAAACAGTCTTTTATGCGGAAAATCCTGTGGATTGCCATGCTTGTATGGCTTCTCCTTTCCCCATCCTTCGCCTCGTCCGGAGAATTCAGGGTGACACCTATCCGATTAGAATTTGACAGGGGAGCCAAGAGCGGGGTGATCACTGTCCTCAATGAGGGAGACGAAAAACTTCATGTCCAGATGAGAGCCTTTGAATGGACTCAAGATACCGACGGAAAGGACCAGTATGCCGACACCAATGATCTGATCTTTTTCCCGAGAATGATGGTCCTTGAGAAGAAGGAAGAGAGAATAATAAGGGCAGGTGTCAAGATACCGGCAACCACCCGTGAGAAGACTTACCGGTTATTTATAGAGGAAATCCCTGGGCCGCAAAAAGCGGAGGGGGTCAATGTTGCCATCACAATAAGGTTTGGCGTCCCCATCTTTGCGAAACCTGTGAAAGAGGATGCTAAGGGAGAGATAGAGAAGATCGGACTTTCAAAAGGGGCTCTTCATGCAGTTGTAAAAAACAAAGGCAATGTTCATTTCATTATCAATTCTATTGACATCAAAGGGAGAAATTCTAAAGGAGAAGGGATATTCTCTAAGGAGCTCAGTGGCTGGTATCTCCTGGGTGGTGTCTCAAGGCTTTATTCAACACCCGTTCCGCTGGAAATCTGCAAAGAGTTGTCGAAGCTTGACATCGAGGTCAAGACAAACAGGTTCAATCTGAACGGCAAACTGGATGTTCATGAGGCGATGTGTACACCTTAGTCTCTTTCTGTTAATCTTCGTTTTTTCCTTCCTCTCCCTTGCAGAAGGGGGACAGATGGCCATTCTTAAAATTGTTCTCAATCAAGAAGAAAAGGGTGAGTTCTTAGTCAATATTACAAACGAGGGAGATTTTCTCGTTCGGGTGGAAGATTTGAAAAAAATGGGTTTTGTGGAGACGAAGGGGAAAATCGCGGTTATCGAAGGAGAAGCATTTCTCTCTTTGAGCTCAATGGAGGGGGCGAAGACCGAATTTAATGAAAAGAAACTCCTCCTCGAAATAACCGCAGAGCCTCATCTCCTGGGCAAGAAGATATTTCCCCTGAGGTATCCGAGGCAGCTCAAGGTCTACTATCCAAAGGATACGAGCGCTTTTCTTAATTACAATCTCACCTATTTTGCAGGAGATTCGCTCGTCTATGACCGAACGGTTCTGACGAATCAACTGGGTTTCAGGACGGGGGACTTTCTCTTCCTCTCTGATTCATCCTACACGCAACGCAAGGGCGAGGGAGGACAATTCGTGAGACTGATGAGCAACATTACGTATGATCGAAGGGAGGATTTGAGGAGGATCGTCATGGGGGACCTTTTCGCCTCCTCCGGAGACCTCGGGAGCACTCTGAATATGGGCGGAGTCAGTTTTTCAAAAATCTATAAGATTGATCCCTATTTTATTACTTATCCGGAAATCAGTTTCTCCGGCATGACTTCCCTTCCATCAGAAGTTGAAGTTTACAGGGATGGAGTTCTCATCAAGAAGGACAGGATCTCGCCCGGTGGATTTGAGCTCAGGGACATTCCGACCTATGTCGGTTCAGGCCTGGTGGAGGTCGTTTTGAAAGATCCTTTTGGGAGGGAACAGAGGATCAGACTGCCCTACTATTTTGCGGATCGGCTCCTGAAACAGGGCCTCCACGAGTATAGCTATAATTTAGGCTCTCCAAGAGAGGAATTCGGAGTTGTCAGCAATCAATATCGTGATCTTGCTTTCTCGGGCTTTCACCGTTATGGCTTTACCGATGCTCTAACGGCCGGGATGAGAGGAGAGGCCTCGAAGGAAGTCTTCAATTTGGGTCCGTTGTCAACCTATCTTCTTCCGGGACGGTTGGGGCTTCTCGATGCCTCTCTTGCCTGGAGTCATTCGAAAGGAGGAAGAAATGGCCTGGGGGGCTCCATCGGTTACCTCTACCAGGGCCGGGATCTGTCATTTAACCTTCTCCTCAGAGGGCTTACCCGGGATTATTCGAATATTTCGCTTGAGACCACAAAGACCGGCGCAGAAAGGATAAAATACGAAGCCAGTGCAGGGGCTAATTATAACTCCCCGCTTCTCGGGTCTTTTTCGGCGAGTTGGACTTGGGGAAAGAAATATCTTGGGACAGAGACAAAAAATCTTCTGGGGAGTTATTCAAGGAGGATCACTGACCGGTCCAACCTCATGGCTACTTTTAAACGGGATATGGTTGCAAAGACCAACGAGTTCATGGTCACCCTAAATTACTACTTCAAACAGGGAATGACAGCCTCAGCAGGCTATCAAACGTCAGATGGCACTTCAATCGAGCGGGTCCAGATTCTAAAAAACCTTCCCTGGGGTGAAGGATTGGGTGGAAGGGCTTCGTTTGAGAGAAACCAGGGAGAATTGGAAGCTTTCAATAACTACAATTTGCAACTGCAATACAATGCGAGATATGGTCAATATGCAGGGGAATTTACAGGTGCAAACCGCCTGGAAGCCTATTCCTTTTCGGCTGCCGGAGCCATTGCCTTTGTCAAGGATTCTTTGAACCTTACCCGACCCATTCAGGATAGTTTCGCCCTGGTAAAAGTGGGGGATTTGAAAGGGGTCCAAGTTTTTCTGAATAATCAGGACATGGGGAGGACCGGGGCCTCGGGCAAGGTTTTTGTTCCCAACCTGGGTTCCTATTATGATAATCAGATCTCGATCAATGACAGAGACATCCCCATTGAATACACCCTGTCGGAAGTGATGAAATACGTCTCACCTCCGCTGCGGAGCGGCTCATACCTTGAGTTTGGAGCGACAAAACTTCAGAGTTTCGTGGGGATGTTGAAGGTCAAAGTGGAAGAGGCCCTCAAGCCCGCCGAATATATTGAATTCAAACTCATGATCGAAGGGAAGGAACTCCTCTCACCGACGGGGAAGGGAGGGGAGTTTTATCTGGAGAATATTAAACCAGGTAAGTACCGGGGCGAATTTAAGTTCTTGGATAAAGATCACGTTTTTGATATAATCATTCCAAAAAGCGATGAGGTGCTGGTGGACCTTGGAGAGGTAATCTGTGAATAGAATCATGAAGCGGCTGCTCATTCTTTCCGTCATCGTCCTTGCGGTCGTTACGCCCCGGATTGCTCTATCTCAGTGCAATATCCGAACGACCCCGGTAAATTTCGGGAATTATGATGTTTTCTCAAATACACCCTCAGACAGTACGGGCACGATAACAATAGGTTGCTCAGCAGATGTCGTGAAAGCGACCGTGACCTTGAGCCCGAGCTCTACCTCTGGAACCTTTAACCCGAGGAGGATGAAGCAATCCGGAGGAAAAGACCTGCTGGACTACAATATTTTCTCGGATGTGGCAAGAACGACGATCCTGGGAAATGGATCGGGAGGAACAACCAATATTGGATTTAAAAGGCCCACCGGTAAGCCACAGCCCTGGAGCGAAACCATCAGCATTTACGGCAGAATCCCGCCCGGACAGGACGTATCCACAGGAACCTACACAGACATACTGACCGCGACGGTCGATTGGTAGAGGATGGGCGGTTAGAGGAGAGACGCCTTCACTCTGAAAGGCCATGGGTAAAGGCCTGGTTGGGTATTTTCTTTGAGATGGAGTCTATAGGATAAATCCTTAACCTCGACATTACCACCTGAATGGCTTTGGCGAATGAGGCCCCCATTGGGGGAAAGGACCGTTGTCCTCCCTTTGTCCGTTATCCATACTTCCTTGAACAGGTCGTTAGCCCCTTCGAAGAACAAGAAATAGCCACTCCTGTCATTGGTTTTGACCACCAGGATAGTCCCTGAAGGTATCTCAACATATCCCCTTTCAAGATCTTCCCCGGTGATACTGATTTTTGACTCCTGATGAATAACAGATTGTGAAATGCTGGCCATCACACTTGCTGTGACCATGATTGTGGCCTTGCTGCCAGCAAGACTAGGACCACCCGAGGCTATCAGAACCACTGCTGCTATGGCTAAGACCTCAATCATCTTCCGCATGTTAGTTCTCCTCCCTCCCTTCATACAGCAAGTCGCATACCAAGAGGGGGATGCCTGTAACCCATTGAATTCAAAATAGAATTTTATTTAAGGGGCCAGGTGCAGGACCCAGGAAGATGACAAATTGTCAAAATTATTCTTTAAGTCTTTGTAATTTAAGGGGTTTCGTAAAATGACTATTTGTCGGGGATGGGTTTTTTGTCAATCGTACCAGCGAATTGGAGGGTTTATGTAGAAAATAAAAAATCATGGGTTAAGGTCAGGGTAAGGATGCCGGTTTCGTCTTGGGGTTACGGTAAAGGTTTTAAATCATTAGCTATAACCTGTAGGGAACGGTTTGAAACCGTTCCCTACGGACCTCCGGGCATGGGGCATTAGTTAGAGTCTGTTCATAAATGCGCCTTTTCCGTGATGCCGGACCTGAGGAGCCTGCCCCGTACCTGATACGGGGGCATCCAGACGTCGCCCCGACGAAAGTCGGGAACCATCTTAAAGACTGGGTCCCGGTTTTCACCGGGAACCCTGGATTCGGCCCCGGGTCAGGTCCGGGGGTCGCCGGGATGACGCTTCCCATTGAAGATGGCATTCATGGACAGACACTATTTAACTTCAGATTTCTTTTCAAAGCGGTAAAGGGTTCTCGGGTTGACCTTCAAGATTTCTGCAGCGACTTTCTTGTTCCCTTCGGTCTCTTTTAGTATCGCCGCAATATACTCGGCCTTGACGTCATCAAGGGATTTATGCTCTTTGACCCCTTTTCTGATCAAATCGGAGACTCCCTCTTTCAGGTTCTTGGGGAAGTCGTTAAGGGTCAGGTATTCCTGATCTGCCATGATCACTGCCCTTTCAATAGCGTTTTCCAGTTCCCTTACGTTTCCAGGCCATTGATATTCCATAAGAAGAGCCATCGCCTCTCTCGATATCCCCTTAATCTGTTTTCCGGTTTCTTTGCTGTAAAGATCGAGAAAATGGTAAACCAGAAGAGGAATGTCCTCTTTCCTATCTTTCAAATCGGGAAGGAAGATGGGAAAGACATGGAGCCGGTAGAAGAGGTCTTCGCGAAATTTCCCATTCTTCATGATTGTTTCCAGATTCTGATTCGTTGCGGCGATCACTCTTACGTCGATCTTGATCCTTTCCGGGCTCCCTACCCTCATCAACTCCTTCTCCTGAAGGACCCTGAGAAGTTTCACCTGAACAGAGGGAAGGAGGGTGGAAATCTCATCCAACAGGATCGTTCCTCCGTTGGCCTCTTCAAACAGGCCCCGCTTTGCCTGGACTGCTCCTGTGAAAGCGCCCTTGGTATGTCCAAAGAGCTCGCTTTCAATCAGCGTTTCGGGAATAGCACCGCAGTTGAAAGGGATGAAAGGCCCATCGGTCCTCGGACTGTGGTAATGGATGGCTTTGGCAACAAGCTCTTTGCCCGTCCCGCTTCCTCCGTAGATGACCACGTTGCTGTTGCTTGGGGCCACTTTTTCGATTAGGGAAAATATTTGCTGCATCTTTTTGCTTTTCCCGATGATATTGGCGAATTCAAACCTCTTCCTCACCTCCATCCTGAGAAGCCGGTTCTCCCGGGTCAAGAGGTTTTCTTTTTGGGCCTTGGCGATATGGATGAGAAGCTCATTGAAGTCGACGGGTTTGGTAATGTAATCATTTGCTCCGATCTTCATGGCCTCAACGGCTGTTTCAATCGATCCATGACCGGTCATCAGGATGACCATCATCTCAGGCCTCGTCCCTTTGATCGTCCTGAGAAGTTCCATTCCATCCATCTCCGGCATCATCAGATCCGTCAGCACCAGATCAAAAATATCTTTTTCGATCTTTTCGATTGCCTCCATGCCGCTTTGAGCCACCTCCACAGAGTACATTCCCATCTGGGTAAGACCTCTTTTCAGCAGCTCACGGATGGGAGCTTCATCATCGACCACCAGTATTTTCATGGGCTCCATTTCAGCGACCTCATTGGTTAGAAAATAGGAGAACCTGGGTTAGGGTCAGGGTAAGGATGCCAGTTTGGTCAATAGGTGAAGTTGTTGGTCCTAAGAGAGTGTCCCTAACCCTGATACCTAACCGAAACCGGCCTCTTTACCCTAACCGTAACGGTTAATAATTTTCATGGTTCGAGGGTGCCCTCCGGGCATGGGATATTATTATCAAAAAATGGTTCCGGAATCAACAGGGAGAATGATTGAAGGTTCACGAATTTAAAGGTTAGGGTAAAGAGGCCAGTTTGGTCAATAGGGTATGTCGCCGGTGCCCGGGTGTTTGGCTCTCACCTTTCCCACTTGATCAATTCGAGAATATATCTCAGATGCAGGGTGGGCACCGCACAGCATAAACTTGCTTCTGCTCTTTTAATTCAGCAAGATATGGCTGACTTTGACGTTACTCTGGAGTCGTTAATGCCTCACTCTCCGGCGGATTGGGTGACTTTTCCTGCCCCGCGTAACGGGGGTCGCGCCATTTTTACCGGCTAAAGCCTCGATTCCGCGTGTAAATGAGGGGATACTGGAGTCGTTAGATCGGGGTTGACGGTTTCTCGATTTCCTATAAAATAGGTGAGAGAACCATTAGAAAGGTGGAAGGAGGGCCGCGTTTGGAAGATCAGATATTAATTGTCGATGACGAAGAGATGATCTGCAATATCATGGCTCGCAAGCTTTCCAGGGATAAAGGAATAGCACGATCGAGGGGGTTGCCCTTTCCGTCCACAAGGACTTTGCGGCCAAACTTCGGTATGCAAGGGTCTGGGGTTCTGGAAAATTTGAAGGGCAGATGGTCAAGCGCGATTATCGGGTCAGCGAAGGGGATGTGATCGAACTACACCTCTAATCTTGAATCATCCAGCTTTTCCATTTACAAGAGTATTTAAGGAGTAACCTTGCTGACAAGAAGACGGTTTTCCCAATGGCTCATCGGCTTGCCTTTCCTCTCCTTTTTTCCTCTAGGCAAAAGGGAGACCGAAGCGAATCCTTCGGGTCCTCAGAGAAATGAAGGGGAGGGTTCGATCGGTGAATTCTTCAATGGAGAAGAGCTTTCCTATGAGATCGGCTTCTGGCTATTCAAAAGGGCGGCTCTCGGAAAATTGAGTTTCATGGCAGGAGACAAAAACGGCCACTATGTATCCGTCCTTCAGGCGGAGACTCTGGGCATAGTGGGATGGATATCCCGTTATCGGGTAGACACTTATCGTGCAACGATGGAAGAAGTAGATGGAGGAAAACGCCTGAGGGCCATTTCGTTTGAAGAAGACGTGAAAATCGGAAGCACGTCGAGGAAATGGATTCATCAGTTCGACTATCAGACAAGAAAATGGATCAAGATCAGAACGAAAAAGAACGGCAGGATAGACAGGGGTGAGGAGGAGATTCCTCCGGGAATGGTTTACGACGATTTCCTGACAGCCGCTTACAATTTCCGTTACGGAGTTTATGGTGCCATTGAAAGGGGCCGGAGATATATCGTTCCAACCTTCCCCCGAAAAGGCCCTTCCAGTTATGAGGTGAGGGTGGCCGGAGAAGAGGAAGAGAGGAAGAGGAAAAAAGCTGAAAAATCGAAGGACGGGAAGGATCTCCTGATCAAACTCTTCCTCGACCCGGAGATAACCCATTCCAAGGAAGGGACCATCGAGGGCTGGCTGTCAAAAGGATTCTACCCCACGGAAGGAACGATTAAGAATGTTGTGCTATTCGGGGATGTGAAAGGGGTCCTTACCAAGATCATACGGAAAACAGGTTGAAAGGGTCTCTTGGGTTCATCTGGAGAAACCAGACAAACCGAAGAAACGAGAGGATGGATACCCGCTCAAGATATTTCAGGATTCGTCGCGAAGACATTGCTTACTTTAAGTTCATCATCGAATCCTACGAAGGGATTGCCGTCGTTCGGACCGAGGATCCTCACGAGGCAATCGTCGAGATGATGGTTGCTCCGGGGTGGGAAAAGGATGTGGACGAAATCCTGGAGGGTCTGCGGAGAGAGATTCCCATCGAAGCATTGGATCATTTGAACTTTGATATTTACCATTAATTTACGATTTGTTTTCTTCCGGGATTTCCGGAAGCTTCTCCAGTTTCACTTTTGAAATCCGCCTTCCCAGTATTTCTATGATTCGGATTCTTTTACCCTCCGTTTCCACAATGTCGCCGGTTTGGGGAATTTTTTGCAGGATCGTCATGAGAAACCCGCCGAGCGTTTCATATTCAGGGGACTCGGGAAGAGAGAGATGGTAGTCTTCTTTCAAATCCCGCAGGCTGATCGACGCATCGATCAGAAGGGTTCCGTCCTTGAGCTGGATCACAGGGCTTTCGACATCGTATTCGTCCCGGATTTCTCCAACGATCTCTTCAAGCAAATCTTCAATCGTCACCAGGCCGGAGATCCCGCCGTATTCATCCACCACCAGGGCCACGTGGATTCTCTTCTTCTGCATCTCCCTGAGGAGGAGGCTGATTTTCATCGTCTCAGGAACAAAAAATGGAGGCTTAATGATCTTTCCAACGTCCACCTGGCCTGTTTTTGCCAGGGTGGTCAGAAACTCCTTCGCATAAAGAATTCCCCGGATGTCATTTAACTCCTTTCCGTAGACCGGATAACGGGAAAATTGTTCCTCCTCAACGAGTGAGACGATCTCCCGTAATGGCATCCCGATTGGAATCGTCACCATTTGAGTGGCCGGAACCATGACCTCCTTGACCGACATATCGGTGAACTCAAAGATGCTCTGGAGGATCTTCTCTTCCGTGGGCTCAAAAACCCCGTGCTTTCCCCCTTCTTTGATCAACAGCTTTACCTCTTCCTCGGTGATGTAGGCCCTCTCGGTAAAAGGCTTTCTTCCGAAAGGACGAAGCACGACCGCTGTGCTGAAGGTGAGGAATTTGACAAAGATGGAGGCGATCCTGGAAAAGGAATCGATGGGCCTTGCTGTCCAGAGCCCGACCGTTTCAGGGTGTGTGAGGGCAATCGATTTAGGCACCAGTTCGCCAAAGATCAGGGTAAGATACGAGATCGTTACCACAACGATTCCGATGGCAATGGGTTCGGCAGCAATCGAGATTGCTTTGATGGGGACCTCTTGCAGGGCAGGCTTGATGACCCGGATCGCTGTTGCGCCTCCAACCGCTGAGGCAAGCACGCCCAGAACCGTGATTCCGATCTGAATCGTGGCCAGAAATCGATCCGGTTCTTCTTTCAATCTTAACAGAATTTTTGCATTTCTTTTCCCGTTTTCCGCCATCTGCCGGACGGCGCTTTTCCTCGCTGTGACGACGGCGATCTCCGTTCCGGACAGGTAGCCATTTAAAAGGATTAAGATGGCGATCAGAAATGCCTCAAAGAGCAGGTCCTGCATTTCAAACCCTCCCTCGAATCCCGCCCGGGCGGGAAAAATCGCTTTTCGAAATGTTCGCAGAGGCGCTGCTTGTTGCGCCCCTCAGGGCTTCTTGGTGACGGACACGTATAACGGACGCGCCCACGTTATTCTCTAACTAATGCCCCATGCCCGGAGGGCACCCTCGAACCCTGAAAATTGATGTGTTGCGGACACGGATCACGGACACGGATCACGGACACGGACACGTTATTTTCTAAGGAATCCTTCATGACGGCTTCGTCGCCCACGAACCATGGAAATTCGGTAGGTTGCGGACACGAGACACGGACACGGTCACGTTATTTCCCAGGTAAATGATACAGGAAAATGAATGAATTGGGTAGAGGCAACCGCTTCGAATGGCCAAAAACCCAGGCCCGTGGAGTGATTTGGCAATGACGTCATTCGAGGGGAGAAGAGTCACTAAAAGTTAATCTTCTTCAATCGTTCGATCGCTTCTTTCAGCCTTGTCTCGTCAACCGTTAGAGCCATTCGGATATAACCTTCCCCTGCCTCTCCGAAACCATTTCCCGGAGTGACCACGATGCCTGCCTGTTCAAGCAGAAATGTAGCGAATCGAGCAGAGGTGTAGCTCCTTGGAACCTGGATCCAGAGGTAGAAGGTGGCCTTTGGCCGGTCCACCGCGAGGCCGACCTCTCGAAGGCCCTTCACCATCACGTCCCTTCGCTTTTCATAGATTTCGATCATTCCGGGAAGGGGTGTATCAAAATGATTCAGGGCTTCCATTCCGGCTTCCTGGATGGCCTGAAAGAGGCCAGAATCGATATTCGTCTTGATCTTTCCCAGCCCTGCAACGATTTCAGGGTGGCCCACGGCAAACCCAATCCGCCACCCTGTCATATTAAAGGTCTTCGAGAGACTGTGGAATTCGATTCCAACCTCCTTGGCGCCTTCCACTTCCAAAAAGCTGAGAGGTCGGAATCCGTCAAAGGCCAGTTCAGAGTAGGCTGCATCATGACAGACGATGATGCCGTATCGCTTGGCAAAAGCGATCACCTCTTCGTAAAAAGGCTTCTCTGCGATCGCAGCGGTGGGATTGTTGGGATAATTGATGAAGAGGATCTTGGCCTTTTGTGCGACTGCCTTTGGAATTTCTGAAAGGTTGGGTAAGAAACCGCTCTCTCTCCGGAGGGGCAAGAAATAAGGCGTTCCTCCTGCGAAAAGGGTGGAGACGTTATAGACAGGGTAGCCCGGGCTGGGCACCAGGACGTAATCTCCGGGATCGACGAAAGCAAGAGGGATGTGAGCGAGCCCCTCCTTAGAGCCGATCAGGGAAAGGACTTCGGTTTCGGGGTTGAGTTGGACCCCAAATCTTCTCTCATACCATTGGGCAACAGTCCTTCTGAATTCGATCATCCCCTCGTAAGAAGGATATCGATGATTCCTCGCATCTTCAGATGCCTTTTTCAGCCTTTCGATGATCGGTTTCGGCGTGGGAAGATCCGGGTCTCCAACCCCGAGATCGATGAGATCGACCCCTTTCTTTCTCATCTCCGTCTTCTTCTTGTCGATCTCAGCAAAAAGATAAGGAGGAAGCTGTTCAATCCGGGTCGCTT
>Ga0315282_10013072_pt1 | contig 12580 bp, 9 predicted proteins | sample YL17G07_20_MG_FD_203693 | JGI IMG/M metagenome (GOLD analysis project Ga0315282, IMG submission 203693) | Sediment microbial communities from Yellowstone Lake, YNP, Wyoming, USA - YL17G07_20 | ecosystem: Environmental > Aquatic > Freshwater > Lake > Sediment | place: USA: Wyoming | collected... | reverse complement strand
CTCATCCTCTTCCAAGGCATCGTTCCCGGCCTCCTCCCCGTGGCCGGGAACTCTACCTCAAGCTGTAAAGCATGTCCTGGCAACTACTGTAAAGGATGTCATGGCACCGTACACATAACCGGTCCCCTGCGTCTTAGCCGGAGGCCGCTCCAGCTTGGACATAAGTGCCCGCTTATCCGTTGTTCACGACGCCTTGCCCGTCGTGTAGTCGTAGAATCCCCGTCCCGTCTTGCGCCCGAGCCAGCCCGCATTCACCATCTTCTCGAGTAGCGGGCAAGGCCGATACTTGGGATCCCGCAGGCTCTCGTGCAGCACCTTGAGAATATCCAAGCAGACATCCAACCCGATTAGGTCGGCCAGCTCCAACGGTCCCATCGGATGGTTCATGCCCAGCTTCATCACGTCGTCGATGCCCTTCGCGTCCGCCACGCCCTCCATTAGGCAGAAGACCGCTTCGTTAATCATGGGCATCAGCACGCGGTTCGAGACGAATCCGGGAAAGTCATTCACGCGCACCGGCGTCTTGCCCACCGCCGTGGCCAGTTGCATGGCTGCTTCGACTGTGGCTGGCGCCGTCTGCAGGCCGGGCACCACTTCTACCAATTTCATCACCGGCACCGGATTGAAGAAATGCATCCCGACGAATTGTGCCGGGCGCCGCGTGGCCGCGGCGAGGCGCGTGATGGAAATCGACGAAGTGTTGCTCGCCAAGATGATTTCCGGCCGGCACACCGGGTCGAGCGCGCGCAGGACGCCGGCCTTTACGTCAAAATTCTCCGTCACCGCTTCGATCACAAAGTCGGCCCCGCCGAGCGCGGTGAGGTCGGTCGTGGTCTCGAGCCTGGAAAGCGCCTGCTGCCTGGCTTCTTCGGTAATCCGCTCTTTTTCGACATCCCGGGCCAGTCCCTTGGCTATCTTTGCTGCTCCGCCTTCCAGGAACTTCGCCGAGACATCGGTGAGCAACACCGATAATCCTGCGCGCAGGATCACGTGGACGATGCCATGCCCCATCTGCCCCGCGCCGATTACTCCGACGGTCTTGATTGAATCATTGAATGATTGAGTCATTCTGCGGTTTAGTGAATTGTTCCCTACTCCCTATTCGCTACTCCCTACTCCCGCTTTTCTCTCTCGACGGCAAGAGCTACCGCATTTCCCCCTCCCAAGCACAAGGCAGCAATACCTCGACGGACACCGCGCCGCGCCATCTCGTAGAGCAGCGTCACGAGAATGCGCGCGCCGGAAGCCCCGATAGGATGGCCGAGCGCCACGGCGCCACCATTCACATTGGTTTTGGCGGGATCGAGGCCTAGCTGCTCGATCACGGCGATGGCTTGCACCGCGAAGGCCTCATTCAACTCGAACAAATCCACCTCTCCGAGCTTCCAGCCGACTTTCTTTAGCAATGCCTGTACTGCATCCACCGGCGCCATCATGATCCACTTGGGCTCGACGCCGCTCACCGCTTGACCCACAATGCGCGCCATCGGCTTCCGACCGAGCGCCGCCGCCTTCTCCGCCGAAGTCACCACCAGCGCTGCCGCGCCGTCGTTCGTGCCCGGCGCGTTGCCCGCCGTGACTGTGCCGCCCGGTTTGAAGGCTGGCTTCAATCTCGCCAGCGCTTCGAGCGAAGTATCCGCGCGCGGCGATTCATCGACCGCAAACAGGATGGGTTCACCTTTCTTCTGCGGAATGGCGATGGGGACTATTTCCTCCGCGAACCGGCCACTCCCCGCGGCGTCAATCGCCCGGCGGTGACTCTCGACCGCGAACTGGTCCTGCCGCTCGCGCGAGATGCCGTACTTTTCCGCGACCAGTTCGGCGGTCATCCCCATGTGGAAATCTTCGTAGGCGTCCCACAACCCGTCCGTAATCATCGAGTCGAGCAGCCGGGCGTGGCCGAGGCGCAATCCCTGCCGGGCCTGCGGCAACAGATACGGGCAGTTGCTCATCGATTCCATGCCACCGGCCAGCACGATCTCGGCGTTGTCCGTCGCGATGGCTTGGGCGGCCAGTCCCACCGCCTTCAGGCCGGAGCCGCAGACCTTGTTGATGGTCATGGCCGCGACGTGATGATGTAAACCGCCCCTCAGGCCCGCTTGCCGCGCCGGATTCTGGCCCAGGCCCGCTGAGACCACGTTGCCCATGATGATCTCGTCCACTTGTTCCGGAGCGAGACCCGCGCGACGCACCACTTCGCGCACCACGACGGCACCCAAATCCACCGCGGAAAATGAGGCGAGCGATCCGAGGAACTTGCCGATGGCCGTGCGCACCGCCGCGATAATTACCGCTTCACGCATGGCTCCTCCTCCATCCGGGGCTGATTATAGGCCTGTAGCCTCGGCATCGCAAGTCAAGGAAAACCACAGGGCGCATGCGGTGCGCCCCTACGTCCAAACTGCCTTGCTTACGCTTGCCCGTTCGCGGAATAATGGGTCCGTGACCTCCAACCTCAAGCTCAACCCCGAACAAACGAGAGCGGTCGAGCACGGCGAAGGGCCGCTGCTGATTATTGCCGGACCCGGCAGCGGCAAGACGCGCGTCATCACGCAGCGGATTGTGCGTCTGCTCCAGCACGCGCCGGGACTCGAGCCAAGGAACCTTCTCGCGGTGACCTTCACCGACAAGGCGGCCGCCGAGATGAAGGAGCGCGTGCGCCTCGCGCTCAGCGACCCGCCGGAACTTCCGCAGATTTCCACCTTCCACGCCTTTTGTTACGAAGTGTTATGCCAGCGGCACTTCGACCGCATCTTGCTGGACAAGGTTGACCTCTGGATTTTTCTCCGCCGCCGCATGGAGCAGCTCGGAATCGAAATCTATCGCAAGCTGGTCGAACCCGGCGCGTTCCTGCACGACCTGAATGATTTCTTTGCGCGCTGTCAGGACGAACTGGTCGAGCCGGAGCAATTCGAGGATTTCGTCCGCCAGCTCGAGCGCGATTTCGTGGAACGGGCCCGGGCGATGGATGCCGCCGAGCGGAAGCTCGAAGCGGAAGAACTGCTGAAGAAGCACGAACTCGCGCGCGTCTTTCGTTGCAGCCGGGAACTGATTGATCAGGCGGGCGCCTCGAGCCTGGGCAGCCTGATCAGCGAAGCCGTGCACTTGTTCGAGCGCGAGCCGGATTTCCGCGCGCGCTACCGCGAGCAGTTTCGGTACATCCTGGTGGACGAGTTCCAGGACACCAACTACGGTCAGGTCGAGCTCCTGCGGCACCTGGTCGCGCCTCCTGACAATATCACCGCCGTGGGCGATGACGACCAGGCCATCTACCGGTTTCGCGGCGCGGCGCACGGCGCCTTCCAGATGTTTGCCCAGGCGTTTCCCGGGCACCAGCGCGTTTACCTGAACCGCAATTACCGCTCGACAAAGCGGATTCTGCGCGTCGTGGATGTGGTGATCGCCCAGAACGACCGGGAAGAGAACAAGCCGCGCCTGCTGACCGATGCGGACGAAGGCTGCCCGGTGTACCTCCTCGAAAGCCCGGATTATCTGAGCGAGGCCGTGTGGATTGCCGACGAAGTGGAACGTCTGCCGCAGAAAGAAGGGACACCGCTGGGCCAAATCGCCGTGCTTTACCGCGCGCATGTGCACCGCGACGTGCTGGTGGATGAGTTTCTGCGCCGCCGGATTCCCTTCGCCATTCGGGGGCTTTCCATCCTTGCGACGGTGGTGGCGCGGAACCTGCGGGCCTACCTCAACGTGATTCATTCCCCGCACGACAACATCAGCCTGACGCGCGTGCTGCTGGCGCCTTGCTGGGAATTTCCGGAGGAACTGGCCGTCAAACTGCGGCGGCACGCGGGCCGGGTGCGTTGCTCGCTTTACGAGGCGTTGCTGAGTTGGGAGCAAACCTCCCTCAACGAAGAATTGCAGCGGACGCGCTGGGGAGAACTGAAGAAGATGCTGCGTGCGCTTCAGGGAGCGGCGCGGCATCTGAGCGTCACCGCGCTTTTCGATCGTCTGCTGGCGAGCCTCGATGTGGGCGTGCTGGCGAGCCCGCGGGATTTGGCTTATATCGAGGCCTTCCGGAAGTTCCTCGAATCCTGGGAGAAAGACCCGGAAAAGCTCCGGCTCCTCCTGCGCCGCGAAATGGCGGCGCCAAGATCCGGCGAAGACAAGCCAGAGAAACAGCCTGAGTCGCGGCTGGTCACGCTCCGGGAATTCATGGAATTCCTGCCGCAGTACCTCGAAGCCGGCGGGCAGATCGAGCCGGTGGCGGAGCCGGGTGCGGGCCAAGCCGTGCAGATGATGACCGTGCACGCCGCCAAGGGCCTGGAGTTCCCCGTGGTGTTCATCCTGAGCGTGGCGCCCCGGCGCTTTCCCGTGAACGATCGTAAACCGGTCATCGCCCTTCCCGAGGCCCTGCGCCAAGGCCCGGAGCCGCCCAGCAACATTCACACGCAAGAGGAACGGAGATTGTTCTTCGTGGCGCTGACTCGCGCGCGCCAACGGCTCTACATCTCGAGCGTAACCAAACCGGGAAAGAAGCCTTCGAAATTCGTGGATGATCTGCTTTCGAATCCGGCCGTGCGCGGCCGGGACATCCAGATGATTCACGTGGCGCCGGTCAGTCCGGACCAGGTTCCCGCCGGCCCGCCTCCGCCGCCGGAGGCTTCGACCGCGGGCGCGGAGCAAGGAAGCGTTTTCGGCGGCGGGGCGTCGCTCTTCCGCGTCTTTCCGCCGGTCGCCCCCTGGGCCGCACAACAACCGTCGCTCGAACCGAATGAGAAGCTCCGGCTCAGCGCCACCGCCGTTGAGGCGTATCAAGACTGTCCGTTGAAATTCAAATTCAGTCATTTCCTGAAAGTCCCCACGGGGCCGCAGGCGGCGCTCACTTTCGGCAACATCATGCACCAGTGCGTGCGGTACTATTTCGAATTGCGGCGGACGGGCGTGCCGACCTTCAAGGCAATTCAGGGGTTCTTCGAGAGCGCGTGGAAGGACGTGGGCTTCGAGGATGCCTATCAGGAGCAAGCGTACAAGAAGGCCGGGCTCGAACAGTTGCGCGCGTTCGTCGAGCGGCACAACGCCTTGCCCGCTCCTGGAGATGAGATCAGCATGGAAGAAGACTTCGCTTGCGAGGTGGGAGACGTAACGCTCGAAGGCCGGATCGATCTGGTCAGGCCGCTCCAGGGTGATGGCGCGGAGCTCATTGACTACAAGACCGGGCGGCCGCGCTCGCAAAAGGACGCGGACGAGAGCCTGCAGCTTTCCGTTTATGCGCTGGCGGCCCGCGAGTTCTTGCAGCTCAATCCCGAGCGCCTGACGTTCTACAACTTGACCAGCAACGAACCGGTCTCCAGCGCGCGCACCCTCCAGGATTTGGAAAAGTTGAAACAGGAAATCCGCGCCGTGGCCGAACGCATCCGGCAAAAACTGTTTCCGGCCCAGCCCGGTTTCGCCTGCCGGTATTGCGATTACCCGCTAATCTGTCCGGCGCACGAGAAAATGTTCTGATCGAGAGGCGCAAAGATGACAACGCTTGCAATTCTACTCGGTGTTCTCGTGGTACTCATGACTGTGGTCACGGTTCTTCTGGTGCGGCAGGCGGCGGAACTGCGAGCGCCGCGTCCGACCGACCCGGCCCTCCAACTCCTGCAGCAACAGATGGACACCCTGCGCGGTCAACTCCAGCAATCACTCGCCGGCGTTGCCAGCGACGTGAACCAGCAGATTGGGACTTTGAAGGAAAGCATTGCGCAGCGGCTGGCGGAAAATGTCCAGTCGGTCCAGGCGAGCGGCCAGCAAGTGAGCGCGGGACTGGGACAGGCCTTGCAGGCCGTCGGGGACGTGCGCCAACAGCTCGGCCAGCTCCGCGAGGCCAGTGAGCGCATTCGCGAAGTGGGCAAAGACATCTCCGGCTTGAAGGAAATCCTGCAAGCCCCCCAGTTCCGCGGCGGGCTGGGAGAGTTCCTGCTGGAAGAAGTGTTGGCCCAGCTTTTCCCCCGGGAGCTGTATTCGACCCAATACATCTTCGAGAGCGGCGAACGGGTGGATGCCGTCCTCCGGGCGGGAAGAGGACTCATTCCCATCGATTCCAAATTCCCACTGGAAAGTTTTCGCCGGTTTGTCGAGGCTTCGAGCGCGAAGTCGGAGAGCGAAGCCCGCCAGTCCCGGCGTCAGTTTCGCGCCGACGTACGTAAACACATCGATGACATCGCGAAGAAATACATTCGCCCGCAGGAGAACTTTTACGACTTTGCGTTGATGTATATCCCTGCCGAGAATGTCTATTATGAAGCGATCATCCGCGAGGAACACGGCGCGGAGGAGACGGGCCTGTTCGAATACGCGCTGGCCAAGAGAGTGATTCCGGTTTCACCCAACACGCTCTTTGCCTACCTGCAAGTGATCGCGCTGGGTTTAAAAGGCATGAAGGTGGAAGAGAGCGCGCGGAAGATCCTCGCGGGCCTGGGTCAGTTGGAAGTGGACCTAGGGAAGCTGCAGACCAGTTTTGATAAGGTGGGAACTCAACTGCAGTACGCCCAATCGAACTATGGTGAGACGCAGAAGCGCTTGTCGGAATTCACGCAGCATCTCGCGCTGTTGAGCGCCTTGCCCGGCGAGTCAGGGGCTGGACCGGCGCTGCCTGCCTCGACGTCGCCGGGGACGTAATCCTCACAAGCACCCCAAAAAAACTTCGGGGATGCATCGCTGCATCCCCGAGAGTTCTGATCAATTGTGGTGAAGAAGCTTATCTCTTCTTCTTTGCTTTCTTTTTTGCAGCCATGCTATATCTCCTCTCGATGTCAGTGAATCTCGCGCCAGCTATGCTGGCGGAGCGCGTTTTCAATTCTCATGTATAGTGACTGCGGATAATCTTGTCAAGAGGAAAGTGCATGAGCGCGCGGGAAAAATGAAAATGCGAAAACCAGTTGTGAAGGAAACGGAAGAGCCAGCGATCGCTCGGCAGGAGGAAACCACGCGCGCCGAAGCCGCGCGGAGGACACCAACATGGCTTGTGACGCGGCGCGCGCGACAAGGTGGCAGAACCGTTTTCTTGGCGAGGGGCAGGCATCATCAGCTTTCAATTCGCTATCATGCTTACTGCCCGGGCGGGCCGCACGGGGCGTGGTGAAAAAGAATGGTTGACGTGATGCTTTCCGCCGGCATCCAAGAGAAGAAGAGAATGAGGTGGCGGCGATGAGACGGCGCATTCCCTGGGCTCGCGCGGAAACAGGTCTGTTCCTTCTGTTGGCCGCGCTGAGTCTCGGCCTCTGGCTGTGGGCGGAGCGGAGCGTGGCCGCGCCGCAGGAGCAATCGGCGGCTCCCGACACGACCTTAAGAATCAGCACCAACGTGGTCAACGTGTACGCGGTGGTGCGCGACAAGAAGGGGCGGCTCATTCCCGACCTCAATCAACAGGATTTCGAGTTGAGCGAAGACAACGTCCCGCAGCCGATTCGCTACTTCTCCCACGAGACGGACACACCGCTCACCATCGGCTTGCTGATCGACACCAGCCCCAGTCAGGAGAGGGTCTTGCCAATCGAGCAGCAGGAGGCCAAGGCTTTTTTGCGCGAGGTGATGCGCCCGAAAGATCTGGCGTTTGTGATTCACTTTGATCTCGAAGTCGAGTTGCTCCGCGATTTGACCGCCAACCAGCGCTTGCTCGCCAGCGCCATCGACGAGACGGTTATCAACGCCGGCGTCCAGGGGCCACTACCCGGGCCCGTGCCTGGTCCCAGCGTCGGTGGTACGCACCTTTTCGATGCGGTTTACTTGGCCGCGAATGAGCTGTTGAAGAATGAAGTCGGGCGGAAGGTGCTGGTCCTGCTGACCGACGGCGAGGACCAAGGCAGTCGGGTGAAGCTGAATGACGCCCTCGAGGCGGCCCAGAAGGCCGACATCATCATGTATTCGGTGAATGTGGTGGACCGGGAATTCTACCGGAGGCAAGGCGGCGGTCTCGGTTTCAGCGGTGATTCCGCGCTGAAGAAACTTTCGGAGGAATCAGGCGGGCGCGTCATTCGGGTGGACAACCCGCGCGACACGGCGCTCGCCTTCGAGCAACTTTCGCGCGAGTTGCGCACGCAATACTCGCTCGGCTACACCCCTATCAATGCGGCCCGCGATGGTTCCTTCCGCAAGATCCGCGTCCAGATTCGCAACGGGGACTACAAGGTTCAAGCTCGCCGGGGCTACTACGCTCCACGTGGGTAAAGTCACCGGGCGTTAGGGGCAATTCCAGTGCGGTATGAATGAGCGGTATCCGGTTCCAGCCGCGGGCCGTCGAACCCTCACCCCATTACCCGCGATTTGCCAGTGAGACCCTTCTACCTTCGGCAACAGATGAAGCGGGTTCTTTCCGCTGCCGCCTGGTACCTGATACCTGACACCTGTTCCCTACTTGGAAGGCGCAAAGTACCCGCTCTTCGCGCGCACGTTCACGTCTTTCTCGCGCGTTCGGATACTAACGTTGCGGAATGTTCCGTCGTGGGTCCTATTGGTGGAGAAGTAAGCCAGGCTGTACTGGCTGCGCAATTCGCGGGAGATCTCCTCAAAATTCGTCGCCAAGTCATCCTCGAACCTCCGCACCTGGTCTGCCGCGGCAAAGGGGAAGAAAGCGCGCCCGCCGGTCTCCTGCGCGAGGTACTTCAGGACTTTGTCTCCCTGCCCCTGGACACCCGTACGGTTGGTGCTAATGGCGAAGATAATCACCTCGCCCCGCTGCGCCATGGCCAGGGCTTCGTCCCGGGTGTGTTCACTCTGGTTGTCCTGACCGTCGCTGATGACGACGAGCACACGCCGCAGGTAAGGATCGGGCGGGGGAAAGAACAACATCTTCTCTTTGCAGGCGAAATAGATCGTGTCGAAAAGCGCCGTGCCGCCGCCGGCACGCAGTTCGCGGATCGCATCAGAGAGTTTCTCAACATCATCCGTGTAGTCCTGGACCAGTTGGGTGGCGGTGTCGAAGCTGACCAGATACGCCAAGTCCTGTTTCGGACGGACGGTGGTACTCAAGAAGTCGATCGCCGCTTCCTGCTCGAAGCGCAGGCGGTCGCGGACGCTGTTGCTGGTGTCGAGTACCAGCCCGATGCGCAGCGGCAGATCAGTCTCACGGCTGAAGTAGCGGATGCTCTGCGGCTTGTTGTCCTCCAGCACCTGGAAGTCGTCCCGCTTGAGGTCCAGGATGCGGCGGTTCTTCTTGTCGGTCACCGTGAACAGCACGTTGACCAGGTCCACCCGAACCTTGATACGGTTGGGGTCGGTGGTTTCCGGCGAACCCGCGGCGGGCGCAGGCGTCTCCTGCGTCTGCGCGCAGAGCGACGTAGCGACCATCCCCGACAGGAGTAAAGCGACGAAGATTCTTCTCATGCTTGCGTCTCCCAGGGCTACCAGGCATTATAGAAAGCGCCGGGCCTACCGTCAACGAAGCTTCCTTGCCTCGCGGAGTCTAGCAGGGTGCGCGGCTTATGAGGCCGCCGAATAGGCGGGACTCTCCTCCCGGCGCCGAGAACCACTCGAAAAAACTTTGTTCATATCAAATCTCACATGGCGGCTTCTTTGTTCTCTGCCGGTGACGATCCCTCGCGGTGGTACGCCAGCAACTTCACGAATCGCTTGGGCAGGCCCTCGCGCACGCGGATTTCACCGCGCTCGAAGATGAAATCGGCGGCGCTCGCGCCCTCGAGGCCCGCCCTCACCAGGGCGGCGACATCGAGCCCGGCTTCCGCGCGGTCGAGATCCTCCGCGCTGGCAAACAAGGCCGGCGAGGCCGGCAGGAAGCGGGGGCAGCAATCCTCGAAGGGCTCGCAGGAAATGCGGTAGGTCCCGATGGTACGCGCCAGCCGCATGATTTCTTCCTTGTCGTCGCCGGCGAGCGGGCGATAGACCGGCAGGTCCAGCCCGTGATCGATGGCGGCCAGGTTGTGCAGCGTCTGCGAGGCCACCTGCGAAACACTGTCGCCGGTCACCAGGCCCAGGGCGCGTTCGGCGCGAGCGATCTCGCGCGCGATGCGGCCCATCATGCGCCGGTAAAGCAGGACGCGGAAACTCTGGTGCGCTCCGGCCACGATCTGGCGCTGAATCGGGTCGAAGGGAATGCGGTAGAGCCGCGAAGTGAATTGATACGGCGTGAGGGCGCGGACAATTGCTTCGGCGACGGGCTTCGAAGAGGCGCGGCCCGCGGGAGGCGTGGCGTGAAAGTGCACGAAGCTGAGATGGGTGCCGCGCCGCATCATCTTGTAGGCCGCTACCGCCGAATCGAAGCCTCCGGAGAGCAGCGCCACCAACCGGCCGCCGGTGGCCGCCGGCAGCCCTCCCGCCGCCTCGAGGCGATGGGCGTAAACCAGCGCTTTGCCGGGCAGTACTTCCACCCAGCAGGTCACTTGCGGAGAATTCAGATTCACCCGGACGTCGCCGCGCCGCGCCCGCAGATGGTCGAGGATGACGCGGCCCAGCGCGCGTTCTAGTTCCATCGAGTGCATGGGGAATTCAGGGGCGGCGATTTTGGCGCGCACCGCGAAGCTTTGCGGGTCAGCCTCTGCCATGAGCCCGCAGGCCGCCGGCCCCAATTCAGCCAGCGCGGCGGAAGTTTGCACGGCGGGCGCAATGTAAGCGAGCCCGAAAACCCGGCGGAGTCTTTCGAGCAAGGCCGGTACAGAGGCTTCCGAACCCGGCGTGAGCAGCAGCCGGTCCGCCACCCACTCGAGAGAGGTGACGGGCAGGTCCGCCACGCTCTCCTTGATGGCCTTAATCACCCGGCTGAGAAAGAACTTCTTGTTCCCACCCTTCAGCCAGATCTCGTGGTAGTGAAGAACTAGAACTTGGTTCATGCGTGTAACGTTCTGCCCGTGATTCCCTCAGCGCTGCCCGCAAAAATCCCGCAGAGAAGCACTGTCTGGCTCCGGCCGCAATCTATAGCCTGAAAAGGGTCAAGGTCGAAAACTGACGCCACCCGCGGCAACAGGAATTGACGACCTCCCGCCCCCGTGCTGAGTCGAGCATAGCGATTTTGCCGGAAGCCTGCAAGCAAACGCGCGCGGCAGGCTTTCCTTGACTTTGTCGGGGGGCGGAGTTTAGAGTTAGAAATTCATCATCTGGGGGCCTAGAATCTCTATTGAGCGGAGCCTGAGTTTTATGGCAGCCACCGGCGCCGTACTGGGGGAAATTATCGCTGCGTGCCGGCAACGGCTGGCGGAGGCGCGTCGGCACACCTCCCTAGGCTACTGGCAGAGCGCTGCGGCGGCGCGCGCCGAACGCCGCGATTTTGCCCGGGCTCTGGCGGGTGATGGAACGGACGGAAGTCGCCTCCGCGTCATTGCGGAGTTGAAGCGCGCATCGCCCAGCCGGGGGTTACTGCGTCCTGATTACCGCCCGCGCGAAATAGCGACGGCTTACGCGGCAGCCGGAGCGGCGGCACTTTCTGTCCTGACCGAACCACAGTACTTCCAGGGATCGGTTGAAGACCTCCAGCAGGCTCGGGACGCGGTCTCGTTGCCGGTCCTGCGCAAGGACTTCATCCTGGACGACTACCAGGTGTATGAGTCAGCAGCCATCGGGGCGGATGCCGTACTGCTCATCGTCGCCGTGCACCCCGATCAGCACTTGCGGGACTTGATCAAGCTCTGTGAAAGCCTTCGCCTCGCCGCCCTGGTGGAGGTTCATGACGAGGAGGAGCTGGATCGTGCGCTGGCGGCGGGAGCGCAGATCATCGGCGTGAACAACCGGAATTTGAAAACGATGGAAGTGAAGCTGGAGACCTCATTGCGCCTGAAGGACAGGATTCCTTCCCGGTGTTTGAGCGTCAGCGAGAGCGGCATTCGGACCGCCGAGGATTTGCGGAGCCTTGCCGCCGCAGGTTTCCAGGCGGCGCTCATGGGGGAACGCTTGATGACCGCCGCTGATCCCGGCCGGGCGCTGGCGGAACTGCTGGGCGGCGGCCCGGTGCGGGCAGCGGAAGAGTGAAAGGCTGATCATGCCAACGCGCGTCAAAATCTGCGGTATCACGCGGCTCACCGATGCCCGGCTGGCGGTGGAACTGGGCGCTTCCGCCCTGGGATTCAATTTTTTCCGGCCCTCGCCGCGCTACGTCGCGCCGGAAACAGCCCGCGAGATTATCGAGCAACTGCCGCCATTTGTGACGGCCGTGGGCGTCTTCGCGGACGAAATTGATCCAGAGCACGTGGTGCAGGTGGCGCAGCAGGCAGGCGTGGCGGTGATTCAATTGCACGGGCCACGCTTTCCCGGACCGGGTCCGGCGTTGGAGAGTTATCCTCTGATTCACGGCGTGGCGGTGAAGGCTGATTTCAAGCCCACCGATCTCGCCCGGTTAAAGGCCAAGGCATTCCTGCTGGATACCTTTGATGCCACCGTGCCGGGTGGAACGGGAAAGACCTTTGACTGGAAGCTGGCACGCGAGGCCAAGCGTTACGGAACTATTATCCTGGCGGGAGGTCTGACCCCGGAGAACGTGGGCGCGGCGATACAGGCCGTGCGGCCCTACGCCGTGGATGTGGCGACCGGCGTCGAGTCGGCGCCGGGACGGAAGGACCCGGCGAAGCTGCGGGCCTTCTTCGCGGCGGTCGAGGAAGCGGAGGAAGAACAATGATTCAATTGCTCAGTTCGTAGTACG
>Ga0315282_10013071_pt1 | contig 12581 bp, 9 predicted proteins | sample YL17G07_20_MG_FD_203693 | JGI IMG/M metagenome (GOLD analysis project Ga0315282, IMG submission 203693) | Sediment microbial communities from Yellowstone Lake, YNP, Wyoming, USA - YL17G07_20 | ecosystem: Environmental > Aquatic > Freshwater > Lake > Sediment | place: USA: Wyoming | collected... | reverse complement strand
CGCGAGAAGTCCAGCTATGGGTACGAAATCATCCACGCGCTGGAGGAGCGGTTCGGCGGTTTGTATACCCCCAGCGCGGGAACCGTCTATCCGACCCTGCAGATGCTGGAGGAGATGGGATATGTCACCGCCGCTTCAATCGAAGGCCGGCGGGTGTTCACCATCACCCCGGCCGGGAAAAAATTCCTGGAAGACCAAAAAAACCAGGTGGCGGATGTACGCATGCGGATGAGCGGCTGGTGGGACCGGGTCTCTTCTTCTATGGAGATGCGCGAAGTGTTGGATATGTTGACCGAATTGCGAAGGCTTTTGCGCCACCGGCGCAAGCACATGGACCCGGCAAAAATCCCGCAGCTTCGGGCAGTGGTGGAACGCGCGTACCGTGAGATCGAAGCCCTGCTGAAAGACTGAAACCCACCGCAATCGAAGGTTATATTTTCAGGAACAAATCCAACCGGATTTGGAAAGGAATTCACCATGTCTGCAATCGAAGTACAGGATCTGAAAAAATTTTATGGCGCCACCCGGGCCGTCGACGGCGTCAGCTTTTCCGTCGGGCGGGGGGAAATCTTCGGCATGCTCGGTCCGAACGGAGCCGGCAAAACCACCACGACGGAAATCTTGGAGGGGCTGCGCGCGCCCGATTCGGGGACGGTTCAGGTGCTGGGGATGGATGTCATCCGGCATCCCCAGGACATCAAGGAACGCATCGGCGTGCAGCTCCAGACGACGGCGCTCTATCCGCGGCTGACGGTGCGCGAGGTGCTCGATCTGTTCGCCACGTTCTACCGCGGCGGGAAACGCAGCACCGACGAGCTGATCGAGATGATGAATCTCGGCGAAAAACAGAAGACCCAGAGCAAGGACCTCTCCGGCGGCCAGCGCCAGCGGCTTTCGGTAGCGCTCGCGCTGATCAACAAACCCGAGATCCTCTTTCTCGATGAGCCGACGACCGGCCTGGATCCGCAGGCGCGCCGCAGCCTGTGGGAGGTCATCCGCGCCGTCAACCGCGAAGGAACGACGGTTTTCATCACCACCCACTACATGGACGAAGCCCAGACCCTCTGCCAGCGCGTGGCCGTCGTCGACGGCGGGCGGATCATCGCGCTGGATTCGCCCGACGCGTTGATTCATCAGTCGTTTCGGGAAACCGCGATCGAATTCGATCAGAAAGGCACGAAGGCGCCGGAAGGCACCTACCGCAGCCTGCAGGGAGTCACCCGCCCGGCGGTCCGCGAAAACGGACACGTGACGATCTACACCGAGAACGCCGCCCTCACCCTCGGCGGACTGACGGACCTGGCGGAGGCCGGCACGATCCAATTCGACGATCTGCATCTGCGCCGGGCGACTTTAGAAGACGTGTTTCTCAAACTTACCGGAAAACGGATTCGGGAGTGAAATCATGAAAACCTTCTTTCAACTTTACCTTTCCAACCTGCGGGAATTCTCGCGCAACCGTCTGGCGATGTTCTGGTCGGTCGCCTTCCCGGTCCTGTTCATCCTGCTTTTTGGAACCACCTTCAGCGGGACCAGCGACACCACTTTCAACATCGGCGTGGCGGTCGAGGATTCGGGAACGATCGGTTCGGCCCTTGCCCAGTCGTTTGACGGGGTGCAGGCGTTTCGGATCACCCAGGGGACAACTGCCGACCTATTGGAGGAGCTCCAACAGGGCAAACTGAGCGCGGTGATTGTCATCCCGGACGGCGTGTCGGCGGCCGTTCTGGCGGGCAAGGATGCGAACGTCGAAGTGCACTACGACCCGTCGAATCAAACCACCTCGCAGGTGGTGCTGACGATCGTGGAAAAGGTCGTCGGGGGGTTCGAACAGTCGCTCACCCATCAGAGTGCGCTGCTGACCATCCAACCGGTCACCACCACCGTATCCTCCCTGCGCACGGTCGATTTTCTTCTGCCGGGGATTCTCGCCATGGCGCTGATGCAGCTCGGCGTGATGGCCACCGCGCCGCCCCTGGTCCAGCTTCGCGAGCAGCAGATCCTGCGCAGGCTGGGAGCCACACCGCTTTCCCGATCAATGCTTCTGGCCGCGCAGGTCTGTCTGCGGCTCACCATCGGGCTGACGCAGACCGTCCTGCTCATCCTGGTCGGCAGCCTGCTGTTCCACGTCCACATCATCGGGAATTGGATTGTGCTGGCGGGGTTTGTGGTCCTCGGGGCGCTGATGTTCGTTTCCCTGGGTTACCTGATGTCCGGACTGGCCAAAACCCAGGATAGTATCATGGGCCTCAGTCAGTTGATCAATTTCCCCATGATGTTTCTTTCGGGTTTGTTCTTCCCAGTCGATATGATGCCGTCCTGGATCAAGCCCGTCATCAATGCCATGCCACTCACGTATCTTGCCGATGGGTTGCGTCAGATTATGGTCGGCGCCACACCGCTGCATTCGTTGCAGTTCGACCTGATCGTGCTGGCCGCGTGGCTGGTGGTTTGCGCCGTCCTGGCCGTACGATTCTTCCGGTGGGAATAGGGCGGAGGCCAAGGCGCGTGGAACTTGCTTCTCCATTTATTAATAGATTTGCTTTGCGAAAGCGTTTGGACTTTTAGGATGTTTGAAACTCCGACAGGCTGCAGAGAAGTCTCGCAACAACAAATCCCGACTTTTCCGCAGCCTGTTAATTGTCTCTAATCTATTCGCGAATTAGATATACATCTTCACCTGCGGCCAAATTTTATCCAGCGGCCGTTCAATCCTTCTGCAAAGGTAGATCGGCTTGTGGTTTTCATACGGCATGCAATGCGCACAGTCGGTTTCACCGGCGTACTCGACGGATTCGAATGTTAATTCAAGCCCGCTCGGGCTCTCATCCCCGAGGTAGATGATCACCTCGCCGGTGCACCGGCCCGGTCCCCATAGGAAGTAAGAATTGTGGCCGCTGATGACCGGCGGCAGTCCGAGCGCAGAGCCGAAAAATTCGAGCGCGCCCGCTTCGCCGTAATTTCCGGCAAAGATGCACGCCTTGGCTTTGTCGTCCGCCGAAAGCCGGTTGTAGATAGCGGCAACCGTATCGGCCAATTCCCGCCAACCGAACTGGTCGGCGAAGTTCTGCGGGAGTACTCCGCTTTCCAGATTTTCTATTGGCACATTGAGTATCGGGTGGAATGCGATTTGATATTGGATCTCCCAATTCAGGGGAAGCAGAGGCATCGCCATCGGCGCGAGCAGCAGGCCGCCGAGAGCGACGGTGAGCAGAGACGCGGGACGCGGCCAGGATAGGCGGCGCTCCGCAAAAAAGCGCTCCGCTTGAAATGCCCCGGCCGCCAGCAGGACCGGATAGAACGGGGCGAGAAAATAAAACTTCGCGCCCTGAACCATGAAGACGACCATCAGGACAAGGTACATCCACCCCAGCGGTCGAAACCGTTTGCCTGAGGGCAGGAAGAAGAAAACCAGCCCGGCCAGCCAGACCGGGAGTGTGAAGGGATGCATGGTTAGAATCTGTTGGAGGATGAACTCCAGCGGTCCGGCGCGGGAAACCTTGCTCCCGTAGTTGGCCCAGAAATCGATTGTGGGCAAACCATGGGCGATATTCCACCCGATGTAGGGCAGCAGGAACGCGATCGCGATCCCCCCGCCTGCCCAGAGCTGCCAACGCCGGAACTGCGAGCGCCATGGGGTTAAAAGTAAACCTGCGACCAGTGCCAATCCGAGATACAGGAAGCCGATTTTATCGGTGAGGGAGATTCCCGCTACCAGACCGAATCCAAGCCAGAGTTGCGGACGATCCTCGCGCAGAATGCGAATCAGAAGGTACAGCGCCAGCGCCCAGAAAAACTGCTCGAAGGAATCCATCGTCAGAAGCGAGTTCATCCCAAGGAATACCGGGGCCGCCAGAACGCACAGCGCCGCGAGCGCCTGGCCGAATTTTCCGGCGCCGAACAGGCGCGCCATTTTTCCGGTCAGGAAAACCACCCCCGCGCCTGCCAGTGCAGGCAGCAGCCGCAGCGCGGGCAGCGATGTGCCCAGCGTGGCGCGCACCAGCGCCGTGATCAAGGCGATCAGCGGCGGAAAATCCACGTAACCGAAATCCAACCGCCGGCTCGCCGCGAGGTAGTACAGCTCGTCGCGGAAGTATCCGTATTGATTGCTGATCAGCAGATGCAGCAGGAATTTTCCGGCGGCGATGTAGATGAGGATGGCGGTGTCGGTGGAAAACCAATCCTTCGAGGGGAGGCGGATTTTCATGGATCCTCCTGGAGTGGTGGATTTGGACATCCATTATAAGAGGCGTGGGTCGCAGGCGATGCCAGTTCCCGTGGGATATCGGGTCGCTGATCGCGACGGTCGCTCGCCCAACCCCCGGCGCTTTATGCGTTTGTTTCGACGGGAAAACCATGCAGAAACTGGCATAAACCTTGCCTTATTGACATATAGAACGCTTGTTCTATAATGCTTTCATATTGCAGGAGGAGCTATGCAAATCCAACAAACCCAAAAACCGTTTCAATTTTCTCTGTCTTCCGTGATCCCAAGTCTTCATCTTCTGAAGCGCGGCGCATCCTTCATGGGCCTGATCGTCGGCGCAACCGTTCTTTTTGAAATCTTCAATTACAGCACCACCGAACATGCGCTGGGCGACGTAATGGGCGGGCTGCGCTTCCTGGGAATCTCCTGGGCAACCATCCTGGCCTTGGCATTCTGCGGGATCGACTTCGCCGGGATTGCCCGGCTGTTCTCTCCGCAGGATCGCGAAGCGGATGGCCGCCTGGAAAACATCTACCTGCTCGCGGCGTGGCTGCTGGCGGGCGTGATCAATGCGGCGATGACTTGGTGGGCGGTCACCATCGCTCTGCTCGGGCAACCGAACCTCGGCAACGAGCTGGTCTCCCGGCAGGATCTGGTGCTGTATGTCCCAATCCTCGTTGCCGGCGCGGTCTGGTTGATCCGCATCCTGTTGATCGGCATGTTAACCATGTCGGGGGAACCGGCTGGCGCGCGCAAGAATCCGCCGGCGATCAAGAAACCGCTCCCGCCCCAACCCCTTCCGGTGCAGTCCATCCCGTCCTCCTCGATGGTGCGGCCTTTTACCGGCGGACGATCCTGAAAAATTATCCGAATTTTTACCACTACGCTTCCCCGTGCCATACGATTTCCTGAGTACGGGGAGGCGTTTTGGTATGATCAAGGTCCTAGGATATGCGAATCCGTCTGGTAAAACGTATTGATCTGAATATTCTTCGGGTGCGGGTGCAAACCGTCGCCCATTCTCTTCCCTTGGGAATCGGGCTGATGGTCGTGGCGGCAATCTGCGCGGTCTCTTCCGTTGCGGCCCAAACCGTCGGCGCCGGTGGAAAAGGCGGAAGGAGCGAACCGCTAGGCCTCTCGCCGGTCTTCATGCCGCAAGTCCGCGCGTGGGAGGGGCATATCCTGGGTTGGGCGGGCGAATATGGGTTGGATCCGAACCTCGTGGCGACCGTTATGCAAATCGAATCCTGCGGCAATCCGCGCGCCGTCTCGCGCTCCGGGGCGCAGGGTTTGTTCCAAGTGATGCCGTTTCATTTTTCCACTGGAGAAGATATGCAGGACCCCGAGACCAACGCCCGGCGCGGATTGGAGTACCTCGCGGAATCCCTGCTGCAATCGGACGGAGACGTGCGCCGGGCGCTGGCCGGATACAATGGAGGGCACGGGGTGATCGGGATGGATCCCTCGCAGTGGCCTTCCGAGACGCTCCGCTACGCCTATTGGGGGGAGGGCATCTTCGCGGATGCGGCCGGCGGGCGCACGGAGAGCCCGCGGCTCGAGGAATGGTTGGCGGCCGGCGGGAAAGCTCTTTGCTTCCAGGCCGGGTGAGAGGAAACACACCGCGGGTAAAGGCCATACGAGGGACACAACAGATGCGGCAGCCGGCACCGGCCGGAAAAGACATAGGAGGTTTCATGGATAAGGAAGAGGCGATTCGGAAATCCATTGCATTGGTGAACAATTCCAAGATCGCGCTGCTGGGTACGAACGGCGACGAAGGATATCCCCAGATTAAAGCCATGCTCGTCCCGGACCATGAAGGGTTGAAACATATCTGGTTCAGCACGAACACATCCTCCCGGCGGATCGCCCAACTTCGGCGCGATCCGAAAGCCTGCGTGTATTTTGTGGATTTCAACGTATGGCAGGGGCTCATGCTGGTGGGAAAAATGGAAATCCTGCAGGATCCGGAATCACGGAAGCGGCTTTGGCATCCGGGGGATGAACAATACTACCCGCGCGGGGTGGACGATCCGGATTATTCCGTTTTGCGCTTTACGGCGGACTGGGGGAATTATTATCATGCCTTGGCGAATGTAACGTTTCCCGTTGTTTGAAAAAGCAAGGGGTTTCACTGCGTCGGCAACCAACCACGGATTTCACGGATTCTAAAAGGAAAAATTATCGATAGACCTTAAAAATACCATGGTATGATTTTTCGGTGTAATCCGGTTCTTATCCGTGCCCGCCCCGGGAGTGCGAAGCACGACTGGGGTCATCTGTGGCAACAGTATTCCCCGAAGAAATTATTCCTTCTGGAGCGGCAGCCAAACGGAAAACGTCGTTCCCTTTCCCGGTTCGGAGGCCACTTCGATCCGTCCGTCGTGGCTTTGAGCGATCCACTGCGCGATCGAAAGGCCCAATCCGGAGCCTCCCAGCGCGCTGCGGCTGCGGGACTTTTCCACCCGGTAGAACCGGTCGAAGATATGCGGCAATTCCTTCGGCGGGATTCCCGGCCCGTTGTCGGATATCGTAATGTGCACGCAGTCTTCCACGACGCGCAGGGAAAGCAGGACGCGCCCGCCGGGTTGCGTGTATTGCAAGGCGTTCACCACCAGGTTCAGCAGCAATTGCTTCAGCCGGTCGCGGTCCCCGATGACGACCGTCTGTTCGAGGTGGCCGATGCTCAGTTGCACTTTTCCCTGGGCCAGGACGATCGCCTGTTGCAGCACTTCCAGCAGGAGGGTGTCGATCTCCACCGGCGCCTTGGCCAGCGGCAGCGTCCCCGTTTCGGCCCGCGACAGCAGCAAGAGGTCGCCCACCAGGCGGATCATGCGATCCACTTCCGATTGCACCGCGTCGAGCGATTCGGAATCGGCCCCTATCCGCCGGATCAGGTCGACGTTTCCGCGGATGGCGGTGAGGGGGGTGCGCAGTTCGTGCGAGACGTCGGCCAGGAAACGCGATTGGGCGGAGAAAAGTTTTTCCAGCCGTTCGAGCGTTTCATTGAAGGCCTGGATGAGTTTTCCCACTTCGCTCGAGGCGGGCACCTCGAGGGGGATGCGGCGGGAGAGGTCGTCGGCGCGGGTGATTTGCAGAGCGGTGGTGGTCACCGCATCGATCGGTCGGAGCGCCCCGAGCACAATCCAGTTGCCCAGCAGGACCGACAGGAGGACGACCGTCGCGCCGCCGATGGCCAGCACCAGGAGCAGGATGTTCAGAGCCCGGTCGACCACCGTCAGCGGCGTTCCCACTTCCAGCAATCCGGCATATTCGGTGCCGATCCAGATCGGTTTGGTCAGTACGCGCAGATGCAGGCCGCGAATCCGGTTATCCGTGAATCCAGTATCCGGAACAGATTGCGATCTCGGTACAAGCGGTTCGGTCACACCCTGAAGGTTGGGGGACGATGCCAAGAGTCCGCCCCTCGCATTCCAGATCTGGACATAGGCGTTGGAGGACGGGAAAGGCAAGGGGGGGAGCATCAGAAGCTGCAAATCTTCCGCGTTTTGGATGGTGGCAGAGTTCAGAATCTCGTTGGTCGATACCTCCAGCGCCTGATCCAGCTGCTGCGTCAGGGTGTATTGCAGGATAAAATATACGCTCACGCCGAAGAGCAATAGGACCGTGATCAGAATGATCGAATATCCGAGAATTAGGCGTGCGCGGAGCGACATAATGTTCCGGTCTTCCCGCGGGATTCAGTTCTCTTCCCGGAGAACGTATCCAACCCCCCGAACGGTAAAGAGCAATCTCGATTTTCCCTCCCCCTCCAATTTCTGGCGCAAATAGCGGATATATACCTCGATGATATTGCTTTCCCCGCCGAAATCGTACCCCCAAACCCGGTCGTAAATGGTTTCGCGGGTGAGGACTTTCCGCGGATGGCGAAGGAACAGTTCCAACAAATCGAATTCCTTGGAGGTCAATTCAATCAGATTGTCGGACCGGTAAACTTGGCGGGTTCCGGTATCGAGCCGGAGGTCCCCGAACTGCAGGAGTTCCGGCTCTCCCGGCCCGGCGCGGCGAAGCAGGGCGCGGACGCGGGCCAGTAATTCGGCTAGGGCGAACGGCTTGACCATGTAATCGTCGGCTCCGGCATCCAGCCCCTGCACCCGGTCGGAAACCGAATCGCGCGCCGTCAAAATGAGAATTGGCAGGGCGGAGTTGGCTGTTCGCAACCGGCGGCACACCTCCAGCCCGTCCATTCCCGGGAGCATCAGGTCGAGCACGATGAGATCCATCCGGGTTTCGCGCGCCTTGGACAGGGCGGTCGGACCGTCGGCGGCGACGTCCACCTCGTACCCTTCGTACGTCAGCCCCCGTCGAAGGAAGGAGGCGATCTGTTCTTCGTCTTCGATTACAAGAATTTTCGGTGCCATGCTCGTTTTCCCGCGACCTGATCCGAAGGCCTTCTCTTCGGCAAGATTTTGTTTGGCTGGATCGACCGGCAGGGAGCGCCGTCCGGCTGGGCGGAGCCCGGGTTCCTGTTCAGGCGGAAGGTTGCGCCGAATCCGCCAGCGCCTGTCCGACCTGGACGGGAAGCAGCACGAAGAACGTGGTCCCGTGCCCGATCTGGCTTTCCAGCCAGATGCGCCCCCCCATGGCCTCGGTGAGAGTGCGCGCCACCGCCATTCCAACACCGCTGTCGCCCAGGCCTTCGATCATCGGCCCTTCCGTCCGGTAGAGCCGGGTGAATACGCGCGGCTGATCCTCGGCGACAATTCCCGGACCGCTGTCCTTGACGGTGATCAGCATCGCCCGCTGCTGGTTTTGCACGGCTTGGGGAGCGTGCGCCGTGAGGACGACTTCCTTTTCCGGAGGCGTGATCAGGGCGGCGTTCTGAATCAGGTGGTTGAGGATCTGTTGCAGCGCATCGCGGTCGATCTCGACCGGCGGCAGATCGTCCGATACATCCAGGTGCAGAACAAGGTTCTTTTCGCGGATGACCTCGCTCACCCCGGTGATGGCGCTGTCGATGATGCTGGCGACGTCCACCGGCTGCATCGGGGGAGCGGCGATCTTTTCCGAAAGCAGGAGCAATTGCAGGAGGTCTTCAAACAACGCCTCGGTGCGGGTGATGCTGGCGCGGATCCGGTCCAGGAATTTGCGCTGCATGGCGCCCAGGATCCCCGCGGACTCGGAAAGCAGCAGGTCGGTGTATCCGACCATCGAGGAGAACGGCTGGCGGATTTCCGAGATCAAGCCGGTGACCATCCGGATATCCGCTCCGAGGGCCGCTTTTTTCCCGGCTTCCGGAGGCGCGGGCGGTTGAAGCAGCGCCGATTGCAAATGGGCGTACTCGGTGAGCGTTTTTCGCAATTCGTTCTGAATGCGGGAGATTTCCTGCTGATGCCGTTTTTCCGATTCCTCCATTGCGGTCCGCAACCGGGATACTTCCGCATCGGCGGTGGCTTGCCCCGGAGAGACCGCCGCCTCCGATCCGGTCCTGAACCGGTCTAGTTCGTTTTGGAGTGTGCGGACCTCGTTCTCCAGGGCGGAGGCGGCTGCAACCGTCTCGGGAAGACGTGCTGAATCGCGGCGGGCGGTTTCCAGTTCCGCGTGCGCGGCTCGCAACTCTTCCTGAAGCCGGGCGATTGCTGCCTCTTTCAACCCGCGTCCCTGGTCCTCACCCCCTTCGATCTGCGAGGCATCCTGCTCCTGGACAAGCGATACCAATCCTTCGGCGTGCTGTCGTTCCTCGCGCCAGGCGGCTTCGGCCTGTTGAAGCTGCGTCTCCAGGCTCATTCGTTCCGTTTGCAGGCGTTCGTTTTCTTCCGCCACCTTCCGCAGATTCTGGTGGGAATCCTCCAATTCCAGCGAGAGGTTGTTCCGTGCGTGAATTTGCTGGAAAGCGGCGGAGCATGCTTGGGCGAACAACCGGGCGATGGCTTCATCTTCCTCGTGCCATTCCTCCCCGGAATAGGAAGCCAGCAGCAGAAGGCCTACGGCGGGTTCCTCGGAAAGCATCAGGGGAACAAACAGCGCCGGTCCGGCGTGGGGAAGCCCCGCTTCCTGGGCGATGATCCGGAAGGTTTCATCCGCCTCGGTCTTTTCCAGGCGCAGAATTTCCCGTCCGGTGAGCGCGAAATGCAGTTGCGGGGCCGCATCGGAAGCCAGCTGGAATATGGGAAGCGTGGTCCCGTTGATCCGGTCGAAGCCGGCGATGAAATCCATTCCGTTTCCCTGTTCGGCGTTGGCCAGGAAATAACTGACTTCCACCCGCATCGCGTTGCAAATCCAAGCGGTCATGGCCTGCGGCAGGTCCGGTTCCTCCAGAGTCAGGATGAGGTCCGATAGTTGCGGGATGGATTCGGAAGATGCCTGCCTGGCCTGCCGGGCCTGGCTCCCTCCGCTGACCAGGGTGGTGCCGGAAGCAGTGGCCAGCGCCAGCCGCATCGCCACGAGCGGGTAAGCAAAAAGGTCGAACAACCGAACGATGCCGGGAAGGTTGGTGGAGGGGTCGCCCAGCGCCAATTGAAGGCCCGTGCCGGCCAAAAGGATGAACAGCGCCAGAAACGACAGTCCCCATCCGCCCGGCCGGCGGATTGCCAGCAGCATCAGCCCCAGGAGGAGAATGATGGAGCGGATGGAGTCCCATATCAGGGAAGGGAGGACTCCATTGAACGCCCCGGCCACCGGATAGTAGTATACGGGCACGAAGGATGCCCCGGCGCCGATCAACGCCACGATGGCAAGTCCGATCATCCATCCATCGCCGGTTTTACTCCTTCGGGGAAAAAGGAGGAACCAGACGAGGGCCAGGGTGAGGAGAAGTTCGAGCGCCCGGTCGCCGTTCGCCAGGAAGATCGGCAGGGAAGGGGCGTTCCAAAAGGAAGGGAGCAGGTCCCCCGCCAGGCCGATCCCCTGCAGGAAAAAAATCAAGAGGGCCAACACCACACCGCGGACCCACTCCCAGCGCGGTTTCTTGGCCGCCAGCAGGAACATCGAAACCAGCGCGATCAGGAGGATCCATGCGCGGAAGAAAATTAATCCCGGGACGCTGAGCAGAAAAATTTCGAATGCGTGAAGTGAGATTGCCATGGGAAGGGCGCCTCCGTGCGCGCCCTTGCGGCGGGAAAATGCCTACTCGTTCGGAGTCTCCGCGTGCATCGCGCGCAGCGCCCACAGGGCTTCAAAGGCCGGGCTGCGCACGGAACTCTCGTTGTCGCTGAGGCCCATGCACAAATCCTGAAGGAACCGGTTCTCGGCGAGGGCCCCGAGCGTTTCCAGAGCGGCCGCGCGCTGGCGCGGTTCTCCTTCGCGGACCGCCCGTTGCAGCATCGCGAGCGCGGGCGCGCCCGGCGCCAGTCCGGTTTTTCGTTGAGCGGCGAAAGCCACCAGCCACGGCAAATCCGACACGGCCGGCATGGGCACGAGCGGGATTTCGGCTTCGCCATGGAGCCGCTCCACGGCCTGCGCGGCGGCCGACTTGACCGCCCATTGTCCGTCTTCCACCTGCACCCGCTCGAGGATTTCCAGCGCCCACGGTTGCCCGGTGCGAGCCAGACCGAATACCGCGGCGCGGCGGACCAGAAGTTCGGCGTCCTGAATGGCTTCCTTTAAAATACCATGCCCTTCGATCGGATCGAGCGAGAGCGCCTCGCCGACCGCGCGGCGCAGGTCGTCCTCCCCTTGGAGCAGGATCTGCCCGAGGGCGTCGATGGCGGCGTGGGAGGCGATCCGGCCGAGAGCCAAGGCGCCTGCCCAGCGCAATTCACGCGAATCGGATTCCATCTGCTTGGTGAGAATTTCCACCGCACTCTGGTCACCCATCGCCCCCAGACCCAAGGCCGCCAGGATGCGCGCTTCCGGATCGGAATCCGGCGCGGTCAGGAGCTGCCGGAACAGTTGGGATGCGGATATGTCGCGGCTGTTGAGGAACGCGCATAACGCCCGGGCCCGGAGCGGGAAAGGCTGGCTGGGCGACTGCACCACTTTCATCAGCCGCCGGAACACTTCGACGCGCCATCCGGCGGTGGGAGAGGCATCCCGCAGCCAGGCCGCCACCTGCAGGAGCTTCCATCCATCTTCGACAACCGGGGGCATCTGGGACGTGCCGGCCGGGACATCCGTTTCTTCCTTTTTAAGGGAGGGGGTGAGCCGGGCGGAGACCAGGGTCGAAACGTCGGTTCGCGCTGCCACTGCCGTCGCCGCAAGTTTGGCCAGCGGCGTCCGGGAATCGGAGAAAAAGGCGGACAGATTCTCTTCGTTGCTCAGCGCGCGGGCGGACAGGCGCGCGGCGAGCATCAGATGGCCGAAGGTGACCCGTCCGGCGGGGCGTTTGCGCAAGACGCCGTGCGAGACCAGTTCGTCGAAGAAATCTTCGACCGGCGGAAGTGATTGCTCGGAGTGCGGCCAAGCCAGTGCCATG
>Ga0315282_10013070_pt1 | contig 12581 bp, 11 predicted proteins | sample YL17G07_20_MG_FD_203693 | JGI IMG/M metagenome (GOLD analysis project Ga0315282, IMG submission 203693) | Sediment microbial communities from Yellowstone Lake, YNP, Wyoming, USA - YL17G07_20 | ecosystem: Environmental > Aquatic > Freshwater > Lake > Sediment | place: USA: Wyoming | collected... | reverse complement strand
TCATCTGGGGGGGGCTCTTCATGAATATCACACTCCCCCTGATCATCTTCGCTGTCAGTGCTAACATCGCCAACTTTACAATGGCACTCTCAGCGGTTGCTACCATTCGTCTGAACAGGAAGTTCCTTCCGAAGGAATACCGACCAAAGTTGTGGAGAGAAGCGATTCTTATCCTCAATTTTATATTCTTTGGGTTCTTCTTTTCAGTTTTCTTCTTGCTGAAGGTTTTGGGAGTCAAATTCTAAGATCTCAGGGAACCCAATATGCAGACAAGAAAAGCCTGCCCACCTCGGCAGGCTTTTCTTTATCCACCTACGCAGAAGACCATGGGCTCTGCCCGTGGATGAATGCGTGAAAGGTAGCTAAATTATTCATGTGCTCCGAGGCTTGATGCTTCGGTGGATTTCGCCACCGGTGGATAACCCTCCGAAGCCTTGGCCTGCCTCCGCCGGAGCGGCTTCGCGCAGGCAGGCGCAGGAGGGTATTTCAATGGAGGTACCACGGGCTTTGCCCGTGGGGCTCCATATCATCAGGTCTTCGGATACTTGAGCTGTGAAATGAGCATAAAATCGTGGAAGATTAAATCGAAGAAGTTAAAAACCGAGGTATATGCTCTTTATTTAGCCTCCAAACACCCTCGAACACCCTGGTATGCCAAGGTCTTGGCAGGTCTCATCATGGGCTATGCTTTAAGCCCCATCGATTTGATTCCGGATTTTATACCGGTTGTGGGTTATCTTGATGATCTCATCGTTATTCCATTAGGGATTGCTCTTCTTATGAAAATAATTCCGAGAGATATTTTGGAAGAGTGTAAGGCAAAAGCAGAGGCCGAGCTTTCAAAGAGAAAACCGAAGAGCTGGGTGGCTGCAATCATCATCGTCCTGATTTGGCTATTGGTCATATACCTGATATTAACCCTGATATGGCCACTTGTTTTTTAAGCATCCCCTCACCCTGCCCAATCCTAATACGGTACAGGGCAGGCAGGCTATCCCTCTCCCCGCCGGGGAGAGGAGGGGGTGAGAGAGAACCCCCTGATTGTAAGATCTTTGACCGTATCAATATCTCTCAAGTGCTGCAACGTATGAACTGTGAGCCTTTCATTTTCTAAAACCTTCATGGTCTCGTCAAGAACTCTCTCCGTACCCCAGGGAATTCTTTCGAATGTCCGAGGCAAGAACGTCTTGTCCTTAAAACCAATAAGATAGTATCCTCCATCAACCGAAGGGCCGATCACCGCATCTTTCTCATTGAGGGATTTGAAAGCTTCCTCGATGAATTCGAGCGGCAGATCAGGAATATCACTTCCGATGAGGAGCACTCTTTTGAAGTTCATGGAAAAAGCTTCGATGAAGGCGTTCTTCATTTTTTCACCAAGATTTTCACCGACTTGTGGTATGTAAAGGTAATCCTCTCCTAACCAATCTTTGAGATCCTTCAAAGAGTCCTCCGGGTGAAAGCAAATATAGAAAAGAAAAGTTCCCCTGTTTAAGGTGGAGAGCATTTCGAGCAGGAAACGTTTATAAAGCTTCACTGCCATCGTGTCACCAATTACAGAAGCCAGTCTTGTTTTGACCTTTGCCTTTTCGGGATTTTTTACAAAGAAGAGTACACACCGATCTTCCAACGCTATGCTCCTAATATACCGTTCCCTTCATTCCTCTCTTATTTTGCGGCGCGCAAACCTGACCAACACTGCCAGTAGCACCCCAACCCCTGCGATCACTCCGAGTAGGATCCAAGGTACCCTTCTATGAACAATTGCTTGAATGACGGCATCCACACCCACCACGTAAAGAACCGTTCCCGGCAGCATGCAAAGCCAGGACCAGAAGACATAGGTCCAGAAGGGAATTTTCGTCAGACCGAATGCATAATTAAGAAGATTAAAAGGAAACACCGGGATAAGGCGTGTGATGGCCACGATCATTGCTCCGTGCTCTTCGGTCATCCCGTCCAGCTTCTTGAATGTTTCTCTCTTGGAAAGCCAGCTTGCGACAACATCCCTGGCGAAATACCTGCCGATCAAGAAGGCGAGGCTTGCCCCGATGATGGATGCGAGACTGACAAGGATGACTCCTAACAATGATCCGAAGAGACCTCCTGCGGCAACGGTAAGGGCCGAGCCAGGAATTCCAGCCACCACTCCCAAAACGTAGAGGCCCACAAAGACAGCGGGTCCCAAGGCTCCGAGGGACTGGATCCATTCTCTCAGGGCAGCGAGCTTGTCTCCCAACCCAAATAGTATCGCAAGGATAAGGATAACAATAACTAAACCGATTAACAGAATAGGTCGCCACATACTTCTTATCCCTTTATTTTCTACATTAACCTGAAAGCAGACAGGTGTGCTGAGAAAACTTTACAGCGGCACCTTTGAGATTTCAAATTCAAGGTCTGAATGCCAATGCAATTGCTTCCATATCAACAAATCAAATTAAGAATTCCATAATGTCCGCTTGGTAAAGTTTTCGATGTATACCTGTCTGCTTCCAATTCACTCCACCCCTGGCCTTCTCGTCATCGGGTATTTTCCAAGCTTGCCGATGAACGGCAGGACGATCAACCATGGTAATGTTAGTTTTTGTGGCTCTTTGTATTGGTCAAGGCCGATGGTCATCTCTAAGTGCCCTTTTGCAGGTTGATCCCGATAGGTTCCAAAGAGCCTGTCCCACCACGGGAAATTAAAACCGAGATTGCTGTTCGTCTCCCACCGTATGGTGGAATGGTGAACACGATGCATCTCCGGTGTCACCACGAGGAGGCGAAGAAAAGAATCGATCCACTGAGAATAACGGACATTTCCATGGTTAAACATGGAGGTCCCGTTCAGTATAATCTCGAAGATCAAGACCGATACTGGAGGGGCGCCGATCAGGATGACCGCCATCATCTTGATCCCCAGTGAAAGCATGATCTCTATCGGATGGAAGCGAACCCCTGTGGTGACATCGATATCCATGTCGGAATGGTGAACCATATGAAGCCTCCAGAGGAGGGGAGCGGAATGAAACATGACGTGTTGAAGATAGATGGTGAGGTCGAGGATCAAGACACTGAAGATGATTTTCGAGACGTCAGACAGCTCAAGTTGATTGAAAAGGCCCCAGCCTCGTTGCTGGGCGAGGATGGCAATGCCCGTCAATGCTGCTGGGAAGACTAAGCGTATCGTGATGGAGTCTATCATCACCATGCCCAGATTACTGATCCAGCGTGTTATCTTGGATGTGGACAGGGGGCGGCGAGGTGCGGCCATTTCCCAAAGGAACATGATGACGAGGATGCCAAAGAAAAACCCGAGTCTGATCAGAGGTTCGGTCTTGCTGAAAAAGGTCCCCATGATTTAGACCTCCATTCTTCCCCGGTAGTCATTTTTATAAAAATTTATAAGTTTTTCGGGTGAGACACCGAGCAAATAAAGAGTTTGAAGGGTCCAATTTCTGAGCGTGCAGTAAATCACTCCCTCTTTCTCCCACCTCCTTGGAGAGGTCATCACCCGGTCATAGAAGATCCGAATCCTACCCCCGGATTTTTTAATCCGTCTTAACAATTCCACATCTTCCATTAAAGGAATCTCTTTGTATCCCCCAATCTTGTTAAAATATTCCCTTCGGATGAAGATGGCCTGATCCCCGAAAGGGATCCTATTCAAACGAGACCGAAGAGAGGATATGGCTCCAATCACCTTGAAAGTAACCTTATCCGACTTTATACCCAGATCAAAGGCCCCTCCCACATATTCTGCTTGCTCGATGAAGGAACCAATCTTTCTTAGGGCATGGATGGGCAGCTCCGTGTCGGCATGAAGAAAGATTAGAATCTCACCTCTGGCAATCGAAGTCCCGGCATTCATCTGTTTGGCTCGGCCCTGTTCAGACGATATTTTGATGACATCTTCACTCTGAATTGCCCTCAACGTATCCTTTTCTTGATATCCATCCACGATAATGATCTCAACATTTCCATCTGAATCCAGGCGGTTCAGGCATTCGATTAGGCCGTTAATCCTTTCTTCCTCATGGAATACGGGAACAATGATTGAGAATTTGATAGAGTTCATAGATGCTCTCTGAATGAGAAGACCACACCTCTCCCGCGAAGCGGCAACTCTATAAGGATAGATTAAGGTTTCGCTCACTTCCCGTCAAGGTAATTTTGTTTTTCAGAGATTTCTGGAAAAGCTCTTAAATCGAAAAATCTGTGTAATCCCTTTTGAATCTATGTAATCCTTTCCTTTCTTGATATCTTTTCTTTTGCATCCACCGGTTTTTTGGGGTATCTTTCTTGATATCTTGTAGGGTCAACTCTCCGTGCACTCCGTTTAAATGGATAGAAATGATGCGGATTTTAGCGATTGAAACTTCCTGTGATGATACCGGAGCGGCTGTTATCCTGGATGGGAGAAAGATCCTTTCCAATATCGTCTCTTCTCAAGTTCCCGTTCATCAGAAATATGGAGGAGTTGTCCCGGAGCTGGCCTCGCGAAAACATATCGAATCGATAGTACCTATTGTGAGCGAGGCGCTGGAAAGAGGGAAGGTTACTTTGAAACAGATTGATGGGATTGCCGTGACCCAGGGGCCGGGTTTGGTGGGTTCCCTCCTGGTCGGCCTATCGTTTGCAAAATCCGTGGCTTTTGCCGCAGGATTGCCGTTCATCGGGGTCAATCACATCGAGGCTCATCTGTCAGCCATTTTTCTCGAAGAGAAACCTCCAAGATTTCCATTCATCGGATTGGTTGTTTCCGGAGGTCATACCTCTCTTTATCGTATGGATGGATTCGGGAAATATAAACGATTGGGGCAGACCCGGGATGATGCAGCAGGGGAGGCCTTTGACAAGGTGGCCAAGCTTTTAGGTCTCGGATATCCAGGGGGACCCATTATCGATGACCTTTCAAAGACTGGGAACCCAAAGGCGATCCGATTTCCAAGGCCAGTTCTCTCAAAAAATTCTCTTGACTTCAGCTTCAGCGGTCTCAAGACTGCTGTCGTCAATTATGTAAAGGCGAATCCTCCGTCTCCAATGGGTTATCCGGAAGATCTCATCAAGGATATTGTCTCCAGTTTTCAGGAGGCGGTGGTCGACGTGTTGGTGAAAAAGACGGTTCAAGCCGCTCAAGAGCATGGGTTAAAACAGATTGTTCTTTCAGGAGGGGTGGCAGCCAATCAACGCCTTCGGCAGAGGATGAAAGAAGAGTCCTCCGAACGGAAGCTGAAAGTCTATCTTCCTTCTCCCCCTTTTTGCACAGACAATGCTGCTATGGTTGGTGTGGTCGGATATGAATATCTGAAGCGAGGGATTCGATCACCTTACTCACTCAATGCGTTCTCAAATTTGCCACTCTAATCGAGCGGTCACTGATTCTATGGTGTCCATCAAGCAGGAGCTCAGAGAATACGGTTTATTCCCCAAGAAAAGATTAGGGCAACACTTTCTTGTCGATCCGAATATCTTGAATAAAGTGGTCCAGACCGCCCAGGTTGGAAAAGAGGACGTCATTCTTGAAGTCGGCCCAGGTCTTGGCCAGATGACCCTTGCTCTGGCCCGTCAGGCTAAACACGTGATTGCCGTTGAGATCGACGAAAGATTAGCGGCCATCCTGAAACAAAAGGGAGTGGGCTATCCCAATGTGGAAGTGATCAAAAGCGATATATTAAAGGTGGATTTCAAGCATCTCTTCAAAAAAGAAACACGTCCGATCAAAGTCGTAGCCAACCTGCCTTATCAGATCTCAACGCCTCTTCTCTTTCGCTTCATCGAGTCGAAAGAGATCTTTTCCGTCCTCACTTTAATGCTTCAGAAAGAGGTCGCAGAGAGAATGGTGGCTTCTCCGGGCAGAAAAGAATACGGTCCTTTGTCAATTTTCATCCAGGCATTTTCCGATGTCTCAATCCGATTTATCATCAAACCCTCTGCCTTCTTTCCGCCCCCAAAGGTTGAATCGGCCTTGGTCTATATGGTTTGGAAAGAAAAGCCGATGATTGAGATAAGGGATGAGGAGTGGTTCAAAAGAGTTGTGAAAGCGTGTTTTGGTTACCGCAGAAAGACCCTAATGAATGCCCTAAGGCATTCAGAACTTTCCCTCCCCGAATCCGTTGAATCGAGAATGGAGAAAATCGGAATCGACCCGCGGAGGAGACCGGAAACCCTGAGCATCGAAGAATTTGGCAGCTTAGCAGAAGCCTTAAAATAATTGGAAAATTCTATTTGCAAAACCCCAGAGGGATGATTATCTTTTAGTGGAAAATTGAACAAGGGGGAATGAATGTAATGGATATAGAAAAGTTTACACTCAAGGCTCAAGAGGCTCTGCAACAAGCCAAATCGATTGCAGAACGAAAGCACCATCAACAGATCGATGTGGAGCACCTTCTGTTAGCCCTCACCGAACAAAAGGAGGGAATCGTCATTCCGATTCTCCAGAAATTGGGGGCCGATGTCGATTCGATCGTTTCTCAGTTAGAGGATGAGTTAAACCGGGTTCCCCAGGTGACGGGGAAAGGGGCAGGACAAGTTTATCTATCCAGCCGGCTGAATGAAATTTTCAACAGCGCTTGGAAAGAAGCCGAAAGATTGCAGGATGAATACCTGTCCACGGAACATCTCCTGATTGCCATTGCTGATGAGAAGCAGGGAGCTGCCTTTCGGATCCTCCAGAGAAACGGGGTGACCAAGGATGCCATTTTCAGGGTATTGCAAGAGATTCGGGGACCTCATCGCGTAAGCGATCAGAACCCGGAAGAGAAATATCAGGCCTTAAAGCGTTACAGCAGGGATCTTACCGAAGAGGCGAGAAAGGGAAAGCTCGACCCGGTGATCGGCAGAGATGATGAAATTCGTCGGGTCATCCAGGTCCTTTCGCGAAGGACGAAGAACAACCCCGTACTGATCGGGGAGCCAGGGGTTGGGAAGACAGCGATTGTCGAAGGTTTGGCGCAGAGGATCGTCAAAGGAGATGTTCCCGAGACGTTGAAGAATAAGAAGCTGGTCGCCCTCGATTTGGGAGCGATGATTGCGGGTGCAAAGTTCAGGGGTGAGTTTGAGGAGAGACTGAAGGCCGTTTTGAAAGAGATTCAAGCTGCCGCCGGGAATATCATCCTCTTCATCGATGAGCTCCATACGTTGGTAGGCGCCGGGGCTGCTGAGGGCGCCATCGATGCCTCCAACATGTTAAAGCCGGCGTTGGCCAGAGGAGAGTTACGATGTATCGGCGCGACGACGCTCAACGAGTATCGGAAATATGTGGAGAAGGATGCAGCCTTGGAGCGCCGGTTTCAGCCGATCTTTGTCAGTCAACCGAGCGTCGAAGATACGATCGCCATTCTCAGGGGATTGAAGGAGCGCTATGAGGTTCATCATGGCGTAAAAATTAAGGACTCCGCCATCATCGCCGCAGCCATGCTTTCCCACCGGTACATCTCGGACCGTTTTCTTCCTGACAAGGCCGTCGATTTGATCGATGAGGCCGCATCGAGGTTGAGGATTGAGATCGATAGCGTTCCCGTGGAGATTGACGAAGTACAGCGAAAGATGATGCAGTTAGAGATCGAGCGTGAAGCATTGAAAAAGGAGAAGGATAAGGCTTCTGTTGAGCGGTTGAAAAAGCTCGAAAAGGAGCTGGCCGATCTTAAAGAAGGAGTCGGCGAGAAAAAGGTTAAGTGGGAAAACGAAAAGAAGGCCATTTCGAGAATCCGCGAGATCAAAGAACGGATTGAGAAGACCAAGCAGATGATGAAAGAGGCGGAGCGGGAGCTGAATTATACGAGGCTGGCCGAACTGCAGTATGGAGAGATGACGCATCTCGAAAAGGAATTGAAACAGGAGGAAGAGAAGCTTGCGCTGATTCAGAAGGAAGGAAAGATGCTGAAAGAGGAGGTAGACGAGGAGGATGTCGCCGAAGTGGTTTCCAAATGGACAGGTATTCCGGTATCGAGGATGTTAGAAGGGGAAGTTGAAAAGCTGATCCACATGGAGGATAGGCTGAAGCAAAGGGTCGTGGGGCAGGATGATGCAATCACTGCGGTTTCAAACGCCGTGAGAAGGGCGAGAGCGGGTCTGCAGGATCCCAATCGGCCCATCGGTTCTTTCATCTTCATGGGACCCACGGGTGTGGGAAAGACGGAACTTGCGCGAGCTCTCGCCGAATTTCTATTCGATGATGAACAGGCCATGGTAAGAATCGATATGTCCGAATACATGGAGAAACATTCTGTAGCGAGATTGATCGGAGCACCGCCGGGTTACGTTGGCTATGAAGAAGGGGGATTTCTCACCGAGGCCGTCCGCAGAAGGCCTTATTCCATTGTCCTGATGGATGAGATTGAGAAGGCTCATCCGGAGGTATTTAACATTCTCCTCCAGATTCTGGATGACGGGAGGCTGACCGACGGTCACGGAAGGACCGTTGACTTCAAGAATGCGGTGGTCATCATGACCTCCAATATCGGAAGCCAATGGATTATGGATTTGGGAGAGAGGGATTATGAAGAGATGAGACGCCGCGTGATGGATGCAGTGAGGGCGCATTTCAAACCGGAGTTTCTGAATCGCATTGACGAGTTGATTATTTTCCACGGCCTTGGATTGAAAGAGATTAAGGCGATCGTGGAAATCCAGATGAAGAAGCTTGAACAGCGGCTCTCAGAAAAAAGAATACAACTGAAGATGACTGAAAAGGCGAAAGAATGGCTTGCCAAGGAAGGATTTGATCCTGCTTATGGGGCCCGGCCCCTCAAGCGGGTGATCCAAAAGGAGATTCAGGATAAATTGGCGTTGAAGTTGTTGGAAGGAAAATTCAAAGAAGGAGATTCGATTATCGCAGACGTTGACGAGAGGAAAGGGGAATTAGTATTCAGGGCATAGAGTTGTAACTTAAGAATTTTCTTGACAATATACCAAAAACCTGTTATGAAAACAAATACTTTCAAAAACCCGTTTGACACGGGGATGGAGGTCTAAAGGCACGTAGCTCAGGGGGAGAGCGCTACCTTGACGCGGTAGAAGTCTGGGGTTCAAATCCCCACGTGCCTACCATTGAAACCAATTTATTAAAAAGTGAACCATAAGTTATTGAAGAGACGGACATTTTAATCAAGAAAACAGGAGAGGCATCATTCATATTTTTTATGGGTGATGCCTTTTCCGCTTCCGATCAGTTGAGGCAGTGAGGGAAATGGGAGAGGAGATCATCATCACAATGCCCGATGGCGAGAAAAGGCCGATTCCAAAGGGTACAAAGATTGAGGAGTTGGCTAAACAGTGGGATAGAGAAGCCATAGCCGCACAAGTGGACGGAACGCTTTTTGACCTCAGCAGGACCGTGGAGAAAGAAACAACGATTTCATTCATTTCCATTTATTCGAGAAAAGGGCTGGAGGTATTACGCCATTCTGCGGCTCACGTTATGGCCCAGGCAGTAAAGGAACTCTTTCCGGGCGTTAAACTGACCTTCGGTCCCTCTACCGAGAACGGATTCTACTACGATTTCGATTATGATCGAACTTTTACTCCTCAAGACCTCGAGATGATTGAAAAAAAAATGTCAGACATTGTTGCAAAAGACGAGCCTTTTATTCGGAAAGAGGTTTCAAAAGAGGAGGCCGTTAAAACATTTGAAGAGATGGGCGAAACTTACAAGATTGAGCATCTGGAGGAGCTTCCGGACCGAGTCTCCCTCTATCGACAGGGGACTTTTCTAGACCTCTGCGAAGGACCCCATATCCCTTCAACCGGCAAGATCAAAGCGTTCAAGCTATTGAATGTATCGGGAACCTATTGGAGAGGAGACGCTCGGAATCGAGTCCTTCAAAGAATTTATGGGACCGCATTTCCAGATCAAAAGGCATTGGAGGAATTTCTCCATATGCTTGAGGAGGCCCGGAAACGAGACCACAGAAAACTGGGCAAAGAACTTGATCTCTTCAGCCTCAGCGAAGAAGCCGGGCCGGGGTTGGTGATTTATCATCCTAAGGGCGCCATGCTCCGGACGATCTTGGAAGATTTTGAGAAGAAGGAACACCTGAAGCGGGGATATCAGATTGCGATTGGCCCCCATCTTCTGCGCCTCGATCTTTGGAAACAGTCGGGTCATCTCGAAAATTATCGAGATAAGATGTACTTCACGAAAGTGGAAGATGTGGAATACGGGATTAAGCCGATGAATTGTCTTGCCCACATGCTCATCTTCAAATCTCAGATTCGGAGTTATCGGGATCTGCCCATCCGATATTTCGAATTGGGGACGGTATATCGACATGAGAAATCTGGAGAGCTGCACGGTCTGCTTCGGGTAAGGGGGTTCACTCAGGACGATGCCCATATTCTCTGCCGACCCGACCAATTGAACGACGAGATTTGTGCAATCATCGAATTTGTAGACGATGTGATGAAGATTTTTGGTTTCGAATATGAGATGGAACTCAGCACCCGGCCGGAAAAATCCATCGGTGCGGATGAAGATTGGGAAAGAGCTACGGAAGCCCTCGTGAATGCCCTGAAGACCAAAAACCTTCCTTTTGATGTCAATGAAGGAGAGGGGGCTTTTTACGGTCCCAAGATTGATGTAAAGCTAAAAGATGCCCTCAACCGAAGGTGGCAGTGTGCAACCATTCAGGTGGATTTTTCCATGCCGGAGAGGTTTGAACTGACCTATGTGGGGAGCGACGGGGAGAAGCACCGACCGGTCATGCTTCATCGCGTCATCCTCGGAGCCATGGAGAGATTTATCGGGGTGTTGATTGAGCACTATGCAGGGGCATTTCCTGTCTGGCTTGCTCCGACGCAGGCCATTCTGATGACGGTCACAGACCGACAGATTCCTTATGCAGAAGGCGTTTACTCCCGATTGATCCAAGCGGAGGTTCGAGCCGAGAAGGATTTCCGTAACGAGAAGTTGGGATTCAAGATCCGAGAGGCCCAGGTCCAAAAGATTCCCTATATGTTGGTGATTGGAGACCGGGAAGTGAAAGAGGAGACCGTCTCACCTCGGAAACGAAGTGGCGAGACATTGAAATCGATGAGGGTTGAAGATTTCGTCAAGCAAATTCAATCCGAATATCCAACCCTATAAGAAAAAACGCTAAGCGCTTAGCGCGATGCGCATAGCGAAAAAAGGAGGTGATGTCTATCGGAAGAGATGTTCGAATTAATCGAGAAATTCGAGCGAAGGAAGTGAGGGTCATAGACCCCGAAGGGAAGCAGTTGGGAATTTTGCCGGTATTTGAGGCGCTCCGTCTGGCAACCAATTATGAGTTAGACTTGGTAGAGGTATCTCCGAAATCGGAACCTCCCGTCTGCCGAATCATGGATTATGGAAAGTTTAAGTATCAGCAGAGCAAAAAGGCCCATGATGCGAAAAAGAAACAGGCGGTTGTCCATCTTAAGGAAGTCAAGATGAGACCGAAGACCGAGGAGCATGATTTCCAATTCAAGCTTCGTCATATTGAACGATTTTTGAAGGAGGGAAATAAGACCAAAATCACCATTGTCTTCAGAGGAAGGGAGTTAGCCCACCCGGACCTTGGAAGAAATATGCTGAACAGGGTTACCGAGGAGGCAAAGGAGTGGGGAAAGGTTGAGCAGTCCCCCAAATTCGAAGGAAGAAATTTTATCATGGTCTTAGCTCCGCTTCAGGCTCAAAAACCAGCATAGAACGCATCTCTTCGTTCCTCTTGATCGGGAGGGTATCAGTCCCTTCTACAGGGGAAGAAGATTATTTAGGGAGGAGAGAATCAGTGCCAAAATTGAAGACGAATCGAGGGGCAGCAAAACGGTTTAAGAAAACCGGGACGGGAAAGATCAAGGCCAAGAAAGCATTTTCGCGGCACATTCTGACAAAAAAATCGACAAACCGGAAGCGAGGTCTCAGGAGGCCCAAGCTGGTCGAGAAAACAGATTCAAAAGGGATAAAGAAGCTCGTCCCTTATATCTGAGTTCGTGAGTCGTGAATCGTGTATCGTTACGGTCGCATGAATTACGAATCACCAGCACGAGTTACGGGACACGTTTTTACATTTCAACCAGGAGGATGATCAATCATGCCGAGGGTAAAAGGAGGACCGAAAACAGGGCAGAGACACAAAAAGGTCCTGAAAATGGCAAAAGGTTACCGAGGAGGACGAAGCCGGCTTTATCGAACGGCTGTCGATGCGGTTCATCGGGCGCTGGCCTATGCCTATCGAGACAGAAGGGCCAGAAAGAGGGACTTCAGAAGGCTTTGGATTACTCGCATTAATGCTGCAGCGAGGCTCCATGGTCTCTCTTACAGCCGACTCATGGATGCCTTGAAGAAGGCCCACATCGAACTGGACCGAAAGATATTGGCCGATCTTGCCGTGAACGATCCCAATGCTTTTTCAAAGATTGCTGAATTGGCAAAGACAAAGAGTGCAGGACAAAAATGAAGGTTCTGCATACTAATACAAGCGCATTAAATGAGATGCTGAAACGGGTTTAGACCTTATGATTGAAAGGGTATGGGGATGAACTGTTGGCGGGCGTTAACCACATGCTACGAGAACTTCGAGATTTTGCCCTTCGGGCCGCCCTGCGCGACTTGGGGGCGCTGGGCTAAAATC
>Ga0315282_10013069_pt1 | contig 12581 bp, 6 predicted proteins | sample YL17G07_20_MG_FD_203693 | JGI IMG/M metagenome (GOLD analysis project Ga0315282, IMG submission 203693) | Sediment microbial communities from Yellowstone Lake, YNP, Wyoming, USA - YL17G07_20 | ecosystem: Environmental > Aquatic > Freshwater > Lake > Sediment | place: USA: Wyoming | collected... | reverse complement strand
GCCTCCGGGGAAAGGGAGGTGCGCCCCCTTAAACAGAGGTTGAAGAAAAACGGCTGGTCCCTCTCCCCCACGGGCTCGGTCTCGTAGAGCGAGGAAAGCCGGGTGATCTTAACTTCTTTTCTGAGCTTGCTTAAAGCCCTGCGGATGTTCTCCTCCCTCTCTCCTAAGTTAGTCCCCAACCCCACGAGGACTTCAGCGCTCAAGGTAACACTCCGCATAGAGATCCTGGAATTTCAGGGGAAGGGGGGCGCGGGGCTTGTGCGCCCGGACTTTAACCGCGTGCAGGGAGGGGAAGGAGTCGAGCATCAGGCGGGCAGCTTTTCCGGCCAGGGCCTCGATGAGAACGAACTTTTCCCCGGACAATTTTTGCACCAACTCTGCGGCCTGAGAGTAATCCACGGTGCGCTCCAGCTCGTCCTCTTTGGGAAACTGGAAGAAAAGCTCCAGGTCCACCAGCACCCGCTGCTTCCTCTTCCTTTCCTCCTCGAGGACGCCGAGCGTCAGGTCCAGGTTAATCCCTTGAATGACGATTTTCCCTTCCACACATCAAAAAATAGGGACAGTCCCTATTTTTGTCAATTTTTTGAGCGGAAGTTAACTTTCTTGGCAATTAAAGGGAGGAGACAAAAGAGCAAAACTTTTTCCCAATTCCTGCCCCTCTCATAAAAAGCGCCAAAATCGAATCCCGCCCTTCTCAAAAAAATTGGCACGACTATTGCTACTTAAATTAAGTGGAATGAAAGTTAAGGTTGTGGCCACAATCTTAATATTTGTTTTAGCGAGCGCTGCCTCTGTCCTTGCTCAGGAAGGGGCGGCACCCGTTCTTTTTACTTCCACGCCCGTCACCAACCAGCTCATCGTCACCATCGAGGGCCAAACTCAACCCAACTCCTTTGTGGAGGTCTTCCGTAACGACCGCTCCCTGGGTCTGGCCTACACCGACGAGAACGGAAAATTCTCCCTTATCACTTACCTTGAGGAGGTCTCCGGAGGGATCAACGCCTTCCGCGCTCGCGCTCTCCTTCCCGACGGCTCCTACAGCGAATTCAGCTCTACACTCTTTGTCACTTTAGACCTCGCTCCTCCTTCTCCTCCCGTTCCCGAGAGCACCCCGGTAATCCTTGAGCCCACCCAGTTCCTTTACGGCTCCGCGGAGCCCGGCTCCAGGGTCTTCGTCCTCGTGGATAGCATGCAAGTAAAGGACGTCCCTGTGGATGAATTCGGGCGCTTCTCCACCGGCAGTCTCAACCTCTCCCCCGGCTGGCACGACATCCTCTACTACACTCAGGACCAGGCGGGAAATCAGAGCCCCTTCTCCCCTCTGGTTACGGCCTTTGTCCAGGAAATTCCTCCCCAGTTCGCCCAGGCTATGGCCCGACTCTCTGAGCTGGGAATCATGCAGGGCTATCCTGACGGAACGATGCGCCCCTTAAACAAAGTTACCAGAGCGGAGTTCGCCGCATTCCTGGCCAGAGCATTGACTGCAGCCAACTACGTGGCTCCAACCTCCCCTGCAACTCCGGTCAGCTTCAGCGACCTTCCCCCGGAGCACTGGGCCTATCAGGCGGTGGAGTTCGTCTCCGCTCAGGGATTGATGAACGGCTTCCCGGAGGGAACCTTCCGTCCCGAAGAATACATTACCGGCAAAGAGGTGATCGCTGCCTTAGTGCGGGCAGCGGGGCTTGAGCGGGAAGCGCAGGCGGCTCAGGCCTACCTTAAAGATGCCCCCTGGTTTGCCGGATACAGCGTGGTGGGGGCACAGCACGGACTTCTGTATCCGGATTTCGCTCCTGAGGAGGAGGCTTTGAGGGGAGAGGTGGCCATTTCCCTCTCTTCCCTTTACGATGCCCTTCTCCTTAAAGGAGCCACACCGTGAGTTTGGGATTTAATTTTAAGAAAGGAGGGATGAAGGAAAAGAGAGCTCCTTTTTGGCCTGATGGATCAGGCCAAACACCTTCCCCTCAGGGGGAAAATTTAATCCTTGAAAGAAGGAGGAAAGAAATTTGGTTAAGAAGTTTTTAGTACTGCTTGTAACTTTCGCCATGCTCTGCACTCTGGCACCGGCGCTCACTCTGGCTGAAGAGACCACCACCGCCACCACGACCCCCACCGTTCCCTACTCCGATATCTTCGGCACGCCCTTCGAGTCCGCTTTCATCAAGCTGCATTTGATGGGCATCTTCACCGGCTACCCGGACAAGACCTTCAAGCCTGATCGTCCCATCACCAGAGCGGAGTTTCTGGCGGTAACCCTGCGTGCCCTGAACTTTGAGAAGTACGTTTCCGGCTTCAAGGGCGCGACCAAGTACCCCGACACGCCAGTGGACCACTGGGCTACCGGCTACATCAACTCCGGCACTGCCTTCGGCATTGTCAAAGGCTACCCGGATGGCACCTTCCGCCCGGATTCCAACGTCACCTACGCTGAGGCCTGCACCATGCTCGTCCGCATGCTGGGCTACACCCAGTACATCACCCCTGTTACTCCTGGCGGCGGAACTGAGGACTGGTTCGCCAACTTCGTGAAGATGGCCGTGGCTATGGGAGATCCTGCGGGATATGGACTGAATGTTCAGCATGGTCCATTGCTCGCTCTTCAGGACGGCATTCTCACCGGAGTGACCTCATTCAACGCTGCTGCCCCTGCCTCTCGTGGCGACCTGGCGATTATGGTTTACAACTCCCTCTTCGTCGAATGCCTGGGTCCTGTGACGTGGCAATCTCAGGGACCGATTCCCGGCGCCTTCTACATTCCCACTGGAATCACTTTAGCTGAGAATTTGGGCTTCCACGAGATGGAGACCTTCGTCACCAACGCCCCGCCCTACGATGCTTACGCTGGCGCCAGCCAGATCGAGCTCTTCGAGGGCTGGACGATTCTCAGGGCTGGATATGATGGTTACACTGTTTCGCCCACCGGCACCTTTGTCCCCGTAACCGAGGATGTGGTTGCCTGGGCTGATGGTCATGGCCTGGATTACCCTGCCGACTTCAAACCTGTGCATCGCCTCTACGACATCCCTGCTGACTCCATCTGGGTAAGCGGTAAACCCGCCGATTTAACCACCCTGATTGGAAAGCCCCTGCGCGTGATCTACCAGGGAGACGAACCCTACACCGGGCAGCAACCGTATACATCCCCCGCCAAGCTCTGGTACGTGCGCGTCCTGAATTATGTGACTGAGAACTACAAAGTCGCTGCCAACAAGATTGGCAACTCCTGGTTCCCTGGAAAGACCGTGGGCGAGATCTTTAGTGACCTGGCACTCCGCGTTTACCAGGCTGACCCAGCAGTCGCTGCCAAGTCTGCCTCCACCCTGAAAATTGATCCGCGCGCCGTGATCTTCCTCGAGGACGTTTACATCGAGAACCCCAACGTGATGCTGGTCAAGGACGCCGACATCACCGTGATTCGTGGCGTTAGCGAAACTGAGTTTGTTAAGGACTACGAGGGGCATCTCACCTCGAGCCTCCTGGTTTCCCCCGATGTCTGGGCCGTCCTGGCCAAGGTCTGGCCCGGCCATATCATCAAGGACGTTATGCCCTATGTGGCTGATGCTGCTACTTACGACAAGTGGGGCCGCGTGACCACCTTTGGTACCCTGGGCTTCTCCTTCACTGACGACAACACCTTTAACAAGAGACTCCCCACCCATTATCCTACTTTTGCTGACACTTTGAACTGCATCGTGGAAGACGACGCCAAGTTCGTTTTGGGCGGTGGCGATTACACCAACTGGAACTGGTACACCGCAGCTGGCGCGGGCTACTCTGCTTTAGACTGGTTCTATACCAACTACTACCCCGTGGGCACCGTGCGCCTGGCGCCTATCAAGCTCTACCCCATCTACGATACCAGCCGCGCTTTGCCCAATATGCTCTTCCCGGTTTACCCTGTGGCATTACCCGAGGGCTCTGAGCTTTATGTGGCCAATTACAACACAGGGGCACTGGTGAAGTACGCTAAGCTCCCCGGCTTCGGAGGAGCAAACGTCAGTGGTGATCCCACAAGCGCTACGATACAAGTTTCTCTCAGTAACGCCAATGATCCTACTAAGTACGCGGATAGCATTGGCACCCTTTGTGGATTCGACAGTTACCATGCCTGGTTATACTCTGGAGGACATCCGGTTGCCCATGCTTCAATGAGCTGGAGCAATTACCCTGACCTTGACCTTGATTCCGCGACTCCCTACCCGGAGGATAACCCGCTCTATCTCGGTGATGCCAAAGTAAACTTTACGGTAGACCTGACGACTCACCCGGTCGATTCGGTTGTGATCACCCTTGAAGAAACCAGAGCCCCCCAGGTTCCCGGCGATACTTACTACGAGGGCAGCATCGGCGGCACCTTCTCCGTGATCCACTTTGAGGGCAACGAGGTCACGCAGTCCGGCACTCTCCAGGACATCTACCGCACCAAGGACCAGTGGGGCAACGACTGGATTACCTCCATCAAGATTTCCGGCAAGACCTACGACGTTCTCTTCCCCGGCCGCGGTGAATTCCCCGCAATCGCTGCCTCCATTACCGGAACCAAGGAAGAACCTACCGCTCCTGTGGGACAGGTGGGCGGAGTGGAATCCGGTGCTACCTTCATAAGCGTAAGTGATGATTATGGAGGCGCGGAACTGGTCTTCAACAACCTCTGGAATGAGAGAGACCTCTGGCTGGGACAGACCGTGGATATCTGTCTTAACAAGGACGGCAAGGTGCGCTTTATGAATATGCCTGAAGCTGCTGCTGCCGCCATCTACTCTGAGTACGGCATGGTCACCCGCGTGAACATGAACCAGGATTCCGCCGGCTACCACCTCTCCATTGACGTCATGAAGAGCGACGGATCTGTGGTGAACTACCCGCTGAGCGAGGTTGTCACAGGCTGGGCTTATGTAATTAACGCAGACGGTAGCGTGAGTGCTGTTCCAGCATCTTACGCTATTATCGCAAGATTCAGCTACTACAACGAGCACAACCGCGGCGTATTTGCCTCTACTGACATGCCCATCTCTGGGACTGATTACGACACGGTCTACCAGGTATGGCAGCAGATGCAGAACCTGGTAAGAGATCTGGTGAAGCTCACCAAGTTCACCAAGGCCTACGGTTCCATCAATGCGGTTGATGCTCTCAGGATCCAGGAGCTGGCCACCAATCCTGTTTCGGGCAATCCAAGCTCCGAGGGCATCATTGATGAGTCCGGCACCACCTTCGACGGTACCTTCTTCTCCTTGGAGAACACCAGCCGCGAGCAGCTCTACTGGACCATCCCGCAGGCCAACTGGAAGCCCAATCCCATTCCCGCCTTAACATACACCACCCCCTGGCTGGTCGCTAAGGATATGGTCACCGTTCCCTGGTCATCCAATATGACCCTCCAGCCCGGAACCGTGATCTACGATGCCACCCTGCCCGCTCCCAATGTCCCCACTCCCGACGGCAATATCCTGATCAAACATATGGCCGACCTCCAGCGCGAGCAGTTCGTCCAGGTCTTCTTCCAGCCGGCTTACGAAACTGCCAACCCGAAGATGATCGACTGGGCGCTGGTGAATGGAGCCTACGCACCCGTGGTCAAGTTCATCGTCATCCGTCCCATGCTGGGGACTGGGCTCAAGCTTTTGGGCACCACTCCCACAGCAAATACTACAGCGTCCCCCACTTCAACTTTCGCGGTCAAAATGCAGTTCAACGAGCCCCTGAACACAGACCCCACGAAGAGCTATATGGCGCTCTTTAATACGACCACCGGAACCTGGTTCACCACTACCTCCACCACTGAACCCTACTGCGGCAAGCTTTCCTTCACCCAGACCGGGATCTACCCCAACGACACCATGGTCTTCACCCCCTGCGGCCTCGTTCCCGGGCATTACCTCGTCTTCTACAACGCTGTGGACGCCGACACAGGAACAGAGGTTAAGACCGGCACATGGGAGTTTGATCTCTCCTTCACGCCCGGACCCTGGACCTTCTCCGGAACAGTTACCGCCACCGGGATTGGCGTGACCACCCCCAGCGTAGCGACTGCCACAGTTTCGGTTGTCTGGACGGATAAATGCGGAGTTGATCATACACTGACCACCACCACAGCCGCTGACGGAACATTCACGCTCACCAACACTTTCTACAACTACTACAACGTGACGGTCACAGTTAACGTCGCTGGCCTGTTCGACCCGCATTACACCATCACTATCGATCCTCCCAGCTATACCAAGGCCGTTGATCCTATAGGTGGAAGCTACACCGGTCTTGACTTCAAAGTCTACGTCCACTAAGCCACTTTCATGAATTGAGAGAGGGGGCCTTGCGGCCCCCTCTTTTTCTTTTCCGCAGACCGTTGCCCCGCCTGAGGAGTCCCTTTACTTTAGTGAGCGGCGTTTCTTTGTAAGCATCATCTGCATAAATTCCTCAGTTATGCGGCTCTAAAGCAGACCGTTCCCCGTTCCGATATTCGAGGCGTGGCTCAAGAAAGAGCAGGTGTTTAAAGGAATTCCTGCCCATCCTTTGCAAATTGTTCTAAAAATCCAAGAATTTTTGCTGCGCTTTCTTTAAGGTTTTGCTAAAATTGAAAAAAGGAAAAAGAGGGAGGGGAAAAATGAAGGGAATCCTGCAGAAACTAACTTTTATTTTAATTCTTTTGCTCCTCCTTGGCTTCTCCGGCCCAGGCGTTTACTCAAAGACCCCTTCCTTTCAAGACTTATCCCCGGATCACTGGGCTTTCAAGGAGATCCAATTCCTGGCACAGGAAGGAATTATCTCTGGCTACCCGGACGGCACTTTCCGCCCGGAGAATCCTGTCACCAGAGCGGAATTCGCCAAACTCGTCCTGCTTTCTTTTCTGCACAAAGAGGAACCTCGATTCCCCGCCGTGCCGACTTTCCCTGACGTCCCCCGCCGGCACTGGGCCTTTGGCTACGTGGAAGCCTGCGCTAAATTAGGATGGATTTCTGGCTACCCGGACGGAAGATTCGAACCGGAGCGAACGATCAGCAAAGCAGAGATTGTAAAAGTAATCGTTCTGGCCAGGAAACCGCCTCCCAGCGTTTATGCTAAAGGTGCTTTTTTGGACTGCCGGGAGGAGGACTGGTTTTTTCCCTACATTCAGACGGCTCTTTCCTTCAACATTCTGCGCGTGCCAGACCCGGGGTTCACCGAGGAAGTCTCGAAACCCATCGGAGCCTACCACAAAGAGATTGTGGGATACACTTTTTCCCCTGACCTTCCTGCAACCAGAGCGCAGGCTGCGGTTCTTCTTTACCGGTTGATCTTCATCCCTTGAGTGCCTCTAATATCCCGCAAGCACCTCTAACAGGTCCGTACTGTTCGTGAAGGAGCTGGAGGAGGTCCTCCCGTATATCTGTACCCTCACCTGGCCGCCTGAGGAGATGTATTTTCCGCAATCCATCGTGGTTCCTAAGATCTCCTTCTCGCTTGTGGAAATGGAGGCCGACTTCAGGCTGTCCCACCTCTTCGTGGACCAGTTGTACAGTTTGACGTAGGTGCTCACCGAGCGGGAATTAAAACCCCTGTATCTCACGACTAAAAATCTGGCATTCCTGTAATCGAGAACCTGGAAGTCCGCCGTCCCTCTATGTAAAAGTAACCATTAATCAGTGCAGATTCCCCTATGAAATAGCTCGAGTCGTCAAAGAAGAGGTCCGAAAGGAGCCCCGTGCCGTCCCCTTCTGGACGCTCAAGGAGGAGAAACGGCCCTCCGGCCGCCACCGCTGCCCTGAGTGGAAACCTCTAAAGTTACCGGAATGGTTTCAAACACTTGCAGGATGTCTGGATTTTTCACCGTGATTTAGGCACTGCCTGAAACCTGTCAGCTTTAGGTTTCACTGTATCAATATGAAAGGAGAGAGGAGCTTTAGTAGGAGCCGCTGCAAGGATGGAAGTATATTCCTTCATAGGTCAACATTGCAGTTTAATGCTTGAATTATTCAGAAGACCGGGTCTCCTCAGAAAATAGAGCACTTCCTGCTTATGCTTTCTGGAGAGTTCAACAAAACCAGAAGTTCCGTAAGGGTTCCGGCCTCTCACTGCGTTTCCTTTAATTTTTCAATATATTATTACAAAAATTTTCTTTCCAGGATACAAGAGGGCAGGGGTGGGAGCTGAGCGCTGAGAGGAAGTAACATTAGAAATCTTTGCTTTAATTATGGGGCCACAACTTCTTTAAAAAAGAGGCGGCTGGCTTAAGCCAGCCGCCTCAGTCTTTAAATTATTTTCCTACCTCAGTACAGCGGGTTGCGGAAAATTAAGGTCAGCGGAGCATTTGCGTAAATGATGTAGCCGTAACCGGGCATAAAGTCTTTGTAGCGGGAGTTCTTGTAGAAGAAGACATACCAGTAAGAGACGCTCCTGATCCACTTGTTCTTGATGGCCTGATCGATGCTTACTGTTTGAGTGCCCTTCTTCACCTTGACATCAGCCCAGGGGATATTCGCAGGGTAGGGAACGCCGATGTCATTTCGTCCCTTTACCAGCGGAATGGAGAAAGATGGCTGCATGTTCAACACGCCGGAGAACGCGATGGAAGTGCGCTTTGTGAGGCGCAACCAGTAAGCGTCACCCAGAGCGAAAGTAATGTTCTTGTTCACCAACTTCTGTGTGGCCTCGTTGAACCACCATAAGGCAGAGGGAGCAGGGGTTGAGGGCAGCACTTTGCTGGGATCGGGGTTGGTCTGCGCCGGGAAGGAGAAGAAGTTCCAGCCGGGACCCATGATGAGGGTGTTATAGTAGCAAATAGAGAAGGCGTAGTTCGAAGCGTTGTCCCAGGCCACCACCATGAAGTAGTGCGGGGCGTCGGGCAGGCCGGAGAAGGTGTAGGTGGTTGTAGTAGGCGAAACGGTGTCCACGTATTGGCCATCAAGATAGAGGTCGAACCCCCAGAGGCCGCTCCTATCGTCGGACCCAGTCCAACTGATGGTAAAGCTATACTTTCCGCTTACCGCTGGCTTCTTCTTAATGTCGTAAGAGACCGTAATCTCAGGGGAAACAGTATCCACAATAAAGGGGAGGTCAATTGCCTGGAACTGGCCAGAATGCTGGGTCAATGTCCCCGGCACTTCAGTTTTGAACCTCAGGAAGTAGCTGCCATCGGGAATTGTTCCCGGATCTGGTGCCCAGAGCCACCAGTTGTCCCAGCTATCCCAGTAGGGGTAGTCCACGAAGTTCTTATGGACATAGGTTTCCTGGGCCACGGTGTCCACATAGGTTCCGTCTGCCTTGTGAACGGTGAAGGTCAGGTCGGGAGTCCCCCTCATTAAGGAAATCAGGGGATAGAGATTATCCCAGATGCCGTCGCCGTTGGGAGAAATGGCAATGAGATTGCGGTCAAGTTGATCGAGGCTCGTAGCCCCAAAAGGTAGGCCAAGGTAGTAGATATCAGATCCTATCAAGGTATAAAGCCAGGTGTATCCCCACCAAGTCCATTCGGCAGGGTCATCAGGAGGCGGGTCAATTACCGGGTTGTGAATCCAATCAAAGGTGTAGCGGGTATCCTGCCAGTCTCCCCAGAAGAGCGTGTAGGGAACATGGAGCTCGGGAGGTCCGGAGGGAGTGGGCGTGAGGGTGACGAAGCCGTCCACGAAGATGTTCTCAAATTGGGCATTGTCGGCAACGCTAACAGTGACATCCACTAAAGCTGTTCCGCCAGCGGGCACGGTCACAGAGGTTCCACCAGGGAAGGCTACGCTTCCGCCAGACAAATTATAATGAACGCGGAAATTGTCGTAGCACTGAATTGTTGCAGAGAGGTCAAAGGTGTAGGAAGTGGCGGTAGATGTGTTGGTGAGCTTCACGGTGAAGCTCTTGGAGGTGGCCCCATCGGTATCACCCAGAGGTTCTGCGGGGTAATTGGTGGTGTTGTCGGTGACGAAAACCGGAGCGAGGAGGGCATTATAGACGTTTATGCGGCCGGCGCCCTGGAGCCTGGGGCTGTAGGGGAGTCCGGATGTGGGATCGGTTAAAAGCGTGGCCGTGTTCATCAAGGCAGTCTTTACCTGAGCAGGAGTCCAGCCGGGATGGGCCTGCTTGATTAAAGCGGCCGCGCCGCTCACGTGAGGTGCTGCCATTGAAGTCCCGGAGTAGTTGGCGTAGCTTCCCAGGGCTATGGGGACTGTGGACCAGATTCCGCCACCGGGTGCACACAGCTCGGGCTTAAAGTTCAAATTGGGATCAGTGCCCCAGGAGGAGAAGTCCACCATCCTGTCGGCAGCGTGAACCGCCACATCAGTAAGGTGGCCATCAAAGCGGACGGTCTGGTAGGTTGCCTGGTTTGTACGCAAATCCTCGCCCTGGAGGTAGTTGGAGAAGACTACCGGGATGCTAATTCCATAACCCTCTACAGTAATAGAAATGAGGTCATATCTGGTGGGGTCGGCTCCATCGTTGTAAATGATCACACCACGAGCCCCCTGTTTCATGGCATTTAAAGCCTTTGTTCCAAAAGTAAATGTGCCGCGCTTAATCAGAGCTATTTTACCCTTAACATCTACTGAAGCAAAATCATCTATTCCGTATGGAATATACTTATTGGGATCAGGGCTGGTATTGTCAGTAGGTATTCCACCCAGTCCACAGTAAACGTATGGCAAATCTTGATTCGGACCGAAAACTGACAATGGGTCAGGAGCACCACTCGCAGCGATGTAGCCGTAATAGTTAGAAGTAGCACCCACCTTGTATCCTTTAACCCGCTGGACGCTGTTCCAGGATGCAGCCGTGGATGCCGGACCAGGAGTGACTGCGGGGGTGCCGACTATCCCGATATCAGCAGGGTAATAGGTGAATTTGCTGGGGTTTTCCCCGTAGTTATAAAATTGGTTGGAGGGGTAAACGGACCAGTACTCGTTTCCAGCGGAGAGGGAGACAAAAATTCCGTTGTCCACGCAGTACTGAATCGCCACCTGCTCGGGATCAGTGGGATTGTTCCAGCCCCCGGGAAAGCCGAAGGACATGTTAATAGAGGCCAGATTCACACCCTCTAACTTCTTCTGGAGCATCCAGTCGAAGGCCGCCGCAATGTCGGCGCTTGAGGCGGAACCAGCTCCGCCCTTGACGATCTTGGCCACGATAAGTTTGGCTTCAGGAGCCATACCGGTGACACCACCGTCTGTGGCCGCTTTGGCCGCCATAGTACCGGCAACGTGGGTGCCATGGCCGTTCAAATCCATGGGATCTGGATCATCATCACCAAAGTCCCAGCCGGCTATCACTTTCACAGTAGGAAAGGTCCCTGTGGGTAAACCTGTCCCCCCAAGATCGGGATGGTTGTAGTCCACGCCAGTGTCCACAACTCCTACTACCACATCCGTGCCATCGTACCCAGGGTTAGTCCAAACTGTAGCGGCTCCGGTCAGGACGGTGCTGTATGCTAAATCAAGATAGTAGGTCTTGGTGGGGAAAACGCTTTCCTTGCCGAAAGCGCGCTGCACCTCAGCCAGTTTCTCCTTTGGGAAGCGGGCTACAAGGCCGTTGTAAGCGTACTCGAGCGTGTCCGTAACCTCGACGCCCCCGATAGAGGCCAGGACGTCTTCGGCCATGATTTGCTCTTTGCGAACTTTCAAAAGATTCTTGCTGATCAGGGTTTTGTCCTTAACTGCGGCAACGGGAGCTTCCTTCAGGGCGATGATGACTGTTACTTTGCCATCTTCCTCCACCCGGAAGCTCCCTTTGGCTACCCCATCATCGGGTAGAGGTGCTTGAACACTCTCCTCGGGAAGCGACTTCCGTAAAACCGGACCGAATTTGGAAGCGGAAGGGTCGACCTTGCTCGCGTGAGTTAGATGATTCTCCATTATCTTCTGCGGGAATACTTTCCAAGATTCAGGATTGGTTTGACCCGGGGTAACCGAAGAGGCAACTGTCCCGATGCTGGTCGTGAAAAATACAAGAAGAGAGATGATGGCCACCAGCACAACAAAACGTGATTTCATTAAGATTTCAAACCTCCTTTCTCTTAAAAAACCTTTTAGCTAAAGTTTCTTCTTGCTTTTGTAATGCAAATTCCCCCTTCTTTTTGCTTTCTTTGCCTCCAGCTTCTGAATACCGCTTTAGTGAAATTATAAGCATTTTTAATGCTGTGGCAAATTTTTTTGAAAAATTTTTCAAAAATAGGGACAGTCCCTATTTTTTTCCTTCAGAATGTATAATCTTTCTGTGAAAGTAGCCATTCTTGGCGCCACAGGTTCTATTGGCAGACAGGCTCTCGAGGTCGTGGAGCGCTTTCCCGAGCGTCTGGAGCTCGTGGGGGTTTCCGCTTCCCGTTCCGTGGAAGAGCTGAAAAAAATCGTATTGCGGTATCGCCCGAAAGTGGTGGCCCTCGCCAATCCTGCAGGAGCCAGCCTTCTCGGCCCATTTCTTCCCCCACAGACCAGCCTCTATCTGGGAGAGGAAGGGCTCGTGGAACTCGTAACGAGGGCGGATGTGGACCTTGTGCTTGTGGCGGTTGTGGGGATCGCGGGCCTTGCACCCACCTTAGAGGCTTTGAGAAGAGGGAAAACCGTAGCTCTGGCTACCAAGGAAGCACTGGTGGCAGGGGGAAAGTTGGTGCAGAGGGCTGCCTCAGA
>Ga0315282_10013068_pt1 | contig 12581 bp, 10 predicted proteins | sample YL17G07_20_MG_FD_203693 | JGI IMG/M metagenome (GOLD analysis project Ga0315282, IMG submission 203693) | Sediment microbial communities from Yellowstone Lake, YNP, Wyoming, USA - YL17G07_20 | ecosystem: Environmental > Aquatic > Freshwater > Lake > Sediment | place: USA: Wyoming | collected... | reverse complement strand
ATGGCTCAGGATGGAAAGCTGATTTACTACAGAGAAGCGAAGCCTTTCGGGATAGGCGGGCTGATAATACAAGGAAACCCAGGCTATTTCGTATTGAAGAAGTGGGACACTATCGAAGTGTGGAGCGCCGGCAAACCTATAGCCGATACGCTGATAAAAGTGACTGTGCAAGGCTGCGACCCTTATGATGAAGTATGCCAGCCCACATGCACATACAAAAAAATATGCGATCCTGTTTGCGATGACGGGCAGAAGCACGACATAACTTGTAACATTGCCTGCATTGACATTGACAACAATGGCATAGACATAGCGGATATGGAGGCAAGGGCTGCTGATGAAAAATGCAATCCGGACTGCTACACCAACAGGACTAACCCGTTCAAAGCTTATGACCCAGGATGCGTGTGGAAATACAAGGAACAACATGATGACATATGCGATCCGAATTCGAATGGTGTGGTTGACGGGGTTTGCGATCCTGACTGCATTGATGCAAGCAGAATGTGCGACTTTGACTGCAACGGCACTGTATATGAAGGGAATCCAATGGGGCTGAAGGATGAAAAGTGCTTTGTCTGCGATGGCAATTGCACTGGATGGTGCTCGCCTGCCTGCGACAAGAATGCGCTTGAGGATATGGATGGGTATGACCCTGACTGCAGAAGGCAAGTTGATTCTAGCTTCTGGTGTGCTGGTGACGGCTTGTGTGAGAATGAAAAGGAGGAGAATTGCGAAAATTCTGTAGATTGCAACCAAACTTGCAGCGATCAGAACTTTGCTTGCTGCCCCCTCGCTTATGACTCAGATTATGCAGGCTGCACTGCAACTAAAGACCTGGAGGAAGGTGATTTGTGCAGTTGTTCTAACCAATGCGATAAAATGGTATGCAGCGTTGAGCATTGCTGCCCCGAAGGAAAAAATTGGAACGGAACTGCATGCGTAGAGGCATATGATGTCTTGATTGTTGCATTAAAGTCGAAATTGAAGGCTGTCTATTCAGATGCGCAAATAACGGATTTGGAAAACAAGATCAAGGAATATACAAAATCACTGTCAAACGACAAACTTTCAGGCAGCCTTGTTTATCTTGACGGCGAAGAGACCTCAAATTTGATAGGCAGCAAGGTGACTAATGCAGGAGACTGGAACAACATCGATGGTATTTTGGATCAATTGCTGCCAAAAACAAAGGCAAAGTATCTTGTTATCATTGGGGGATATAATGCATTCCCGCAGCCGGAAATATCTACAGGCTCCTGCGCAGACCCCTTCTTCCCAACATTCCAGAGCGATGACATCTATGCGGACTATAACAAGGATAATATGCCAGAAATCCCTGTAGGAAGGATACCAGACCCCAATGGTGGAGACATTAGTGTTTTGTTGGCAGCATTTGACACTTATACCAGTCTGCACAACACCGGAGGTTTGGATCTTACAGATAAGTTTTCAATAGTTATGGAGCGTGGATGGCCAGACCATGGCTGCCCAAAAGCATCGTCTGGCATATGTTTTAACAAAGATGCATTCGGCATAAACTGCTTTTCATCTTCATGTGCTGACGCAGGAACCTCTTACACAACAGCCAGTGGGCACAAACTGTTCAGCTTACTAGTCCACGGCAGTTTCGAAAACCCGCAACCATTTGCCGATGACCAGTGCAACACGGGAAGATTATTCATGACATCAAGGCAAGTTTCAACTTTAGATGTAAAAAATGCAGTTTGGATGATGATGCCTTGCTATAGCGCGTTTATAAAAAACAAACAGCAGTCAGCAGATTCCACACCAATGGAGCTATTGAAAAATGGCGGTGCAGTTTACCTTGGCGGAACTTTAACGCAGATGGGCGGAGTTATGGAAGATAGTACATGTCCGTCTGTCCTCGGGGGGGATTATCATATAGGGACTTTGTACGCATTAGTTGCAGGGGAGTTATCAGTAGGAAAAACAATCGGTCAGGCATATCTAGCAGGCAAAAACGCGTATTCAAACATTCCAGATGTGGAAGGTTGTAGATTCAGGCAACTGCATGAAAACCTGATGTATGGCGATCCTAGTTTAAAAATAAAAAATGTTTAATATTAAGTGACGAGCATGATAAGCCAGTATCCGCAATACCAAAGGCAGTATGCTGAGCAGCCGAAAAAAAATTATAAATTGTACATTTTAATTACGGTTTTAATCATCTCTACTGCGGTATCCATATACCTAATTTTCTTTACTGAAAAAACTGCTATTTGCGGGGATGAAATATGCGGTCGTTCGGAAAATTGCTTTGACTGCCCTAAAGATTGTAAATGTAAACTTGGCAGTTATTGTGACAGCACTAGGAAAGATTGTAATGCACCAAAGTGCGGGAACAAAGTTTGCGAGCCTTTTGAAAGCATGGAAAATTGCTGCGATGATTGCAGCTGCACAAGCAAGTACGAAACGTGCAATAAAACAACTCACATATGCGAGATGCCTGTTGCGCAGATTTCGGATGAAAGGGCGAAAGAATTGGCTACACAATACTTTTTGAACCAAAACAAAACTGTTGAGGAATTTGGCATAATCACCTCGACTGTATACAATGATAAGCCGGCGAAATCAGTGGGGATCAGATTGAAGGATGAGATAGGTGTTAGGATAATAATTGTAACAGAAGATGGCCAGGTGTTTGAAAGAATAGTCTATTGAGATGTGATAAATGAAAGGCATATTGGAATCTATTCCGGAATTCTTCCAGGTAGTTATAGCGCTGGCCGTGGCGATAATCATAATCGCAATGGCAACGCAGCTGACTGGTGTTTTCAACAAACCGCCAACGCAACTTTCCGGTTCGAAATACAGTGTGGCTCAAAGCCTGTCTAAGCTAGTGTCAGAATGCTGGTCCAAGCACAGGAACGGATTGGATGCTGAATCTGCAGTGTGCAATGTTTTGAACATCTCTTCCAATGGAGTAGTCGAAAAAAGCGACGTGACAGAGCTGCTGAATAAAAAAGTTCTGCCTGAAGACAAACTTGTTTGGTCATTGACTAAAAACGAGACTGCAATAAAGATAACTTACTCTGGATATGACAGGGTGATAGAGGTGAGAGAGATATGAAAGGGATAGCAGTTTGGATATGGCTTATCGGCAGCCTTGTTTTGGGCCTGATGATTTTCGTTATGGGCTCAACCTTGTTCTACAACCAGCTGGAGGTGAGGTTGAAACAGACTGCAACGGAAAATTTTGACGACCTGTCCTCAAAAATCATGCGAACTTGCACAGAGGGAGGGTTAGGAGAAGTTTACTACTACAGGAATTTTGCAGTGCCGGAAATCATAAAGGCAGTGTATTCTGCCAATGATGCGGACCAGATGCCTCCGGACAAGGTCTCCTTATACATAACAGACGGCCGTTCGGGCACGGGCAACTATTATTGCGTGAGCTACTTTGGAGATGACATGCCCAGATGCAAGCCTATGAGCTGTTCCATAGAAGCTACATACATGGGAACGCCTTCTGACAAGCCGAGCATCTTCGGCATAGTCACACGCTTGGCAAGTGAAATGACCATTTACAAAACATACAACTACGACATCCTTATCAACAAAACCAATTCCAGCGTCGTCACAGTGACAGCAACTCCGCGGATAAAAAAATAAATTTTGTAAATCAATATATACAGTCTGTCGCAAATTAAGATTATCGGTGAATATTTGAAAGGAAGCATGATAGTATCTGAAACAATACTCGAAGCTGCCGGTGTTTTGATATCATTCATACTGATCGTGCTCGTTGTCAACGTAGTTTTTACACAGCAGACCACCAGCACTTATGAATCGGGCTTTCAGTCTTTAGCCCGCGACATTTCCATTGCGATAGACAGAGTTGCCGCCTCTTCGGGCTCGATGTACATACAGCAGAACATAACAAAGGGTCTGAAGGTTGATTTCTTTATAGACTACAAAACTGTTGTTTTGAAATACGGTAAGAATACAGTGCAAAGCTATTTTATCGCAGACACGCGAAGCGTCCCTTACAGCTTTTCCAACCCGAAAACTTTGTGCATAGCTAAAGGCATCAACGATAACAGGATAATAATTACGAACACCAGTTGCGTTTGTAATTTTAAGGATGAAGTCTGCGATCCTGCCTGTGTTGTGAAAGGCGTGTGCGATTCCAAATGCATGAACGACGCAAGCGGCGCATGCAACTCTTTGTGCGCTGACATGTATCCATCTCTGTGCGACAAGAATTGCTACACGAACGAGTACAGCGGCGTGTGCGAGAAGGTCTGCATAAAGGAAGGCGAGACAGATGGGATATGCAGCCCGGATTGCAACAATGTTGAAAAGGGGACATGCGACATGGACTGCTACAGCACCTATTCAAACGGAAAGACTGGACTATGCGACCCAGACTGCCCGCCGCAAAGCATGACGACCAATGTTGACGGTGTGAAGACTAAAGTGCCGGACGGGAAATGCTATAGCGGATGTTTCAATTATACTAAAAATGACGGCACGCTGGTTTTGAAATATGACGGCATATGCGACTCTGACTGCAACAATGAAGCTTCGACTATATGCGATCCGGACTGCAAGAATTCCGAGCCATGCAAGACAAAATGCACGAAAGAGGGAGATGTAGTGGTAAAATACCCTTGCTGCGAAGGAACGATTGTCTGCCCCAGCACAAACATCTGTGTTAAGGACAAGCCACTAGCATGTTGCGGCAACAGCTTCTGCGAAGGCAGACCCGGCACAAAATACGGCTGGGGCCCTGGAAACAAAACACAGTGGGAAACATTCTACACATGCCCGCAGGATTGCGCTGCTGACCCTGGCACAAAGCCTTCTTCCTGCCAAAGTAGCGGCTTCACCAAATCAGTTTGCTATATGACGCTCACAGACAGCCAGGGGAGGTTCAGCGGGTTTGAGCCTGTGTGGACGAATAGCATAATCGAAGTGTGTCACAGTGAAATACAAAAGTTTTTGGACAGGAGGAATTGGGACATAAAGGAAGTCATAAAGACTTGGACTGATACAGAATCAACGCCAGAGGCGTGGGCATGGGATGCTGCCAGATATGAGGACGCATGCAACAGGATACAAAAAAATTCAGCCACGGTTTTGTCGAATGAAAAGTATACTAGTGAAATAGAACGATGCTGCGGAATACCGGGAGCATCTTGCGGCACAGCGGAATATACACCACAATGTTCTGGCGTAGGATTTTGCATAGACCACTCCACTGCTGCGATGGCAATTCTGAGAACTCTGGGCGTGCCGGCAAAGAATGTTTATTCAGTCTTCGCGCTCACTGAAAGCAGTGCGCATGCGTGGGTGCTATTCAAATGCAACGAAACAGAGCCCGAGAACAGAAAGCCAGCGGAATGCAACGGCAACTGGGGCAAATGGCTGTCTATAGATGCGACAAGCCATTCCGTACAGTCGCTCGACCAAACTTCAACGATATGCTTGATGTGGAACGATCAGGGGATTTATGCGCAGACTGAAGGCAGGGTAGATTCAACAAGAGGATATGCCTTCGACCCCTCCATACCACACTCAGGATTCAACCCGTCGCTTTGTATTTACAACAAGCTATGCGAAGAGCCGTTTGGAATAGAATGCGTGGTGCCCTAGATGAAAGGACAGCTCTCCTACATCATAAAGCCAATAACGTTGGTGATGATAATAGTTCTGCTGATTGTGCTTTATCAATCTATATCAGAATCGACTGTGAGAGAGAAATTGGCGCAGAATAGATTGAACGCAGTCTCTGGAACTACAGACGTGCTGCTTGTTTTGGCAAATTCTTACGATTGTCTTGCTTACAGGACAGGATCAGAAAGCGTTTATTCCAACGTCGTGGATGTAAACAAGCTGGATGATTTTTCCAAAAAATACGGCGCGATAGAGCCGGAGTGCGCAAGGAGCTACGAGTTCGGATGGCGAGCTAAAATTTATGAAGTCGGGAAAGACGGGCAGCCGACAGGAGCGATTTGGGCTTTTGGGGCGCAGGATTTTTCCATAGGCGATGCTAGGCTGGATTATATGAATCTCTCGATGCCCATTGCAATAAGGCGCTCTGAAAAAATGATTTCACCAGGGAAGATGGAAGTCGTGCTTGTCGAAGGGGATTTGGAAAAAATTGCAGGCGGAATAGATTGGTTCTGCCAAGTTGGAAAGAAAGGAAGAATGACATCTTCCTCATTTTCAATCTACATACACGGCACAGTAGATTATGACGCAGGCTCTCTATGCCTCACGCCAGCAGGCAGCAAGAAAAAAAATTGCAGACAGATGCTCTGCCAGCTTGAATTTGAAGGCCTGAAGTCTGCAGGAGAACACCTGCTCTCGCTTAGTTATGTCGAAGGGAAGGTTGTGATAAAATGAAAGGGCAAATTTTTGAGATATTCGGATTTTTGATACTAGCAATAGCTGTCATAGGAGTGATACTGCTGATAAGGTATTTCATGGTCGGAAGTTTTGGGAAAACTTATCTGGCAATGGCTGAGAGGCATGTGTATGAGGAAGTGCATGCTGGTGTTAACTCAATATTTTTCATGACAGAGGAAAAGTCTGGGAGGAGTTTGATGGAGCTTGTTGGGGTGGCTGCGTACATGGGGAATGACACAATAAATTTCGGGTCGAGCATTGGCGATGTAAATGTTGTAAAGGAATTGGAATGGAGATTTGACGCTTTATACGGGAAAGGACACTGGCACTTGCAAGCAAAATATCCCGACATAACACCAGATGTGCAGATGGTCATGGTTTTGGATGCATCAGCAAGCATGTGCTATGCTGTGAAAGAGATTAGCATGAAGATGCCTGCGCTGATAGAAAGCTTTGTTAGACAAGGAAAAGGGGTTACTGCCACGCTGTACATGCTTCCTGGAGGAGCGGATTGCTGCAATGGATACAAGCTGCAGTGCGCAAACCAGTTCAACGAAACTCCTTTCTTCCACTGCAGAGGAATTACTGACATAGAAAGCAAGTGCGATACAAAGACCGCAAAGGGAACTGGAATACAAACTGATGAGGATTACGGAAATGGAATAGCATGTGCGATAGAGGCAGGACCTGTGGAGGAATGGAATCCTTTGTCTGTTAAGTTAGGAATAGTTATTTCTGATGAGCTGCCTGTAGGCAGTGAATGCTTTGGCGATCAAAGGCTGGGATGCTGCCCTGGGCAGGATTATGCTGAGCAGAAAAAAAGTCTGCAGGCTGGAATAGACAGTGCGAAAAAATACAAGATACCGATATTCACAATACAGCAACTGGACTATGAAGACAAGGAAAGTAAAAAGTGCGGCACCATATGCTTTAGAAATTCTGGATGCCCGGGAGGAATATGCAATGCAGACCTGCAGTTGCAGTGCGCATGCACAGATACGGTAACGCAGTACCACAGAGATATGGCCTCTGCTACGGGCGGCGATGCTTTTACACTAGATTCCTTATCAGCCTCTGACCTGATAGACAAGATAAACGAAATAATTATTCGTGCAGAACCTGTTAGAAAGCCCAATCTTGAGGCAGGAAGCCCTGTACCTTCAAACAAAAACACTCGTGTCGTTGAAGTTTTGATACCGGTATCTGTGTCAGGAATTTACACAAAAGCATACGTGACGCAGTGGTCTTAGCGGCAAATTTATATTACACCGCAAATCCATAATAATCATTATGAAGGGCATAGCCTATGCTACCATAGTCATCGTGGCGCTGACTGGGATTTTGATGCTTTCTTTGTGGTCTTACAACCAACTCGCAACAGGATCAGGCTACAGTTTTGCCTATCAGCAGAGAACGAAAGAGGATATTGCCAACTCGAATTTGGAAATCGCAAAAAGATTTTTAACCCAAGATTTAGTATACTCAGCGCAAGAAGCTTCGTTCGACATAGCAGCTAATGGTGGCACAGGAGCTACGACTTACTGGTATTGCACTGATCCTATCCCTCCTACATCAGAAGAAGTGAACTATGCTTTAGGAAGCTCGAGCCAGTCATTTCTAAATGCTTATGTCCAGGGATTGGAGGAGAGCAAGATAGCCGAATCGCAATTGAGTGTAACAGAATACGGATGTGCTGCTGTGAAAGATCCAGGAAAATCCAACTGCATGGGAACCTCTGCCAATTGCGAGTCGTTCAAGATGATTGCGACAGATGGCGGGGCTATAGAGGTGAAAACTCCGGCACAAGTGACATATTCTGGAAATCTCGACGCAAACATAAACTCGAACAGGTTTTATTGGTTGTATTACAAGCTTTATGACGACACGAAAAAAAACATGCTTCTACAAGTTATATCAAACTCTTTGAGAGACCAGTGCACTGGGCCGCAAACAACAACTCAGAAACTGGAAGTGGCAATAAAGGAAGCTTGCAAGCATTATGAAGAACTTTTCAAAGAACTGCCGCAAAATGTAAAGTGCGAATACGAGATAAAATGCATCAACACAGAAAATCCTGTATCCTGCCTCAACTTTGACTGCAAGAGGCCGGAGTTCGACAAAAGCTTCTGCTACGACACGCTTTCAGCTTCAGGTCAAAGTTCTTTTGGAGACATGCTGGGCGGAATAGGTGGCAAGATCGTGGAAGCGCAAAGCTCATCAATAGCAGGAATAAACCTCAAAATAAAATTGACTGACAACAAATACAACATCCCAACTTCCAAAGGGATGAGGCCGCTTGTCTGGAATGTTTGGGCCGCATTGAATATCGGCAGGCAGGAATGCAGGCCAGTAGACAAGTGATGGCATGAAAGCCCAGATGAGTTTGGAAATGATTATCGGACTTCTCATTCTGCTTGTAGTCGCAGCTGTAGTGATAAGCCTTTTTATGGACAGGATAAAACAGATAACGCAGATAAACGACTGGCAGTCGGATATGGAATACAAAAAATTCAAAGCGACTTGCGAAAGCTACTGCAAGGATACAAGCGAAGGATCGCTACCAAAGTTTTGTTCGGAGAAACTTAAGAAGAAGGACTTGGACGGAGACGGCAAGGTCGACACGCTAAAGTCTGATACTAGTGTGTTGTCGATGTGTGAAGATGCAATTTACTGTTTTCATGTTGCTAGCTGCGAGAAAGACGGCGATGTCATAGGAGCAAAAGAATGCAAAGGCATATTGTGCAGGGCTTGGTCTGAAGTTTATGGAGATGTAAGCAAGACGAGCGCCAAAGTCATGGAGCTAGTTCCGGGATATGGCACATGCGAGTTGCCAGAAGATGAAAACTGGTGGAAGATAGCCAAGTTCGGGCCGAACCCACCTTGCGGCGGCAGCTTCCAGTCTCCTGTATCTTTCAACTGTGAGAAAACTGATTCAACAAGTGTGACATGCGTTTGGAGCTGCCCGGCTGTGAACCAAGCTTCATTGTTAGTCAGCGGGACGAGCTATGCCGTGGCCATATCAGCGACCACCGGAAGCGAGACCATACCAAACCTCACTCCTGGACAATCTTATACAATAACTATGCTGTGTGATGTGGCCAATTCAGCTTACTCCGCAGTAAAAGTAGTCCAATTATAATTTAAGCCAAGAGAATAATATTTTATGCAAAAGCTATTTCTACTGGTATCGATATGGATTATTGTTTTTTCGTTAGCATGCATAACCTACGCTCAGACAACACCGGACGATTCAGGACCAGCAACTACTTGCAATGGAAATGTTGCATATAGTACAGACACTGCAGATAGGTATTCTACATGGAACGGGCAGTGCACTGTCGGGACAGGAAGGCAGGCTGACGGGAGTGGTGGGATTGGACAAGGATGCTGCGAGTTGGCCTGTGGCGCTGACCATCAGTGTGATGAGCAATCTGCAGGCCAAGGAAGCTGCACTTCCACATGCAAATTTATAGACACAACGACATGCACGAACCAGGTGGCTTCAAATTATGGGAACAGCATGTGCAGAAGCAATGTAAATGTGAACGACTGCAACTGGCAGAACGGGACTGAGAACGTTACTGTAAGAGAAACAAGCAGCGGTATGTGGGAAGTTAAATTTAATTCTTCAAGTGCAGTGGATGTCAACATTTTCGTTGTTTACGGAAGGATAGTCGGTGTGAGCCAGAATGATTGGAAACCACATGCTGGATACATAAAGCCGGAAGTTTGCGCGCCCGACTCGGATGAAAGCACATGCAACCCGCAGCTTCTTGGGACGCATAGCTATTGCATTTTTAGGAACGGCTCTGCACCTTCGATGCTGCCTCTTCCGAATCCTTCGATGATTACTTCTTCCAACCCAGCAAGAGGGTTCTGGCCTCTACCTCTTTCATCTTCATACACAGCAACAATAACAGTGAACACAACAGACGAAGCAAGAAGGCGTGGCATACCAGTTATATTGTACTACCAATTCAACAAAGCACTGAAAGGAGGCAGTTATTATTCTTGGTGTTCGGGAAGCAACTGCACTATTAATGAATGCGGGACATACACAGGATGTTTTGAATATGCAATCAGTGCGAATGAAGTTTTGTGCGTAAAAACGCAGAATTCTGCAGTAAATGTGATATCTTCATGCGGCCATCATGCATGGGAGTCGCGGTTTTGGGACAAATTGAACTTGACATCTGCGCCTTCATCATGTTTAGAAGAAGGGCAGTCTGGAATTGTAGCAGATTCTCTAGATTGTTGCCCAGGTCTGACAAAAATAAGTTGTGATGCGCCGGATGCAAACAACACATGCCCTAACAACTGCACTGATAGTTTCTTTTGCACGAATTGTGGCGACGGGATATGCGGACTTGGAGAAAACAAATGCAACTGCCCCGGAGACTGTGTTGCTGCGAACGTTTCTTCAGTCAACTGTTCTGCCTGCGATTTGGGCAGCACATGCAATTGCTCGATAAGCGGATGCAATTCAGGCTTGTGGCTGCTGAGAAACACCACCTATCCTCCGGCAATAGAGACAAAATCTTCCAACCTTCCTCCGGCATCACTTTTTTTCACACCGACTGCTTTGGGCAACCTTGAAGTAATTGTGTTTTGCGATAATCCAAATCAAACATTCAGAGCAAATGTCGATGTCAGAAAAGCGATGGTCTCATGCCCATCCTGCTATGTTGGAAGAGAATGCGAATGCAATGTCACCAGCTGCAACAACGGGACTCTTACAGTCACGCAAAACACCACTGTTATAAAAAATATCACTTTTCCGCCTGCAATCTCAAGCGTGAAATTCACTGTCAGCTACAGCGGAGTTGTGACGATAACGGCTGTATGCTACGACCCGTCAAGAGGGCCGAACGCAGTAAGCGTCAGACCAGCGACTACGACTTCGACATCTTCTTCAACTACAACAATAGAGCTGCAAGAATGCCCTTCTGGAAATGAATGCTGCAATATCACTGGATACAAAATCAAGAGTTGCCCGGCGGGCCAGACATGCAACAAGAACAAATGCGAAGGTGGAGCTGATTATTCTGGAATAATTTTAGTCATTTTTATCATTCTCATCCTGATAGCAATACCTTTCCTTCTCTACGTCTACTTCATAAGGAGAAAATCAAAGGAAAAGTTCGACCAGCTCTATAGGAGATGGACTCCGAGAAGATATATTCCGAAAAGATATTAGAGCATGCGCAAAATTTTATTTGGCTTTAAAATTCCTTTCTCTGTTATTACACCAGTGACATATTTCCATGGCGTGATGTCGAAAGCAGGATTTTCTATCTTCACTCCAGGCAGCTTTGCAGGATCGATTATCTCTCCGGGATTTCTCTCCTCGATTATTATTTTTTTCCTCCTGTCCAGCTTCATCAACTCGCCTGCAAAATACACAGGAATATGGTTTTCCTTTGCTAGGACAGAAATCATATAACTTCCAATTTTGTTCACCACACCCTCCTTCCTTATAGCATCAGTCCCCATCAAAACCACATCGACATCCTTGATGAAAAATCCCGGAGCAGAGTCATCAACATATATCACGTGCAATCCGGCTTTGGACAATTCGCGGGCAGTCCTTTCGCCCTGATACAAAGGACGCGTCTCTGTAACAATTACAGAGATTTTTTTCTTTTTTCTGTGTGCTTCTTTCATTATTTCTACTGCAACAGAGCTGTGGCAGTGCGTCAGAACAGTAAAGCCGTTTTTTATAATTTTCGACCCGTTGCTAGCTATCAGCTGCGAGACATTTTCAAAATAGTAGATCATCTTTTCTATGCTGTCCAGACTCTTTCCCTCCCTCACTTTTTCTATTGCGTTGTGCAGCGCTACAGCCGTCGGACGAGAGCTGTCTAAAGATTTGCAGGCCCTCTCAAACTTCTGCCCGAAGCCGCTCTCTTGAGCAACTTGCTTCAGAGCTTTCAATCCTACCAAGGCAGCAGTCCTCGCTCCCTGCGCTTTCATGGTTTTTATATCTTGCACAGTTCTATGAACAACATCCATAAGTTAAAATTCTTTTGAATCGAATTAAAGATTGTGTCTGGATTACAGAAGAAAACTATAGACAACCTTGTAGCAATAGGAAGGCTGAAAAGCCCGGAAATAAAAAAGGTTTTGATGAAGGTAAGAAGAGAGTTGTTTGTTTTCCCTGAATATAAAGACGAAGCTTGGGCAGATGTTGCACTGCCGATTGT
>Ga0315282_10013066_pt1 | contig 12583 bp, 12 predicted proteins | sample YL17G07_20_MG_FD_203693 | JGI IMG/M metagenome (GOLD analysis project Ga0315282, IMG submission 203693) | Sediment microbial communities from Yellowstone Lake, YNP, Wyoming, USA - YL17G07_20 | ecosystem: Environmental > Aquatic > Freshwater > Lake > Sediment | place: USA: Wyoming | collected... | reverse complement strand
TCCAAGTTTTAAGTTACAAGTTACAAGTTACAAGTAAATTAGTATTCCAGTTTTATGCCTAATTTATCGGCGATTAAATGAAACCACTTTTCGTGGCGGTCAACCTTATGGGAAAGCATTACCATTTTCCGGAAGAAAGCATCGGCTTTTTGAGCGTAAGCATCAACAGCTGTCTGAAGATTTAAAAAATCCTCTTTTGTTACAAGATTAGAAATCATTTCTTTCATCTCTTCTTTTGTCGTAAAAACATCAATTAAATTTTGGATATCTTCATTGGTAAGCATATTTTAATTATATTCTTTTCGAAAACGATGTCAAATTTCCGTCAAATGCGCCGAGCGGAGCCCCGCACCGTATGGTGCGGGGCGGAGCGAACGAAGTAAACGGAGCGAGGCGCAATTTAATATGCTATTAATATACGCCTGAATTTTGCCATGGCAGTTTTAAGGAGTATAGGTTAGGAAAAATAGAGTTGACACCATTTTTCCACCCATTTTATCAAAAAGTAATATCAAGGATAAAAATTCTAAAGATTTAATACCTTAACTATTTGTTTTATTAAGGAAACAACCACTGGCGGAGCCAATAAGCTCACTGATTTCACCCCCCTGTCATCATTTATTACCCACGGTTTTTCTGTAATTCTCACTCTTTTATTTTTTTTGTCCCATTCGTAGACATATTCCGGAGTAATCTCATAGCCGTCAACATATTTTTTTGCATTCTTTAAGGGTATAGAATTTCTTAAAAATATTTTTGGAATTCCGTAAAGAGAAAAGGCTTGCTCAATTAGTTTTTCATCTTTTTTCAATCTGTCTTTTATAGGCTTAATCCCAAACTCATCTCCTTCTTTTGGCATCATTTTTGCTCCTTTGCAATTTGCGTCGTCGCAGAATAAATAAAATTCTTTTTTCTTTTCATCATAAATAATCTTTGAAGTTGGAAGCAATTTTAAATTTCTTGAAGTCTGACAAATGGGGCAAATTCTCCTCCACTTTATTCTTTCATCAATCACCGCTTCTGGGACATCAATTAAAATAAAAATGTCAGGGTCGTCCCTATAACCAATTAAATCTCTAAAAAACAGAGAATAAGAAATTTGATCCAAATCCCTCGGAAAACCGTCAATAAAAATTGTTTTCTTTTTTCTTTTTGCAATTTCTCTTTTTACCAACGCCAAAATTAATTCCGTCGGCAAAAGAATTTTTGTGTTTCTGCTCTCCAATAATTTAATGATTTTTTCCAAAGGAGTCCAGCCGCGATAATTCTTTTTCAAAAAATTGATTAGCTCTGTTTTCTTTTTTTTGTCCTTCAATTCATTATCAATACTTCTTACCATATCGCCTATTGAAAAATGATCTATTTTGTCGATCCCGACAATCTCGCCAAACATTTTTGAATAAGTTCCTTTACCGGAATTTTTCTTTCCCATAAAATAAGCAATAAAGGTGTTTTCCTTTAGATAATTCTTTATCTTTTCAATTTCTGGCCCCGCTTTTGACTTAAAATATTCCGCTCTTTCTTTCGGATCATTTAAATTGAATTTCTTTGTAACTCCTTTTATTTTTGTTTTGAAAATTGGAAAATCCATATTATAAAATTTCTAATTCTTGACTGACCTAATTTCTAATTTGGTTATTGGGATTTAGAATTTCATTAGATATTAGAAATTAGTTATTAGTTATTTTAAGATTTTCTCCGTCAGAGAAAATCTTAACATCGCCGTTTTGGTCTGTTCTAAAAATCTTAGCATATTTCTCCAATCTATCCAAGACTTCTTGGTGGGGATGCCCATAGTTGTTATTAGCGCCAACGGAAATAACCGCAATTTCCGGCGAAACTTTTTGAATAAATTCTTCCGATGTTGAGGTTTTACTTCCATGATGAGCAATTTTCAAAACGTTAGAATTTAAATTCACTCCCCTATTTAAAAACTCCTTCTCTACTGAATTATAAATATCACCCGTAAAAAGAAAGGAATCATTGCCAAATAATAATTTTGAAACAATTGAAGTATTATTGCTGTCTTTTATAATCTTCCCTTCTAAGTTTTCTGACGGGTTAATTGTTTCAAAAATTGCCTCACCGGCAGAAATCTTCTGACCGGATTCAGCAATAAAAATTTTGGCTTTTTCATTTTTAATTAACCTCATCCATTCTTTATATTCCGGCGTATCCCTAACAATTCCTGTCCACAAGATATTTTCCACTTTATATCTTTTTAAAACTTCGAGCAAACCAGTTAAATGATCGACTTCGGGGTGGCTTAAAATTATCAGATCAATTGTTCTGTCCCAAAAAGGCATTTCCTTTCCTAATTTTTCTATAATCACAGAACTCGGCCCGCCATCAATTAAAATTTGGTGCTGCTGCGGCGTTTGAATAAATATACTATCGCCTTGACCAACATCAAAAAAAATAACTTCTAATAATCTTGGTTTAGATAAATCGTAAACCGCAATCCAAACAAAAATATTTAAAGTAAAAAGGGCGCTTAAAACAATAAAAACGAAATTCTTCCTTTTCATTTTCTCTTATCTTACCACTTTGAAAAGCTTAGTGTAAACAAAGCGCCCCCCAGCCAAGCTGGGGGGCGCTTTTAAAGACTTCCGGAAGTCCTTAACCCCCCACTAAGATATTGGCGGGGGGGGGTCCTTAATTTAGGCCTTCCCTAAAATCCTGAACATCTTGGTTCCGCATTTTGGACAAGTTCCGGTCATTGCTCTTCTTTTTACTCCGCCTTTTCCCTTCATCTCTACTTCTTTTGCATTATTCATCTCTCTTTTTGCTTTACACTTTACACAATAAGCTTCTGTCATAAATTTATCTAAAATTAAAAAGTTTAATTTTTCAAAACCGACCTTTACCCCGTAGTAGATTTTGGACTATTCCGCCGAAGGCGGAATGAAATAAACGAAGTTTGTCCAAAATTCACTACGGGGTTTATTTATCCACAGATTATTTTAGCTTAATTTAAGCATAAGTATAAGTCAAGGTCTCGAAGAAAATGCTAAAATTTATTTTTCTTACACTGCTAACCAACCGCCGTCAATTATCACAGTTGAGCCGGTCATATAAGAAGAGGCATCTGAAGCTAAAAATTTATATAAAATGAAGTAAGATTGCGAGGCGGAGCACTCCGCAGTCCCGCCACTGCCTAATTATGATTTAACTTCTGGATAATTAAGGCGGGACGAGGAATAGCCGCGGCCGAAAATAATCTTGTTTTACTATTCAAGCCGACGGCGTGCTCCCCGAGCAACTTGCTGAACGAATTTAACAAGACAACCAACCGCCGTCAATTATCACAGTTGAGCCGGTCATATAAGAAGAGGAATCTGAAGCTAAAAATAACACCAAATTAGAAACTTCTTCTGGTTTTCCAAAACGGTGCATTGGAATTCTCATTAACGTACCTTCCAACGTTTTTGGATCCTGTTTTGAAGGATCGGCCATTGGCGTTTCGATTGCACCTGGAGAAATTGCATTGACTCTGATATTATAGGGAGCTAATTCTGCAGCCATAGCCTCTGTCATCGCTACAATTCCACCTTTTGAAGCGCAATAATGAACGATATTGGGAAAACCAACTCCTATCTGACCCATACCAATTGAGGCAATATTAATTATTACACCTGATTTCTGTTTCGCCATTTTTCTGGCACAAGCTTGAGCGCATAAAAAGTAACCCTTAAGATTAATATTTAAAACCCTTTCCCATTCCTCTTCGGTCAAATCTAAGAATGAAGAGTATCCAATAACTCCAGCGTTATTAACTAAAATATCTATTTTTCCCCATTTCTCAATGGTCTTTTTAATCATCCCCTCAACTTCTCCTTTATTCGAAGTATCGCATTTTATAGCCGTCGCTTCTCCGCCATTCTTTTTAATTTCATCTACAACCTTCTGGCAATCTTCCTCGGAAATATCTGAAACCACCACCTTCGCGCCAGCTTTGGCGAATAAAATCGCATGAGATTTTCCCATTCCTCTTCTTGAACCAGTAATAATAGTGACCTTATTTTTTAGATCAAACATGTTTATATATTTCTTTATTTCTCGACCTTTTAATCTACCCAAAAATTAAAATGTTTGGTTTAAATATTAGCAAAAACCCCAAAATCAATATCAAAAGACCCGCAATTAGTGTTGAATATCTGTTATATTTTTCTGAAAAGCCAAAGCGATTCATTGTGAAGAAGGCAAATCCGAAAACTATAAAATCATCCAGCATATAAAAGAAATTGTAAAAAATCAAGTAAAGATAATGTTGTAGACTTGGAACATTCTGAAGAGCCAAAATCCGGGTATACATTACGGGGAAACCGGCTGAACAGAAAAATTCAACTAAATTCACCCCGAAAGCTAGAGCTACCACCCCTAAAATGGTAGCTGGCAAAGCAGCTGGCTTCATAACACTATTTATTCTTTCCAGTATCTTACTTTCTGATTTTGTGGTTTCGGTAACTTTACAAACGCCCGGCCTCCAAGCAATAAAATCTCTAATCCGCCAGACCCCAAAAACAATGCCAAAAATCCCGATTAAGGTTCTGGTGATAGAAACATATCCCATCACCAAAAAGGCATTCAACCAAGCAGTCATAAAAAGGAAATATAAAAGACCTTCGGCAAAAATAAACGTTCCGCCCACCAACGCGATCTTCTTTCTGGATTTAGCAACCAATAGCATCGAAATCAGTATAACCAAAACCCACATTGCGCAGGGGTTAAAACCATCCAAGGTTCCTAAAATTACCGTTAAAAGAGGTAAAGATATTTTTGAAGCATTGACTTCGCCGAAGAGAGGAATAATAATTTTTTGCGAAACTACTTTATTACCTCCAATGCACTCCTTTAAACAATTCTCTATATCTTTGGCAATTTCGTCACTAAATCCAACAAAATATTTAGTAGGCGTGAAAGTTGCAGGAACGTATCCTTTTTCATTTTCTGGAACATTGTATTTATCATAAAATTCCTGCAGGATTTTTTGATTTTCTGTATTATGAATCACTTCGTATGATTTTATTTCAATCTTTGGATATTTCTGCTCCAAAGTCTTAAAAAATTCTTTTTCTTTTGCGCAGTGAGGACAAGTGGAACTATAAAAAAAATCAATCTGGACTTTTCCTGCCCCGTTAGAAATATTATTTTTAATGGGGTCAGTTTGAGCAAAAACAAAATTGAAGCCTTCGAAGATAAAAAATAAAATTAAAGTTGCTAAAATCCACTTTTTTACCATATGAGATTTATTCTACTCAAAAATCTGTTAAAATCAACTTTTACGTATTTAATTTTGGTAAATACCTTTTCATTAAAAGGGCGTTTGAGACAACGCTGACCGAAGAAAAAGCCATGGCAGCAGCGGCAATCGTTGGATTTAATAACCAACCGGTAAAAGGATACAAGATACCGGCAGCAATCGGAATACCAATGGCATTATAGAAAAATGCCCAAAAAAGATTTTGTCTGATTTTCCTTAAGGTATAACTACTTAAATTAATAGCCGTAACAACATCACGAAGGTCATCTTTAATTAGAACTATTTCACCTGTTTCCATTGCCACATCGGTACCTGATCCTAAGGCGATTCCTAAATCAGCTCGAGCTAAGGCAGGGGCATCATTGATTCCATCGCCAACCATTGCTACAATATTTCCTTTTTCTTGTAGTTTTTTAATTTCAGCTGACTTGTCTTGAGGAAGCACCTCGGCTAAAATGCTATCGATTCCTAGCTGGTTGGCTATTGCTCGGCCGACTCTTTCATTATCGCCAGTAATAATAGCCGTTCTTTTACCCATTTGCTGAAGCATTTTCACCGCCTCTTTTGAATATTCTTTGAGGGTGTCAGCTACGGCGATTAAACCTGAAATCTCGTTATCAAAAGATAAAATCATAACTGTTTTACCTTGATTTTCTAATGACGATAATTTTTCTTCTATTGTGACTAAGTTAATCTGATTATCAATCATCAGTCTTCTTGTCCCTAATAAAATCTTTTTGCCTTGGAGAATGGCTAAAACTCCTTTACCTGGAATAGCTTGAAACCCTTCGACTTCGCTCAGGGCAATTTTTTCTTCTTTTGCCTTATTAACAATGGCTCGGGCTAGAGGGTGTTCAGAATTCCTTTCAACTGATGCCGCTAATTGTAATATTATTTCTTCATTAATATTATTTTTAATTTTAATCACATCGGTTATTGTCGGCTCTCCTTTTGTTAAGGTACCTGTTTTATCAAAAATAACTATATTAACTTTACGAACGATCTCTAGGGCTTTGCTGTTTTTAATCAGAATTCCATTCTGGGCCGCCAAACCCGTTCCCACCATTACGGCGGTAGGTGTAGCTAATCCTAAGGCGCAAGGACAGGCAATAATTAAAACTGCTACGAATATCGTCAGGGCAAAACTAAACGATTGTCCTACCAGCAACCAAACAACCAAAGCTAAAATCGCAATAAAGATTACAGTCGGAACGAAATAAAAAGAGACCTTGTCGGCTAATAGTTGAATGGGTGCTTTGGATCCCATCGCCTCCTCAACTATTTTAATAATCTGGGCCAACATTGTGTTTTCCCCAATCTTTGTTGCTTTAAATTTTAAGACCCCCGTTTTATTAATAGTTGCTCCAATAACTTCGTCGCCTATTTTCTTTTCAACTGGTATACTTTCTCCAGTAATTGCTTTTTCATCAACTCCGGAATACCCATCAACAACAATACCATCAACTGGGATTTTTTCACCGGGTTTTACTAAAACAATATCCCCGACTTTTACTTCCGCAATAGGAACTTTAATTTCTTCGTAATCTTCAATTTTGAATTTGGAATTTTGAATTTGGGATTTGTTTAGGATTTCGGATTTAGGATTTCGGATTTTTAATATTGTTGCTTCTTTCGGCTGAAGCCCCATTAATTTTTTGATCGCCTCGCCTGTTTTTCCTTTGGTTAGAGCTTCTAAATAATCTCCTAAAGAAATAAAAATCAAGATAAAAACTGCGCTTTCGTAATATAAATTCTCTAAATTAACTGTGCGGTTAAAAAGTGAACTAATTGATATAATTACGCTATAGAAATAGGCGGTAGCCGTCCCCATAAAAAATAAAGAATCCATGTCAGGAGCCAATCGCAATAAATTCTTAAAACCTGATTTCCAAATATTAAAACAAACTAATACAACGGCTGTAGCTAAAATAAATTGGGTTGGCATTCCATATTTTTCAAAGAAAACCGGCATTGGCAGGCCGATTAACTTTCCCATCACCATATAAATTATGGGTAAACCAAAAATCAAAGCTAAAATAAATTGGTTTCTTAATCTCTTAATCTCTTCTTCTTTCTCTAATTTATGATGATCATGCATCATTTCTTCTTCCATTTTTTCTTCTTCGGATTTATAACCAATTTTTTTGATGATCTTCTGAATTTCAGGAATATTTATTTTTGCTTGGTCAAACTCTAAATAGGCCTTTTCTGAAGCAAAATTAACGCTAACAGAATGAACGCCCTCTTTCTTTTTTAGGGCGTTTTCAATGTTGGCTACGCAAGAAGCGCAATGCATTCCTTGAATTTCTAAAATTTTTTTAACCATAAATTTTATATTTTACCCCGTTACCACAAATTTACCCCAAATCATTTGCATTCCGCAGGAAAATTTTATTTCTCCTAATTTCTCGGGCGTAAATTCAATAATATTCTCTCCTTGTCCCATTTTTTTTCTGATATTATATTCTGGCATAAGAATTTCGCTTGTACAACCAGTCATTTGTTGAACATTTTGAACATTAATAATCCAACGCACAGGAATGCCTTTTTTTACATAAAGCGTGCTCGGAGAAAAGCCAGCAGTAGTATAATTCATTTCGACAACTTGATAATCTTTCTGCGCGCTGGATGATAAATTTTCTGTCTGATCCTTATTCGCGCTGGAATTACTCCCTAAAAATCCGTAACCAAAATTCCCTAACCCTCGCGAAATCATAAATAAACCAAGGATCATAACTACGGCACCCGACAATTTCATCACTTGCTTTATTCTTTCTCTACTAATCAGAGAAAGAAAACTGCCAAAGCCGAACATTAAAGGTACCGTACCCGCAGCGAAAATTCCCAAAGATAACGCACCCCGGATAATACTGCCCGAAGCCAAAGCATAAAGCTGCATTGCCTGCAAAGGCCCACAGGGCATAAAACCGTTTAAAAGACCAATGATAAAAGGACCTTTGGATTTTCCGGTATGGCGCTGGCCGTATAAAAACCTGGTGATGAAAGACGGCGTTCGCAATTTAATTTTTTCCAGCCATTTGTAATGCGTCAAAAGAGACAATCCTATTAAAACCATAAAACCGCCGGCTATCAGCATAATTATTCCCGTAAACGTCGGGCTGATTCCAAAAAATGAACCCACTCCGCCCAAAATACCACCAATAAGGGTATAAGAGATTATTCTACCGGCATTGTATTGCAAATGGGGAAAAAGATGATTTGTTTTTTTATCTTGGTTTTCAGCGTGATGCTGTACCGTGTAAGTAACCACAAATCCTCCGCACATTGCCACACAATGAAAACCCGTCAGAATGCCGATTAAAAAAATCAGCCCATAACCTATTCTCTGCTCGTTCAATCTGGAAAGAAACTCAAAGAGGCCAAAATGTCTGATTAAATAATAGCTCGCGATGAATGCAATCAATAAAATTCCGGCAATAATAAACCTTTTGGAAATTTGTTTTCTAAAGGGTTCTTTTCGAGCCGCACCCTCTTCAACTTTGTAGTTTAATTTTTCAATCTTCTCAAAAATTTCATTTTGCGTAATTTTCCGTTCGTCAAATTCTATACGGCAATCCCCGCTTTGCCAGTCGATATCGATATTTTTGATTCCTTCCAACGCGTTAACCTCTGTTTCAATTAAGGTCTTGCAGCTTTCGCAATGGATACCACCAATCCGGATCTGTATTTTTTTAAACATAAATTATTATTTATTAAATAATTTTGTGACCTTTAAAATTTCTTTAATCATCTCCTGTTTTCTTTTTTCAGATTTTTGCCCCATAGCTTTTTTAAAACAAGTGTTAAGGTGATTTTCCATCAACATTTGGTGGCTAGAACGCAAAAGCCCAATCACGGCTAGATTTTGCTGCATAATACTCACACAGTATTCGTTCTTCTCAACCATCTTGATAATTTTTAAAATTAAACTCTGGGCTTTTTTAAAGTTGATAAGAGTTTTCTCTTTTTGGATAGACATATCTTTATTTTTAATTTGATATTTGGATTTTGTTATTTGGGTTTCCCGTACTATACCCCGACCATAGGTATAGGTATAATCTTAAGTTTATCGAAACCCAAAACCCCTGTCAAGAAACGCGTCTATTTTATTATTCCTCCTCCTAAAAGTTCCTCGCCTTTGTAGAAAACCACTGACTGACCGGGAGTGATGGCTCGCTGAGATTCCTTGAATTTTAGGGTATAGATTCTATCTTCTAGGTTTTTAGTTATTATTGCTAAGGCTGGCTGATGGCGATAACGAATTTTTGCTTTTATTTTTAGAGGAAGCTTCGGTTCTTTCCCGGCAATCCAATTAACATTTTCAGCAATTAACTCTTTTTTCAATAGATCTTTCTCATTTTTTGTCACAATTAAAATATTTTTTTTCAAATCCTTATCTAAAACATAATAGGGACCACCGGGAAGTCCGATCCCTTTTCTCTGGCCAATCGTGTAAGAATATAAACCTTGGTGTCGGCCCAGTTCTTTCTCGGTCGTATCAACAATTAAGCCAGGATTCGGGCTTAGATACTTTCCAAGAAAATCATTAACGGTTGTCTGAATAAAACAAATTTCCTGGGATTTTCGAACTCCCCTAAATGGCAATTTAAATTTTTTTGCCAATTCTTCAACTTCTTTTCGAGTATAATCTCCAATTGGAAATAAAATTCTCTTTAATTGCTCCCGATTTAACATCCACAAAAAATAACTTTGATCTTTATTCTTATCTCTCCCCCTCAATAACTTATATTTGACTTTTTCGACACCTGTAGAAAAATTCAATACCTCTTTCTTCTTTGCGTAGTGACCGGTGGCAACAAAATCAGCATCGAGAGCTAAAGCTTTCTCTAATAGTAATCCAAATTTTATTTCTTTATTACAGACAACGCAGGGATTAGGGGTTATTCCTTTTTTATAACCGTCTAAAAACCTATCAACAATTCTCTTTTTAAATTCCTTTTCAAAATTAAAAACATAAAAAGGTATCTTCAAAATTTTCGCCACCTTTCTCGCCCTCCTTTCGGATTCTAATGTACAACATCGATTTTCGTATCTGTGTAAATCTGTTTTCTCATCTGTGTTAATCAGTGTTGAGCCGCCTCGCGGCTCAGACAAGAATTTCATAAAAACTCCGATAACGTCGAAACCGGCCCTTTTTAAGAGGGCCGCTGCCACGCTTGAATCAACGCCGCCCGACATCGCTACCACTATTTTCTTGTTTTTATTTTTCATTTTTGTGCAGTTCTTCTTCTAATTCCACCAATCCTTTGTGTTTATGTTCAATTTCTTTTTCTTCTTTCTCTATTCTTTCGTGCTTTGCCTGAATCTCCGGAGAAATCGGCCGGCCTTGCTTTGAGAAATAATCGTAAATTGCTTCGGACAGGGCGTCTACTGCCAACAGAGAACAGTGGATTTTTATCAAAGGCACCTGCTTGAATTTTTTTATCAAATCCTCTTTGGTGATTTTTGCCGCCTCTTCCAAGGTCTTTCCCTTGACCATTGTCGTTAATAAGCTCGTATTGGCTATTGCGACAGTGCAGCCAAAAGTTTCAAACTTCACGTCTTTAATCATCTCTCTTCCTTTTTTGTCTTTGGCAATTTTCAGATAAAGATACATGATATCGCCGCAGGTTAAATTTCCGGCACGACCCAAACCAGAAGGATTTTTTATCCTACCTACGTTCTTTGGATTCTTAAAATGCTCCATTATTTCTTTTGTGTAAAGTCCGGATTTAACCATAAATTTTTAGTCCTTTAACGGCGAAATTTTTCTTAAATTTTTTATGATTTCGGGCAAAACCTTTAAAACATAATTAATTTCTTTTTCGGTTGTCCATCTTCCTAGAGTTAATCTTAAAGAACCATGAGCTTCCTGAGGCTTTAAACCAATAGCCAATAAAATGTGGCTTGGCTCCAATTTGGCTGAAGAACAAGCCGAACCAGTTGAGGCAGCAATGCCTGCTAAATCAAGTTGAATAACCATTGACTCTCCTTCAATAAACTCAAACCAGAAATTGGTATTATTTAGTAATCTCTTTTTGAAATGACCATTTAAATGGGAACCGGGAATTTCTAAAACCCTTTTTATCAATTTATCTCTTAATTTCGTTAATCTCTCACCTTCTTTTTTCATTTCTTTCTTGGAAATTTTACACGCCTCGGCGAAACCGACAATCGCCGGCACATTTACCGTTGAAGATCTTAATCCCATTTCCTGCCCCCCTCCATGCAAGATTGGCTCAATTTTTACCCCTTCTCTGATAAATAACAAAGCTGCTCCTTTTGGCCCATACATTTTATGGGAAGAAGCAGTTAATAAATCAATATTCATTTTATTTACATCTATCGGGATTTTCCCAAGACTTTGAACAGCATCGGTATGAAAATATACTCCGTTCTCCTTACAAATCTTCCCAATTTCAGCAATCGGCTGGATTGTGCCGATTTCATTTGAGGCATGAATTATAGAAACTAAAATCGTTTCTTTCTTTATCGCTTTTTTGACATCTTGAGGGTTAATTAGACCGTACTTATCTACTTTCAATTCAGTTATTTCAAAACCATGTTTTTCCAGCCAATTTGCGCTTTCCATAATGCAGGGGTGTTCAATTGAAGAAATTATAATATGGCCTTTATTTTTTGATTTCTGTAAAAGTTTACCCTGAGCGTAGCGAAGGGCAATTCCTTTTAAAGCTAAATTATTGCTTTCGGTGGCTGAACTGGTAAAAATAATCTCGTTTGGCTTGGCTCCCATTAAATCTGCCACTACTTCCCTGCTTTCTTCCAGCACCTGTTTTGCCTCCTGACCAAGATTGTAAATTGACATTGTATTACCGAATTTTTTCGTAAAATACGGCAACATCGCTTTAACTACTCGAGGGTCAACTGGAGTAGTGGCAGCATAATCCATATAAATTTTTTTTAATTTTCTGGGCATAGTTTTTATTTTTTAATTAAATCAGCTAAGGTTATTGAATTTAGAGCAGAATTTAAAGTTTTTTGAATTTTCTGCCAAAAATTCTTAGTTAGACATTTTCTTTCTCTAGGACAACGATATCCTCTCTTTCTAATTGGAGCTATGCATTTAACTAAAACTGTATCACCCTCTAAAGCTCTGATTATCTCTCCGATTTTAATTCTTTTAGGAGATTTAGCCAAGAAATATCCTCCCTGGACTCCTTTTTTGGCTTTAATCAGGCCGGTTTTTTCCAGTTTTGAAATTATTTTCTCTAAATAATCGAAGGAAATCCCTTCTTTTCCAGAGATTATTTTTAGAGGACAGATTTTATCCTTGAAGCGAGCTAAATAAACCATTGCCCG
>Ga0315282_10013064_pt1 | contig 12584 bp, 13 predicted proteins | sample YL17G07_20_MG_FD_203693 | JGI IMG/M metagenome (GOLD analysis project Ga0315282, IMG submission 203693) | Sediment microbial communities from Yellowstone Lake, YNP, Wyoming, USA - YL17G07_20 | ecosystem: Environmental > Aquatic > Freshwater > Lake > Sediment | place: USA: Wyoming | collected... | reverse complement strand
TCTCGAAGCTGAACAATGGAGCCACGAGCTCAGCTATGGCGCTCCTGAACTTGACGAGGAATTCATCCAAGCTATCATGTCACAGTGCGTAGATAGTCAGAAAAACTCTATATTCGCATCTACTGTAAAGGCAAAAACGAAGAAAATTGAGTTAAGAGCGCTTCATCCTCTTGATATCGTTGCCACCAATGCCACCGATGCCCGCAATGCCACCAATGGGCATGCACATGTGCATGCACATGGACATGCGCCACAAGCCCCCATCGCGATCCAATGTCGTCATGTCGCGCATAGGCAACGGTGAATTGCGTTCGATCGACCTGCTGATCGAGGCCGGGCTCTTCAACACGCGTTCCGAGGCCGTAGCATATCTCGTGGGCGAAGGGATCAAGGCGCGAAAGGATACGTTCGATAAGGCCTCGTCGACGCTTCAGGACATAAGGAGGATAAGGGGTGAAGCGGACGAATATCTCGCCAAATTGAAGAAGGATGTCGGTCTTGTGAATGTCGAGCGATCTCAAAACCTAGAGAAGTGCCCGGATTGCGGTAGGGATCTGGATAAACTGCCGGCTGACATCAAAGTGTGCCCCTATTGCGGTTCTAAGCTCGGTAAATAACTGGTTGATCACCGCTTTAGATTGGGAAAAGGCTGCATGTAGGCACTTGAACATGCGCCAGCAAGTGCTAAGGTGTTAAGGTATGAAGGACACTGTGGAGATGAGACTTAATTAAAGTGGTAATAATTTCATTAAGCCCTTTGCTGCCCTTCTTCCGATTATCTCTATTATTATGAGAATAATAGTTAGTAGTTAGGTAACACTTAAGAGAGAAGACATGATTGTTATACAGTGCGTTCGTGCGGTTAGATAAATTGTCAAAAAGAAGAAAAAAGGAGAATGTTAGGGTGTAATGACTGTCGGGACAAGGAAATATCAAGAACAATTTGAAAGAGTAATGCGATGGTATGGCCTTTTTAAAAACATAGATGAAGGAATACTACACGACCGATCTACAGATTACTATCAGGATGTCGTTTATGCATTCTTTATGAATTGCTATCATCTCAAAGATTGGATAAAAAATGATCCCACCGTCAATCTACCATCAACTAAGGTTGAAATTTTTATTAAATCAAATCTTTGTATGAAGCGCTGTGCAGACATCTGCAATGGTATAAAACACTTGAAGTTGAATAAAGCCTCTCGTAGTGGTGAGCATCACAGATTCGGGGTTCGTCAATATATAATTGAACTAGGGAAGGGTGATCCAACTATACGCATTAAATATTCCATTGAAACCCCTACTAGGACGCTCGATGCTTTTAAGTTAGCTACAGAGTGTGTTCTAAAATGTGAGAAATTCATTAAAGACTATGTTAAATGATCTGTGATCTTTGGAGAATTGAGAAGTGTCATCTTACTTCGAATCCATTCATACCTTAGATTCTTCTTAACAATTACTTTATTCGTTCGCGTCGATTCACATTCATATTCAGCCTGATTCCAAAGCTGCGTTCTGGTTTTGAAACTGCTCTAATTAATAATATACAATTCGTCGAAAAAATGATGAAAAACACCAAGTCAATTGGAGTTATTCCTAAAGGAGCTTTTAGGCTTTGGATTGAAAGTTCGAACATCGGAATAAATACGATGATTGAAGAGGAGATCATAGTGATTCTATCAGTCGACCAAGCTCGGTATAGTAATCCATGTAACAGATATAATAAAATTAACACTACTCCCCATGTCCAAACTATCATCAGCAATTGAAGTAGAAAAGGATGTCGGATTTCAAGATTCAACCTATATTTATATGTACCTCCTTCTTTAGGTTGAATAGTAATGTTATAGAACCCCTCGTAATTTGCCGTGGGAAGCGTGGGCGTTCGTTCATGCTCATCGGGATTCAACATGTAATCAGTTGTAATGTCTAAGATAAGGCCATGTTTGTCCAAAGGAAAAAGCGACGAATACCAATAGGAGGAGGTAAATCGTGCCGTGTATTGAAAGGTCGTTGTGTTTGTATCGGATGAGAACGTGACCTCCCGAATAAGTCTACCTACGGAGTATGACACATAGCCAATGCCAGAGCTTGATGTAAAGATATCACCCCAAAGATAGACCTTCGCGTTAACATGATTCCCTGCTGATCTGATGGTGATTCTCGCTGTGATGCTGAAACCGTCAAAAGATTGAACATCGACATCTAACCAAGATCCATAGCTTACATCAATCGCTAAAGCTGATTTAATCTGAGGCAAGCTCAGGATGGTCAATACGACGAATATAGCAGTCAGGAGTTGAATTCGAGACATATCAAATAACCTTGCCGTACCGCTGAAATGGTATTGGATAGAACTTAATAAGTCTGTCATGGGTCTATCCGAAGATGATAGCTCATTCTCCACTAACTATTCCCGTCATACGCCAGTCTGGATTTCCTTCTATGTTAAATTATGTGGTTAAGTCGATATGACTTACTGTGGGTCGTTCTCTCGATTAGAATGGGATGAAGAACCTCACAACTCCAATGGTCGCACCTATGACCGCCATGAGCGCATAGCCGATTATGAAACCCGCTGCGATCGGCCTGCCCAATGAATCATACATCTTGCTCCCGCCGATCCTGAGGGTCACCGTCTTGATCACCCATGCCATGAGGGCGGGCTGCCATAATTCGTAAAGGATATTTGTCCACGAAATGCCCATGAGGAAACCTATGGGTTCGAATGGGAACCAGATGAACCTGGAGTGAAGGTAGTACAGCACGAAGGCTGCTATGGCACCTGCAAGGGCCTGGGGCCACCACATGAAAGGACCACCGGTAGACATCGGGTTGGAGTCATACCACCCGGACGTCAAGCGGTCGATGGGGCCCGAGCCAAAGCTCCCGTATCCCGGCAACTTTGTCGAACCGAATGTATAATCTCCCCATAGGATGGATATCTGGGCGAGAAGTGGCGTAAGAACCGCTGCGAAGAGCACGACCTTGAGAACATTTCCAGGTTTGGTGCCTGTGAAGCCCGCCATCGCGAAGCCAGACGTCATGGCCAGGAATGGAAACCCCCAACCCCCGCCTGGCGAATTAGCTCCGGGCTGGACGGTGAAGTCCTGAGCTACGGTCCATTCCATCGTCGGAGGCACAGGTCCGTAGGGCCATATCGGCTTCAAGAAGGCATTAGCTGTTTCAAAGCCTGCCGGTACCAAAAAGCCCAACAAGTTCAAAAAGTACACCTGCATGAACTGGAAAAGGAAAGTCACGAAAACCACGATCAGAGCGGTTGCAGGACCTAGGCCTGCGAACATGAAAGCTACTACGAGCATAACAGCGGCTCCAAGGAGCATTGCGTATGCCGTTCTATATGAGACCGCTTCGTTTTTCTCAGCTTCGAGGAGCCTCCCTTTGCGAAGCGCTGCCCTTATTGTATCCGCCACATACCCTCTATTCATTATCCAGTAGGAGATGAAGATGCCGATTATGACTCCGAGGTTCGCAAAGACTCCCCAGATGAATGGTTGAGCCATGGTCACGCTCTGATCGCCACACCATTCCTTTCCACAGCCGTTCATCGTAGGGAGCGATGTATAGTACCCCATTGCGTACGCTATCTGGACAAGTGCAGCCATTACCATCCACCAGAACCATGCGTTGAAGAGTATGCTCAGCGGAACTAGATACAAGCCAGCTACGTAGAGGGGCATCTTCTCGATCTTGCCCAAGGCTAGTATCGATGCCAGGGGGGAACTTGACGGGATCCACGCGGCCCCGAAACCGCACATGTTGACGCGCCATCCGAAGACGTCTGGGAACCATGGAAATACCAAGATCATGAAGAGCACCGCGAAGAAGGCCAAGCCCAGAAGGACCCCGAGAAGCAGCCATTTAACCGTCCTCGACTTCTCATCGGCCTTCTCCCTTCCCGCGACCCTCACTATCTCATTGGCCACTGTGACTAGAGGGTACGGGAGCTTCTCCGTTTCCACCCATTGTCTCCTTAAGATCGACGCCAAACCCACGAAGAAGAACGCCCAGAGAGAGTAGACTAACCACCACCAGAGTATCGACGGGAGCCACTCACCCCACGGTATCGGCACGCCCCCTGCGAGGAGCTGCTTTGCGATTTCAGGTCTGGGCGCGAAGAACCACGGTTGTAATTGCATCGAAATTGAGGAACTAGGACCGTATCTATTCGCCCACCACGTTGGTGGAATGAACACCTCGTCAGTATACGATGTATATGCAACTGATACTACACAAGCATAAACGTATGTCAAAGTTGAGGGACTGAATTTTAATTTTTTACCTATCCTCGGAAGAAAGACCAAGAAAAACAAGAGAGCGTAAGACATGGGCATGAGGTATTCTGTGCAAGTTGAAAGTCCTATATTGTACCAAAAACTTGCGGCTCGCGGTACCATTAATGCAGACATGGGAGTTAAAAGACCCAATACGACAGTTAGGATGACCAAAGGAATCCAAGGAATTCTTTCAACTTTCATTTGCTCGATAGACAATTCTCCGATCTCCCAATAGGTTTGAAAAGAGAGGACTTATTTAAAACTTTTCATTCGTAGAGCTCCATTTCAAATCAATCTGAGTGGGTTTACGATGGCTCTGACAACATTGTAAACGATTACGTATGAATAGGCCTCCTTCCCCTACATCTTGGCCCTCTTGCTCCTCAGCCATAAGGTGACGTAGCGAGGACATCAACCTCGTGTTTTGCACCTCCTGCGCTGGCATTTACCAATTCGTCTATCTTGGTGAGGAAACCTGCTGTCTCGAAGATCATTTTCAAGTGCCTTTCGAGCATCCACGCCCTCCCCGATGCGAAACCTCCACCGGAGGTTGCAAGAGAGCTGGAGCAGATCATATCATTCTTGCTGGAAAATACCGACGACCTCACTGGGGCGATAGCCGATCTACTATGAGTCTGGCTAGAATGAATAACGAAAGCCTACAATATTTTTTAGAGTATTTCTCGATAGGGTAGGATACGTCTAGCGCTTTTTCAGGTCTCCAAGCTTCGTCGTGCGATCCAATTTCCAGAGGCAGGGCACGAAATCCTTGCAGTCCTTGGCATTCTCCCATGGCTCGATTATCTCCTTGCGGTGCTTCTCGCACCAGTCGAATTGAGGGTTCAGGTGCTGGCAGTCTCGGCAGTCCATCTTATTCATTCTTCCACGACCACATTCTTGATTAAGCCCCTATTACTTACTCCTCGTTCTCTCCAATCTTTTCAGCAACTTCCTTTCACTGGGCAAGAGGCTTTGCTTGAACTCTTTTAGAGATTTCAATATGCCACTCTTTACTTCCCTCGATCTCCAGCCCTTCAATTCGCAATACCCGTTTCGATACTTAATGTAGAGTTCCCTTGCTTTGTCCTCTTGGCTAGCCTCCAATGCTTGGAGCATGAATCTGTGTATAGAGACAGCCCACGCATCATATATCTTTCTCGCAAAATAGGCAGGTTCGCGATGCATTCTTGCAAGAGCGGCTTCAATGTTATCATTAGCCTCCTCGATCCTTCCCAACCTAAGCATGATCTTCCCCTCCTCGAAGAGAGCCTCAGCTTGAAAATTAGGAATAGATCCCCCAATATGCAACTTTCTCGCCATTTCATCCTGTTCTTTAACCACGTTTTCCAAGATAGATAGCGCAGGCTCGATGCGGTTCATCATTGCCAGACAACGTCCTTTGTATATGGGCGCCCATTCCTCGTGGGGAAAGAGCTGCAAGACCTTGTCGAAACACATAAGCGCCTCCTCCGGTTTCCCGATGCTGAGAAGTGCTTTGCCCCTTTCCGACCAGCTGTCCCAGGAATCCTCCTTAATTTCAATGGCTCTATCGTAGCACTCCAAAGCCTCATTGTTCCGACCGACTTTGAGAAGTGCTTTACCCCTCTCCACCCAGATGCTGACATTACCGCTGTCCAACTCGATTGCTTTATTGTAGCATTCCACAGCCTCGTCGTATCGACCGACCTCGAACATCCTTTCCGCTCTATTTCGCCATGCGTAGACGTCATTGGGATTCGTTGCTGTGGCCATTTCAACGCATTCGATGGATTTGTCCATATTGCCGATGTCCTTGTATATCGATGACATGATCAACAGCGCGCCCAGAGATTTGGGATTTATCCGCAAAGCCCTCCGCAAGCATCTGAAAGCCTCCTTCTTATCATCACGAAAACGCACTGAATCAGCCTTCACCAGCCATACCTCCTCGCTTTTCGGTGCAACCTTCGTTGCCATGTCGTAGCACCTTCGCCTCTCCCTCGACATCCACCTGTTCACCTTTGGATCCTCGGGTTCCTCCACTTCCCAGAGGTTGAACAGTGCGTCTCCCTTCTTTATCCAAGCGTCGGGGTTCTTTGGATCGACTCGAATAGCTTCCTCATAACATCTTATTGCCTGCCTTATTTCCTCCGCAGGATTTCCAGATTCAGTACTCATAAGTTTCTCTGCTTCATCAATCCATTTCTGGTAAGCTTTCAATTTATCTGAATCGGAGTTCAAAGCACCCTCCTAGCCTCATCAGAGTTATAATCAAGCTTTGGTGATCTCTGAACAGATAATCGGAATATGCTCATCGAGTAGAGAGATTAGGGCGGAATGATCCTGATGTATGTGAGAAAGAAGCAGCCCTGCGATAGATGGGGTACTGTGGGGATCCTTGCCGATCAGATTAAGAAGGTCGTTCCTGTAGATGCCAGGCAAGTAATGAACCAGGTGTAAACGTAGAAGATCCTTGAGCCCAGTAGACGCGTATCTGGGTTTTAGATACTCTTCGAAGAACTTGCCACACTTACTGAAGCTCATGCCATAATCCAAGAGGATCTTAGTGGCACCGTCTTCGACTAATATTCTGTTTCCGCCAATTTCATCTACACCGCCATAAAACTTGATGGCCATATCATTTCCCTCCTAATACCTAGATAACACCTCACGAATGTTTTTCCTTCTCTTTTCCTCCGCTACAACTGGGTCTTTCCTTTTCCTTAGACGTTCCACTGACCAAGGAACTCTCAATGAAGGTAGGTTTGCTTCTTTAGGACTGTCTGTTTTTCTAGGGCAAATTATCAGTTTAGATGGTGGAGATGGAGGGAGGGGAGATAAAGATGGAAGTAGTGAAGATGAAATGCTGAGTTCTTCCTCAAAGCTCACCTTCCCTGGACCGACTAAGCCTTCACATTTCGCGCAAAAGTAATAGGGTTTGAACTCGCACTCGTATAGATCACCACCGCAATCCATGTGGTAGAGTTGCTTTGTCTTATCTCTAGCTCTATTCAAAAAAGGGTGTAAACTTAGATAGTCTCGCAATCTTAAAATTCCAGTTTTTCTCATCTCAATCTCACAACCAAATTAACGTGTTAAAAATTCCCTTGTCCGCCCATGATGAGCCATTACAATCACATCATATAATGTGCAAGTTAGATTATAGGATTAGAGTCTGGAATTATAGAAGTCCTTTTCTTAATACGATGTCAGAATATGTTGAGTGTTACCCGAAACAAAGTAAGCAAAGGAATAAGTCCTAGAATGCCATTGCGACATGAAATGAATAGGAAAAAGGGGATCCAAGTTATTTTGTTGATGCATCTTTTGAGATTTAGTATAAGAAACCTATATACTTACTATTACATTTAAATTAATAATAATTTTTGTCTTCGTATGATAAGCTTGAAGACTGTGAGGGTCCTAATCCAATGGGTAGACAGAGAGCCTATGGACTCCGTAATTGATAGAACTCTCAAGGCATTAGAAGAGGTAAGTAAGGCTTGAGGGATTTAGTAACCGAGGCAATAGAACACGCTAAGGAACAATTCAAGGATGACGCAGATAGTATGAAGCAGAATGCCATTTCTTACTTGAGTAGTGAAATCACCCATTTGAGGTATAAGGGGATTAATCTGGCTACATACCATGAAAGCGGTAGATTGATGGTATACAAGGTTGACCCCTGGACTAAAATAGCAGATATGAGCGATGACGACTGGCTAGGGGATAAAGGTAGGGCTTTCATAAGGAAATTAGAGGAAAAGAAGGAACCAGATATAACCATAGAGGTCAAGGAAGACGACTCAGACGGAGAAGACAAGATAGACGAAGATGCTGAGGACATCCTAGAGCTGGGCGAGGACGTTAGAGAGGATTTCCTACCATAAGATCATGACCGAAGAGGGGAAGATAGAGGAAATACGAGTAAGCAAGAGAATAAGGAAGGACTTAGGAAAAGAGGCCATACAAATACCATAGCTTGGTATATTTGATACCGATCTTTGGTATTCATGTCCATTGTTCTAGTTGGACGTAAATGTCGATCTATCACGTTTGACCCTGCGTCAATCAGACCAGTCTTCTGAAAACAGTAGCTTCATGCTTGGTGGCTCAGAATATCCTAAATCATCTGCCTTTGCTGTAAGCCAATTTCTAAAGATTTTGCTATAAATATGATATTCTCCACGATCCTTTCGTATCAAGTAACCTTGATCTTCCAACGCTCTTAGCTCCCTCGTGATATGATGGACGTGCTTGTACCGTAAGGCTTTCGCTATCTTAGCAGGGTGGTTCAGATCACTAGAAGCCATTCTTAGGAGAATCTGCTTTTGCCTTGGCGTGAATCCTGCAAAATCATACTCCAATTGTGGGATATATCTAAGCCTAGTCGTTATAGCCTTCTCAACTATATCGACATCCACCTTTTTACTTTTTTCATATAATGCCATTATATGTGTCTCGTATCCTATCCATTGAAGGTAAAATGGGATACCATCGCTATTCTCAGCTATCATATCAGTTGCTGCATTCGATATATCGATTCCAACCGTCGCGAAGCGCGTCCTTACGAACTCTTGTGATGTTTTAAAATCAAATGGATCTAATCGTCTTACAATGAATGCACCATAAAAGGGAGCCTTCTTTGTCAAGATCGTTTTTGAGAGCATCCCGGGTGCAGATCCACTAACAATATATGCTGAATTCTTTTGCTCTGTGAATTTTGCTCGAAGAGCGAAGATGAATTTACGTCCAAACTGTACAAGCTCTTGGAACTCGTCAAGCATGACTACTGCTGGGATCTTTGTTCTATCGGCGAGTTCTTCAGGAAGGTCGAATGTTGTATTAAATAGCCGAGATAGGTTTTCTGGGTTTCTACGAAGTTTAAACCAAATCCGTTCAGATTCTACATCTACTCCCATCTCTTCGATTCTACGAAGAAACCAGTCCATAGCGTCTGGAAAACGGTATATGGCGTTCAGGATCTTTGCTTTGGTTAGGCTTTTCCAATTGGCAACTCTTGCGTAAGTCTCCCAAATTAGTGCATGATATGTGTCCAAGAACGTGAGAAGATCAGAAGGAAACAGCTTCGAACAATCCATCCTCATGGCAGCAATCTGCTCATCTTTAAGTTTCTGACAAAGAACCTCAAGTAGCGAGCTCTTTCCCATGCGTCTCATGCTAATAATTGCAAAATCTTGATGATGGCCCTTCTTTAGAGAGGTGGTTCCTGCATATAGTTCCTTCAATATGCGTTCTCGATCCCAAAAGTAAGGACCTGTTACAGGGTCTCCTACGATGAATGGAAGCTGAGCATTTGTTACCATAGTCTGGTATAAATCATACCATCATCTGGTATATAAGGGCACTCGCTATCATCGTTCCTAACGCGATTCCTTTGACCTAGAACGGATGGAAGAACTGTAGGACGCCAATTCCCCCGCCTATGAGTATCGACAGTGTCGTCCCGGTGAGGAAGCCTGTGGCCATCGGCACGCCATAGTTCTCGTATGCCTTGCTTCCGCCGACTCTCAGGGTTGCGGTCTTCGCGATCCAGGCCACCAAGAAAGGCAGCCATATGCCCTCCAGTAGGGGATGCACCGAAGTTGCCAAGATATAACCGGCAGGATCTACCGGCCACCACAGAAAACGCGCATGCATGAAAGAGAGCAAACCCACGATCACTATCCCAAGCAGGGTATAGGGGATCCAAGGCGGGGTCGTTGGCCTACTCCCGGTCTCTACCCTCGAGAGGAGGCCGTTGATGGCACCCGACCAGTTCTGTTCGCTGGTCCTTCCAAGTCCAAGGGTGCTGATCATCCATATGGTGGCTATGATCGATACAAGGGGAAGGAGCACTGCAGTCACTGCCTGGATCATGAAAACGTTCCTGTTGCTCACGCCCGTCGTGCCTGCCATCCTATAGGCTGCGAAGGACGAGAATAGGGCTCCACCCCATCCCATCTCGGGATAGTCGGCGCCGAATTCGCTCGCTACCCATATGGATGCCGTCCACTCCGGCGTGCGGCTCGCGGGTATGGTTGGCCACATCAGCCCTTGGTACAGGAACTGTGACCAACTGTCGCCATCGCTCACCGCGAATCCAACGAGCCGATAAGCTCTGCATGTGGCTGGAACCGAAAACCAGCTGGATAGACAGGATATTTCCTCAGATATTGCATTTTTTGGCTTCCGCTGTAGGAGGTATTCTGGGCATCACCTTGGGCATGGTCGTTTTTCGCCATAGAATCGGTCAGAGAAAATTCATGATCGCTCTACTTGTAGCAGCCATTATATCAGTCCTGCACACGGGCCTATTAGGCTGGGTATATTCGTAGCTCTTCGTCATCGATTCCTCCTTCATAAGTTAGAATCGGTTTACGCTAGATTGTCTTCCCATACCTATATTTTTGTCCTATATTTGCACATCTCGTATAGTTAGAAATGGGAAAACGGATTCTATATAAGCAATAGTTGGACGGCCTGAGTAGACAAGGAGCAATGGAAACCGTCATGCGCGCGTATCGGGACGAAGACAACTACTGGCGAATCCGCGATTTCCTGCGCGAGGTATTCCAACTCAATGACCAACGGGAACTGAGTTGGCAAGTTTACCGATTTGATTTACTGCCGGTGGAATGCCTATTAAGGAAATTACGGATTGATGAGGTTGTGTTCATCTGGGAGACGGCGGACGGACGGATCGCGTCCGTACTGAACCCGGAAGATAAAGGGGATGCGTTCCTTCAGGTGCATCCCGTCCTGCGAACGCAGAAGCTAGAGGAGGAGATGCTGATCGTCGCAGAGGAGCACTTGGCCTTTCCAGGACCGAATGGCCGGCGGAGATTGCGCGTTTGGACCAACGAACTCAACACATTGCACTAAGGAGGGAGTCAAGCAGTTAAGGGAGATTCTAAGTAGGCCTAGGCCTACCCAAGATTTCTTCATTCATTATTTTCACATTTATAATTTAGATAAACTTTAGCCAAATATTTTTTTGAAGAAGTCTTTCTTAGGCTCTTCTTCTATCGAAGGGGGTATTGGCTCATCATGTTTCTTTAAGCTATCAAGATAGCCTTGAATGGCATCCCTTATGTTCTTGAGGGCTTCTTCCCTCGTCTTCCCTTGGGAGATGCAACCAGGCATCTCAGGCACTTGGGCGACGAAATAACCGTATTCATCTTGCTCCAGTAGAACTCGGAATTTCACGGATAAACAATACATGGCTGAGATATTTAAGTATTCGCTGACCGCAGGCTCTATTTCAAATTAACCACAGCGGGTTTACGATGGCTCTGACTATATTGTAAGCGATGACGTAAGAATAGGCCTCCTTCCTCTGCATCCTCACTTTCCTGCTCCTCAGCGTGCTCTATGGTCCTCTTGAGGGAGCTGAACGTCGTCTCCGCCCGTAAGAATTCTTTTATGTCTACATCTAGAATAGGATAAATGGACTATCTGGGTCGCTGCATTCGGCTTGGCAATTCTCCTAGGCTTACTAGTCAGCTTCGTAGGATTGGCTCGTAGTAAAACTTCTTAAAATTCAAAGAGACAAGACAACAATCCCAGCGCCAATGGTATATTTACTACCTTTCGCGGATCTACACCAATATCAACATATCTTGATAAACATCGATTTTATAAGCCAGTTCATGACTTTGAAAAAATTAGAGAGAATTAGAAGAGGGAAAATAATTGGAATCGCATAAAGTTTTATTTGATACTATAGGGCCATTATTATTTCCTTATGAAGTATGGTTATTATTCGTATTTGAATTTATGACCATATTTATTGAGTTTGGAATAATGTATGTATGTTTAAAATTTTCTTCTAAAAAATACCATATTGGTTCATTATTTTTATTGGGTATTGTTGCTTTAGCAAATATATGTTCCTTAATTATTGGTTTAGTATTTCTTTTCTTATTATCATACATAGGATATTGAGCGAGCAATTCAAAGGACATTTTCATCCGCTTAAAGGACCGAGTCATCCGTAGGGGTTGGTGAAAAAGGAAATGATAAGCCCAACCAATTCCGGCTATATGCCCTTATGCCTAATTCATAGGGGCTTATATACGATTATGAATTGCCTTAATGAGTACAATTGCTCTCTGTTGGAACGTTCGTGTTCACATATCTTTTCATGTTAAATGTAATCACCTTCTTCGGGGTTGGTATCGATAAGCTCAATACGAAGTGGGAACGGAATAGAAGCTGGTTCGATAGGACACTCTCTCAGATGATGCAATTTTATGCCTCCGCGGGAGGAGGCGTTCTGGGCATCGTCCTGGGCATGGTCGTTTT
>Ga0315282_10013063_pt1 | contig 12584 bp, 7 predicted proteins | sample YL17G07_20_MG_FD_203693 | JGI IMG/M metagenome (GOLD analysis project Ga0315282, IMG submission 203693) | Sediment microbial communities from Yellowstone Lake, YNP, Wyoming, USA - YL17G07_20 | ecosystem: Environmental > Aquatic > Freshwater > Lake > Sediment | place: USA: Wyoming | collected... | reverse complement strand
TAAGAGCGTTCTGGCCCGTCTGAAGACCACCCCTTCAATGTGGCCGCCTGCCCGAGTGCCCCGTCAACCCGAGCCAGGCATTCCTCGCGGCCGAGGATCTCCATCGTCTCGAACAGGGGCGTCGAGACCCGGCGGCAGGTGACGGCGACGCGCAGGGTCGTGTAAAGATCGGCGTGTTTCCACCCGAGTTCGCCCGCCAGCGCCCGCATCGCCGGTTCAAGCGCGGCGGCAGTCCAGTCGGGGGCCGAGGCAAGCAGCGCGCGCATGCGCGCCAGGGCCTCGCGGGTCTCGGCGGCGGTCTTCAAGGGTTTGCCCTTTTTGTCGGGCACCAGGAGCGGCGCCTCGTACGGCAGCCTTGACACGAAGAACGCCGCGCCGTCGGCGAACTCCTTGAGGCGCCTCAGTCGCGGCTGCATCAGTTTGACCGCCCCGGGCACGTACGGCTCCGGCAGGCCCGCGGGCATGAACCCTTCGGACTTCAGGCGTGCGGCCAGCGTCTCGACCGGCAGGCGGCGGATCCATTCGCCGCTCAGCCACTCGAACTTGTCCATGTCGAAGACGGGGCCGGTGGTGTTCACGCGGTCCCACGCGAACTCGCGCCGGAACTCCTCGAGCGAGAACATCTCGCGATTGTCGGGCATCGAGTGGCCCAGGAGGCCGAGGAAATTCACTATCGCCTCGGGCAGGAAACCCTCCTGGCGGTACCACAGGACGTTCGTCGGGTTCTTGCGCTTCGAAAGTTTCGACCGGTCCGGGTTGCGGATGAGCGACACGTGGTAGAACTTCGGCAGGTCCCACCCCAGCGCCGCGTAAAGCAGGACGTGCTTGGGCGTCGAGACGATCCACTCCTCGGCCCGGATGACGTGCGTGATGCCCATCAGGCGGTCGTCGACCACGACGGCCATGTGGTAGGTGGGATAGCCGTCGCTCTTGATGAGCACCTGGTCATCGACCATGTTGTTGGCGATGGCGATCTGGCCGCGCAGGCCGTCGGTGAAGCGCGTCTCGCCCTCCAGCGGCACCGCCAGTCGCACGGTGTGCGGTTCGCCGGCGGCGGCGCGGCGGGCCGACTCGGCCGGATCGAGGCCCCGGCACTGGCGGTCGTAGCCGGTGGGCCGGCCGGGGGCCTGCGGTCGCTGCCGCAGTTCCTTCAAACGCTCCGCCGTGCAGAAGCACCGGTAGGCGTGGCCGCCGGCGATGAGGCGGTCGGCGTGCTCGCGGTAGATCTCCAGCCGCTCGCTCTGGCGATACGGGCCGCAAGGGCCGCCGACGTCGGGCCCCTCGTCCCAGTCGAGGCCGAGCCACTTCATGGAAGCCAGGATCATCGCCTCGGCGCCTTCGACGAACCGCGTGCGGTCGGTGTCCTCGATGCGGACGATGAACTGCCCGCCCGTCTGCCGCGCCAGCGCCCAGTTGAACAGGGCCACGTACATGTTGCCGATGTGCGGCTCGCCGGTGGGGCTGGGGGCCAGTCGGGTGCGGATGGTCATGGTTGGGCCGGTTCCTTTTTCGAGTAGAGCGCGCCCCGGCGAGCGGGGCGGCCGAAGGACGCTCGACCTGGGCCTACGGCCTGGCCTTCTCGGCGGAAGCGGGCTGCGGCGCAGCCTCGGACGTCTCCGTCGCCGGGGCGGCCCCCTCCCCGGCCGGTTTCGACCACCGCGCCAGTTGCTCGCGGACCGACGGCTGCTCCGGGTTGGCCTCGAGGCTCTGGTGCCATTCCTCGAGGGCATGCTGGCGCATCTCGTCCCGCCGTGGATCCCGCAGGTAAAAAATCATGTATATGGCCGCAAGACTGTTGCGGCACTCCCAGTCTTTCGGGAACTTCTCGAGGACCACCTGCAACTCTTCGATGGCGGCCCCGTACTTCTTCTGCTTGCTGAGGACGAACGCGAGGCGCTTGCGGATGAGGGGCGAGTTCGGGTCCATCCGGGCGGCCAGTTTGAGTTCCTCGAAGGCCTTGTCCAGCCGCCCCTGCCTCAGGTACGCCGTCCCCAGGTTCACGTGGACGGGGCCCTGGTTGGAGTCGAGGTTAATGCTCCTCAGGTACGCGGCGATGGCCCGGTACGAGTCGCCCTGGGCGTCGTAGACCGCCCCGAGGTTCGACCAGGCAAACGGGTGCTTGGCGTCGAGTTCGGTCGCCCTCTCGCAGTTGACCTGGGCCTTGTCGAGGTCGCCGAGGCGAAAGTAGACCACCCCCAGGTTGATCCGGGCAGGGACGTAGTCGGGGTTCAGTCCGATGGCGTTCTCATAGGTTGAGGCGGCGTCCCTGTCACGTTCCAGGGCCTGGTAGACCCGCCCCAGGCGGTAATGATAAATGAACTCGTACGGGCGCGCGGCCACAGCGGCCTGGTACGGCGTGACGGCTTTCTCGAACTCCCCCTGCTGGCGGTAGATGTCGCCGATGCCGGCGTGCGCGACCGCCAGCGTGTCGTCGAACTGGACAGCGGACTCGAACTCCCGGAGGGCCTCCTCGACCTGGCCCGCCTCGAGGGCAAGGTATCCCGTGCCGTAGTGGCGCAGGGCCTCCTCGCGGTGGCATCCGGCCGCCAGGACCGCCAGGACCGCGACAACCGCCAGGTATCTCATGACCCCCTTCGCCTCCCCCGGCCAGGATCTGCCCAAGACATGGATTTTAGCGGCCCTCGGCGCAGGAGTCAAAAGAAGTTCATCCCAACGGGTGCCGGGTAGTCTGTCGCACACGGACTGATGGATCGCCGGGCGGCATGCTTTCGCCTGCGAAAGCACGCCTTCCAAAGAACCGGCGATCATCCTTCGCGAAGGCGCGAAAGCACGGCACCTCCGGAATCAAGTGTGGCGATCTACCAGCAGACCGTCACGCTTGATTCGGGGGGTGCCGGTGGTTGCTTGCTCCCAGTGCCGCAATTCAGGCGCCGAGTTGACGCAGGCCCCCGAGATGCTTCTCCTCCTCTTCCACGATCCTCTGGATGACGTCGGCCGAGTCGGGCAGGCGGGCGGACAACTCCTGGTAGAAGTCGATGGAGTCCTGCTCCATCCGCATGGCCATGTCGAGGGCGTCCTTGAGGCTCCCGCCCATGGCGACCTTGCGGACGGCGGCGGCCCTGGGCTGGATGCGTCCTTTCGCCACGGCCGCCAGGGCGTCCGCAACCTCGGGCGCCACCCGGTTGCGCTTGACCGACATGGCCCACAGGTCGCGCATCTGCCGGAAGGCGGCCAGGTGGTTCGCTTCATCCCGGGCCGCTTTCAGGCAAAAATCCCTGACGACCACCTTGTCGCTGCCGAGGGCCAGGGCCTCGTAGAAGTCCTTCCCGATCCGCTCCATCCCCACGGCCATCTCAAAGACGTCGCTGGCATTGGTGGGAATCGCCATCGTGTGACTCCGATCGTGCCCCAACCGTCTATCGACCTGGCGAGCCTTTCCTCGCCACTTTTTTCCATCGGCACTTCGGGCGCCCGAAATTAGAGCGACACCGCTGGATGCACCATTGTGCTCGGCGGTTCTCTGGCCGCGCCGATGGCTCCGGCGGCCAGGACCTTCAGAAATTCACGGCGGCCGGCGATACTCGAGCGATGCGTCTTCATGGGTTTCTTCCGCCTGATCTGCGGACCTCTTGCCGTGTCCTTGCCGTCGCCATTCGAGCGCACTGTGCGGACCCGTGCGCCTTGCGCTGTCACTCGAGCGTCGGCCGGGCGACCTCGCCGCGGAGTTGGGCCTCGCCCCCTTCCTTCTCGTACACGCCGTAAAACATCGAGCAGCAGTCGAGCCAGAGCGTGATCCGGTGGAGGTCTTCCGGCGCCATTTTCACGTCGTAATGGCCCTTGGTGAGAATCTCGTAGAGTCTGGACGCCTTGGCCCCGAACTTGCCCGGCGTCGTGCGGAGGTTGTCGCCGTAGTTCGTGAACCCGTACTTGACGAGCGTGTTGTACGAGGCGTACCACTTGTGCTGGATCGGGTCCTTCGCCAGGGGCGGCGCCTTGGCCTTCTCCCTCGCGTGGCACTCGACGCAGCAGCGGTCCAGGACCGGCTGGACGAGGCGAGCGTAACTGAACGGGTTCGAGCCGTCGACGTCGGGCGCCAGGTGCGACGGCTCGCGCCGCAGGGCCATGGGCGGGCTCTGCATCAGCCGCGGCGCCTGGTGCCTCGGGTCGTGGCAGCCGGCGCACACCAGCCGCTCGCCATCATGTAGATACGTGGCCGACCGCATCGACTGGACGGCCAGGCCGCCGGAGTCCAGGGCCTGGAAAAATATCTCGCGGTTGGCCGGCACTACGAAGTGGGCGCTGCCGTCTTCTTCGACCGCCGCGGTGCCCAGGACGTAGCGGACGGGCACCACGGAGTCGCCCGCCAGGGCCACGCGGACGCCGGTCTCGTGCGGCGGCCCGCCCGACGGCACGCTCATCGGCAGCACCTGGAGCACGCGCAGCGCCTTGATCCTGGTCCCCTCCGGCCACGGCTTGAAACTGTCGTACACGTTCACGAGGGCGATGGTGGCCTCGCCCCCCTTGCCGGGGTGCGCGGGGCCGGGGGCGGCCTTGCCCTTGGCGAGCGACGCGGGGGCGGGGCCGGCGTCCGGCACGGGCGCCGGCCGCAGGGGCATGGGGCTCATGCAGGCGATCTCGGCGTCGCGGTACAGGAGTTCCTTGTTCCCGAAACTGTCAACAAGGTAGATGCCGTAGTTGCCGGCGTTCCTGGCGTCGTAGACGCAGAGGTGGTAATCCTCGCTCAGGGGCCAGGCCATCCCGTAGGTCTCGGTGCCGCCCTGGCTCTCGGGGAAGCCCACCTCGGGCGTGAGTCTCCGCACGGGCCCCATGGCGTCGTCATCGGCAATGTCGGGGCTGAAGACCACGAGCGACCCGAAGCACTGGCTGTGGTGCGGCGCCGCGGTGGCGACGAACTTGCCGGAGTTGGGGATGGCGCGGACGTCCAGTTCCATGTCGGGCCGCGCGCTGCGCGGGGCGAAGTTGCCGTGCACCGCCCGCGAGTCGGCGCCGTCGAGCGTGGTGATCCACGGCAGGTGGGCCGTGCAGCCGAACCGGTCGACGTAGTCCCAGCGGGTGTAGATGATGCGCCCGTCGCCCGTCACGCTGGGGTTCCACTCGTTGGTCTCGTGGAAACTAAGGCAGTTGATGTCGCCCCCGTGCGGGTCCATGTCGTACAGCGTGTAGGTGGGACACGTGCGGCCGCAGCGCAGGTACCCGCCGCGGCGCTCGGTGATGAAGGCGATCCGGCCGTTCGGCAGGAAGCACGGATCAAAATCATTCCATGTTCCGTCGGTCAGCATCTCCAGGCCCGACCCGTCGACGTTCGCCCTGAAGATGTGGTACGAGCGGCCCTCGGCCCAGTGGCCCCGGCCGGGGTCGGTGTGGCGGCGGTGCCGCCGGTCCCCCGTGCACTCGACGTAGGCGAAGAGGATCGTCTTGGCGTCGTACGAGAGGTCGGGGGAGAGGAAGGAGCCGCCGACGGTCTCCTCTCCGCCCTGGTTGCCCTCGCCGTCGAAGGAGACGTTCCAGCGGCGCGGGGGGCCGCCCCACAGTTTCCGCCCCTTCAGCCGGCCGTTCTCGACGACCGAGTTGGCCAGGATGTCGCGGACCTGCGGCGCGGGGCCGAACGGATCGGCCAGCACGTACAGCCCCCCGCCCGGCCGCTGGGCCATCCCGTAGAACTGGTCGCACATATGGTTATAGATGGCCCGGTGCCGCTTGATGAAGAGGATTTTGTCGAAGTTGAGCAGGGGGTTGGCGAAGGCGATCCTGCGGCGGACCTCGCAGGCCCGGACGAAGAGGCTGCGGCGGGCCGCCGCGCTCTCGGGCGGGGTGTCGGCGGCGAGTTTCTGAAGTTCGGCCAGCCGAGTTTCGGGCTCGGCCAGTTTCGCCGCCGGCGCCGTCCGCTTGAGGTCCGCCAGGAGCGCGGCCGTCCGCCGCAGGACCACGTCGAGCGGATCGCGGTCGCCGTCGAGAATTGTCGCCTCGGGGCGACAGGCTTCCTTGCCGACCTTGGCGAAGTGGCCCCGGTTCGCCAGGTCGTGCTTGAGGGCCTCGAACTGGGCCTCCGACTCGACGTAGCGGGCGGCCCTGCCCTTGAGGTCCGCCCACCGCGGGTCGTCGACGGCGGCCTTGGCGGCGGCGAGGGCCTCGAGTTCCTTCTCCATCGCCGGCCTGGCCTCCCGCTCGACCGCGCGGACCGCGATGGCGCATTCTCGCAGGCGGCAGGCGCGGGCGTGCAGGTCCAGCCAGCGGGCGTCGCCGGCCGGAGTCTGCGCCTGGACGAGTGCCGCCAGTTCCTTACGCAGGCCCTCGGCGGCCGCACCGGACTGGTCGAGCACGCGCTGGACGAGCGACTGGTCCAGGGCGGCGGTATCGCGCTTCTTGAACCAGTCGACCAACTGCGTGGTGTCGAAGTCCCGCATCAGCCAGCCCGCCTGGAGGGGGAAGTCAGCCGACAACTTCTGCCACGCCGCCGGCGGCGCCTCGGCCTGGCCCGAGAGGACCCGGAACCGGACCTTGCCGGTCGGGCGGTCCTTGTCCTCGCCGACCCAGGCCTCGAACCGCACATATTTGCCGCCGAGTTGATAGACGAGTTCGGTCGCGGCGTGGACCCACAGGCCGTGGGTGAACTTCTTGTCGCCGACCGTCAGGGGATGGCCCTGCCAGTTCTTGTCGTAAAGCAGTTGGCCCCAGCCCACGACCGCGGAGGTCGGCTTGAGGGAGCCGAGTTTCGTCTCGGTGCCGTCCTTGGCAATGAGAGTGGGTTCGCCCCAGATGTTGCAGTTGGCGGTGCCCTGCTCGCAGATGGTGATGAGGCGTATCACGTCCTGGCCCGCAACGCTCAGCGACACGCGCTGGGCGGGGCCGTTGCCAGGCATCGAGCCGCTGTCGAAGGGCTGAAAACCCGACGGCCCCTCCGGCTTGCCGGTCCGGGCGAGCCACTCGATGTAGGCGGCCCGCGTGGCGGCCATCGACTCGGCCCAGCCGGCCTTCTTGGCGTAGACCTGCGGCGGCTCGGGCGACGGGGCCGGGTCCGTGCCGGCGGCAATCGCCGCGCCGAGCATTCCCGCCAGCGCGAGGATCGGCCACGCCCACAGCCAGCCGATTCTCCGACTGAGCCTCATCGCCCGGCCCCCTCCAAACTGCGGCCATGCCCCCTGGATTTCAATGCTGCTGCAAGGGCAGGGGTCTCGCAGGAAATCGCGGCCCGAATGAGGCCGGACCGCGAACCGCGACTCCGTGCAGCCTACCCAGGCAATGCGCGGCCGTCAATAAAGGGCCGCGGCAACCAGGCGTCCGGTGCATGTATGATGCGCGGCAGTTGCGGTCCCACAGGGAGGAAAGACGGGCCATTGCATCCCGCCCCCTGTAGGGATAGTCTGCACCGGTGCCGCGCGGGGCGATCGTAGGCCGGCGGCGGTCCTGTGTCGGCCGCGACGGCTGGACGCTCAACCACGGTGGAGTGGAGGCATCATGCCCCCGAAACTGGTCCAGTGGTTGAGCAAGGCCAACGCCGAGGCGAAGCCCAGGACGGTCCAGCGCCTTCTGATGGCAGGCGGGGCGGTCGTATTTCTGGTGTTGATCCCGGCGGGGCTGTGTGCCGCCGGACGGGCGGTGGCGCCCTGGATTCCGTGGACCCTGCCTCCGGCGCTCCAGATCGGGGTAGGCGTCCCGGCCGCCCTCGGCGGGCTGGGCCTGGCGCTCTGGTCCGTGGTCACCTTTTGGCGGCAGGGCAAGGGCACGCCGGTCCCCGTTGCGGCGCCCCGGCGACTGGTGGTGACAGGCCCCTTCCGGCATTGCCGCAATCTGATGTATCTGGGGGCGATGATGTACTATCTCGGCCTGGCGAGCGCGCTAGGGTCGCTGGTGTTCGGCCTCGGTGTCCTCGCGCTGGGTCTCGCGGTGGGCGCCCTTTACGCCAGGCTGGTCGAGGAGAAGGAACTCCGGATCCGTTTCGGGGAAGACTATGAGCGCTATCGCCAGGAAACGCCGCTGTTCATTCCCCGCCTCCGCCGCCAGCGCGCCGCAGCCCGGTCAGGCAGTCCAGTGAACGAGAGCCTGCCGCCTCGCTGAGTCGCCAACGGTCCGCGGCGACGTGGTAAGGCCGCCGCGCGGCACGCGGAGTCCTGAAGCAGCCTCTTAAGCGCACCCTCCGCCGCCCGAAATCGTGTATAATCCCGGAGCCGCGGCGGATGGCGAATCGGACCATGGCAGGCCACACGATGGAAGACGGACTCGTTTTTAACATCCAACGATACTCCATCCACGACGGGCCGGGCATCCGGACCACCGTCTTCCTGAAAGGGTGCCCCCTGGACTGCTGGTGGTGCCACAACCCCGAGGGCCAGTCTGGCGAGCCCGAGATCGTGGCGATCGAGGGCCGGTGCATCCGCTGCGGCGAGTGCCGCAAGGCCTGTCCGCAGGAGGGCAGGGCGGCGCGCGGCGACCCGGCCGCCTCGAAGGAGCCGCCCCGCGCCTTCCGCTGCATCCGCTGCGGGGCGTGCGTGGCGGCCTGCCCGACGGGGGCCCGGCAGATGGTCGGCCGCCGCATGACCGTGGCCGAAGTCGTGGCCGAGGTCCTGAAGGACCGCGTTTTCTACGAGGAGTCGGGCGGCGGCGTCACCATCTCGGGCGGCGAACCGCTCATGCAGCCCCGGTTCCTCGTGGGCCTGCTGGCGTCCTGCCGCTCGCAGGGCATCCACACGGCCGTCGACACCTGCGGCTACGCGCCGCCGGAGGACCTGTTGGCCGCGGCGCCGCTGGCGGACCTCTTTCTTTACGATCTCAAACTCATGGACGATGCCCGCCACCGGCGGTACACTGGCGTTTCGAACGCGGGCGTCCTTGGGAACCTGCGGGCGCTGGGAGGCGTCCACAAGAACGTCTGGATTCGCGTTCCGGTCATCCCGGGTGTGAATGACGACGCCGAGAACCTGGAGGCGGCGGCACGGTTTGCGGCGTCGATTCCGGGGGTGCGGCAGGTCAACCTCTTGCCATACCACGAGGCCGGGGCGTATAAATCGCCGCGGCTGGGTAAGCCGTATCGGCTCGGCGCGGCGGCGCCGGCCTCGACGGTGTCGATGGACGAGGCGGCAGCAAGGTTCCGGGCCGCCGGGCTCAACGTGGTGATAGGCGGCTAGCGATGAACGAAAGAACGGCCCGTCTGCGGCAGGCCAGCCTCGATGCGCGGCCGACCATCTCCGAAGAGCGGGCGGTCCTGGTGACCGACTTCTACCAGGCCCACGAGGGCCGGTTCTCGCCGCCGGTCATGCGGGCACGCTGCTTGCTTCATCTTTGCCGGCACAAGGCGATCTACCTGGGCGAGGATGAACTCATCGTGGGGGAGCGCGGCCCGCGGCCCAAGGCCACGCCCACGTGCCCGGAACTCACATGCCACAGCCTGGAAGATCTTCAGATCCTCAACTCGCGCCCCAAGACCAGTTACGCGGTCTCGGAGGAGTGCATGCGCGTGTACCGCGAGAAGATCATCCCCTACTGGCGCGGCCGCAGCATGCGCGACAGGATTTTCGAGGCGATGGCCCCGGAGTGGCGCGGGGCCTACGACGCCGGCCTCTTTACGGAGTTCATGGAGCAGCGTGCCCCGGGCCACACCGTCCTTGACGACAAGATTTACCGCAAGGGCATGCTGGACTTCAAGCGCGACATCGCCGGCGCCGTGGCGGCCCTGGATTTCCTCGGCGACGGCGAGGCGTACGCCAAGCGCGAGCAGTTGCAGGCCATGGACATTGCGTGCGACGCGGTCATCCTCTTCGCCGATCGTCATGCGCAGGCCGCGCGGGAGCAGGCGGCCCGCCAGAAGAGTGCCGCGCGGCGGGCGGAACTCGAAAAGATCGCCGACGTGTGCACCCACGTGCCGGCCCACGCCCCGCGCGATTTCCACGAGGCCCTCCAGTACTACTGGTTCTGCCACCTGGCGGTCATCACGGAACTGAACGGCTGGGACTCGTTCAGCCCCGGCCGCCTCGACCAGCATCTCCTGCCCTTCTACCGCAGGGGCATCGAGGAAGGGACGCTCACGCCCGAGCGGGCGCGGGAACTACTGGAGGCGTTCTTCGTCAAGTTCAACAATCACCCGGCCCCGCCCAAGGTCGGGGTCACGGCGGCCGAGAGCGGCACGTACACCGATTTCGCCAACATCAACCTGGGGGGCCTGCGGCCGGATGGCTCCGACGGCTCCAACGAACTCACGCACCTGGTGCTGGACATCGTCGACGAGATGCACCTCCTCCAGCCCAGCACCAACCTGCAACTGGCGCGGAAGACGCCCGACGCCGTCCTCAAGCACGCCCTGCGCGTCGTCCGAAAGGGGTACGGGTTTCCGTCGATCTTCAACGCCGACGCCGTCATCGCCGAGCAGCTGCGGCAGGGCAAGACCCTCGAGGACGCCCGGGCCGGCGGGTGCAGCGGGTGCGTCGAGACGGGCGCATTCGGCAAGGAGGCCTACATCCTGACGGGCTACTTCAACCTGGTGAAGGTCCTGGAACTTGCGCTTCACAATGGCGTCGACCCGCGGACCGGAAAGCCCCTTGGCCTCCCGACGGGGGCGCCGGAGTCCTTCGCGTCGTTCGACGACCTGTTCGCGGCCTTCCGCCGGCAACTGCACCACTTCATCCAGATCAAGATCCGCGGCAACCAGGTTATCGAGCAGATGTACGCGCACCTCATGCCCGCGCCGTTTCTGTCGGTCATCACCGATGACTGCATCCGCACGGGCAGGGACTACAACGCCGGCGGCGCGCGGTACAACAATACCTATGTCCAGTTCGTCGGCATCGGCAGTCTGACGGACTGCCTGGCGGCCCTCAAGCAGACGGTGTTCGACGAGAAGGCCCTCGCGCCGGCGGACCTCGTGAGGGCCCTCGACGCCGACTTCGAGGGCGCGGAGGTCCTGCGCCAGCGCCTCGTCAACCGCGCCCACAAGTACGGCAACGACGACGATTACGCCGACGCCCTCATGGTCGGCGCTTTTAACACCATCTTCGAGGAAGTCGACGGGCGGCCCAACACGAAGGGCGGCCGGTACCGCGTCGAGATGCTCCCGACCACTTCCCACATCTATTTCGGCTCGGTCACGGGGGCCATGCCCGACGGGCGCAAGGCCGGGATGCCCCTCTCGGAAGGCATCTCGCCCGTCCAGGGCGCGGACCGCCAGGGGCCCACTGCGGTCATGAAGTCGGCGGCCAAGATGGATCACATCAAGACCGGCGGGGCACTTTTGAACATGAAATTCACGCCGGCGATCCTGGCCGACGACAGCGGCATCGACAAACTCGCCGGCCTCGTCCGCGGGTACTTCAGGATGGACGCTCATCACGTCCAGTTCAACGTGGTCCGGGCCGAAACGCTCCGGAAGGCCCAGGCCGAGCCGGAAGCGTACCGCGACCTCATCGTCCGCGTGGCGGGCTACAGCGATTACTTCTGCGACCTGGCGCGCGAACTCCAGGACGAAATCATCTCGCGCACAGAACATCAGGCGTTGGCATAGGTTGTAGGGGCCCGGCATGCCGCACCCCTGCGGACGCAAGATAGAGCACCACAAAACCCACATCGCGAGGCCCCATGACTGACTCTTCGCCCAGTGCCGACCAGAACAGCAGGCTGTTCCAGACCGACTTTGCGCCCGAGGAGTTGGCGGCACGCCGGGGCCGAATACTCGACGCCACCGGCCCGGGGGCGATCGCCGTGATCCAGGGCGCGCCGCCGGCGAGCGGCTTTGCGGCATTCCGGCAGTCGAACGAGTTCTACTGGTGCTCGGGCGTCGAGGTGCCGCAGGCGTACCTCGTGGCGCGCGGCACGAGCCGCAAGACCACGCTGTACCTGCCGCACCGGGAGCGGCGCTCCAGCGAAGGCGCCATCCTGACCGCCGACGATGCAGCGCTCGCCAGGCAACTGACGGGCATCGAGGAGGTCACGGGCATCGAGAACCTGGCGGCCGACGTTGTGGGCGCATCGGTCATCTACACGCCGCACGCCCCCGCCGAAGGCGCCATGGGCAGCCGCGACGAACTCCTGCGCGCAAGTGCCAGGGCGGCCTCCGACCCGTGGGACCGCGCGGAGCCGCGCGAGAGCCGGTTCATCCGCCGCCTGGCGGAACTCAATCCGCGGGCCGAGATCCGCGACCTCTCGCCGGTCCTGGACGGCCTGCGGGCCGTCAAGAGCCCGGCCGAACTCCGCCTGTGCCGCCGGGCGGGACAACTGGCCGCCATGGCGGTCACCGAGGCGATGAAGATCACGCGGCCCGGCCTCATCGAGTATCAACTTGGCGCCCTGGCCGAGTACATATATATTTTCCATGGTGCGCGGGGGCACAGTTACCGGCCCATCATCCCCGGCGGGGCCAACATCTGGCACGCCCATTATTTCAGGAACGACTGCCCCTTGAAGGACGGCGACCTCGTGCTCATGGACGCCGCCCCCGACCTCGGCTACTACACGAGCGACATCGGCCGCATGTGGGCCGTCAATGGAACGTACGCCCCGTGGCAGCGCGAACTTTACGGCTTCATCGTCCAGTATCACAAGGCTGTGCTGAAGCGGATCCGCCCGGGCGCGACGGCCGACCAGATCACGGATGAGGCCGCCGCCGAGATGAGCCGAGT
>Ga0315282_10013062_pt1 | contig 12585 bp, 10 predicted proteins | sample YL17G07_20_MG_FD_203693 | JGI IMG/M metagenome (GOLD analysis project Ga0315282, IMG submission 203693) | Sediment microbial communities from Yellowstone Lake, YNP, Wyoming, USA - YL17G07_20 | ecosystem: Environmental > Aquatic > Freshwater > Lake > Sediment | place: USA: Wyoming | collected... | reverse complement strand
AGATAAGCAAGACAAGCCGAGTGTCGCCCCCCGTGTGGGGGTGTGGATTGAAACCGGACCTTCGCCCTGATAAAGAACTGCATCCTTATGTCGCCCCCCGTGTGGGGGTGTGGATTGAAACTGAACAAAAATGTAATCATCCACGGACAATTTTGGGTCGCCCCCCGTGTGGGGGTGTGGATTGAAACTATTTACTTTTTGCCACAGATTTCACTGATTACACGTCGCCCCCCGTGTGGGGGTGTGGATTGAAACGAAGCCGCCGCCGAGCCACTTCGAGCCGCTGAAAGTCGCCCCCCGTGTGGGGGTGTGGATTGAAACATTTTTCGGACATTTTACCTCTGCGAATACAAGGTCGCCCCCCGTGTGGGGGTGTGGATTGAAACATATCCTCCAGCGCTGCCTCAAAATCAGTAGCGGTCGCCCCCCGTGTGGGGGTGTGGATTGAAACAATATCATTGGCAACGGCGAAAGCACTGGCAGAAGTCGCCCCCCGTGTGGGGGCGTGGATTGAAACTATTCTTGTTAACGTCGGTTGCCTGAACCACTCCAATCTAACGACAAAGTTTGTTGTTCGGAAGATACCGAGTATAGTTCTAGATCTTTGTCCTAATCTACAAGAACAAGTGTACCTTGAGCATCGGATTGTCAATCCAACACTTTAAGGTTTGAGTACCTTCGAGAGCCATCTTATAAGAAATCATCTTAACTTAACGAGTTTTAATATCGTTAAGCCAGTTTAGGCGTCTCCTTAGTTGCTTGAGAACATTGCTCATCTTCGGAACAGGCCAAACCAGTCGTCCCAGTTCTTTTTCCCAGTAGCCTGAGAGGGTTGTCTCCAAATCAGGCGGAAAAATGTCTTGGAAACCCTTCCACTTAATGCCTTTTGCCTTCAACTTCTTGACGAAAAGCCGTGCAAGCTCGGCTTGGTTGACAGTTTGTTCCGTCATTTTCCATATATCGTAATAGTCGCGAACCTTCTTTCGCTCTACCAAAGCCCGCAGTTTCTGGGCAAATATTTCCTCCAGGCTCTCAACCCTTACCTTAAAGTCAGGATAGTCCGAATACGAGCGGGACAAAGGTTTGCTGAGAACTTTCGAAATGGGCGTATCGGGTGTAACGTCGACTTTAAGCCAGTTTTTGCCGAGAGGCCCCGTGTACTGGACTTTCAGTTGCAAGTATCCCGGGTTGAGATGCTGGCTTTTTATGGTCAGGCCTATCTTACTTTCCGTAGTAACCTTCTTTAGTGCTTCCGGGATTTGGCTTGGCAGCTTATTCCACCTTTCCGGCGTGATGACAAAATCCAAATCTTCCGACAGACGCCAGGTCTTTGGAAAGTATATTTTGGCGAGAGCTGTACCTCCTTTGAAGGTTAGGTCGCGTATGTTCATCATACCGAGAAGCACCCAGCCCAGCACATAGTCTTTCTCTATCATTGACAACGGCAGACGCCATTCTCTCGCTTTTGCAAGCAATTCACGTCTGTCAATCAATATCTCCACTCCTCTGGATTAATCCGGTAGTTTATCAGCAGGTTCCAACGGCCATCGTACTTGCCCGTTTTTGGAGACAGCGGATCCAATTTGGGGAATCCGGCAGAAGGTTTGAAACCAGCGAACAGTTTTTCGTGCTCAGGCAACAGGCCGGTTACCTCAAGCACATGACCGAGCCGTTTCTCAATCGTGCGGTTACCCATGCGATGAGCGTATTTCACTACGCGTTTGAGATTTATTTCCTCATGGGAAAAATAAATCGCGCGTGCTATCTGTTCTATGCCTCCGCAGTGTTCAGGGTGGTCAAGACAGTCGGCAACGGTTTTCTCAGGGTCAGAAATGCGGACAACATGGTCTTCTACCTCAGTCTCAACCCATCCGAAAAACTTGCTGTTGGACTGCTTGACAAAATAATACTCGTCATCAAGAACTTTCAGAGGGTGTCTTGCTTTCGTCGTTGCGATGAAAGTCGTGCGTGGAATCTGGTCTGTCAGGCCATGATGGTTCAGCGCCGACCAGTATCCGATGTAATATGGCTCTATAAGCATTGATGCAACTACGAAGTTGTGCACCACGAAGGCATCCGCTCCCTTTACCCCTACGTCAAGAGGTGCCATTGCATAGAGTCCCCGTTTTAAGGGAAGGACCCATTTTTTAGTGACAAGACGATATACGATCTTTTTTGCGTTCGGGCCGACCGCATGTGTGGCATCTTCGATTGTGAAGATGGTTTTTCGGCGTTCGGCGAGGGACCTGATTAAAAAGGCTTCCTTCCCACCGAGAGTGCTCTTATATCTTTTTGCGGAAGGTCTCATCATACGTCACCTATGGCAACATCATATAATTGCATTTAAGTATATATATGCGGTCTTTTTCCTAAAGTCAAATTTTTCTTTTCTCCAAGCTCGGGGTTGTCTCGGAGTAAATTCCGGTGTCAAAAAAGTGTCAATCGTCACTGTATAACCACTTGTCAGTCACTTGTATACTCACTTGTCAACCACTTGCAACCCTCATTTTTAGCCCAAAAACGTGTTATAATCCATTGTGTCTCAAGGGCTTATGGTAGCAATATCAGACTGTCGATCCGAAGGTTGAGGGTTCGAGCCCCTTCGGCCTCGTTGATGCAACTTAAGGGCTGACAAGCAGTTACGTTTGTCAACTCTTTTGCATTTATATCTCTTTGAGGGGGCGCGCAACAAATTGTCTTCTTCGGTCTGTTCAGAAATAACTCTTGCACGATCAATTAAGTCCTTTCTTATAGCCAGGTAAAACCTGCGTGTAGTTTCAAACTTAGAGTGCCCGGCAAGTGTCATTACATCAAACTCACTTAGACCATTTTCTAGCCAATTTGATAAACATGTTCGCCTTAAATCGTGAAACTCACCATAATCAATACCAGCAAGCGTTCTAATCTTATTGAATTCTCTGGTAAAGTTGTTTAGCGGACACCTACCCTTTTCAACAGTCCATTTTCCGGTCTTTCTCAATTCTTGGATATGGTCATAACGTGGAGTTGGTACAAAAACATAAGGATTACCTTCCCTCTGGCATTCCTGCAGTGCAGTAAGCAGCTTCAGAACATCATCTGTCAATGGCAGTGTGCGTCTCTCGGTATCCTTTATGAGCCAAGGCCAAGTATGATTATTGTTATTCTTAGGTGATATCTCAATTATTATCTATTATCGGCTTGCAAATTTTGCTACACGAGATATGAGTGAGCTTTTTAGAGTGGTTTTTGAGTCGCCCCACAAGCAGAATCACAGGGCCGATTTGAAACATGATTTGTTCCACTAAAAATACAGGATTCAATAGTTATTGCAAATCTATCGGCTGGCGGCTCGTAAAATCGTCATAAACTGGATATACTTCCCTAACAAAGTCGTTCTGATTATTGGCGACTGTAACTGCGAAAATCTTGATTTTGCTATTATTGGCAAGTACCAAATCGTGCGCCCCGGCCGGAATATTAAGAGCATATTTGAATATATATGAAAACTTATAGGCTTCATTGCCTCTCGGACTATGGCGATGTGTACAGAACCACGCAATATCATCCCGCTTAATATAGCCTGTTGCTACTCTCACTACATTAGCCTCAGCAACGTAGTCAACTTTTGCAAACTGTCTGTCCCAAATTCGGTTATCATACTGACCGATAAAACCGGTCCATTGCTGAATCATAGGCTGCCTTTGTTCAGAGCCTATTTTGAAAGTACCCGTTGTGTCTTCATCGGCAGATGCCAGCAGATATATGCGATTGTAATTGCCTTTTGGTAGTTTCAACTTCTGACCATTACAAACAATCGCATTGCTACGTCTATCTTCCGTTGGACTTACCTTGAATACAATCCCTTCACTTACTATCATAGGCGGAATCATTTCTGCGGGTAAAGACCTACCACAGTCATCCATTTTACCGTCAGCGGTGTTTTTATCTGTGCTGATTACATCAGCATTGAAGTCCAGAGCAACTGTTTGGCAGATTGGTTTGGACAACTTTATTGATGATGGCTTGAGCTTCAAGGCAAAGCTGCGAATACCGAAAGCATTCATGTCAAAAACAAGTTTTGAATCCTTTACAACAGCCGGCGCAATTTTAGATTCCTGTCCACTTGCCTCATACGCAAATTCAATGCCGTCAGCCATACCGAGTCGAACATTCTTAACACCTCTGCCCGACAGTTCCTGAACACGAACAATGACATAATTATCTTTTTCGGCCTTTTTAATAGCTCTTATATCGACCTGGTCGGTATTCAGCGATGCAAATGAATATACTTTCCCAAGTTTGCCTCCCCGCCTGGGAGCTTCAAAAACAACAAGCGGCTGATTTAACCTGCGCCCCTGCCATTCTGATTTGGCTTGAACCCAATTCCCTTTATGTCCGTAAATTGCATATGTAAACTCATGACGTCCCCAGTCCTGAGTCTGTTGGTCAAGATAACGTTTCTTGGTTGCCTGCGGTGTATACAACAATGTTAATCTAAGTGTGCTGTCATCGGGCTTGTCAGAACCAGATTTGCAGTCCTCAAGTATGCTCACGCCATATTGGCCGCTGGAATCAGTAAGGTCAATCCACTCGTGTGAGGGTACCTCGTACTTCTTTTCATTGTTATTACTGCGTTCTATCGTGCCAAGTCCCATATTATATGTTGCAACCGAATTACCTATAGTCAGAGGGAAAACCGCCTTCAAAGAACAAGATTGTGACCGCCATTCAACATCGTTTTTGATTTCGACAATTTTTCCAGCGTCATCACAACTTAGATGGATATATTGTGTAAAAACCGAATTGCGGCTTTTGCGAGTAATAGCAAGGCTCACACGCACCGGACCGTTTTCAACAACTCTTATATCGGCAGGACCCTCAACATATCCAATCGGTGGCTTCTGACGGTCATCCCAGTCCATATTCCATGCCGGATATTCCTTCGGACTCTCATGTAAAAAAGCCAGACGCGCTGATTCGGCCAGCAGCTGACGTTCTGCTGTTTTGTCGTATATAGATTCGATATCACCAGCGTCATTAACCACAACCTTATAATATTCATTCTCAAGACTATTGTTTGAAATACTAAGGCCGGTATTAAATTCCCGACTGTCCTCGGCCTGCCTTACGTCAAAAACAACATAACCAACCGGAGGCACATCTGCAAGAAACAGTAATTTTATCTGTTTATCTGTCCTTGAAATAATTTGTGACGCTACAACTTTATTATCCGGTCCGACTACCTCGATTTGCTGTGGGGCGCCCTGTGGATAATCCATGTACGCTTCAACAACATCTCTACGAGCTATGGCAAGCGGATTATAAACAACTATCGCTTTACCTTCCACGTTTGTATCCAGAGCCCTGGAAACCGTACCTGCAGAATCTCTAAGCACTGCTGCAAAAAGATTCATAGCTATAACCTCATCATTCCAGCAATACTCATAGGCTTTCGGAATCGAGGTTCCCGCCAACATATCGTGCATTTGACTGCCGAGCACTCTGTTCCAGGCCATGTTAATCTTCTGCTGAGGATATGTTGCCCCGCCCAGCCACGCAGCCGCAACCGCAGCACGTTCAGCCGAATCAGCAAGCTGTTCATTTTTCCGATTCCAACGTTTCATATACGCCTGAGATGTAAGCGAACCGGCTGAGTGCTGAATTAGCAGTAAATCACCTTTATACCGCGGCAATCTCTGCCTCTGCTCATCCGTTATATCTTTATAAAGCTGGTCCGAAGAGGTAAGATAGATTTTATAATCGCCGTTGGTGTTTTTGAGGCAGGTTGTATAGTTATTAACATCCACTTCTCTTACCGCACCGCCTGTGTCGCCAACGCCGTAATAATGATAATCTGCAAAAATGCCATAACTTTTGCCATTCTCATTAATTCTGGTCGCCCAGTATTCATTAACGTCAACTCTTCCTTTTATAGCGCCGACATAACTGCCGGGATTGAAAGCTGCGATAACGGATTTGCCGTCGGGACCTTCCCACAGACCAATATTAAACGGTATTCCATTGGCCGAGTTCCACGTAAGTTTCTGCGTCGAAAAGCCTGTCAGGCCACAATGAGCCCATACCGAAGGCATACAGGCCGGAAATCCAAAGCAGTCCGGCAGCATATAATCACAACTTTCTTTCCCAAATTCATTGCGAAAGTATTCATTTCCATAAAGTACTTGCCTAATCACCGATTCCGGCGACACATTAAGAACATCTCCCTCGTCAACACTTGAACCTGACACAAACCAGTGTCCCTTCGCGATATACTCCTTGAGCTTTTTATATTTTTCAGGACAATACTCCTTAAACATCGCATAGCGATTTGAACCAGTGAAGTTGAACACATAATCAGGATATTTTTCGAAAAGATAAAAATTGTCATCCAATGTTTTTTTCAGGTACTCATCGATCGTAGTCTGATAATCCCATCTCCATTGAGTATCCAAATGAGCATATCCCACGACATAAAGCACTTTGTTTTTTGCAAGGTTCCATTTGGCCTGTCCGACGTTCGTTCTGGCAAAACCGGCCTCAGACGAAACAAACAAGAATACGACTGGGAATATTAGAATAATCAACTTTTCCCACGGTGTCAGGATACGGCGAAAACGATTCATCCGGCTATGTGTACGCCCCATCACCCACCGGCGAGCCTTGAAGCCGGCCCTTTGCTTAATAGCCTGCGACTCCTCATCACGGGCACAAATGTGAACAGTATAACCAAATTCCTTAACCAAGCCCTTACCTCATCGTAATCACAGCATCACTTTCAACTTGTCATAGTCTTCCAAAGCTATCACCCAGGGTATTATAAGCGAACCAAAAAGACAACACAAGAAAATTTTGGCTGTTGGGTCTCGGACACAAAAAAGTGTACGTCGTCAGCAAAAATGAGACAAAAAGCTCTTTTTGTTAAGAGAGACTTTCGGCTCCTTTGACAACTATATCTATTGTTAATTTCCTTTCTTACAAGGATTGTTTCGGCTTTTATTTCAGAGCGGCGTTCAAGAATTTTATCACATCTGCCAAAATAAACATCATCAGGCGTTACATTGCCTATCGCTTCATGGTGCCTCTGCGAATTATACCATTTAACAAATCTGGATATTTCCCTTTCCAACTCATCCGGCCACTGCCATACATTCAAAAATACATGCTCCTTTATTGACCTGTGATACCTTTCAATCTTGCCATTGGTCTGAGGATGATAAGGCGATGCAAATATATGGCCAATGCCTTTAGCTTCCAGATAGTCGCCGAACTCTTTTGATACAAGCGATGAACCATTATCGCTCAGCAATTTCGTTCGGTCATTCAATTTAACATTGTTCATATCTGTAAATTCAAAGGCAAGTCCTATAACATCACTGAAATCACCGCTTTTCATCGCAGGCCTTAACTGCCATGACAATATCTTTCTGCTGTAATCATCCAACACGGTAATCAGATAGAACCAGCCCCAGCGATCAACCTTTAAGTACGTTGCATCAATCTGCCAGAGTTCATTGATGTGTGTTGTCTTGGTATGATACTCTTTACCGGCGTGGACACGTTTGATCTTCGGCTCAGGGATAAGACCACGGCGTTTCAAGATACGGTACACGGTAGCCTCCGATACGCTGAAACCCTCGTTATCGGTTATATACAGGCTTATTTGCCTGCTGTACCAGTCGGGATTAAGCGTGGCGATATCAAAGATGGTCTCCACCTGAGCAGGCAATAATGTGTTCCACGAGCCAAGGCGTTTTGGTTTATTGTCACGGAGTCCCTCAATACCGATGGCTCTGAAGTTATGCAGCCAGCAATAATATGTTGAGTGTGGAACAGAGAGCATCTTGAATACTGCCCCGGCAGGCAGCGAAGTTTCCTCAACCTGGCGGATGATATCAGGCTTTTGGTGTTTGCTCATACGCTGATATTTCCGTCTGCTATAGCCCGAGACTTTTTTTATATCTGATCACGTCCAGCATCAGATCGGCGACCGCTTTTTTGAGGCTGTCGTTTTCCTCTCTGAGCTGGCGTACTTCACCACCGGTTGCATCCCGACGAGTTGACAATGTCAAACCGTTCTTGCCTGCATCGAGAAAATCCTTGGACCACTTGTAATACGTTGCCGCTGATAACCCTTCCCTGCGGCACCGCTCAGAGATGGGCACCTGGCCTCGAAGACCTTCGAATACAATTCTGTTTTTTTCCTCTGCGGTGAAATGTTTTTTTGTGGCTGCCCTGATCCTGCGTACGACCTTGTCTGATTCTGCCATTGTTGGCTCCTTTCCGGACGACATATCCGCTATTATGGAGCCAAAACCATCGTTTTCAAGTCCCTTCCGAGGAAGGGACTGCCTCTCTTAGGCACTTACCTCTCTACTACACACTGTCCCACTTTCCGCTGACGGCAAACAGTCGTTATATTCAATGAAAAAGTCAAGAATATTTCAATTAGGCATAGCTTTTAAAAAAATATTGAAAAAAATAATATTTTTTTTGACATTAAGTGTTCTCTCGGTTAAACAAAATATGTTCTTGGAAGCCGTATTTTTTCCCTGAAGGATTTAGCTTGGAAAAAACCGGGAGAAAATTAAACACCAGCTCGCCTCACAATGCCAGGAGTTTGAGAAATTTTCAAGGCTCAGTAAACTTGAACGGTTTACTGTGGATATTATCGGGCGCACGCGGCCGTCCACTTGAAAAACTGGTGTTATCAACTTGGATTGTAACATTAAATGTGGCGTGGGAAAATGTGTGAATTATTATATTGACAAGGAAAAAATATGAAGCCGGTGTGGTGGGTCGGGCGGTGCGTCTCGGCTATGAAAATGGGAAGGATACCGGCGCAGAACAGCTGTATGCTCCTGATTCCAACGATTTGGACTTGGCGGGCACCTATACCATCGAGGCATTTATCAAACCTGACAATATTGCAAGCGGTACGGTTGCGAGGATATTTGTAACTTATGGAGCTGTTGACGGCTATCAATATACTGTCAGTATTCAAACTTGAAGGTTATTCAATTGATACCGGCGAAAACCTGTGGATAGACGACGTGAAGATTACTGCGAGTAGGTTTACGGAATGATGTGTATCCTGAATGTGACAGGCGTGGCAGTCGGTAAGACTGCCACGCCTATATTCTCGATTGCGTGTGCCAGCTGATTCAAAAACATACTTTTTCAGGGACGACTAAGCAGTCAAGAGGGGAAAGTTATTATGAAGAAAGTGGTAATTCTTGTTTTGTCAGTGATTGTTTTAAGTGTGGTTTCTTTCGGCTGCGGCAGGAAGGGCGATTCCAAAGCGGCCAGGCCCAGAATCGCAGGGATTGTTTTTCAGGAGGACCAGTTTTTCCGTCTGATACTTTTTGGCATGAGGGATGCGGCGGAGAAAGGCGGAGCCGAGTTTTTTGCGGCAAACAGTTTGAATAAACCTGATAAGGAGATGCAGCTCGTAAATACTTATATAGCAAGAAAAGTCGATGCTATTGTCATATCGCCATTGAGCAGGAAGGCCTCGCAGGCAGCGATTAAGCGGGCGAATGACAAGGGTATTACGATTATAACTTATAATTCAACAATAGACGCCGATTTCCCGGCTTCATATATCGAAAGCGACCAGTTCGACCTTGGTGCTCAAACAGGAAGAGCGGCCAGGAAATATATTGAAGAGAACCTGGGCGGCAAGGCAAAAATCGCAATACTGGCCTTTAAGTCTCAAGTGCCGGAACAGAGCAATCAGAGAAGCGATGGGTTTAAAAGCGAAGTGACGAAATTGCCGGGCGTCCGGATAGTTGCTGAACAGGATGCATGGCTGGCTGAAATGGCAGTAAAAAAATGCGGCGACATCCTGATCGCCAACCCGGATGTCAATATTATCTGGGCAGCCAATGAAGGCGGTACCGTAGGTTCTGTAATGGCCGTTAAAAATGCCGGCAAGGCCGGCAGGGTTGCTGTATTCGGAACAGATACAAGCGAACAATTGATAAGCTTCCTTCTTTCCGAGGATAATATCCTTCAGGCAATAACAGGTCAAAGACCATATGAGATAGGTTCGACGGCCGTTGAATACGCTTTGAAAGCGCTTCGAGACGAACCGATCGAGAAGAAAGTCTCTATGCCAGGCATTCTATTAAGCAGGGATAACCCACAAGCCGTTAGGGAATTTGAAAGGAATCTAAAAGAGCTGATTGACAAGGGATAACGGATGCTCGAGACAGTCAAACTGAGAAAGGAATATCCGGGAACTGTCGCACTTGATGACGTTAGTATCAGATTTGAAGCGGGCATTGTTCATGCGATTATCGGCAAAAATGGAGCCGGCAAGAGTACTCTTGTAAAAATACTGGCCGGAGCAGTGGAACCAACCAGCGGAAAAATACTCATACGGGGCAGAGAAGTCAAACTACATTCGCCGTCAGATGCATTTAATAAGGGAATATCTACTGTATATCAGGAACTAAGCCTTGTACCGGAAATGACTGTAGCAGAGAATATCTTTCTTGGAAGACTGCCGAAGAGAAAAACCCTGAAGGGAATTTTCGTAGATTGGAACAAGACATTTCAGGATGCTCGGTCTGTGCTGAATGATATGCAGGTTGAGCTTGATGTAAGAAAAAAGGCGTCTGAGCTCGGAATCGCACAGCAGCAGATAGTCGAGATAGCCAAGGCAATGTCGTTTAAGCCCTCGGCGCTGATGCTCGACGAACCAACAAGCGCTCTTGCACACCATGAAATCGAAAGTCTGTTCAAATTGATAAAACAACTCGCCGAAAAACAGGTTGCAATTGTCTATATCACTCACAGACTGCAGGAACTTAAACAGATTGCAGATAAGGTAACGGTCCTGCGAGACGGGAAATGCATCGATACTGTCGACATAGGTCAGGCTACTTCTGAAAAAATTATAGATACAATGTTTGGCGAAGTAGTACAGAAACAGCGGCCCACAGATTTGACGGTCTGGGATGAACCAGTAATGGAAGTAAAGGCTCTGGAGCAGAAGGGAAAATTCAGCAATATTAGTTTTAAACTTTACAAAGGGGAGGTGCTGGGTATCGCCGGGATGCTGGGGTCGGGAAGAACAGAGCTTCTAAAGGCTGTCTTCGGAGCTGAAAATTTCGACAGCGGCAAAATTATAATCGCAAATACAGTGTTAACAAATACGACCCCCCAAATCATGAAGCGGTTTGGTGTAGCTTTCACTCCTGAAAACAGAAAAGAAGAAGGACTGATACAAATCTTAAGCACACGTGAAAATATGTGTTTGGCAGGCCTTGACCGGATATCGCTTAAAGGATTCATAACGAAGGGACGCGAACGACAGCAGGTATATAAACAAATCAAAAAACTTGACATCACGGTAGCTGATATTGAGCGTGAAGTGTCTTCGTTGAGCGGCGGCAACCAGCAAAAAGTAGTAATCGGAAACTGGCTCAATGCCGAGCCGAAGGTAATACTTTTTGATGAGCCAACGCGAGGAATAGACGTCATGGCCAAGCAGCAGATATTCCAAATCATGTGGGACCTGAGCAGAGAAGGTATCAGTTCAATCTTTGTATCCACCGAACTCGAAGAGCTTGTTGAAGTCTGCCACAGAATATTGATTATGAAAAAGGGACGAATCGTGGATGAAATTGACCCGGCGAGGATAAGTGCAGACGAGTTGTTTGTATTATGCATGGAAGATTAGATGGCTGATGAAGGATTTAAAATGTTTGCGAATAAAGTTACCTCGCTGACAAAACGGTCAATACTCGAGATTATACTGGTTGTATTATGTATCGGCCTTGCATTCAAAGCTGAAGGCTTCTATTCTGTGGACAATATATTAAATGTCCTTCGCAGCATCTCTATGCAGGGCATTATCGCATTTGGTATGACGATGGTGATTATCGCCGGTGAGATAGACTTAAGCGTTGGCTCTGCTGTTGCTTTTGCTGGCTGTTTTACTGCCGTTGTGACTAAACTGCTGATTGGTGCCGGCTTCTATGCACCGCTGGCTGTGACCATAGCAATTCTTGTGAGTATCGCTGTCGGTTTTTGCACCGGCTGTCTTACAGGACTTGTACGAATGCGTCTTGGCGTGCCGACATTTATCACCACTCTGGCCTGGATGGCGGTACTCAGAGGGATCGCCTTTTTGATAACAAACGGTTTTCCCGTCACCCCTTTTCCGGACTGGTATAACTTTTTTGGCAGCGGATATTTGTTTGGTATCCCGTTTCCCGCGGTAGTGTTTATTATCGTTTTCTTTCTGGTACTGATATTAATGAAGTATACGTCATTCGGCCGAGCCATTTATGCCGTGGGAGGAAATATGGAAGCGGCCAGGCTGAGCGGTATAAATGTCAGGAAGGTGAAAACCCTGGTGATGGGGATAGTGGGACTTTTTGCAGCCCTCAGCGGAGTGATGCAGTCTGCGGAAATTATGTCCGGAACCGCCACTACCGCCACCGGCTGGGAGCTGGAAGTAATCGCAGCTGTCATTATCGGCGGTACCAGCCTCATGGGCGGCGTAGGAAAGGTCAGGGGCACACTCGTCGGAGTAATTTTCCTCGGTGTACTTATAAATGGTATGACCTTGCTGAATATAAGCGAGTACTGGCA
>Ga0315282_10013061_pt1 | contig 12586 bp, 11 predicted proteins | sample YL17G07_20_MG_FD_203693 | JGI IMG/M metagenome (GOLD analysis project Ga0315282, IMG submission 203693) | Sediment microbial communities from Yellowstone Lake, YNP, Wyoming, USA - YL17G07_20 | ecosystem: Environmental > Aquatic > Freshwater > Lake > Sediment | place: USA: Wyoming | collected... | reverse complement strand
TTGTCGCGTTCTTCGTCCTCTCTCACTATCGGGTCTCGGGGGTTCCGGGGCTGATCATCACCGCAGCCTTCTGCATCGACGAGCTCTGGACCGCACTCGCAGGACGGAAGTGGCCGCTCACGGTCGCGTGCATCCTGGCGCTTGCTGGGGGAGCGATCCTGGTCAACCTCCAGCTCCTCGACAAGCCGTTCGACGACGAGTACTTCAAGCTCGGCTATGCCTACCATATGCAGGGCGATGTCGAGGCCGCGGCCTTCAACTACCAGGCGGCGCTGGCGATCAACCCCGAGAACATCTCGGCGCACAAGAACATGGCGATGCTGCTCGAGAACGAAGCCGCGGGGAGCGGCCGGGCAAAGGCCGAGGCGATCGGACATTGGCGGATGGTGGAGAAGCTGGCCCGGCGCTGGAAGGACGAGAAGCGCCTGCGCGAGGCGCAAAACCACCTCGAGCGGATGCTGGGACCATCGCCCTGATCACCGCGCCTGTCGAACGGATCATTCCTTGCCCAGGGCCTTCATGAGCTGTGCGCGGGCCAGGCTGACGTTGAACGCGGCCTGGACCGTTTGGCCGAGCGCGTTGGTCACGGAGAGCTGCGCGTCCTGCATCTCGATGATCGACCCGGCCCCGGCCTGGTACCGGGCCTCGGCGAGTCGCAGCGTCTCGCGGGCGCTTTCCAGCGCCTGGTTCGCGGCCTCGACCGCGGCCTTGGCCCCGGCCAGCTGGAGACGCGCCTGCACCACCTCGAGGCGGATCTGCTGGCGCTGTCCCTCGAGCTGGGCGTTGGTCACGGCTCGGGTCGCATCGAGCTCCTGGACCTGGTACCAGGTGGCGCCCCCCTGGAACAGGGGCCAGGAGAGGGTGGCCGTGGCGTTCCAGTTCCAGGTGAGGTCCGTGATGTCCGAACCCTGGTCGTTGATGCCGGTCGAGACGCCGATGTTCGGCCAGTAGCCCCCCTTGACCGAGGACTCCTGCTCAGCCTGGACCTCCAGCTGCTTGGAGAGCGCCTTGAGCTCGGGCCGCGCCCTGACCGCCAGGGTGACGAGATCTTCCTCGGGAGACATCTCCTCCTGGAGCGGGGCGAGCTCCTCGTCCACTACCTCGTAGTCCGTCGATTGCTCCATGCCCATGGCCTGGTTCAGGTCCGCCTTGGAGGATTCGTAGGCGCTCTGGGCGTTGACGAGCTTGAGCTTCGCGTTCGCCACATCGGCGCGCACCTGGGCCAGATCGATCTCGGGGCGCGCCCCGGCCGTCACGAAGCCTTCCACCTGCGCCAGGTGGCGCTCCTGGGCCTCGAGATTGTCCTTGGCCACCTGGACGAGGGCCTTGTCGGCCATGACCGTGAAAAACGCCACGCGCACGCCGAGAAGCACGGTCCTGAGCTGGGCCGCCTCGGTCTCCTGCTGCGACTCCACATCACGCTTCGCCGCGTTGTAACGGCCCAAGGTGGTCCCGAAATCCCAGACCAGCTGGTTCAGGCTCAAGCCCGCGCCGAAGTTGTTCTCGGTGTCGAAGCTCGAGCCGCTCGAGCCGGTCCCTTGAGAAAGCGCGGCCCCGCGCGATCCGGAGTTCATGGTCTGACGCGAGTAGCTCATGTTGCCGTTCACCTGCGGAAGGAACGGCGCCAGCCGCTCGTGGACGCGGGCCTCGGCCGCGGCGATGTTCGCCCGGGCCGCGGCGATGTTCGGCTGCTTCGACCGCGCCGTCTTGAGCGCTTCGGCGAGGGTCAGCTTTTTGGTTTCGGCATGGGCCGACGACGCGGCCAAGCCGCAGGCCAGGAGTAGGATGGATGTCAGTCGGCGCTTCATCATTCATACCTCAGGGCCTCGATGGGGTCGAGGTTCGATGCCTTGCGGGCGGGGTAGAGCCCGAACACGATCCCGACCAGCGCGCTGAACAGGAACGAGATGACCACGATGTCCTTGCGGATGACGAAGTCCCAGCTCAGGCTGGTCGCGAGCACCTTGGATGTGCCGAAGCCGGCGCCGATGCCCAGGGCACCGCCGATCATCGACAGCGTGATGGCCTCGACGAGGAACTGCGCCAGGATGTGCCACGGCTTGGCGCCCACGGCCATGCGGATGCCGATCTCCCGCGTCCGCTCGGTCACGCTCACCAGCATGATGTTCATGATCCCGATGCCGCCGACCAGCAGGGAGACCACGGCGATGGCGGCCAGGAGCCCGGTGAGCGTCTTCAGCCCCTGCTGGCGGGCATTCGCCATCTCGGTCAGGTTCCGGACCGAGAAGTCGTCGTCGATCCGGTCCGTGATGTGATGCCGGTCGACCAGAATCGAGATGATCTGGTTCTGCGCCCGATAGGTATCCTCCTCGGACGCCGTGCCGACGAAGATCACGCCGGTGATGAACTGCTGCAACCCCCCCTGGAGCTTGGACCGGAACGCCGAGATGGGGATGAACACCACGTCGTCCATGTCCTGCCCTCCGAAGGACTGCCCCTTCTTATCAAGGACCCCGACCACCACGTAGGGCGTCCCGTTGATGCGCACCGACTTCCCGAGCGGATCGACCCCGAGGCTGAAGATGCGGCTCACCACGGTCTGACCGAGCACGGCCACCTTCGCGTTCGAATCGACATCGGACGACGAGAACATCGATCCTTGCACCACCTTCCAGCTGCGGATCGGGAAGTACTCGGGCGTGGTGCCGCTCACCTGCGTCATCCAGTTGCCCTCGTCGCCGATGATCGTCGTCTTGGAGTTCATGATCGGCGCGGCGTAGCGCACGGACGGGGCTTCGCGGCGGATCGCGGCCAGATCTTCCCAGGTCAAGCTCGGCATGGACCCGCCGCCGCCCATGAAGCCGCCCGAGCGCGTCGAGCCGGAGGTGACGATGAGCAGGTTGGTTCCCATCGACTCGAAGACCTTGGCGACGCTCGCCTTGGCCCCCTCGCCGACGGCCACCATCGAGATGACCGAGCCCACCCCGATGATCACGCCGAGGATGGTGAGGAAGGAGCGGGTCTTGTTGCGGAAAAGCGCCCGCGCCGCGATGGGGAACGTCTGGATGAGGTTCATGACACCGGCTCCTCGGGCCGAGCCCGCTTCGCGTTCTGACGGACATCGGAGAGGATCCGACCGTCCCGCATGCTGATGACGCGCTCGGCGAAGGTCGCGACATCCTGCTCGTGCGTCACGATCAGGATGGTGAGGCCGGCGGCCCAGAGGTCCTGGAACAGCGCCATGACATCGATGCTCGTTCGGGTGTCGAGGTTTCCGGTCGGCTCGTCGGCGAGAATGAGACGCGGCTCGTTGACGAGCGCCCGCGCGATGGCGACCCGCTGCTGCTGACCTCCGGAAAGCTGCGCCGGGACATGCCGGACGCGATCCGCGAGGCCGACGCGCGACAGGGACTCCCGCGACCGGCGGATCCGCTCGCGCCGCGGCACGCCCGAGTAGATGAGGGGCAACTCGACGTTCTCGAGCGCGGTGGTGCGCGGAAGCAGGTTGAAGCCCTGGAAGACGAAGCCGATGGTATGGTTGCGGACCTCGGCCAGCTTGCCGCGGTCGTGGGTGGTCACATCGCGTCCGTCCAGGAGGTAGCGTCCCTTCGTGGGCCGGTCGAGGCAGCCGAGGATGTTCATCAGGGTCGACTTGCCCGAGCCGGAGGGCCCCATGATCGCCACGAACTCGCCGGTCTCGATGGCGAGCGAGACGTCGACCAGCGCATGCACCTCGGTCTCGCCGGTCGGGTAGACCTTGTCGACCCCCTCGAGCTGGATCACCGTGGACATCTCAGAACGGCCTCTTTGCCGGCGTCGCGCTCGGGTCGGTGACGATCTCCGTGATCAACGCGTCGCCTTCTTTCACGGCTCCTTCCAGAAGCTCGGTCCAGACCCCGTCCGTGAGGCCGACGCGCACGACGCGGTTCTGCGGGCGGCCGCCGACCAGGGTCCAGACCAGCTTCTCGCCGGGCTTGAGCTGGGGAACCGGGACCTGATCCTTGGGACCGCCGGTGTCTGTCTTTCCCGAAGCGAGTCGAAGCGCGGCCGGATCGGGCCGGAACCGGAGCGCGGCGTTCGGGATGCGAAGGACGCCGGAGCGCTCGGCGTAGACGAAGGTGACGTTGGCCGTCATTCCGGGCTTGAGCAGGAGATCCGGGTTGTCCACGTCGATGACCGCGTCGTAGGTCACCACGTTCTGCACGGTCTGCGCCGCGTCTCGCACCTGGCGGACCGTGCCGACGAACTGCCGGTCCGGGTAGGCGTCCACGGCGAACGTCACCTTGATTCCCGCGCGCACACGGCCCACGTCGGCCTCCGATACGCTGGTGTCCACCTGCATCTTCGAGAGGTCCTGGGCGATGGTGAAAAGGGTCGGAGACTGGAACGATGCGGCCACGGTCTGGCCGACATCGATGCTGCGCGAGACCACGATGCCGTCGATGGGAGATACGATGGTGGTGTAAGCGAGGTTGACCTTGGCCTGCTCCAGCGAAGCCCGCGACTGCTCGACGCTCGCCGCGGCCACCCTCACCTGGGCCTCGGCGGCCTTGGCGTTGGCCTCGGCCGTGTCGGCGTCGGCCTGGGCGATCAGCTTCTGGTCGGCGAGCTGCTTGGAGCGGGCGGACTGGCGTTGGGCGTCCTCGGACTGCACGCGCGCCCGCTCGAGATTGGCCTCGACCGAGGTCAGGTTGGCGCGCGCCTGGGTCAGCGCCGCATTGAACATGCGGGCGTCGATGGTCGCGATGACGTCCCCCTTGCGGACCGTCGAGCCGAAGTCGACGTGGATGGTCTCGATGCGACCGGACACCTGGCTGCCGACCTGCACGGTCACGAGGGCCGATAGCGTGCCGGAGGCGGTGACCTTCGCGGTGATGCCGCCGCGGTCTACCTTGCTCGTCTCGAAGCGGACGGACGACGACTTGGACGAGGAGGCGTACCGCCACGCGGCGACCCCGAGACCGGCGACGATCAGGATGATCATGAGCCATTTCAGCCATTTTTTCATGAGGCACCTGCTTTGGGTCGGTGATGACGCAGGCTGTCGACGACGCGTCCGAGAACGTTCTCCAGATCCGTTGCGAGCGTGCGGTCGAGACCCGTGAACCCCAGTTCATTGTCGGCCTTCCGCGCTCCGTCGAGCCGCCGGAGCAGCCGGGCTCCCGCTTCGGTGATGTGCAGCGTCTTCTGCCGTCGGTCCGTCTCGTTCTCCCTGCGATCCACCAGCCCCTTGTCGACGAGCCGATCCACCAGGCGGCTCACGGCTCCGGCGGTCAGCCGGAGATGGGCGGCCAGGCCGGAGATCCGCTGCGGGCCCTGCTTCTGCATCGCGTGAAGCGACAGGATCTGCGGCAGAGTCACATCGGCGCGCTGCAGGACCTGCAGCATGCGGCCGTCCGTGTTGCGCCGGATCAGGATCATCATCTCGTCGAGCAAGGCGGCGATTCGGATGATCGGTTTCGGGGGAGGCGAATCTCTCATGGTTTCCTCCTTGCTATCATTGATTATATGCAACTGTTTACCGAAAGCAATAGATGCATTCACGCAACATGGGGTCGGAGGGGCCAGGAGCCTTTCCCTTACGGCTTGGGCGGCGGCGTCGAGGCCGGCGCGGCCTTCCCGGGCCGGTACTCGGCGAGCGAGTACTTGCCGGTGAAGTCGCTCTCCAGGCGGTAAGGCCTGCGGTTCGGCATGCTGGCGATGAGGAGTTGGTCCTCCTCATCGCTGATGTGCCGCACGTAGAGGATCTCGTCGTTGAAATCCACCGAGGGATTCTTGCGGCCCGCCACCCAGGAGTCGGCGAGGAACACGCTCGGCCGGAGGTAGTAATCGGTGAACACGAGAGCCGGAGCCTTGACCCTCTTTTCCACGAGCTCGTACGGAGCGCGGATCCGGTCGACGAGCTTCCCCATCTCCCTCACCTGGATGTAATGGAACGTGGGGACGGCGGCGAGGACGAGAAGGAGGATCGCGACCGCGGCGAGCCTCAGCCCGTCCACGGCGCCGAGGGAGGCGGAGAGCCGATCGACCAGCCGCTCCACGCCGCGGGCCGTGAGCCACAGGAGGGGCATGAAGACGATGAAGTACGTCACCGGACCCGTGTCGCTCACGCCGGGCCAGTAGTAGAAGATGTTCACGAACGCGAGGCTCAGGATGCTGAGGAGCAGGACGTAGTCGTAAGGGTTCCGCTTGGCCTTCCACGGCCAGTATACGTAGGCCGCGAGCACAAGCGAGACCGGCCATCCGAGGAGCCAGAAGTTCATGCGCAAGGCGGCGTTCGCGAGGTTCCGGAGACCCAGGGAGAACGTGTGCTCGAGCCCCCACGGGTATTTGCCGAACCCGCCCTTGCCGTACCCGAGGTCGGACCAGAGCGTCTCGTAGCTCGTGGTGAGGAACTGGCCCGTGTAGAGGAAGTAGAGGACGATGCCGTACACCAGGCAGGCCATCCCGACCAGGACGAAGGTGTAGAACTGCCTCTTGTGCCTCTCCCAGTCGCGGATCCAGCCGTAAGAGACGTAGTAGACGAGCGGCCATCCTGCAAAGGCGGCGCAGACCCAGCGCGTGCCGAGCGCGCAGGCGCCGTACCAGGCGGCGAGCCCGGCGATCCAGGCCTTGGGCCATCGCAGGGAGTAGACGAGGAGCAGCCAGCAGCATCCGAGGAGCACGGCCGCGGGCGGGTGAGACTGGAGCGTGGCCGTGGAGTGGAGGAAGAGGGGAGACGTCACGCCCAGGGCCGCGGCGATCATGCCGGTCTTCCGGCTGTAGAGCGCCTCGCCGCCCAGGAAGAGGAGCACGAGGATCATGCCCCCGGCGACCGGCGCAACCCCGTATGGTGTGCCGAGGATCCAGATCGAGTAGGTTTCGAGCAGCGAGTTGCCGAGCGCGTACTGGCCGTAGATCCGTCCGTCGTTGATGAGAAAGATGTTGTCGTAGAACTGGCGGAGATGGGGCGAGTCGGCCCAGAGCCTGCCCTTCGCCATGATCTCGGCCTGAAAGGTGTACACGTACTCGTCGTCCGTGAGCGGTGTGTGTCGCGTGATCCAGAGCACGGCCGCGCCCACAGCGAGGTAGCCCACGACGAACCAGACGATGGCGAGCTTCCAGGCCTTCTGGGACATGACCCAGCCGATCGCCGACCGGAGAGGACGGAACGAGACCGGGCGGAGGAGCCGCTGGATCATGCGGGACCAGAACAGGATGGGCAGCAGGAGGAAGAGGTACGCTCCGTAGAACAAGAGCTCCGTGGTCGGCATGTGCTGGATCCACGAGCCGGTGTCGAGCTCGGCGCCGTATTTGCGGATCTCGTCGAACCCCTTGAACATCGTATAAAGCATGAAAAACAGCAGGAAGAAGATCGCGCCGGCGAAGAAGTCGATGGCCCAGTCGGGAAGCCGGCGCCGGGTTGTCATGCTGTTGCTGGGGGGGGGATCCACGTTGGTCAAGGTCATGAAGGGGGGATGGACGGCTTACTGTTTGCTCATCTCCTCGAGGGCCGAGAGGTCGGGCAGCTCGTCGAGGTTGGGCATGAGGATGATCTCGATGCGGCGGTTCAGGGCCTTGCCCTGCTCGTTGTCGTTCGACTCCACCGGCTGGGTCTCGGCGTAACCGGCGGCCGAGACGCGATTGGATGGTACGCCGTTCTCGGCAAAGAACTTCACTACCGTGACGGCGCGCTCGGTCGAGAGCTCCCAGTTCGACGGGAACTTCTTGGTCTTGATGGGCACGTTGTCGGTGTGGCCCGCCACCTGGAAGTCGCGGTCCGGAATGGTCGCGAGCACCTGCGCCACCTGGGCCAGGGCGTCGGTCCCTTCCTTGGAGAGCTCGGCCTTGCCTGACTCGAAGAGGATGTTGCTCGACATCTCGACCACCATGCGGCCCCGAACGATCCGGACGCGGAGCTTGCCGGACTTGATCATGGACTGGAACTGCTCGAGCATCTTGCGGAACGTCTCGAGCCGCGCCTTGGCCTGATCCGCGATCTTGCGGCTTGCGGCCGCCTCGTCCTTGAGCTGGTTCATGTCGACGCCGAGCTGGGAGAGCTTGTTGCCGAGCTGCTTGTTCAGGTCCTGAAGCTCCTTGATGGTCGCGTTGGCCGCTTCATTGGCCTTCTTCGCTTCGTCGACCTGCGCCTTCAGGTCCGCAATGTCCTTGTTGTACTTTTCCTCGGGAATGCCGCATCCCACGAGGAATCCGAGCCCGAGAGCCAGAAGCACCGGTACCCACATGCCGAGTTTTGATTGCATTTTCTTACCTCCCGTCGTTGGAAATAATCGACTGCTTTTCAGTCCGGCCATTATGGACCTGTTTGGGTCGACAGGCAAGGGGGTATCGCGGCGATATCGGATGGCTACAGTGATGATGGAACGGATCGGATCCGTTCCATCGCGTTCCGGATCCTGCGAAGGGATCGTTCCCGTCCGATGATGGCGGTCACGAGGTCGATGGGCGGGCTCGCCGACGATCCGGTGAGGGCCACGCGTGCCGGCTGCGCCACCTTGCCGAGCCCCACGCCGAGGTCTTCCGCGGTCTTCTTGTAGACCTCCATGAGCGCGGCCGGGCTCCAATCCGGAAGGGCCTCGAGCTTTCCCGCGAGCGCCTCGAGGTTTCCCCGGATCTCGGGTTTCAGGTTCTTGGCCGCGTCCTTCTCGTTGAGCTGGACCTGGTCCGCGAACAGGGGCTTCAGGAGCTCGGCCATGTCGGCCATGGTCTTGCCCCGCTCGCGGCCCGCCTCGATCGCCCACGGGAGTCTCGGGTCGTCCGCCGGGAGCTCGATGCCGATCCTGGCGAAGTGCTCCCGGAGGAGCGGTCCGATGACGGCAAGGTCGCTCCGCTTGATGTGCTCGTGGTTGAACAGGGATTTCAGCTTCTCGAAGTCGAAGATGGCGCCGGCCGAGCTCACGTCCTTGATATCGAAAAGGTTCACAAGCTCCTCGCGCGTGAAGATCTCCTGGTCGCCGTGCGACCAGCCGAGCCGGGCGAGCGCGTTGATCATGGCTCCGGGCAGGAAACCCATCTCGCGGTACTGGGTGACCGAGACCGCGCCGTGGCGCTTGGAGAGCTTGGAGCGATCCGGCCCCAGCACGAGGCCGTGGTGGGCGAAGAACGGGACCTTGAAGCCGAACGCGCGGTAGAGCTGTATCTGGCGCGGCGTGTTCGTGATGTGGTCCGCACCTCGGATCACGTGCGTGATGCCCATGGCCGCATCGTCCACCACCACGGTGAAGTTGTAGGTGGGAGTGCCGTCGGCCCTCAGGATCACGAGGTCGTCGGTCTCGACGTTCTCGACCGAGATCTCCCCCTGGTTGAGGTCGACCCACGTGGTGCGCCCCTCGTCGGGCGATCGGAATCGGATCACGGGGTTCACGCCGGGCCGGGGATCCTTGCGGTCGCGGCACCGGCCGTCGTAGCCGATGAAGGCCTGCTTGGCTGCGAGCGCGGCCTGGCGCCGCTCCTCGATCTCCTCGGGCGTGCACCAGCAGTGGTAGGCCTTGCCTTCGGCCAGGAGGCGCTCGGCGTGGCTGCGGTAGAGGTCGTTGCGCTCGCTCTGGTGGAACGGCCCCTCGTCCCAGGTGAGGCCCAGCCATTCCATGGCCTCGAAGATGACGCGCTCGGCCTCGAGGGTGCTGCGCTCGCGGTCCGTGTCCTCCACGCGAAGCACGAACACGCCGCCCGTATGGCGGGCGTAGAGCCAGTTGAACACGGCGGTCCGGGCGTTCCCGAGGTGCAGGAACCCGGTGGGTGACGGTGCGAAACGGACTCTAACGGTCGGCTCGGTCATGGGTCCTCCTTCAGCGACCTACGACCTTACGAGCCTTGTCCGCGGCTGGCAAGAGGGGTTCAAACCCGCGGTTCCCTTTATCTGAAAAATGACTTTTTCTCATTCCGGACGCTGGCCGGCATTCCAAAGCATGACTTTTTCTTACTTGAAAGTTTGATCCTCCATGCCGAGTACGGTTGATGAAGATGAGGTCATCATAGATGAAGGATTTATATGATATACTGCACTAACTGGTTGTTGATGACGACCTTTCCGGGAGGAGACAGATGCAACGGATGTCGATTGCGCTATGTCTTGCGGGGCTTTTCTCGATCTGCGGCTGCGGGGACGGGGCCGAAGCCGGGAACGGCGGCGCTCCGGACGCTGCCACCGACTCGGCCGAGCCCGACGGCGGCGACGCGGACGACGACGGCGACGGAGACGGGGATGCGGACGCCGGTTCCGGAGGACCGGATGCGAATGGAAAAGACTGTCGATTCGTTTGGGCCAAGGGCGCTGGAGGGACTGAGGATGACAATGTTTTTGGATTGGCGGTACTTCCAGACGGTGCATCAATTATCACAGGATTCTTCCGTGGAACCGCTTTGTTCGGGAAAGGAGAAGCCGGAGAGACCAGCCTGACCTCGCAGGGATTGGCGGATATCTTCATGGCCAAGCTTGGACCGCAGGGGGACCTCCTGTGGGTCAGGAGCGCGGGAGGCGTTGGAGAAGACCACGGGAATGGCATTGCAGTTTCAAAAGACGGATCGTTTGTCATCACAGGCGCTTTCGCCGATTCGGCCACGTTCGGGCAAGGAGAAACGCATGAGACGACGCTGACAGGCCAGGGGAGCGATGTCTTTATCGCGAAGTATGACAAGGACGGCCGTTTGATCTGGGCGAAGCAGGCCGGTGGGCCGGCCGAGGACGTTGGGGAGTCGGCGCATGTATTGCAGGATGGATCAATCCTTATGGCCGGCTCAATATCCGGAGCAGCCACCTTCGGCAAAGGTGAGACCAACGAAACAATTCTTGGAGGAAATGGCATCTTCCTCGCGAAATACGATTCGGCAGGGAATTTCATCTGGGCCAGGGGCACTACGGGAAACGGACATGCATGGGCCACCATCGATATTTTCGGTGACGGCTACATTGCGATGGCCGGCTCATTTTCCCAAGATATCGTCTTCGGTCCGGGCGAAGCGAACGAGACGACCATCGACACGGGAGATGTAACGGTTACGAACCCCTACCTCGCGGAGTTCAGTTCCGACGGCAGCTTGGCATGGGCGCGGCACATCCATGCCGGGGGCGGCGATGAAGGAGGCAGTGGAGCCAGCGACATCAAATTCCTGCCGGATGGAACGTCCGTGGTGACCGGGTCCTTCATTTCTGGCGCGACGTTCGGTGACGGAGAGCCCAACGAGACCCATTTGCAAGAAGAAAGTTGTTCAGACCCACTTATGAGCAGCTGCGGGGATATCTTCATCGCAAGGTATGACTCGGACGGCTCTCTGGTCTGGGCCAAGGGCGCTGGAGGGAACGATACCGACAACGGGATCGGAATCGTTTTGCCTGCCGGAGATTCGTTCGTATTGTTCGGTAGCTACATCCCACCTGCCACATTGGGCAAAGGGGAGTCGAACGAGGTGGTGCTCGATACGGACGCAGGGTTTGGGGAATTCCTGGCTCGATATGATCTGGATGGCGTTCCAATTCGTGTGAACCAGCTAAATGATGGCTGGGGTGATGTCCCGGAATTGTCGGCCGATGGGTCGTTTTTCCTCATGGGAACTTATTATGGGCAAGCAATATTTGGAAAGGGCGAAGACAACGAGACCGTCCTTGCGGGTGGGTATGATGCAAACATCTTCATTGCCCGATACCACTGTAACCTCGCCCTTGCGTCGGGTGCCGGGTACCGTTGATGGGCATTATCGACGTGAACCCTACGGACGGCATCAATTATGCGCTCTACCTCCGATGGGATGGTCAAGGCGCCTGGCCGGGGTCGATCCTCGAGCTGCAGCCCGGCACGTACACTGATACGTTGGACATCCACTCTGCATTCTGGCCGATCAAGATGGTCTCCAAGGACGGGATGGCAGACATTCATCCGACATTTTAAAGGGGCACATGAAAACAAGGCATGTTGTAACTGTTATTGGCATTGGGATGTTGCTTGCGTATGCAAGCGTAGCCAGATCCGAATCGGACGAGAACGGGAGAAAAGTGGAATTTCTCCACAATGGTCTCTCGCTTGGATACGAAGCAGTACCATGGGGAGGTGTAAAATCCTATCCGATGGAGGACCCCGGTACCGGCGGAGGGATACAATATTCAAGTCAGTTCTCTTTGAGATATCAATATAAAATCATTGAATACTTCGGCATTGATGTAGCGTTGGGCGTTTTCAACATTGATATCTTGCATAACTCCGATAGTTATAATTATGGAACGCTCTTGGATTTATCGGTCATGGCAACCGGCGTCCTTCCGCTATTCAACGACGCGTTGGAGTTGTCACTATCCGTGGGACCCAGCTTTGGCGTATTTTTTCGTCAAATGAATTTTACAAGAACTGAACGCAGTTATGGAATAACGGATAAGATAGGATACATTACACCATGTTATCCCCTGGGGCCCAATGTCGGAATGTTGAAGATTCAGTATAATATTCATATGAATATATTTATTTATCTTGATGGGGGATTCAATTATCGAGGAGTTATCACATCGCAAGGTGATGGAACTATCATCATGTATTCAACAGTGGGAACGGGAGCGGGGGTGAGGTTCTGAAAGGCAAGAACGGAGGAACTGGGAATGACCGATAGGTTCAAAGCAAGCTACTTCATCCTTGCGTTG
>Ga0315282_10013060_pt1 | contig 12586 bp, 8 predicted proteins | sample YL17G07_20_MG_FD_203693 | JGI IMG/M metagenome (GOLD analysis project Ga0315282, IMG submission 203693) | Sediment microbial communities from Yellowstone Lake, YNP, Wyoming, USA - YL17G07_20 | ecosystem: Environmental > Aquatic > Freshwater > Lake > Sediment | place: USA: Wyoming | collected... | reverse complement strand
GCAGACGGATTTCTTCTGTCCTTTCCCGATTGTCCATGCTACCTCCGCTTGGAGGATCTGTCAATGAAACTGTCCACACAAGAAAAATGGACAGGTCGTGCGGATTCAAGAAATATTTGACAGAATTTTTTTCAAAATGTAATAATGTAATTTATTACGCGTCCAGCATCCTTTTGGACGCTGAGGAGGATTCAGAATGGGCATAACCCGCAAAGCTTTCGCCTTGGGTCTTGGCATTTTGCTTTCAGGACATTTATCGTTCGGTCAGTCGGAAGAATCCGCAAAGATTCTCACCCAGACGGGTCCGGGGATGATCAACCTCATCGTTTACGGGAAAGACAAGCAGGAGATCGCCAAGGGCACGGCCTTCGCGATCACCAAAGACATCGCCGTAACCAGCTATCATCTGATTAGCCAGGCTGTGAGCTGCGTCGGGTTCAATATCAAAAAAAAGGAAGTGGACATAGAGGGCGTCGCGGCCGTGGACAAGAACCTGGACCTGGCTCTTGTCAAATTCGATGGTAAAGTCCAACCTCTCGTCCTGGGCAACTCTGATGAGTTAGCCGCCGGCAAAAAAGTCTTGGCCGTCGGCGTCAACGAATCGGGAGAGATCGTCGTTTCCGAAGGAGCGGTCCGGAGCCTGTTCGACCTTGGAGGGGGGCAGAAAATCGCGGATTCGTCGCTCGCCATCCCGGATTCGTTCTCCGGCGGCGCTGTGCTCGGGGAAAGCGGCAAGATCCTGGGCGTCATCCAAGTCCTTGATAAGCGGCTGCGCTTCATCGCGCCGGCCAATGCCGTGGCGGGCCTCTCTAAAACGGTGAAAGTGACGCCGTTCAAGAGCTGGCAGCCCGAGGATTACGTGGGAACTCTTGAAGCCTCCTGGCTCGCCGGCCGGCTTTATGCCTGGATGGGCGAGCCGTACAGCGCCCAAAGGGGCCTGGAAAAAGTCGCCAAGGCCCAGCCGAACAACCTGGAAGCCTGGTCTCTTCTGGCAAAAGTCTATGATGGGCAGAGAGACTATCAAAGTGCGATCCCGGCCTATCAAAAGGTCGTGGAACTCGACCCCCAAAGGGGAGATGCTTATTTCGGGCTGGGGCAGATTTTTGTTCGGATGCAGCGTTCCTCCGAGGCCATCGCTGCGCTCGAGAAGGCAATCCAACTCGATCCCAACAATAAAGAAGCCGTGCTCAATCTCGGGGAAGCCTACGACACCGCCCGGGAATTCCAAAAAGCCGGCGACGCTTACCAAAAATACATCGGCCTGAAGCCTGAAAACGTCTGGACGGCCTACCAGCGCCTGGGGATGTCGCGTTTGAATGCCAATGAATTCGACGCGGCGGCTACGGCCCTGGAAGAGGCGCGCCAAGCCCAGCCCCAGGATCAGACTATCAATTACAACCTCGCCCAGGCCTATGATAAAGCTCAGAAGCTGGATAAAGCCGAGGAGGTCTACAAGAACCTTGCCCAGATCTCGCCCAAGGATGCCGTGACTTGGTACAGCATGATCTTGACGATGTACGCAAAGGCCAACCTGCCGGCAAAAGCCGTTGAGGCCGCGAAAAAGATCGTCGAGCTCAAGCCGAACGATGAACAGGTGCTTTACAATCTCGCTCAAATGTACCAGCAGGACCAGAAATACGAAGAAGCGATTGACACCTACAAGAAGGCTGTCGCTGTCAAGCCGACGTATGATATTGCCCACTTCCAGATCGGCTCCTGCTTGTATAACCTGAAGAGATACAAAGAGGCGATGGAATCGTTCAAGAAAAACGTGGAGATTGTCCCGGAGCATTTTTACGGCTGGCTTTTTCTCGGGATGTGCCATATGCAGGTCAAGGATTTCAACGGCGCCCTGGACCCCATAAAAAAAGCCGTCGATCTCCAGCCGGAGAACGGCACCGGCCTGTATAATCTGGCCATCATCTACCTCAACCTGAAAGACAACTACAGCGCCCGTGAAATCTATAAAAAGCTGCAGGCGGTCGACCCGAATATGGCCGCGAAACTCAAACAGTACATCAAGTGAGCGCTTCCGAATTGACAAACAGAGCCTGGATGTGGTATAAAAAAATCCTTCGTCTAATCTGGTTTGAGCTTGCGTCTCCAGTTCATTTTTCCATAGAGAAAGGCCCTCCTCAGCAAGGGATTTCCGTTCGAGGAGAAAAACGATTCGGATTCATGCAACGAAGACGAACTCCGGTGAGAAGAATCGAATTCAAGTTCATTTGGAGACACGTCACCGGCTTACGATGTTTTCTTTATGGGCAGATGGCGGAATGGCAGACGCGCTAGGCTTAGGACCTAGTTCCTGATGAGGGAGTGCGGGTTCGACTCCCGCTCTGCCCATAAAAAAATAAGGAATTTCCCATGAGTGATCAAAGCGAACGCCTCAAGAGCACCGTCAAAGATTTAAGCAAAACCCAGAAGGAGATCGAAGCCGAACTCCGGGCCGAAGATGTCGGTCAAGAGTGCAGCCGGATTCTCGATGAATATGCCGGTCGAGTGAAATTGAAGGGTTTTCGGCAGAGTAAGGCCCCCAAGGATTTAGTCAAGCAGATGTTTGCGGCGGAGATCCGAAAATCCATGTTGGATGCGTTGATTCCTCGAATCTTGGATGAGGTTCTCGAGTCGCAACGGATTCGAACCGCGGGCGTGCCTGTGGTCAGCCACATCGTCTATGAGGAAGGACAGGCGCTGCGCTTTAAGGCAGTTGTCGAAATCTGGCCGGATTTTGATCTGCCGTCCTACAAAAAAATCAAGGCGAAAAAGAAAGAAATCGCAGTCACGGACGAGGATGTTCAACGCGCCCTGGACGAGCTCCGCGAAAAGTCCGCAGAATACGTTCCCCTCGAAAGCAGGGGAGTGGTCCATGGCGATTATGTCCTCATCGAGCTGCAAGGCAAGGACCGGAAGACCAAAAGGCTCATGCCCGCGGAGAAAGTCGTCGTTCTCGCCGGCCAGGAGGGCAACGATCCGGCCATCAACGAAAATTTACTGGGCCTCAAGCCCCAGGAGGAAAAAAAGTTCGTTTTCCTGTATCCTTCGGATCATAAGAACAAAAAGCTGGCCGGCAAGGAAATCGAATATAGGCTCAAGGTGACTACAATCAAGGAAAAGCGGCTTCCTGAAGTGAATGATGATTTCGCCAAGACGCTCGGCGAATTTGAAAAACTGGGGGCGCTCAAAGATAAAATCCGGCTGGAAATCCAGAGCGCCCGGGAAGATGCCTCGCGCAGAGGCACGGCCGAGGAAGTCCTCAGAGCGGTCATGGACGGCACCTCCCTAGAACTTCCGGCCAGCGTTGTCGAGGATGAGGCTGCGGCCGTCTTGAAGAATATGTTGTCATCTCCGGCGCCTCGGCAAAACCTGACCAAAGAGATGTTGGAGGCGCTCCGGGGAGGCGCCCGCAAACAGGCGGAGGCGAACCTCAAGCGGCATCTTGTCCTTCGTAAGATCGCTGAAGCCGAAGGGCTCAAAGTCGAAGAGGAGGAAATCGACCAAGAAATCAAGGCCCTGGCCAGAGCCAACAATATCCCCTTGGCCAGGGCGGTCGAAACCTTTAATCAGGAGGGTCGGAGAGAAAGCCTTAAAAGCAACCTTCTTCTGAAGAAGGCGGTTGACTTTTTGGTCGACCAGGCTATAATAGAATAATCTGACTGTCATTCCCATGACCTTGATTCCCTTCGTTGTCGAACAGGATGGAAGAACTGAGCGCGCCTATGATATCTATTCGAGGCTGCTCAAGGACAACATCATTTTCATCGGGACTGAGATCAATGATGATCTGGCAAACCTCGTTACGGCCCAGCTTCTCTACCTGGAAGCGGAAAACCCGGAAAAAGAGATCTCCCTCTATATCAATTCTCCCGGAGGGAGCATCACGGCCGGTCTTGCGATCTATGACACCATGCAATTCATAAACAATGATATATCCACAATTTGCGTGGGCCAGGCCGCCAGCATGGCTGCCGTGCTGCTGGCCGCAGGCACTCCGGGAAAGCGCATATCTTTGCCCAATTCCCGGATCATCCTTCATCAGCCCTTCGGAGGATACCAGGGCCAGGCCTCCGACATCGCCATCCAGGCTAAAGAAATCCTCCGGATCAGGGATAGTATTTATCACATCCTGGTCAAACACACGCACCAATCGAAAGCGAAGATCCAGGCGGACATCGAACGGGATTTTATCATGACCGCCGCCCAGGCGAAGGACTACGGGCTTATCGACCAGATCTTCACGACGAGGTCCCAGGCCAAGAAGTAAAAAAACAGGGGCGTCGTCAGCGCCCCTTTAAGACCGGGCAGAAAAAGAGCAAAAAATATGGATGACAGATCCCAACAGAAGTTGAACACTTTGGTTAAGTGCAATTTCTGCAACCGCAACCAGACCCAGGTCAAGAAATTGATCGCCGGGCCGGGCGGCATTTTTATCTGCGATAACTGCATCGAAGTTGCCCATTCCATGATCCTCTCGGACAAAGCCAAAGAGGACGATAAAAAGACGCCGGGCGATTTTCCGACACCCGGCCGGATTAAGGATGCTCTCGACGAATATATCGTCGGCCAGGAGAAAGCCAAAAAAAAGATTTCCGTGGCCGTTTACAATCATTACAAGCGGATTAGCCTGACTCGAACAAGTGCCGATGTGGAGATCGCCAAAAGCAATATTTTGTTCATCGGGCCGACCGGAACGGGGAAGACGCTCATGGCCCAGATTTTGGCCAAAATTTTGTCCGTTCCCTTCGCGATCGCCGACGCGACGACCTTGACCGAAGCGGGCTATGTCGGCGAAGATGTCGAAAACATCGTCCTCAAGCTCTTCCAGGCGGCTAAAGGCAATATCTCCAAAGCCCAGAAAGGCATTATTTATATCGACGAGATCGACAAAATCAGCCGCAAAAGCGACAGCCCCTCGATCACCCGAGATGTTTCGGGCGAAGGCGTACAGCAAGCCCTGCTCAAAATCATTGAAGGAACCGTGGCCAACATCCCGCCTCAGGGCGGCCGCAAGCATCCTTACCAGGAATTCATCCCCATCGATACGACGGATATCCTCTTTATCTGCGGCGGGGCTTTCGTCGGCCTCGATAAGATCATCGCCCAGAGGTTGGGGAAATCGGTCGTCGGCTTCAAATCGGAGGCGAGACGGATCAAGGTCGACGCCGGCGCCGATCTCTTCCAGGAGCTCATTCCCCAGGACTTGCTCAAATACGGTTTGATCCCGGAGCTCGTCGGCCGGATCCCCGTCGTCGCTATGTTCGCCGAGCTCGGCATCGACGATCTGGTGACTATCCTGACCAAGCCCAAGAACGCCATCATCAAACAATATCAAAAGCTTTTTGAACTGGAGGGGGTCGAGCTTGAGTTTACGGACGACGCCCTGCAGTCGATCGCTCACAAGTCACTCGAACGCAAGCTCGGAGCCCGCGGACTCCGGACGATCATCGAGGACCTCATGCTCGACATCATGTTCTATCTGCCCTCCTCCAAAAAAGCGGCCAAGATTCGGATCACGAAGAGCATGGTGGACGAGAATGAATTGAGCTTTGACCGCATCAAACAGGCCAGGGGAGCATGATCATGGAAAATTCGGGCGAACGCTTTGAAATCCTGAAGAACGTGCCCCTTATCCCCCTCAGAGAACTCGTTGTCTTTCCCTCGACGTTGGTGCCGTTCATTATCGGCCGGGCGTCCTCGATCCAGGCCCTTGAAAAAGCCGCCGAGGGCGACAAGCTGATCCTCTTATCGGCCCAGATGGACGCTTCGCTTGACAACCCGAGCCCCAAGGATATCTACTCCATGGGCGTCACGGCCAAGATCATCCGGACCGTCCAGATGGATGATAAAAACGTCAAGGTCATCGTCGAAGGTAAACGGCGGGCGAGGATCTTGGAATTCATCAGCTCCTATCCTTACTATCAGGTCCTGGCCAAAGAAATCAAGATCATCGAGGAATTGGGGAAAGAGGTCCAGGAAGAGCTGAAGCGGGTTTTGGTTCTCTTCGAGGAATATCTCAAGATCAGCCAGAACATAAACTTTCAGTCGATCATCCCGGCCCTCCGCGATCACACGCCCGACCGGATCGCGGATATCATTTCCTCGCATTTATTTCTGCCACTAGACGAGAAGCAGAACCTCCTCGAGACCATCAACGGTCAGGAACGGATCCGCCGGCTCCACTTCCTCCTGGAAAATGAGATTTATAAGATCCAGACGAATCTCCGCAAGGACGGTAGGGCATTGAACCGGCGAAAAGTCCCATTCGGACGGGAAGGCGGGCCGAACATCTTCGCTCCCGGAGGAGTTCCCGGCCAGAGAAAAGACGAGCAGGCCAATGAGCTCGAAGAGCTCAAGAAAAAAGTGGCTGCGGCCAAGATGCCGCCCGACGCGGAAGAAAAGGCAAACAAGGAGATCGAGCGTCTCGAGACCATGCCCCCCATGTCGGCCGAATCCACGGTCTGCCGGAATTATTTGGATTGGCTGTTGTCCCTGCCTTGGAATAAGAAATCCCGCGAAAAAAGGGAGCTTAAAGAGGCCGAAAGGATTCTTAACGAAGACCACTATGGCCTGGAAAAAGTGAAGGAGCGTATCCTTGAATATCTTTCCATCCGCCAGCTCGTCAAGAACCCCAAAGGCGTTATTCTGGGCCTGATCGGGCCGCCGGGCGTCGGGAAAAGCTCGCTGGGGAAGTCGATCGCCCGGGCGACAGGACGGAAATTCGTCCGTCTCTCTCTGGGCGGAGTCCGCGACGAAGCCGAAATCCGCGGCCATCGCCGGACTTATATCGGCGCTTATCCGGGCCGGATCATTCAGATGATCAAGCGCGCCGGCACCAAAAACCCAGTCTTTTTGTTGGATGAAGTGGACAAAATGAGCATGGATTTCCGAGGCGACCCGGCGGCGGCGCTCATGGAAGTGCTCGATCCCGAACAGAACGGCACGTTCCTCGACCATTACATCGATACGGACTTTGACCTGTCCCACGTCATGTTCATCGTGACGGCCAACATGATCGATCCCATTCCGCGGCCGCTCGTCGACCGCATGGAAATCATCCGCCTTCCCGGCTACACCGAGGACGAGAAGCTTCAGATCGCCAAGCAATTCTTGTGGTCGAAACAGACGAAGGCCCACGGCCTCTCCTCAAAGAACCTGGAGATTTCAGACCGGGCCGTCCTGAAGCTCATCAACGAGTACACACGGGAAGCCGGCGTCCGGAGCCTGGAGCGTGAGATCACCTCGATCTGCCGCAAGGTCGTCAAAAGGGTAGTCAGCAAGGGCAAGGATCACAGAGAGAAGGTGACGGTCAAGAATCTCGAATCGTACCTCGGCGTTCCCAAATTCCGGCGCTCGGAGATCGACAAGGAGGACGAGGTCGGCGTGGCCATCGGCATGGCCTGGACAGAATTCGGCGGCGAGCTGCTGACATTCGAAGCCACGAAAGTCCACGGCAAGGGCAATTTCACCCTGACCGGACAGTTGGGCGAAGTCATGCAGGAATCGGCCCAAGCGGCCTTCAGCTTCGTCCGGGCCAAAGTCTTCGAACTCAGCGTCGCCAAAGACGTGACCAAGAATTTCGACATCCATATCCACGTTCCCGAGGGGGCGACTCCCAAGGAAGGACCTTCGGCGGGGATCACCCTGGCCATCGCCATCCTCTCGCTCCTCACCGAAATTCCGGTGAGCAAGAAGGTGGCCATGAGCGGAGAGATCACGCTCCGGGGGAAAGTGCTCCCCGTCGGCGGCATCAAAGAGAAGTTGCTGGCGGCCCATCGGCAAGGCATCCGGGAGGCCATCCTTCCCCTCGATAATAAACCCGATTTAAAAGACCTGCCCAAGAACATCGGCCAAGATATGAAGATCCATTTAGTGGAAAATATGGAGGAAGTCCTGAAGATCGTCTTGACCCGCGAACTCCCTCCTAAAACCATACGGAGGAAAAAAGACAAGGAGGCCGTCCTTGAAGAAATTCCGGATGCGCCAGGGGAGGGGAGCGAGACGCCGAAAGTCCCTCCCTTAACCCATTAATCCATCCAGAGAGGTGAATCATGACCAAAGAAATGAAAGAATACAGCCTAATCGACTTGGAAGAAAAAGAGACGAAGGAGCTGATCAAGATTGCCGATCACATGGCCATTCCCGAGGACGAGATCGAAAAGGACAACAAACATAATTTAGTCTTCAAGATTCTGGAAGCGCAGGCCAAAAAACAGGGCCTGCTGTTTTCCGAAGGGGTCCTGGAATGTCTGGAAGACGGGTTCGGATTCCTCCGCGCCCCGGAGTTCAGCTATCTGCCCAGCCAGGACGATATCTATGTCTCGCCCTCGCAGATCCGGAAGTTCCAGCTCCGGACCGGCGACACGATCTCGGGCATCGTCCGGCCGCCCAAAAACGGGGAAAAATATTTCGCCTTGATCAAGATCGAAGCCATCAATTTCGCCCATCCCGACATTCTCATCGATTCGCGGCGAAACATCCATTTTGAACAGCTGACTCCGATCTATCCGCACGAAATGATCAAGCTCCAGGACGGGAATCCGAAGAATCTGAATGCCCGGATCATGGAGCTCATGACGCCGATCGGAAAAGGACAGCGCGGCCTGATCGTTTCCCCGCCGCGGGCCGGAAAAACGACGCTGCTCAAAACGATCGCCAAGTCCATCGAAAAGAACCACCCCGAAATTTTTCTGATCGTCTTGCTCGTTGCCGAGCGGCCTGAAGAAGTGACCGATTTTCAACGGAGCGTCAACGGCGAAGTCGTTGCCTCGACGTTCGACGAGCCGCCGGGGCGCAACGCCCAGGTGGCGCACATCACCCTCGAAAAGGCCAAGCGTCTCGTTGAGACCAAACGCGACGTCGTCATCCTGCTCGACAGCATCACCCGCTTGGCCCGGGCTCACAACGCCATCATCCCGCCCTCGGGCAAGGTCCTTTCGGGCGGCATCGACGCCAACGCCCTGAACAAGCCCAAGAAATTCTTCGGCTCGGCGCGAAAAATAGAGGAGGGCGGAAGCCTGACCATCATCGCCACGGCCTTGATCGATACCGGAAGCCGGATGGACGAGGTCATCTTCGAAGAGTTCAAAGGCACGGGCAACATGGAGATCAATCTCGACCGGAGGCTCGTAGACAAGCGGACCTTCCCGGCTATGGACATCAATCGCTCGGCGACGAGGAAGGAAGAGCTGCTGATCGAGGAAGCCGACCTCAACCGGATTTGGATTCTAAGAAAAGTCCTCAGCCAATTGGGCGAGGTCGAAGCCATGGAGCTTCTCATCGACAAGCTCGGGAAGACCAAGACGAACTCCGACTTCCTGAACGCGATGAGCAAAGGGCTATAAGCCCCGAGAACAGGCGATTCGAAGGCCGTCCGGGTCCGCTCCGGGAGCAGGCAGGTTGAGACACGAGGGGGCTGCCCGTATATCACTTTTCAAGATAAGGGTCCACGATACCCTGTCTCTGTCTTATCAGAAACGACATTATTGAGAGAGAGTTCACCGAGAGCCAGGGACAGGGAATCATGCCCCGAAAAGTGTTATACGGTCAGACGGGGGGGAGTTGATTTTATTTTAGAGATTCATCATACTCTTATGAAGAGGCGAGATTTTTTCAAGACATGAGGAGAAGACCGATGAAAAAGATGTCTTTTTTGGTTTCAGGCATGTTTTTGGCGTTGGCAATTCTGCCGGCGATTCCCGGCCGGGCCGAGGGGGGCCAGGCAACGAACAGCGCCTGGGCGAGCCAACCGCCCAAGGTCGACGGCGCGGCAAGGGAATGGGAGGCGAGCGTGCTCGCTGAGTGGGAAAAAGGAGGCGTCCAGTATGCTTTTCGCAATGACGCCCAAAACCTCTATGTTTTGTTCATCGTCAAAGACGCAAAGTTCCGCAGCACCATCGAAGACGTGGGGATAACTCTTTATTTCAGCACCGAGGGAAAAGAGAAAAAGGACTACGGCATTCTTTTTAGAAGAAAGCGGATCACGGCCGAAGAATCCATCGCTTTGCTGGAGAAGGAGGGCCCCGTATCCGAGGACCAAAAGGCGCAAATAAGGTCCAGGGCTTTCTATAATTATTACGCTCACGAAGTCCTCACCAAAAAAGCCGAGGGTCCGCTTCCGCAGGAGGGGATATCCGTTCCGCCCGCCTTCTTCAAATACGCGGCTCAGCAAAAGACGCTCGTCTATGAATTCGCCATTCCTCTCGCCCGCGTCCAGGAAATGGCCGCGGGTGTCGGCGCCGAGCCGGGAGCGAAGGTGATGGTCGGCTTTGAATGGGGCGGTCCGACCGAAGAACAACGAAAAGCGATCGCGAGAGCCCGGGGAGAACGGGCGAACATCACCAACGAAACGGATGTCTCGGGGATGAATCGAATGGATCCCACGGGGGGAGCCAGAGGTATAGACCGGTTGCCGCCGAAATATTCTTTCTGGAGTACCGTGCAGCTGGCCAAGGCCGGGGAATAATAAAAACTCTTTCTCATTTCCAATAACGTATAACCGTAGTACAGTTTGGTTTTTTAAGAGTCCGGGTGGCGCCGACCGGGGCGCCCCAGAGTTCGTAGCGAATGGGACCCCCCGAAGGTGGGTGATGAGCAAGAACTCTGGGGCTCGTCGGCGACAGGACCCGGCCCAAACTGTACTACGGTCAGCAATAGCGTCGCTTGAATTTATCTCTGTCTTCCTGAATAATTGAAGTATGAGAGCGAGAAGGGGAGGAGCTTGTCTTGCCGTCTTGGCGGTCTATCTAGCCGTCATCCGTTCGCCTCTTCCGGGAGCGGATAAGCAGGTCGAGCGGGCGCTCGAATGCATGGATTTCATGCGCTATGAAGAAGCGATCTCGCTCTTCAATGAGGTGCTCAATAAAAATCCGGAGAAGAAGGGACTGAGAGTCAAGCAGGCCTTTGCCTATTTCCGCTTGAATCGGCCCGAAAGAGCCGTGATGGTCCTGCATAAAGAGCTCGAATTGTTCCCGGAAGATCCAGGAACGCTGGTTTTATTGAGTTTCATCGCCTACAAACAAAAAAATTATGATGAGGCTCAGGGGTCGGCCCGGGTATTCCTGAATTACATTGATAAACTCAAAAAGAAAAGAAAAATCGACAAGGTCAATGATATTTACCGAGAGCTGTTTCCCAACGGGGGCATCCCGAGCTATATCCTCGGACTTCTGGAGAAGCGGCGGGGAAATAATCAAGCGGCCGCGGAGTATTTTGGACAGGCCGGACAATTGGGCTACAACGCCCTGGACTGCCGTCTTCAAATGATCGATATGGAGCTGGAACGAAGGAATTGGCGGCAGGCTCTGGCTGTGTGTCTGGAATTCGATATGATGCCGCCGGAGGTCTATCTCCTCCGGGCGTTTGCCTACAGCCGGATTGGGGATGCGAATCAAGTGCTGGAATCTCTAAAAAGGGCTCACGGTCTAATGCTCTTCCCGAATCCCGAGGCTGCGATCCCATATGTCCTCGAGGCGTATGCTTATTACCAAACCGGGGATGTGAACCAAGCTTTGGAATTTCTAATAAAGGCGTTCGCCTTGAAACCTTTTGAATCCTTTGTCGTCAAGAATTTGGCTATACTAAGGCTGCTTCGGGAGGATTTTGAGGAGGCGGCAAAGCTTTACAGGAGGCTGGTTTTGCTGAACCCTCAGGATTTCGAGGCGCGCCTTCTTTTGGAACAGGCTGAAAAGAGGAGACGACAGCCGGAGGATCTACAAAAGGAGGCTATATCAAAAGAGTTCATGAACGAGAAAGACGTAAAATATCGATATATCTTTGAGGGCAGAGCCGAAGATATCGGCCTTAAAGCCAACGTTAACGCCTTGAGTTTGGTCAGGGAAGGTCTGCTCATCGACGCTGCCCGATGGCTGAGACGATTCATTGAAATATACGATTCATCGCCGACACTGTATTATAATCTGGCCCAGATTTATAATGCTCTCGATATTCGCGGCGATGCCTTGAGATTCGCCTCAAGAGCCATCGAGCTTAAAAAAGATTACCGTGATGCTTATGATCTCTCGGGAAACTTGTCTTTAAAAGTCCAGGACCTGGAAAGATCGGTCTGGTATTATAAAGAGGCTGTGCGGATTGAACCGGATTCTATGGGATATTATAACCTCGGCTGCGCTTATTACGAGATGAGCGACTTGGATAAAGCCGAAGAAAGCTGGCTGGCGGCGATCAAGAATGAAACAGCGGCTCCCGAGGAAGCTGAAAAAATAGCCAAAGACGATGTTTTAAAGATAGACGTTCGGGTCAAAGCCGATACCATTATTTTTGAATCCTATCAAGCTTTGGGACGGTTGTATGAAAAACAGGGGAAACTGGATGCGGCCGGCGCCGCATTTGAAAGAGCAATAAAGCTTTTGCCAAAAATGCCGGCGCCGTATTTTGAGCTCGGAAAAATATGCTTGGACAGGAAAGAGAAGGAAAAGGCGGACGAATTTTTCAAGAAATATATCTCCCTGGGAGGCGATGAAGCCAAGGTCAAAGCCGTCTTATCAAGGAAATAGAAGTTAAGATTTCTGACGGATGATCCCGCTTCGGTCTTTTAAAATAAATCTATTCTCGTATTCGGCTACTATAT